>Ga0209751_10001066_pt1 | contig 28660 bp, 26 predicted proteins | sample RifCSP13_1_FD_184019 | JGI IMG/M metagenome (GOLD analysis project Ga0209751, IMG submission 184019) | Soil microbial communities from Rifle, Colorado - Rifle CSP2_sed 13_1 (SPAdes) (version 2) | ecosystem: Environmental > Terrestrial > Deep subsurface > Rock core/Sediment | place: Rifle...
CACCGTTAGGCGGGCAATCGCAGGTGTCATTCAATAGGAAATTGGGAGGATGAAGATGGAAAGAATAGGTCAGGGCTACCGACTCGGCATATGGGCTGTACCCCCAGAAAGGGCTGATGAATTCGTTGAAGCATGGCAATCTCTATCTGAATGGCTCGCTCAACATCTTCCTGATGAGAGAGGTGCTATTCTGCTTGAAGATACAACTGATCCCACTCTGTTCATATCCTTTTCTACGATAGATAATCCAGCAAAAGTTGATGAGGTAATGTCAGATCCAGAGGCTCAGGATCTTATGTCGATAGTGATGGAGACTTGCGATACTCTCAAACGTCATAGCATGCGAGTCGCCGGAGCAGTTAAAGTCCAACCTGATACTGAGGAAAGTGGCGATCATAGCAGTAGCTAGCATAGCGCTGAGCCTTTCCAAGCAGAATAATCTGCCTTGTGCCTTCGGACCGTAGCCGATGCCCGCCTAACAAATCGCTGGAGCGGAGCGGGGACGCTGGCGGGTTAAGTATTGATCGTGTAGGATGGGCCAGGGTGGTGAGCAGCCGGCGCAGATTTCCCCGGCCGCTCAGCTCAAAACGTTGTGCGGACTAGAATAGGATACAGTGATGGCTCGACCTTCGAGCAGCAGTATTGAAATAAAGATAGCTCCGCCTTTCCAATCTCATGTAACTCCCCGAGGTGTCATTGAGCCGGAGGGGACAATTGAGTTTAGGACCAACTATTCCCAGGTTGGTGAGGGACACTCCGGATACATATTCTTCGTCAAAGCGCCAAACTACTGCTTAGAGGTTGGTTTCACCGATAACGCTTTCTACATTGAGCGTGACGCCTACCGTCTTGAATATCCACTGAAACCTGTTTTCTTGCCTGCTGGCAATGTGCATTTCTTTGCGATGTGGTTGGCGAATCAATTGAAGCTTACAGTACTGGATAGGTCATATCGCCAGAATCTCGATCCAGAAATTACTTCTTCCGATCAGATTGCCGCAGTGGAGAAAAGATCGGTGATCTTGGAAACGCCAGCTACGATTCCTCCGAACTCATTACTATCATGGGCGAGAAACCAGGCAATCCTACCTTCCGACTCGTACGAAACGAGCGAGTCTTTCTATCAGGCAGTAGTTGATTCCCTTGAATCAATCCAAGATATGGTAACTAGCTTGGGTTTAGTCAATCCTTTTTGGGACATTACCTACGATGGCAACAAGATTGTCTCAAGATTGCCCAAGCGCGAACCCGATATCCAGCCGACTATAAGAGCACTATTGTTCCAGATATCAATCGCGAAGAATTTTGAGATCGTACCGGAGTATCCGGTCTCTGGCGGAAATCTCGACTACCTCATCATGGCGCCTCTATCAATAGGAGGGCTGGCGAATTCGTGTGTTGAATTCAAGCTGGCTCACAGTGACGACCTTCTGCATGGTTTGCTGCAGCAGTTGCCTGCATACATGAAGGCGAAAGCTTGCGAATTTGGAGTTTATTCGGTGCTGTACTTCAAGGGAAGGTATTTTAATGAGCCGGCCTCGCATGATCCGCATAGTCTCAGGCTTTTGCTTGAGAAAGAGCGAAGAAAGGCAGGGCTAAGAGGCATTCGCACAATGATCTTGAACCTCAGTCACATGCGAACACCAAGTAAGCGAGAACCGCCAGATTATAGGTGATCTGTTCCGCATAACAACTCGCTGGAGGCGACCTGGGATGTACCGCGATTTGCATGTGATGGAGCCAATTTGCTATCGTGGAGAGCAGGAGTTGGATCGATCCCAGGTGCCTCAGCTCGAGGCCGTTGGGCAGCTTATCGCCGCATCAACAAGTGTTAGCAAACAAGTTCAGTCAACAAGGAGAAAAGAATAGTGTCTTCCTCTACTCTCAAACCCCCTGCAATGGAAACGATTCAACAACTGTTGTTTGCTCCCTATCCATCATTCGCGCTGATGGCGGCGTGCCAACTCGATGTTTTCACGCCGTTGAAAGATGGCGCGCTGATAGCACAAGAACTCGCGGAAAAATTGAACGTCGGCGTGAGCAAACTGCGTCCGCTGCTGTATGCGTTAGTCGCGGCGAAATTGTTGACGGTCAATGACGAACATTTTGCCAACACGGAAGAAAGCGGCTACTACCTTGTGCAAGGTCAGCCCGCGTACACGGGAAAACGATTGAACATCGCCGCCAAAGCGTGGCCGGCGATGTTGAAAACGGCGGAATCTATTCGCATGGGTGTGGGGCAAGCGCATCAAGAATTTGATTTCGCGATGATGCCTGCGGAAAACGTCGAGGTGCTGCTGCGTGGTTTTCATGCGCCCGCGCTCGCGACGGCAAAAATGTTGGCGAACAAGTTTGATTTTTCCGCACGTCAAAACCTGCTCGATGTAGGTGGCGGCTCGGGCGATGTGAGCATCGCGCTGTTGGAAACATTTCCGCAGCTCCACGCGACGATTGTGGAACAAGTGAACGTCGCGCCCGTAACGCAACGCATTGTTGCGGAATCCAGCGTCGTTCACCGCATTCGCGTTGTGGCGGCGAATGCGGTGAACGATTCGCTCGAAGGCGCGTATGATTGCGCGATCTTGAGCGCGGTCATTCAATTGCTCTCGGCGGAAGAGGCGCAGCGGCTGTTGAAAAATGTCGCGCGCGTGTTGAATCCCGGCGGTGCAATATACATCATTGGTTGGGTACTGGATGATTCACGAATCACGCCTCGCGAAGCGGCAACGGTGAATCTATTACTCATCAATGCGTATGTGGACGGACAGGCATACACGGAAAGCGAACATCGTGCGTGGCTGACGGAAGCGGGGTTTGAAGATTTCGCACGCGAGATATTGCCCAGCGAGTTGAGTCTTGTCAGTGCGCGCAAACGCCGCGATGGTTGAGATGCGGGAAAAGCGAAACGCGCGAAACATGCCAGAAGGTCATTTCGATGGAGACGAGCCACTCGCCATTCCTGTCTGGCACAGAGATGCTGGTGAGGGATTTGACTTCGCTATAGTTTTGGCCCGGTCACGCCGCCCAACAAGGGCATGAACCCGACGCACTCCGTTATCGCTCCGCGCGCGGGTTATGCCGACCGTTATGCGGTGTCAAGCAAGGAAGGGGGATGATGAGCAAACAGTGAGTCTGGTTGATTCGTCCGTTTCGTGTCCGAGACGCAAGATCCGGAGGTAGCAATGAGAACCGCATCAAACATGGCTCGGCTGACAGGATTGTCTCTTCTTGGTGCGTTGGCCGCGTTGGTGGTAGGCGTGAACAACTACCCCAGTTTTGATGCGAGATCCGAATACTTCCAGCCCGCGATCCCCAGGCTACTTGAGTCGCAAGCCGAATTTGCGGTGGCTCTTGGATTCATGGCAATTACTGGCGTTCTACTAGTCGTAGCGGGCGTCGTTTCAACTTTGGCCTTTTCCTGGAGCGGTGCCAGCAATCTGATCCCAGGCAGTATTCTGGCAGTTTCCGAGGGAGGGTTTCTCCTTTCTGCCGCCCTCGGGCTTCCAGCCCTTAGGATTCTCGTTGCGGCCGGGAACCTGTCAGTTGTCGACGGACGAGCGCATGCCGCAACTGCATATCCGTGGGCCTCCGGAAGTCAGACTTCCTTGCTCATGATCGGCCTAGGATTCCTTGCTCTTGGCCTGCTCGCCCTAATTGTGGCCATGCTAAGGGCCGGCGCATTCTCACGGCCAGCAATCGCGGTTGCTTTGGCCCTACCAGTTGTTCTATGGATTGGGATAGCTCTCACGGTTGAAGGAGCACCCTTGGTCTGGCTGGCGCCAGGACTCCCGGTCGTGGTCTGGACGGTTGGGCTTGGGTTTTTCCTGATTGTGAGTGGTCGAGTCGTCGCGCTCCGTCAGGCGGCCGCCGCATAACATCTCGCTGGAGCGGACCCCGCGGGCCGGGTTGTTGATTGATGGGTCCGTCCAAGCAGTCTGGTGGTTTTGGGTGTAAGATGAAACCCGGGCCGCTCAGCTCGAAAGCGTTCTGCGGCAATGTGATCGCCAGACACCCAATACGAGATCGGAGAAGAAGGGAAATGGCTCGATGAATTCCACGGGGAACCCGTTTGTAGACCTCGCCGAGTCGACCTTCGCTTTCTACGATCGCTTCGATGCCACTCCGCAGGTCGAGTCTGCCTCGCGAAATCTGCTTGAGGAGGTGAATGAGTTCATCGAGGCAGCGAGGGAAGGAAACAATCGAACACATATCGCAGAAGAGGCGGCTGATGTGATTGTGACTACGCTTGGCCTATGCCAGGCATCCAGAATTGGCATCGATGAGCTCATCAAGCAGATCTATGCGGTCATTGACAAGAACAATGCCAAGACACATGAGACTCATGTGTACGTGGATGGGAAGATAAGGCGAAAGTAGGGCCACTTGGTTCTAGCTGCGCGATTGCCGCAGAACAACTCGCTGGAGCGGACCCGGCCTGCGGAGTTGCGCACCGTCATGTTGCCGTTGCAATCATAGGGATAGGTGTTGGCGCCCGCTGCTGAGACCGCGTGGGGGATGCTGCACTGGCCCGAATCCGACTTCGGGTGAATTTACGCCTGGTGTTCATCTCTCGTACCCCTATTATCGCGCCGAATTGTTGATTTCGTGCATTGCGATGCACTCCCCTTCTTCTCCTGGGGCGGGAGAAGAAGGGGCCGGGGATTGATGAGGGCGAACCCAGGATCGGCGGGCAATTGCAGGTGACGGCGGCGGTGATGTGTGTGCCACCTCGCCTCTGCCTGACACCGGACCTGTCCTGAGCCTTGTCCTGAACCCTGTCCTGAACGCAGTGAAGGAGCAGTGAAGAAGCAGCCGAAGGAACACTTGACACATTAAAACGGGGGATTTTTGCATTCACCTCTTGTGACAGCACAAATGTTCTGCTATACTAAAGCAAACCCAACAAAATTGCTGCGTCCTTTTCTCCCTGAGGACCTGTCATTTCAAAAATTTTCATTCTCGTTTTTTTTAATCAAAAAATCCCCCAGCCCCATGACCGCCGCACGCCTCGCTTTTTGCTTGCGCCTCTAGCTCCAGGAATGCACTATAATCGGGGGCGGAGGCGCCATGGTGAGAGCGATCGTCCAATTGCACCGCTTCTTTGCCCAGCAGTTGCTCTACCCGATTCTCCTCTCCACGCTGCTGGCCCTGGGCATATACGCCGGGCGGGTTTTCCTGAGCGGGAGCTGGCTGGTTTACCGCAACCTGGTCTGGAATCTGTTCCTGGCCTGGATTCCGTATGGTTTCAGCCTGCTGGCCGCCGGTCTGCACCTCGTATATCCTCGCCGCTGGTGGCTGCTCATCGCGCCGGCGGGCGTCTGGCTGTCCTTTTTCCCCAACGCGCCCTACCTGCTGACCGATTTTCTCCACCTGGAAGAACGCCCCTACGTGCCCTTGTGGTACGACATCGGCTTGCTGGTCAGCTTCGCCTGGAGCGGCCTCTTCCTGGCCATCGCTTCGCTGCGCAGCATGCAGAACCTGATCCGCGCCTACCTGGGCGCCATCCTGAGCTGGCTGTTCGCCCTTGGTGCCCTTGCCCTGGGCGGGCTGGGGCTTTACCTGGGGCGCTTCTCGCGCTGGAACAGTTGGGACCTGCTGCTCCAGCCGAAAAACATCCTGGTCGATGTGGCTTCCCGGCTGATCGACCCGCTGAGCAATTTGCGCTTTTTCGGCTTCATCTTCATGTTCACCGCCTTTTTGCTGGTCTGCTACCTGACCTTCATCGCCGTCCACCGCACCGGCGAGGAGCAGGGTAAACGCCAGCCTGGAGATTAAACCGTTCAACAGAAACACTGCGGGTAAAGTTCGCCGGAGCGAGTATAATTCCAACGTTGTAAACTAATTCCCAGGAGGTTACATGAGCCAGACCCTTGATACTGCCTTGAAATACGCCCAGGAGCATTCGGACAGCTTTCTCGAAGAGCTGAAAGAGTTTCTGCGTATCCCCAGCATTTCCACCGACCCGGAGCGCAAAGCCGACATGCAGAGAGCCGCCGATTGGGTGGCGGGAAAGCTGAAAGCCCTGGGCATGGAGAACGTCCAGGTTCTGCCCACCGGCAAGCACCCGCTCGTTTACGGCGAGAGCCTGGCGGCGGGGTTGGACGCCCCGACCGTGCTGGTTTACGGGCATTACGACGTGCAGCCCGATGAGCCGGTAGAGCTTTGGGACAGCGGCCCATTTGCCCCAGAGGTGCGCGGCGAAAATCTCTACGCCCGCGGCGCTACCGATATGAAAGGCCAGGTCATCCTCGCCCTGGCCGCCATCGAAGCCCTCCAGCGCAGCGGGAAGCTGCCGGTGAATGTGAAATTCCTGGTGGAAGGGGAGGAGGAGATCGGCTCCCCAAACCTGGGCCGCTTCATCGAAAGCCATATGGGTCTGCTCGCCTGCGATTTCATGCTCAATCCGGATGGTGGCATCCTCAGGCCGGACCTGCCCACCATCACCTACGCCCTGCGCGGCCTGGCTTACTTTGAGCTGCGCCTGTACGGGCCGGCTCACGACCTGCACTCCGGAACCTTTGGGGGTGTGGTGCACAACCCTGCCCAGGTGCTCTGCGAGCTGATCGCCGGCATGCACGACGAGCAGGGACGGGTGACCTTGCCGGGCTTTTACGATAGTGTCAAGTACCTGGATCGTGAAGAGCGCGCAGAATTGAACCGACTGCCGGTGAACGAAGCCACCATCCTGGGGATGACGGGCGCTCCCGCCCTGTGGGGCGAGGCCGGCTTCACCCCCGTTGAGCGGGCCGGCGCTCGCCCCACTTTAGAAGTCAATGGCCTGTACTCCGGCTTTACTGGCGAGGGCAGCAAGACCGTTCTGCCGGCCCGCGCCATGGCGAAGATCTCCTGCCGCCTGGTGCCCGACCAGCACCCTAAAGACGTGCGCGACCAGCTTTTGGAATACCTGCGAGCGAACGCGCCTGAGACGGTGCGCTACGAGTTGATCGACCTGGCTGCCTCGCCGCCTTCGATTTCGGACCGAAAGTCGCCGTACGTGGGCGCCATGGAGAAAGCCATGCAGGCGGTCTGGGGCATGCGCCCGGTTTTCCGCCGCGAGGGCGGCAGCGTTCCGGTGGTTGCCATGTTCCAGCAGTACCTGGGAGTTGAAGCGGTGAACGCCGGGTTCGGCCTGCCGGACGACAACATGCACGGACCCAATGAAAAGCTGCACCTGCCCACCTGGCGCCGGGGCATCGAGACCTTGATCCGCTTCTTCCTGAACCTGGCGGAGTGACATTCAATGGGAGAACCGGTCTTACCCGCTTACGGAGGCCAGGCAGTGATCGAGGGCGTGATGATGCGCGGCCGCCAGGCGGTCACGATTGCGATGCGCGCCCCGAACCGGGAAATCGTGGTCCACACCGAGATGCTGAGCGGTGTCTATCGAAGCAAGATCACCAAAGTGCCCTTCCTGCGCGGCCTGATCATGCTCTGGGATGCCTTGGGCCTGGGGATGCGCGCCCTGACCATCTCGGCCAACACCCAGACCGGCGAAGACAGCGGCAAGTTTGCCGAGCGCATCGAAGGCCCGGCGTTATACCTGACTTTGTTCGTTTCGCTGGCGTTCGGGATCGGCCTGTTCTTCCTGGCGCCAGCAGCAGCGGGCCAGTTAGCGGAGCGCTACCTGGGCCTGAGCGCCTGGCTGAGCAACCTGTTGGAGGGCCTGGTGCGTCTGATGCTGCTGGTGGGTTACATCTGGGCTATCTCGTTCGTGCCTGATATCCGCCGGGTGTTCGCCTACCACGGCGCCGAGCACAAGACCATCAACGCCTTCGAAGCTGGCGCAGAGCTCACCCCCGAGGTGGTCGCTGGCTACTCGCTGGAACACCCGCGCTGCGGCACCGCTTTTCTGCTCACCCTGGTTGTGCTTTCCGTCCTGCTGTTCAGCCTGCTGGGTCCGCTGCCCGTCTTTTGGCGCCTGGCGAGCCGGGTGCTGCTGCTGCCCGTGCTGGCTGGTCTGGCTTACGAGTACATCCGCTGGACGGCGAACCACATCGCATCCCCGCTGGTGCGCTGGGTGGTCAGGCCAAACCTTGCCCTCCAGCACTTAACCACCCGCGAACCCAGCCTGGATATGCTCGAGGTGGCGATCAAGGCTTTCCAGACTATGCGATCCCACGAAGGCGTGACTTCGTAACACCATTCGCCATGACACCTCGGCCAGTCTAGGCGCGTTCGATAGAACGTACCTGCTGATACAAACTTCTTATCTCAGCCAAGGAGTAAACCATGTTCGATGTAATCGTCGTCGGGGGCGGCCCATCGGGTGTAACCGCCGCGCTGCGCGCCCGCGAATTGGGGGCGAACGTCGCCCTGGTAGAACGCGCCCGCCTGGGCGGCACCTGCACCAACGATGGCTGCGTGCCCACTCGCGTGCTCGCCAAGGCAGCTCGCCTGGCTCGCGAAGCCCATCATTTTCCAGATTACGGCTTATTCGCCCCGCCGCCAACCCTGGATTTCGAGCGCCTGATCGCCCGTGTCCAAAGCATCGTCTACCAGATCCATGAGAAAAAGCAAATCAAAGACCACCTGGCGGAGACCGGCATCCAGGTTTATGAGGGTGTTGGGGATGCTGCGTTCATCGACCCGCACACCCTGGGTTTGCCGGATGAGGGGCGCCTGCAAGCCGAGAAATTCATCCTCTGCGTGGGCGGTCGGGCGCGGCGCATATCCTTCCCCGGCAGCGAGCATGCCCTCACTCACCACGATGTCTGGTCGTTGAAAAAATTGCCCGCCTCGGTGGCGATCGTCGGCAGCGCCGCCACCGGTTGCCAGTTGGCCTCGATTTTTGCCGCCTTTGGGGTCCAGGTGCGCCTGCTGGAGGTCCACGCCAACATCCTGGGCGCTGAGGACGAGCTGGTCTCCAGGGTGATGCGGGCAGCCTTTGAGGATCGGGGCATCCAGGTGATCACCTTGATCAATGGGATCGAAAGCCTCGAACCCGTCCAGGGCGGCCTGCTGGTGCGCTTTTCGCAGCAGGGCTCGCCCCAATCCTTTACCTCTCAGGCGGTTATCCTTGCGGTCGGCTGGGCGGGCAATTTCGATACCCTGAACCTGGAGGCTGCTGGTGTGAAAGCCGAGCGCAGCTACATCGTCGTCAACGATTACATGCAGACCTCTGCCCCTCACATCTTCGCTGCCGGGGATATCACCGGGCGCATGATGCTCGTCCAGAGCGGCAGCTACGATGGCCGCCTGGCTGCGGAGAACGCCGTGCTGGGCATTGGCCAGGCGTACAGGCACAGCATCGTCCCTCATGGCGGGTTCACCGACCCGGAATACGGCAGCGTGGGCCTCACCGAAGCCCAGGCGCAGGCCGCGGGCGTTGACTACACCTGCGCCAGCGTCCCCTACGTGGACCTGGACCGGGCGGTGATCGATGGGCACAGCGACGGTTTCTGCAAGCTGATTGTCTCCCAGGAGAATCACCGTATCCTGGGCGCGCACATCGTCGGCGAGCAGGCGCTCGAATCCATCCAGTTGATCGCTGCGGGGATGGCCGCGGATATGTGGGTGGAGCAGCTCGCCGAGCTGGAGATCGCCTATCCAACCTATGCTGCCGCTGTCGGCCTGGCAGCCAGGCGAATTGTCCACAAGCTGGGCGTCATGCCTGTCTCGCCTCAATGGCGCACTCTGGGTCGCCCTCACGCCGAATGGGAGCGGTCTGCGAGTTCGCTGGATTAAGGCGCTATGCAAACCCTGGCACCGGCCTCGGCTGGGTTCCCACCCTCCTCTCATGAGCGCAGCGATCCCGAAACCACCGGCTTGCGCAGCGTGATCATCCTGCTTTACCTGCTTGCCGGGCTTACCCTGCTGCTGTCGCCGGTTATGGCTTTTCGCTGGAGCCGGCTGCCGTTCCCGGGTTTCCTCGTCGAGCACACCTTGGTTGTCCCGGATATCGGCGGCGCTGGCTGGAGCGGGCGCCCGGCTGGATTGGGCTACCCCCACCGCGTCGTCCAGGTGGGCGACCAGGCCGTGAACACCCCCGCCGAATACAAAGCGGTTATCGCCAGCCTCTCTATCGGCCAGCAGATCCAAATCCGCACGCGAAAACCGGATGGATCCAGCGCGATTTTTCCAGCCAACCGGGTGACCACCTTTCCACTCAGCGACTTTCTGCGCCTGTTTTGGCTGCCTTATAGTGTCAGTTTAGCTTACTTTGGGCTGGGGTTATTGGTCTTCCGCCTGCGCAGCGGCACCCGCCCCGGCAGGGCCTTTGCCTTCTTCTGCGCCTGCGCCACGCTTACCGGCAGCCTGACATTCGATCTCTCCACCACTCACTTGGGCTCAAATCTATGGCCCCTCGCCATAACCCTGCTGGGGGGCTCATTGATCAGCCTGGCACTGTTCTTCCCGGAAGAAGGGTTGGTGATCAAGCGCCATGCCCGTGTGCGATATCTGCCCTACCTCGGTGCCCTCGTACTCTCTGCCTGGGCTCTCAGCTATCAAAACAATCCCGCCGATCCCTGGGCGTATATCCGCGCCTGGCAGGTCTGTTATCTCTTCGCTTCCGCCAGCATCCTCTTCTTTTTGGGTATGTTGCTCTATCGACAAATTCGCAGCTCTTCGCCGGTCGTCCGCCAGCAGGCACGTGTTATCCTGTGGGGCAGCCTCCCTGCCTTTCTGCCGTTGGGCATCTGGTTCTCAACCCCACTTTTCAGCCCCTCTCTGGAATGGAAACCTACCTTATTCCTGCCCGGTCTGCTGATTTTTCCGCTGGCAATCGGCGTCGCCATCACCCGTTACCGCCTCTGGGACCTGGACACCCTTTTAAACCGCACCCTGGTGTATGGCTTGCTGACGGCTCTGCTCGGCATGGCGTATTACCTGTCGGTCTTCACCCTGGAACACCTTTTCTTGGGAGGGACCGCGCAGAGACATCCCTTGATCATTGCGGGGATTACCCTGGTGCTGGCTCTCTTATTCTCTCCGATCCGGCAGTTCATTCAAAGGTTCATCGACCGGCGTTTCTTCCGCCAGAAATACGATCTTGCCAGGACGATCTCATCTTTTGGGGAGACCATCCGTAACCAGGTCAATCTGGAACGGCTGAACGCCGAGATGGTCTCCATCGTTCAGCGGACTATCCAACCCAGCCATGTATCCCTGCTCAACTTCATCGGGTCTGAACAGTCACCCAATTTCCCGATCTCACCCGGAGACCCACTCAAGCAGTATTTGCTGCAAAGCCATGGCCCTGTCCTGATCCGTGATCTTGACCTGGTTTCGCCGGGACTGGAGGAGCTCCGCCAGCAGCAGGTCGAGCTGGTCGTTCCATTGATCAGCCAGGGTGAGCTGGTGGGTGTGCTTAACCTTGGCCCGCGCCTCAGCCAGGAGCCTTATGCGATTAATGACTTGCTGCTGCTGAACATGCTTGCCTCTCAGGCCGCCCCTGGGCTTCGGGTCGCCCAATTGGTCCATTTACACCAGGAGCAGGCCCTCGAACGCCAGCGCATCGAGACCGAGCTGCGCGTGGCCCACTTGATTCAAAATACGCTGATCCCTCAAAAACTCCCCGAGCTTCCCGGCTGGCAATTTTCAGGATATTACCAGCCTGCCCGGGAGGTGGGAGGTGATTACTACGATTTTATACAGCTTCCCGATGGAAGGCTGGGGATTGTGATTGGCGATGCCACCGATAAAGGCGTGCCGGCGGCGCTGGTGATGGCTACGGCGCGCAGCCTTTTGCGCACCGTCGCGTGTGAAATAGAGCAGCCCGCCAAAGTCCTGGAGCGGGTGAACGCCATGCTTCACTCCCACATCCCTGTCAACATGTTCGTTACCTGCCTGTACGCGGTCATAGAACCGGGGATGGGTCGCTTCGCTTTTGCCAACGCCGGGCACAACCCGCCTTACCTTGGACGCAATAGAAGCATCCAGGAATTACACGCCACTGGCCTGCCGTTGGGGATTTTCACCGATCACACTTACGACGAGGTCGAAGCCAGCTTGCTGCCTGGAGATTGCCTGTTCTTGTACAGCGATGGGCTGGTGGAAGCCCATGATTCCCAGGGGAATATGTTGGGCTTCGCAGGTCTTGCCCGAGTTTTCGCCTCCGCCTGTGAGGCGAGCGACCGGATTGACAATGTGGTCAACGCGTACCAGCGCTTCGTCAACCCTCTGGGGGAGCAAGAGGATGATATCGCCCTGGTCATCATCCAAAGGAGCGCCCAACCTTGATCTGGACAATCTGCTTGGCGCCTGACTGATTGCCTGCGGGACGTTTTGCATCCAGGCGCTCCGAGTGTTATACTCAAGCTGAGTGAGGCCGGGCTATGCTCAGGATCACCCCTTATGGAGCCGTCACCCGTTTCGACCTTTCCCGTACCCTGCTGGGCAAAGACCGCTACTGGACTACCGCCTACCTGGTTGGTGGTCTGCTGGTCGATACCGGCTGCGCCCATACCGCTGCAGAGTTCCTCCAGGCCCTGGGGGACCAGCCGCTGACCCATGTTGTCAACACCCACACCCATGAAGATCACATCGGCGCCAATGGCCCCTTGCAACGCCGGCATCCCCACCTGGCAGTCCTGGGGCACCCGCTCGCCCTGCCTGTCCTGGCTGAGCCGCGCCGCAGGCAGCCGTTGCACCCCTACCGGCGCCTGTTCTGGGGCTGGCCCGAGCCATCCACCGGTCAGGCAGTGAGCGATGGCGAGATGATCGCGGTGGGCGATTACCTTTTCCAGGCGCTCTATACCCCGGGACACAGCCCGGACCATATCTGCCTGTACGAGCCGCAGCAGGGCTGGTTGTTTACCGGCGACCTGTTCGTGGGCGGAAAAGACCGGGCGCTTCGCGCCGGCTATGATATCTGGGGGATTATCGCCTCCCTCAAGCGCGTCGCTGCGTTGCCTCTGCGCTGCATATATCCGGGCAGCGCCAGGGTTCCGGATGACCCCCTCGCAGCGCTGCATCAGAAGATCGCTTATCTCGAAGACCTGGGCGCCCGGGTGCTGGAGCTGAATCGCCGCGGTTGGAGCGTCTCGGCAATCGTGCGCGCCTTGTGCGGCAAGACCATGTGGCTGGAATGGGTCACGCTGGGGAATTTCTCCCGTCGCCGGCTGGTGCTATCTTTTTTGAGCCAAAACCAGGAGCATTGATTAAAGAAAATGACTGATACTGACCCCAAACCCGCAAGCGCCGGCTCCCCACATCCTGGCGACGTTCCCGGCACAGAGAGCGAACCGGTGTGGACGTTTCGCGGCTACCGGCTGCGACCGAGTGAATTCACCACCGCAATGGTGCACTTCTTTCGTGCGGAGGTCGCGCGCGCCAACGTCTGGCGCCAGCGGCTGGATACTACCACGAATTGGGCGGTTGTTTCCACCGGCGCGGCCATCACCATTGCTTTCAACCAATCGGCTCACCATTCCGTGATCCTGCTGAACGCTCTCCTGGTCACGTTGTTCCTGTCGATCGAAGCTCGGCGTTACCGCTATTATGAACTGTGGAGCTATCGCATCCGCTTGATGGAGACCGATTTCTTCGCCTCGATGCTGGTGCCTCCCTTTCATCCCGCCGCCGATTGGGCCGAAAGCCTGGCTGAGAACCTGTTTCATCCCAGCTTTCCCATCTCCATTTGGGAGGCTTTCGGACGCCGCCTGCGGCGAAATTATTACTGGATCTATATCGTGCTGGCTGCCGCGTGGCTGGTGCGGATCGGTTTGGTGCCAACCCAGGCTGCCAGTTGGGAGGAATTTTTCCGCCGCGGCTCTATCGGCGACCTGAGCGGGCAGACCATCATCGCGGCAGCGATTATCTTCTATGGACTGATATTCTTAGCTGCATTGCTTACCATTGGTCTGCATCAGGCCAGTGGGGAGGTCTTGCCCCGTTTTATCGACCCCGAACGCTACCCAGGCATTGCCCATGCAATCGGTGAAGGAGACCAGCGCGCCCGCCCCTGGTTCCGCATTGGCAGGCGCCGCCAGCAGCTCCTGGCATTGGTCATTACTGATCGCCCCCAGGAAGTCAGCCAGGCAGTCTTAAGTGAGTTGAATCGCGGTGTTACTGCCGTGCAAGGGACTGGCATGTACACCGGAAAATCACACAGCATTCTGATGATCGCCCTGACAGTCACTGAGGTGCCGCATTTGAAATCTCTCGTACAGCAGACCGATGCAAACGCTTTTATGATCGTCTCTCCCGCCAGGGAGATCTTAGGCCGTGGCTTCATGCCGCTGCAGAAACAGTAATCAAGGCGAGACGTAATCCCAGGGGTTCACTTTCCCGTAGATCTCGCTTCTAAGTTCGAAGTGCAGGTGGGGGCCGCTGGAATTGCCGCTGCTGCCCAAAGCGCCAATCACGTTGCCGCGCCCCACGCTCTGCCCGCAAGTCACGCCCACCGCGCTCAGGTGGGCGTACGCGGATTGCCATCCGTTGCCGTGATCCAGGACGATCAGATAGCCATAGCCGAATTCGCTCCAACCCGCGAACACGACCACCCCGCTGTCAGCCGCGAAGATGGCGTTGCCCACCGCGCCGGCGATGTCGATCCCCGGGTGGAGGCTCGGGCTGTAATCGTATCCCGAGAGGTACGTAGCCGATGTCGGCCAGATGAAAAAGCCGGTGCCGATCGCGCCCTCGTATATGCTGCCGCAGTATCCGGAGCCGTAATAGGCCGCCGCGGCCGGGTTGCTGCGCGTGATCGCCGGCGGGCCCCAATCTCTCAGCTCGCGCCACCCGCCGGGGATAATCAACCAGGTGCCGTCTTCGATCTGCGCCTCCCCCTCCTGGTCGATGGCTGCCAGGTCAAGCTGGTTTCCGGGCCAATTCAGGATATCCTCTGCCTTGACTCTGAAAAAATTCGCCACCCCGTTTAGCGTATCCCCTGCCTTCCACGGGTAATACACACCGTCCGTCGGCAGGATTACCAGCTCCTGCCCGGGCTGTAAAAACTGCGGGTTGTCTCTCAAGACCTCGTAATTTCCCCACAGCACGGATTCGGGTTTCAGGTTGTACTTCTCGGCGATCAGGAACAGGTTATCCCCGGGCTGCACTGTGTAGCTGCTGACCTCCGCCCGCGGGCGGTTGGGGATGATCGTCTTCAAGTTGGCGAACCTGCGTATCCCGCTTTCAGAGGCGCTCTCCTGGAGCGGCGCAGCGCTCAAAATGACCTCCGCTGATGACGAATTGGTTTCGGTATCCGCTTGCGTCGCCTGCGCCGCGGCGGGCGCGCTGCCGAGCTGCGCCCTCCCTGCACATGCAGCAGTCCCAAACCCGAGGATCACGATCGCGATTTCCAACAGCAGACACCTCATCTTGGTTTTGGCCATAGGCCCTTATTATAGTAGACCTTTTGCCGAGAATGGATTAAGGCTTTGTAATTGTTATTCCAGCGCGTTTTTCGCCTTCCGCAGCCAGCAACGCATAGGTAAACATGAGGGGAAATGAGCCGACTTCCAACCCGGCCAGGCTGAGAAACATCTCACCCCTTCGCCGAACTCAGAATGAATTTGCCAAGCGTCTGGTAACATAATCCGGCGAAAACTATCCCCCAGGCGACCAGCGCCAGGTAGATAAAATAGCGCGGTATCCACTGCAGGAATCCGTAGCCCGTTGCCTCTGCCAGACGGCTGGTGCAGGCGGTGTACATACCGAGGGGGAAGACCATCCCCCAATATAAGGGATCGTAAGAGAGAGGATAGCGCTTGTAAAGATACTTCCAGGCACCTAAAATGAACAATAAAGGAATCCACCACGTGCTTGTAGCCCAGAAAAAAAGCGTAAAGCCTTTAATAAATGGCAGCAGTTCGGCCAGCGGTTGCCACGCCTCGACGTTCAAAATGAGCACCGCCCCAGCCAGCGTCGTGATTGCAACCGCTCCCATGTTGATCCAGTAAGATGGGGTCAACATTTCCGGCTCGACCTCGAAGAAGAGGAAACGGTAAATGATGAGCGAAATAATGAGAATGTAGAACATGCAGCCCAGCAAATACAGCGCCAAAGAGAAAAACATGATCCGGTCTTGCCAGATGGGGAACTGCGCAGCCAGTAAGGTGCCCAGGGTTGAAACCGACTGGGTAGAGACAATCACTAGAAGCCAAGAGCCATTGATACCTTTCTCGAGGCTCGGTTTTTCACCTTTGAGCGTGGTGATAGCAAAGAAAGCATAGATCAGCAAAACCCACAGCGCCACGCCGGCCAGCCAGAGATATGTGGCGGTGGTGAAATCCTTTTCCAGGATCACGAACTGGTTTCCCAAAACGCACGTACCGGCGACAATGGTGAGAAAACCCGGGGCAAGCGTGTGGTTATAGAAATCCTTCACCAGTCGCTCGGGATACCGCAAGAGACGCGCCAGGAATAAAATCCACAAGACGATGTAAGCAGTCTGGTTGATATAAAAGATCGACCAGGCGATGAGGTGCATGCCAAGCAAGTAACTGGCGATGGAAACAATTCCCGTTGCCATCACCAGTGAAAAATAGGCGGGATGCAGGTTGGCTATTTCCTCGTCAAGCGTGGAGACGAACCTGTTGAGCATCAATTTAATATCAACGGGTGGCGATCGCGATCCGCAACCTGACGCACATTAATCGTCTCCCTGGGTTGCTCTCATTGTCCCTCCTCCCAAATTTATTGCGTGGGGCGCGAGGGTCCCCGGTTCCAGATCACTACTTGAATAGGTCGCCACAGGTAGGTAATCGGAAAAGTGAAAACGTGCACCAGGCGGGTGAATGGGAAGAGCAAGATGATGAAAAACCCGGCCAGCATGTGCAGCTTGACGAGCCACGGCAGGGCAGTGACGTACTGGATTTGCGGAGCGAACACGAACAAAGAATGGAGCCACGGAACAGCCGTGTGCAGATACCAGCCTGATCCCCAGCGATAAACCAGAGCGATCCAAAAACCCAGCCCCACCTGGAACAACAGCGTCGCCAGTAAAAACCAGTCCATGATCGAGGTGACCGCAATGACCCGCGGGTTGAGCACCCGCCGCACGATCAGCAAGGCCATGCCTACAAAGGTCATCAGTGCCAGCGCCAGTCCGGTCACTTCCAGGATATAAAGGCGCACCTGGGAGGAGAGCAGATCTCCCCATACCCTGGGAAAAATCAACGGCAGCAGGTGCGCGGTCAGCAGCACGATGATCCCGTAATGCCAGGGCACAGATCCCCAAAACAGGGTGCGATTCTCTAAAAATTGAGAGGACAGGCTGGAGTACGTAAAACGGTCCCTGTAGTACCGGTAGAGTCCCATGAGAATGGCAATCATCACTGCCGCGTAGGGGAAGGCGATAAACAGTACAGTGTCAAACATGGGAAGGCCTCCTTCGTTAACTGCCAGTCACCGGCAGCAGATCATCCAGCGGCATCTCGCCCTCCGGCGGCGCTTCATCCGGTATATACGTCAGCAGCACCGCCCGCAGGGCATGCAGCAGGCGCTTGTATTCTCCGTCCCGGCCAGGTTGTTTGAGGGTCCCAGGGCCTGGCGCATCTGCGACTTTGTCCTTCAGCATTTTGCACAGCGCAGGGTGCAGGGCTTCACGGATTACCCCATCGGTTTCAGCTACATCCTGGTTGACAGCCAAAAAACGCAGCATCACTGCCAGATGATCAGGCAATTCGACTCCGCAATCGATATTGTATAGCCGGTAGCGTTCTTTCAGCCCCAGCAAGAAAATGCTGCGCTTGTACGACTCGCCAAACAGGTGATAGCCGATGTAAGGATGGCAGGCGGCGTTGAGCTCGAACGCGCTGGTGTAAATCTCTTCCAGGCGGGAAAGCGGCGTCCGGTTTACGAATGCTTCAAATTCTTGCAGGTAGGCGGCAGCCCGTGGACTGCTCTCGGCGACCAGAACGGCGCATTCCCGCGCTACCCCGCTGAGAGGCGCCCAGGGATAATCCAGTAATTTCGCGAAAAGGGCGAAGATACGTCTTTGGCTGGGTTGGCTGGTCATGGTCACCCTCCCCGGACCGGGGCTTTGCGGAAGCCAAAACCGCTTTCGCGCTTTTGGTTGAATGGATCGCGGGTCTGCTCGATGGCGACTTCGCGCGCCAGCGGCGGCACCACAAAACGCTCATCGAAGGTGGGCCTGGCGGTTAATCGGAAGATCGCTTCGGCCTCCTCGGCGCTTGTCTCACCAGCCTCCAGCGCCCCCTGCAGTTCTGCTGTGGACACGTCCTTGACCGTCCTGGCGCGCATATAGATGCGCACGGCGATCAGTTTGCGGTACGAAGCGGCGATGATCTGCTCGTTCCCTGCCGAGAATAAGGCCGCCATGTAGCGAAGCGGCATGCGCGCCCGTTCTAACGAGCTCAGCAGCGGCGCCAGGCTGATGCTGGCAGCGTCGGCGTTGTCGTACTTGCCGTCTTTTATTTTGGCCAGCACGGGCAACATGGGCGGCACGTAGAACAACATTGGCAGCGTGCGGAACTCGGGGTGCAGCGGCAGGGCCAGTTTCCACTGCTTGACGAACTTGTAAACCGGCGAGTGTCTGGCCGATTCGATCATCGCCTCCGAGATGCCGTTAGCCCTGGCGGCGGCGACGACCTGCGGATCGAACGGATCTTGAATGATGGCCCGCTGCGCTTCGACCAGGTCGGCGTCGGGCGCGGAGGCCGAGGTTTTGATCCTGTCAGCGTCGTAAAGCAGGACGCCCAGATAGCGGATGCGGCCCACGCACGAGTGGAAGCAAGCCGGCGCCTGCCCGCTTTCCAACCGCGGGTAGCACAGGATGCATTTTTCGGATTTCCCCGTAGACCAGTTGTAATACGTCTTTTTGTATGGGCAGCCGGAGATGCACATGCGCCAGGCGCGGCACTTCTCCTGGCTGAGCAGCACGATGCCGTCTTCGCCGCGCTTGTAGACCGCGCCTGCCGGGCAAGCCGCCACACAGCCGGGGTTCAGGCAGTGGTTGCAGATGCGCGGCAGGTAAAAGAATACTACGTTCTCTATTTCGGTCAATTGACCGCGCTCCTCCTCGCTGAGCACGTCCAGGTTTGGATCGTTGCGCGCGTAGACCGGCGACCCTCCGTAATCGTCGTCCCAGTTCGGCCCGGCTTCGATCTCCATGTGCCTGCCAGTGATCATCGAAATGGCGCGAGCGGTAGGCTGGTCATCGCCTTCAGGGGCGTTAAACAGCTCCTCGTAATCATACGTCCACGGTTCGTAATAATCATCCACCGTGGGCAGGTAGGGGTTGAAAAAAATGTTCGCCAATCCACCCCACCGTCCGTGCATCCTTAAATGAATATCTTCCTTGTCTTTATCCTTCACCCAGCCGCCTTTGTATTTTTCCTGGTCCTCCCACGCTGTGGGGTAGCCTGTTCCGGGCTTGGTTTCGACGTTGTTCCACCACATGTATTCCGTGCCCTTGCGATCGGTCCAGATGTTTTTACAGGCAATACTGCACGTGTGACAACCGATACATTTGTCGAGGTGGAAGACCATTGAGACTTGCGTTCGGATGTTCATCTCTACCACTCCAGCTTTTCCAGCTTCCTCACCACGCAGTACGTATCGCGGGTGAAGATGCCGATAGGGCCCCAGTAGTTGAAGGCATACGTAAATTGAGCGTACCCGCCGGCGAGCTGCAGCGGGTTGATGCGGGTGCGGGTGAGGCTGTTGTGACCCCCCGCCCGCTTACCGCCGCGCACCTGCGACTTGGGGATGTAGATCGTGCGCTCGACAGCGTGATAGTACAGGCACATGCCCGGTTGGACGCGGGCGCTGACGTTGGCGCGGGTGACAACCACGCCGTTGTCGTTATAGACTTCTACCCAGTCGTTGTCGTTCAGCCCGATTTTTTCGGCTTCCTTGTCGTTGATCCAGATCGGGTCCATGCCGCGCGAGAGGGTGAGCATGCGGTGGTTGTCCTTGTACGTGGAGTGGATGTTCCACTTGCCGTGCGGCGTGATGTAGTTGAGCACCAGGCTTTTGTCGTCCACCGGGCTTTTGACGATATCGCCGGTGTTGCGCGGGTCGAGGCGTGGCTTGAAGGTGGGCAGGTGCTCGCCGAAGTCGAGGTAGTACAGGTGGTCGATGTAAAATTGCTGCCTGCCGGTGAGCGTCCGCCAGGGGATGAGCCGCTCGACGTTCAGGCACCAGGCGGCGTAGGCCCGCCCGTCGTTCACGTTCCCCGTCCAGCACGGGCTGATCAGCGTCCGGCGCACCTGGCGCGTCAGATCGTAGAAGGTTATGCGCACGTCGCGCACGCCTTCAGCCAGATCGACCAGAGGCAGTCCAGTGATTTCCTCCTCGTGCTGGAAGGCTGCGTAAGTCACCGCGCCGTTGGTCTCAGGAGCAAGATGGAGGAGCACGTTGGCTGCATCCAGGGCGTTTTCCAGGCTGGGGTACTTATTGCCGTCCCATTCGACGCATCGCGTGAGCCGCGGATCGGGCGAGCCGCCGACCGGTTTCGCCAGCAACTGGTCGTAAAACTCTTGCGCTGGGACGTGCACGCCGTTGCCGTTGAAGCCATCCTGGCGGGCGTTAGGGCCGAGCGAAATGAAGCGGTTGTACAGGTTGGTGTAATCGCGCTCGACGACTTTGAAGTGCGGCATGGTCTTACCGGGGATGGGATCGCACTCGCCCCTGGCCCAATCGAGCGGCTCGGTTTGCGCCAGCTCGTCGGGCGTATCGTGGGCGAGGGGCGTCGCCACCAGATCGCGCACCGGCTCTGGAAAGGCGAGGGCAGACATCTCGCTAACCACCCTGGCGAAAGCCTTGAAGATCTCATAGTCAGTCCTGGCTTCCCAAACTGGCGGCACCGCCTCGCCCAGCGGGTGGACGAAAGAGTGAAGGTCGGTGGTGTTGAGGTCGTTCTTCTCGTACCAGAAGGCGGCTGGCAGTACGATGTCGGAGTAAAGCGCTGAGCTGTCCATGCGGAAATTGAGGTCCACCACCAAATCGAACTTGCCACGCGGCGCCGGTTCGCGAAACGTGACAGTCTTGACCTTGCCTTTGGCGTGCTCCTCAGCCACGATGTTGTCGTGGGTGCCCAGGTAGTGGCGCTGGAAGAACTCGGCGCCCTTGGCGCTGGAAGCCATGGCGTTGCCGCGCCAGATAAACCACACCCGTGGCCAGTTCTCCGGCGCGTCGGGGTCTTCCACTGCGAAACGCAATTTACCATCCTTGAGTTGCTGCGCCGTGTAATTGGCGATCTCTTCGGCGGTCTGCGCCCCGGAGGTCTCAGCCTGGCGCAACACCTCCAGCGGGTTGCGGTCGAACTGCGGGTAATACGGCATCCAACCCAGGCGCACAGCCATTGCTTCCAGGTCCATGGCGTGGCCCTTGGCCCATTTGGTCTTGGGCGGCACGGGGGCGTAATCGGTGAAGTCGCCTTCGTAGCGCCATTGGTCGCTGTTGACGTAGTGCCAGGTGGGCGATTGCTGGCGGCGCGGCACGACGCCCCAATCGTTGGCGAAGGCGAAGCTCACCCAGGGCGCGATGAGGGTCAGTTTCTCCTGGCCCACGTAGTGGTTCATGCCGCCGCCGTTGCGCCCGCAGCATCCACACAGGATGAGGGCGGTGATCGGGGCGCGGTAGGCCAGGTTGTTGTTGTACCAGTGATTGATGCTGGCACCGATGATGACCATCGAGCGCCCATTCGTTGCTTCGGCGTTGCCGGCAAATTCGCGCGCCAGGCGAATTACCGTCTCGCGCCCGATGCCGGTGTACTGCTCCTGCCAGGCGGGGGTGTAAGGGCCGAGATCGTCGTAGCTGGTCGCGTAATCGCCCGGCAGAACCTGCCCCGAGCCTGGCGAAAGGTCACGCCCCACGCCAAACTGGGCTATCAACAGGTCGAAGACGGTCGTCACTGGCACCCGCCCGTCTTTGGTATCGATATAGCGCACCGGCACGCCGCGCAAGTGAGTTTTGTTCTCGGCGAATTCGTGATAGGCGACTTGCAGCACTTCGTCGTGCTGTTCAAAGAAGGACAGCGTCGGCTCAATCGGGCTGTTGTCGAGGCCGTCTTCTAGCTTAAGATTCCAGTTGCCCTTCTTCGTCTTCCAGCGGAAGCCAACCGCGCCTTTGGGCATCTTGGGCTTGCCGCTTTTCTTATCCAGCATCAGCAGCTTCCATTCGCCGTTGTCCTCGTCTGCATAGCGTTCGAGCCGGTTGGCGCGCAGCAACTGCCCAGCCTGGTAGCTGCCGTCTTCGTTGGGGGTAAGCTGGACAAGGAAGGGCCCATCGGTGTAGCGGCTGACGTAGTCAACAAAATAAGGAACCTGGCGGTCTACGTAGAACTCTTTGAGGATGACGTGATTGACGGCCATCCACAGGGCTGTGTCAGTGCCCGGCCTGACCGGAATCCACCAGTCGGAATATTTGGCGACCTGGCTTAGATCCGGGGCAATGACGACGAATTTGGCTCCCTCATGCCGCGCTTCCGAGATGAAATGGACATCCGGCGTGCGGGTCATATTGGGGTTGGAACCCATGGCGACGATGTACTTGGAGTTGTACCAGTCGGCGCTCTCGCAAACGTCCGTCTGGTCGCCCCACACCTCGGGGAAAGCGTTAGGTAAGTCGGCGTACCAGTCGTAGAAGCTCATATTCACGCCACCGAAGAGCTGCAGGAAGCGCGAACCCGCCCCATAGGATAGATACGACATGGCCGGAATGGGCGAGAAGCCGAAGACGCGATCTGGCCCCCACTTTTTTGCGGTGTACAAACATGCAGCCGCGATCAATTCCAGCACTTCATCCCACGTAACCCGGCGGAAGCCGCCTTTGCCGCGCGCTTTCTGGAAGCGCCCTCGCCTGGTTTCATCCTCCACGATCGATCCCCAGGCGTCAACCGGGTTGCTGTGCTTCGCTTTGGCTTCCCGCCATGCGTCGATCAGCGCTCCGCGCCCGTACGGGTATTTGACCCGGATAGGACTGTAAACGTACCACGAAGCGGATATGCCCCGCTGGCAGCCGCGCGGCTCATAGGGCGGCAGGTTCGGCTCGAGCAGCGGGTAATCCACTTGCTGCATTTCCCAGGTGATGACGCCATCTTTAACGTAAATCGCCCACGAGCAGCCACCGGTGCAGTTGACGCCGTGCGTCGAGCGGATGACGTTGTCGTGCTGCCAACGGTTGCGGTAGAACTCCTCCCACTGGCGCTCCTTTGGATTGACGATATCTTGAATCCAGCCCATATTTAGGACCTCCAGGAATGTCTATGCAGAGATTCGGTTGCGTAAGACCAGCGGCTTCCGTACGGCGACCAGTCGTTTCCGCCAGGAGAGCTGCGCCAGGATGAGGAACACCGCCATCCCGGCTGTAGCCAGGCCTGCCAACCGCCAGACCGCCTGGGCCGGTCGCTGCAGCGCCGTGGCCTCCTGCAAAAAAGCTCGCAGGTTGTCTTGCTCTTGCGTGGTGAGTGGCTGCCGCGCCCATACAGCGTTCATGGTTACGGTGGGCAGGCTTTCCAGGTAAAGCGCCAAGCCGTTATCGCCGCCATATTTATTATAGGCAAGCGTCAGGTCAGGTCCCAGAGCGCCGCCGCCGAGCGCGCCCAGCCCGGCGACGCTATGGCAGCTCATGCAAGCCGGGCCGCCGTTTTCAAGACGCCGCGCGCCGGTGAAGAGCGCCCTGCCCGCAACCGGGTCTCCGCCGGGCAATGTCTCCTGCGCCATGCTGACCGTTGTGCCCTGGGCGCTTTCGAGGAAAGCGATGAGCGCGGCGACCTGTGCCTGGCCCAGCCCCAGGTTGGGCATGGGTATATTGTTGAAGTCCGCCAGCATCTGCGCCGCGATGGGGTCCCCAGCCGCCAGCAGCTTGTCCGGGGTCAGGATCCACTCCGCCAGCCACTGTACCTCGCGACGCTCGGTAACGCCGTCGAGATCAGGGCCCACCAAATTGCCGCCGCCGATCGTGTGGCAAACGATGCACTTTTCCTTAAACAAGGTCTCCCCTTCGCTGGCGTCTTGAGCGGCGGGCTGCGCCAGGCTGGCGGTGGAGAAGGCTGCCAGCAATAAAAGTACACTGATTAATACCAGTGTCAACTCGATACTTGTCTGGAGGAAGGATTTGGCATTCCCAGTCATTATTCATTCACTCCTATCGGATACAGGCCTGTCCACACCTGGGGTAAGGCTTGCCAGTTTTCGAATGGCGTCGAGTAAATTGGTGACTCGCGCCGGCAGGGTGTGGGTAGAATAAACGCGCAATACGTTCTCATTCACCCCTGTGCGGATGACGGTGACCTCGGGGAATTGCTCTATTATCGTTAGGGTAAGGCTGGCGGCCTGGTCCGGCAGGTCATCGCCAGCGATCACCACGACATTGGGGTGGGCTTCCGCTATTCGTTGACATATATCCTCTGCCAGGCTCCACGGGCCGATTAATTCCACTTCTTGAGCGGCGCGCAAAATCGATTCGATGCTTTCGCCAAATAAATGCTGAGAACAAACCAGGAGGACGCGTTGTTTTTGCATGGCCAGGAATGAAGGAGCAGGCATATATCCCAGAGTACCTGAGAATGCCCGCTAAGCGCATCCCTCTTCGGGTTGAGACGAGAATGAAAAAAGAGTGATTTATCCATCACTCTTCATTCCAAAGAATTAGGCCCGCGTCGTAAAGGAATTAGTTCTAAAGGGTTGGTCTCCTCGACCTGCTTGCTCTAGAGCAACCCTTTGCCCCGCGCGACTTTCGCTGCTTCGCGGCGCGTGCTAACATGGAGCTTTGCCAGGATGTTGCGCATGTGGGTTTTTACGGTGTTCAGGCTGATCGTCAGGGTTTCAGCAATATCTTTATCACTCGCCCCAAGCGCAACCTGCGCCAGCACCTGCTGTTCGCGATCGGTCAAGCTGCTCTCATCACCCTGCTCCCACAGGCCAAGATTGCTCATGCGGTGGAACTCGGATAACACGCGTCCCGCCAACAACGGCGAGAGCGCCGCTTCCCCCCGCAGCGCGCCGCGCGCCTTCTCCAGCAAGTCGCGAGCGCGAATATCCTTCACCAGGTAGCCCTGGGCGCCGTACTTGAGCGCTGCGAACAATTTTTCTTCGTCGTCGCGCACCGTCAACATCACGATGACCGTATCTGGCAGGGCTTGCTTGATCTTGAGCGTGGCTTCCAGCCCATCGCACCCGGGCATCTGGATGTCCATCAGGATCAGGTCTGGACGCAGCTCGTTGGCTTTCACAATCGCTTCCAACCCGTCCGAAGCCTCGCCCACCACTTCCATATCCGGCTGGGAGTCAATTATACCCCTCAACCCTTCGCGCAGCAGGGCGTGATCATCCGCCAGTAGAATGCGATATTTCTTCATCGGTCTGATTTCTCTCCAGCGGCCAGGTCAACACGACCCGCGCGCCTTTACCCGGTCGGCTGTGAATATCCAGCCTACCATCCAGGTGGGCTGCCCGAGCCTGCATGATTTTTAGGCCAAAATGCTCCCTGTCCTCCCGGCCTGGTGGAACACGAGCATCGAAGCCAATCCCGTTGTCTTCTATACTCACCGCCGCTGTATGGTTGGAGCGTTTTAGGATGACCGAGATGTGGGTCGCCCGGCCGTGTTTTTGGGCGTTAATCACCGCCTCGCGCACCACGCGCAAAACTTGCTCCGCTTTCTGTTGCCCTAAAATCAACGGAACTCTGGCTTCGTTTCTCCACATCACGCGTTGATTGCCATCGTCCATTTCCTGGATCAGGCTGCTCAATTGTTCTTGTAGTGTATACTGTGCCGGGAAATCGTCTTGCAGGCTGGAAATTGCCCGGCGGACCTCCACCGAAGCCTGTTCGACGCCATCTTGCACGCGTGCGAGGGTCTTTTCGGCTGGGATTGCCTCACCTTTATCCAACTGCTCGCGAACCTGTTCCGTCGAGATAGACAGGAATCTCAGGGTTTGGGCCAGCCCATCGTGGATCTCCGCGGCGATGCGATGGCGTTCTTCGAGCGCGGCCGACCGCTCCAGTTGCGCGTATAAGCGCGCATTTTCTATGGCAATCGCGGCGATGTTGGCCAGCCGCGTCAGCAGGCTGAGGCTGTTCTCAGTGAAATAATCCGGTTGCTGTGAAGCAACGCAAAGCGCTCCAATCACACTGTTTTCGATGTTTAATGGCGCCGCAATCTGGCTGCCACGGTAGGACTTATCCACAATCTGGCAGCAGCTTTGCAAATCTCCATCACGGTAGCGCAGCGCCTGATCGCCGGCAATGACCTGGCTGGTCCAGCTCGATTTTACCGGGGAGACGCTGGCAGCTATGGCTTGCGACCCTCCACTGGCGGATTGCAAACTCAAGCTGTTTTTCTGCTCGTCCAACAGGCACAAAAAGGCCACGTCCGCGCCCATCAACTGGCGGGATTTTTCGACCACAGAATTCATTACCTGCTGTATATCCAGCCGGGAGCTGACCTCCCGGCTGACGGCGTTCAAGGCTTCCAATTCCCGGGTGCGCTGGGACACGCGCTCCTCCAGCGTGGCGGCCCAGTTTTGCAGTTCTCCCTGCGAGGCTAATAATCTCCCGCGCATGTCATCCATCGTCGCGCTGAGCAATTCGATCTCGGCGCCGCCTCGAACCTGCACCGGTGCCTGGAGATCTCCGCCGCCGATCCCCTGGGCGGCATCGCCGAGCTCCTGTAGCGGCTGGACGACGGAATGACGGGTGATCCAGAAACCGCGGAACAGCAAAGCTAATGCGCTCAGGAGGAAAATGAGCTGCGTCCAGCGTAAATTGTTCACTGTAACGGTCGACTTGGTTTCGTAAAGGTGCACCAGGTTGTCTGCCTGGGTGAGCAATGTAGTCGTAATGTCTTCCAAAGAATCCACTGCTCGGGTTAAAGTCTGGCTGCCGCGCGGCGCCCTGCGGATCACGTCCAGGATTTCCCGGAATTTCAGCCAGGTTTGTTCCACCTGGTTTAATTGGCTGAGAACATCCACGGCTTGCGTCGGGGGAAGCTCCACGCTCTCCCCGGCATAGTACGGCGCTGAACCCCCCTTGCGCAGCGCGCTGATCGTCTGTTCGAAGTCCTGCCGGCTGGTCTCGAGTCCCGCCAGGTGCTCTATCCGTCCCTGGTTTTCATAATCTACCGCGTGGCTCCTCATTTGTTGGACCAGCATCCGCTGGCGACCAGCCAGGTTGATGACCACCGCGTCCAGTTTTTCAGCGTTTAAGCCCCAAATTGACACCCCCACCGAAACCAGGACCAAAATGGCAAAACTTGAAAAAATCAAACCCATTTTGGTAGCAATACGGTTTTTTCTCATCACCTATCTCTCAAGTGAATTGAACCAGTTTGATCTTATTATACCTTTTTGTCGCGCTCCTCTTACAACCCAGGTATTTTTCCCGGACACTATTCCAAACCGCGCTAGGTTTCTGCTTTCGCTGAATGCAGATATGCTTCCAGACAGGCTTTTATGACTATGGCGTTATTATGCCGCTCATCGCGCGCTCCGTACACCAGGGTTATATCTCCCTGGCGAGCCGCCTCCAATAAAGGTCGTAAAAGTTCTTTCTTCTGATTTAACTCAGCCCGGTAACGGCGTTGAAACTCGGGCCAGCGATCTTCAGCGTGACCGAACCAGCGGCGCAGCTCATCGCTGGGAGCCACATCTTTGAGCCATCCATCCAATCTCAAGACTTCTTTCTTGATCCCCCACGGCCACAGACGGTCTACCAGAAAGCGGCGGCTATCGGTAATTTCGGGTGGATCGTAAACACGCTTCAAGTGAATCATGGTGAAACGAATCGTCTCATGCGTAGGTATGTTATCTCCAATTCTAATCCTCCGAGTCAGTATCGGTTTGTGACCTCTTTTTCCAACACCTCTGCCAGGGCCAGGTATTTTTCGTGCACGCCCGCACCGGTCTCCTCGTGTTCCACATGCTCGAAGCCCTTCAAAATAGCGTCATGCTGCTCGAACGGGATGATCTGGTCAGCCATGGGGAACAATATTTGATCTTCTTTGCCGATGTGCTGGCGCAGCAGGGCAGCGTAATACCTGGCGTTGTCGATCACTTCGAGGCGGGCGGTTTGGTCGCCGCTTTTCAAGCGCTCTGCCGCGAGGCGTAATGCCCGCGTGTATTCTCTTCCCATTTCGTGTTCGTTCAGCATCACTGCCACCGGGCCGCCTTCCAATGGCATGCCATGTTCAACCAAGGACTTGAAAAGCACGCCCTCTTCCTTTTTGTGGTGGCAGCCATCGGCAAAACCTTTGATGAAATCGGTCGCCTGGATGAAGAAATCGGGAGAAAATTTCTCCTCCTGCGCAAGCAGACGGGCACCGGTTTCTAAGGCAGATAATACTCTTTCAATGACGCGGTGCTCTTCGGATAAAACTTCTGTGGCTTTCATAGTCCTTCCTTTCTCTCTATTTGTATGTATTTCGCTCTTTAGTGCCAATTTTCATCGATCTGCCCTCCTCCGGCCGGCAGTGATCCCTGCTCCGACCGCCAATCCCAGGAACAGCAAAATCGCTGATGCGCCTGCCAGGCCTCCCCATAGCCGGAAGCTGTGTACTCCGACCAGATCCCCAATAACGCGTAGCAGCAGCGAGCTGTGCAGCAGCGCAAGCGGCAGGTAAAAAATGGGGGTATAAGCCAGGTTGTATCCCAATATAGCCGGCAGGATGATCGGCGCGTGACCGAAGACCATGCTGGTTACAAAACCCAGGAAAATGGCGTGCAGGAAAAGATCGTAATAAGGTCCTGCAAATCGTGGGCCATAGATCGTCCCTGCCAAGCCTGCCGCGCCCAGCCAGGCATATCCCGCCAAC
>Ga0209751_10001067_pt1 | contig 28627 bp, 23 predicted proteins | sample RifCSP13_1_FD_184019 | JGI IMG/M metagenome (GOLD analysis project Ga0209751, IMG submission 184019) | Soil microbial communities from Rifle, Colorado - Rifle CSP2_sed 13_1 (SPAdes) (version 2) | ecosystem: Environmental > Terrestrial > Deep subsurface > Rock core/Sediment | place: Rifle...
AGCATCCACCCTTCAAGGAAGGGGGCGTACGGGCTCCTCGGCGAGAAGAGCCACTGGATCACCGAGAAGAGCATCGGGCGGTGCGCATGGTCCATCGTCGCACCGTAGAGCAGGTCGAGCACCAGCGTGAGGAGCATCCCGTAGAGCAGGACCTTCACGATCCTGGGGCTCGCGCTCACGATCGCGAAGAGCACCGCGTACACGGTGGCCGCCGCCACGAACCACCGCAACGCGAACCCGACCGAGTAGACGTGGAGCACGTTCGGGATCGGCACGATCCATCCGCCGGCGGCGGTCACGCCGGCAAGAAACACCGCCGGCAGCGCCAGCAGGAACAGTCCGGCCGCGAAGCGCCACGTCACGTACTGTGCGCGAGCGACGGGGAGGAGCAGGGCATACACGTGCTGGGTGCGCGTGTCGCTGTTCCACGTGGCGAGCGCGAGCCCGAGCGCCACCGCGGCCGCGTGGAGCTGGAAGAACACGCCGAAGCTTCGCGAGCGATTCAGAAGCTCCGGGATGAGGTACTCCCCCGCGCCGTCGAAGCTCATCTGCCCGCGCAGCACCCCGATCACGAGGAGCACGCTCGCGAGCGCGGAGAAGAGGAGGTATCCGCGGCTCCACTTCCACTGGGACCAGAGGATGGCGCGGAACATCAGGCGGCCTCCTGCGCCGCGCGCGCCGCCGGGGACGCGCTGCGGGCCGCCTTCAACAACGAGATGAATGCCTGCTCCAGATCGAGGTCAATCACCTCGTGCAGGGAAACGCCCGCCGACGCGAACCACGAGTGCATGGACGGCTCCCAGTTCCGCACGAGCCACTCCTCGGCGCCGCCACCGAGCGGCCGACGCGTCAACGTGAGAAACGGAGTGGCGGCACCGCTGGGCGCCGCATCCGTCACGGCCACACGCACGCGCACGCGCAGGCGCTTGATCCCGTTCCGGAACTCCGTCATCGGCAGCTCGGCGAGGAGTCGCCCGTGGTCCATCACGCCCACCCAGTCGCAGATCCGCTCCTGCTCGTGCACCAGGTGGCTCGAGACGAGCACCGTTGCCCGGCGCGTGGCGACGAACTCGGAGAGCGCCTCGAGCACCTCGTGCCGTACCACGGGGTCGAGGCCGTCCGTCGGCTCGTCGAGCACGAGCACCTCGGGACTCTGGGCAAGGGCGAGGAGCACCATCAGCTTCCCCGTCTGCCCCTTCGAGAGCGAACCGACCGGCTGGCGCGGAAGCAGCTCGAACTGCGCGAGGAGCTTCGCGGCAAACGCTGCGTCCCAGCCGCGGTGAAACGCGGCGTGGTACCGCATCGCTTCCTCGACGGTGAACGACGGATAGACGTGCGGCCGTTCCGGCACGACGCCGATGCGCGCCAACGCCACTCTCGCGGCGCGCGGCATCGGGTGGCCCAGCACTTCGATCGTGCCGCGCTTCGCCCTCAGCAGGCCCAGGATGAGCCGCATCGTGGTCGTCTTCCCGGCGCCGTTCGGCCCGATGAAGGCGTAGATCGCCCCGGCGGGCACCGTCATGTCGAGCTGGTCCACCGAGAAGTGCTTGCCCGCGCGGTAGTGCACGGAACGCAACGAGATCACGGGTCCGCCAAGTGTATTAGTAGTACAATACAGTGCGCTCCTTGTCCCGGCCCGTCAAGGCCCCGCAGGCGGCGAGTGACCTCGACTGGCGGATTCGCCCCGATCGCGTGCCCACGGCGTCCAGCTCCGGATCGGGAGAGTCCTGGTTCGATCCCGGGAGGGGCAACTCAGACCACGTCTACTCGGGCCCGGTGCCCGGAGGCCGACGCGAGCCGCTCGTCTCGCGTGACGAGTGTGGCGCCCAGGCCCTCAGCCAGTGCGACATAGGCGGCGTCGTAGGCCGTAAGATTGCCACGCAGCGCCCAGATGCGGTCGAGAAGCGGCGCGTGCGGGTAGCGGGTGATCGGGAACCGCGCCAAGAGCTCGAGTGCTGAGCGCCCGCGCGGCGGTGTGAGCTCACGCCGGGCAGCGTAGCGACGCAGAACCTGGGCGACCTCGACGTCGAGAAGGTGCGGCGCATGCAGCGACTCACCTGGCGCGAAGAGCCGCGCCTCCACCCGTGGCGCGGCGTCCGTCTGCAGCAGCACCTCGAGAATCGCCGACGCGTCGGCGACGATCACAGTCGGTCACGCTCGCGCCGCACGGCGCGGGCGGGGGTTTCACGCGGGCGCACCGGCTCGAGAGCGGCGAGGCGCTCGCGGAGTTCGTCAACGGTCCAGCGCTCGGCCACCTGCGCCAATTCGCTCCGCAGGTAGTCGGAGAGAGTCATGCCGGCCCGCGCGGCGCGGGCGCGGAGAGCACGATGCAACGCATCGGGGACGTGGCGCACCTGGATCATCTTCGGCATGTGATGAACATGCAGCACATGTGCTGCACATGTCAAGACGGCGGCGCCGCGCGCCGTAACCGTGTCGGCAGGTTGCGGCGCAGCAGCGGGGAGCAATGCTCCGGTCCCGGCGGACGTCGGCCAGGCGCGCGGGCACACGCAGCGCGCCCGCAGGGACGCCTGCGTCACCGCGGACATCTTTCAGCCATTAGGCCCCGGTCAGCTTTGCATTACGAGTTGGTGACGTGTCTTGTGCCCTCTCACCGAATCCCGCATTGATCGGCGCGCCCTTGACGGACGGCGCTTCCTGCTCCACTGTATCAGTCAAGTACTACACTGATTTCGCGCGCAACCGCGGCGCTCGCCACGGTGTCTTACAGCAGATAGGCGCTCCCGCAACTTCGTTACCAGGCGGCGTATGCTCTCCCGCTTCCTCCACTCCCGCTGGTTCGTCGTCGTCGTCGCTCTCGTCGCGGTCGGCGTTCCCGTCATCTGGCGCGTCGCCGGCGGCGCCGGCCCCGCGGACGACGCCGTCGTCGCCCGCGTGCGGCGCGGCGACTTCCGGGTCACCGTGAAGTCCTCCGGCGAGCTGCGCGCCCCGAAGTTCGTCAACATCACGGGCCCGCAGCAGATGGTGCAGGCCGAGGCGTACAACGTCAAAATCCAGTCCATCGTTCCCGAGGGCACCATCGTCAAGGAGGGCGACGTCGTCGCCGAGCTCGACCGCTCGATGCTCGCGACCAAGATGGCCGACGTCTCGCTCACGCTCCAGAAGGCGATGGCCCAGAACGAACAGGCCTCCCTCGACTCCACGCTCAACCTCTCCAAGGCCCGCGAGGACATGCGCACCAAGGCGCTCGTCCTCGAGGAGAAGCGTCTCAACAAGGACCAGTCGAAGTTCGAGGCGCCCAGCGTCCAGCGGCAGGCGGAGATTGACCTCGAGAAGGCAGAGCGCGCGCTGAAGCAGGACTCGCTCGACATCAAGACCAAGACCGAGCAGGCGAAGGCGAAGATGCGCGAGGTCGGCAGCGACCTCGAACGCCAGAAGAACAAGCTCAAGATCATCCAGGAGGTGATGGGCCAGTTCACCATCCACGCCCCCGCGCCCGGCATGGTCATCTACCTCAAGGACTGGAACGGCAAGAAACGCGCCGTCGGCTCGATGGTGAGCCCCTGGGAGCCCACGGTCGCCACGCTTCCCGATCTCACGACGATGGAGTCGGTCACCTTCATCAACGAGATAGACGTCCGGAAGATCGCCGTCGGGCAGAAGGTCGAGATCACGCTCGACGCGGACCCGAGCAAGAAGCTCACGGGGGTCGTGACCGCCGTCGCGAACGTCGGCGAGCAGCGCCCCAACTCCGACGCGAAGGTCTTCGAGGTGAAGCTGAACGTCGAGAAGCCCGACACCACGCTCCGGCCCGGAATGACCACGGGGAACGCCATCGAGACGTTGGCCCGCAAGAATGTGCTGAGCATCCCGCTCGAGGCCCTGATGACCGACAGCGGCGTGTCGTACGTCTTCCGCCACACCGGTGTGCGTGTCGTGAAGCAGGAGGTCGAGCCCGGCCCGATGAACGACGACGAGGTCGTCGTGCGCCGCGGGCTCCGCGAGGACGATCGCGTCCTCCTCTCACCGCCGCCGGACAGGGACAAGCTTCCGTTGGAGCGCCTCCAGGGAGCGAGCACCGTGCCGAAGGTGGAAGCGAGCGATACCGCGGCGGGCGCGAAGAAGATCCCGGTGAAAAAGGCGGCGCCTCCGGCGGCGCCTCCGCCGGCAAAGGGGGCTCCCGCTTCCGCGCCCGCACGTCCGCCCGCCAGGAAGGGCTAGCCCGCCGTGCGGTTCCGCTTGGAGTCGCTCGCGCGCCTCCGCGGGCTGTTCGTCGCGCACGCGGTGTTCTCCGTGCGCACCGCGCTCGAGGCGGTCGGCCACAACAAGCTGCGCGCCGGTCTCACCTCGCTCGGCATTCTCTTCGGCGTCGCCTCGGTCATCGCGATGCTCGCCATCGGCCGCGGCGCCGAGCAGGAGATCCTCGCGCAGATGCGCCTCCTCGGCTCCAACAACGTCATCGTCGCGCCCCTCGTCGAGCAGAAGGAGGAGGAGGCGAAGGACGCGCCGAAGAAGGAGGTCAAGCGCTTCTCCCCGGGCTTGAGCTACGCCGACGCCGAGGCCATCCGCGGGGTCATCCCGCAGGTGGAGGCCACGAGCGCGGAGATCGTCCTCAACACCACGTTGACGCGCGAGGGCCGGCGCCGGTCGGGGAAGCTCGTCGCGGTGGACACCGAGTACTTCCGGATGATGAACCTCGAGCTGGCCGAGGGGCATCGCTTCACGCGCGACCAGGTGCGACTGGGGCGGCCCGTCGCCATCATCGGCCAGGGAGTCCGCTCGCGTTTCTTCACCACGGAGCGCGCCGTCGGCAGCACCCTCAAGGTCGGCGATTCCTGGCTCAACGTCGTCGGCGTCCTCGCCGACCGGACGGTGAGCCGACAGACCGCGCAGCGACTGGGCATCCGGGACGCGAACATGGACGTGTACATCCCCGTCCGGACGATGCTCCTCCAGTACCGGAACCGGGCGCTGGTGACGCAGGCGGAGATCGAGGCGGCGTCGAAGATGCGCGTCACGACCGGGAACGAGGCGACCAACGAAGACCCCGAGCAGCGCGCCGAGCAGCGCAACATGAACCAGCTCGACCGGATCATCGTGCGCGTCTCGGAGGCGCGGTTCGTCCCCTCCGTCGCCGACGTCGCGCAACGGATGCTCCAGCGCCGGCACAACACCGTGGTGGACTTCGAGGTGACGGTGCCCGAGCTGCTCCTCAAGCAGGAGCAGCGGACGCGCAACATCTTCAACATCGTCCTCGGCGCGATCGCCTCCATCTCGCTCGTGGTGGGCGGGATCGGGATCATGAACATCATGCTCGCGTCCATCCTCGAGCGGATCCGCGAGATCGGCGTGCGGCGCGCGATGGGCGCCACGCAGAAGGACATCCTCTTCCAGTTCCTCGCCGAGGCGGTGATGATCTCCGTGGCGGGGGGCGTGGCGGGGATCCTGGTGGGCGGCGGGCTCAGCGTTGGCATAGAAAAGCTCGCCGGCATCAAGACGATCGTCTCGGCGTTCTCCGTGATCGTCGCCTTCGGCGTCTCGTTCAGCGTCGGGCTCGCCTTCGGCATCGTCCCCGCCTGGCGCGCGGCGAAGCAGGACCCGGTGGTCTGTCTCCGATACGAGTGATCCCATGACAACGCGAAGGCTGTTCCTCGCGGCGGCGCCGTGCGCGCTCGCCGCCCTGTGTGCCGCGCCTGTCGCGGCGCAGCAGACCCTCACGCTGCAGCAGGCGATCGGGCTCGCGCAGCGGCAGGGCCTCCCGGCGCGCGCGGCGCTCGGCGTGCGCGACGCCGCCCGCGCACGCGACCGGGTGTTCGACGCGCAGTACCGGCCGGGGCTCTCGATCACGGGCACCGCGCCGACGTACAGCAGCTCGATCACCCCGGTGACGCAGCCCGACGGCTCGATCCTCTACCGCTCGGTGACGCAGACGCAGGGGTCGCTCACGGCGAGCATCCTCCAGCGGATCCCGTGGACGAACACGACGCTCTCGTTCAACTCCGGCCTGAGCCAGGTGCAGCGGAGCGGGACCGAGTCGTTCCGGAGCTGGTCTTCCACGCCGTTCTCGGTCGGCATCTCGCAGCCCATCCTCCGCGCCAACGCGCAGCACTGGGACACCAGGCAGCAGGAGCTGCGGTACGAGTCCGCGGAACGGCGCTGGCTCGAGGCGCTGGAGGACGTCGCGGTCGCGGTGACGGGCGCCTTCTTCGACCTCTACGCCGCGACGCTCGCGCTCAGGAACTCCACGGCGAACGCCGCCACGAACGACACCCTGTTCACCCTCAACAAGGGGCGCTACGAGGTGGGGAAGATCGGCGAGAACGACCTGCTCCAGAGCGAGCTGGCGCTGCTCCGCTCGCGCGCCGCGCTGGAGGACGCGCGGCTCGGCAGGGATCGCGCGCTCTCGCAGTTCCGCATCGCGCTCAACCTCCCGCCCGGCTCGCCGGTGGACATCACCGTCTCCCCCCGGGTGCCCGACGTGAATGCGGACACGGCGCTGGCGGTCGAGCAGGCGCGCCGCAACGTCGCGGCGATGAGCGATGCCGACCTGGCCGACGTCGCGGGCGATCGCGCGGTGAGCGAGGCGAGGTGGAACACCGCGCCGGGAGGGACGCTCACCGCGAGCTATGGCTACAACGCGACGGCCGGCACGGCGCCCGAGGTCTACAAGAACCTGCTCGACGCGCGGCAGCTCACCTTCGGCGTGAACATCCCGGTGTGGCAGTGGGGGGCGCACTCGCAGCAGGTGGCGGCGGCGAAGGCGGACCGCGAGTCGGCGAAGAGCAACGCCCAGACGAGCCGGGCGCAGGCCGTGCACAATGCGCACTTCGCGGCGCTCCAGCTCGCGCAGGCGCGGCGCACGCTGACGATCTCCGCCAAGGCCGACACCGTGGCGCAGAAGCGGTTCGAGGTGGCGTACAACCGCTACGTGATCGGGCGGATCACGATGGACAACCTCTACCTGGCGCAGAACGAGAAGGACCAGGCGCTGAACGCGTACGTGCAGGCGATGCGGGGGTACTGGGTGGCGTACTATCAGTTGCGGAAGAGCACGCTGTTCGACTTCGAGGTGGGGACGGCGATTCGGTGATCGCGGGGTTGCCGGCTCCCGGGCAACGAAGCTTGCCTCCGGCGGGCCGTCTCTCCGTCCGCTTCCGGCACGCCCGCAACGGCGACTATCGCGTCCAGATCACCACGAGGCCGCAGGCGTTTCTCGTCGAATTGTACCGGACCGGCATCGTCGCCCCTCCGGCATAGTACTCGATGCCGGCGATCTGGTCGGGTGGGATGCTGTTGATGTTGAACGGAGGTTCACCGTCGGCGCCCTGGTACACGAAGATCCCGTCCACGATGACCGCGGCGTAGCACGTTCCACCCGGACCGTTTCGCAGGAGCGACAGGTTGGGTCGAGTCGAAGCGACGTACCATTCAGATGGTTGGCGCCGATTCTGTATGAGCCGCGGCCCGGGTATGGTGCGCAAGACGTCGCTGGTGAGATGGCCTTCCATTCGCACGAGCTGCTCTCGCGTGATGAAGTGGCCGAACCCCCGGACTCGATTCTCTTCGAAGGCCGCGAGTCGCGGCGACACGGGCGCCGGTGCGCTCGTCACGATCTTCGGCAGCGGCTGCCCGAACGGCCGGAGCACCACGGTGACCGACACGGTGTCGCTCGCGGAAACCGTCACCATCCTGCTCTCGTAGCCGATCTTGCGCACCTGCAGGATCGTCGTGCCGGCCGCCAGATGGGCCAGCGAAACCGTGCCCGTAGCCGAGGTGACGACGGTTGTACCGCTCGTGAGATCAACCACGGCCGCCCCGACCACGGGCTGACCGGTCGCGTCGTCGAAGACACCCAGCAGCCGGACCGAGGCCCTCGGCTGGGCGTCGGACGATGCCGTCGGTGACAAGACACAGACGGTGAGCAGGATGAGCACGATCAGCCGTCGCGCCATCGCGTCCTCACGCGGCCAGGAATGCGGGCGGGCCGCACAGTGGTGCGGCTCAATCCAAACATCGCCATCGGCGCGCGCCGGAGGCAAGCGTCCCGGCCAGAACGGGCCACTTCAGCCCGCATCCCGGCGTTGACCTCAGGCGCTAGTTTCGAGGGGTGCCGAATCAGACTCCACCCCGCATCGTCATCGTCGGCGGCGGCTTCGGCGGCCTCGCCGCCGCGAAGCACTTCCGCGGCAAGCCCGTGGACGTCACGCTCATTGACCGCACCAACCACCACGTCTTCCAGCCGCTGCTCTACCAGGTGGCGACGGCGGGGCTCGCGCCGAGCGACATCACCGTGCCCATCCGGTGGATCCTGCGGCGCGAGACGAACGTCACGGTGTTCCTCGGCGACGTGGCGGCGGTCGAGCCCGCGCGGCGCGAGCTGCGCCTGGCCGACGGCGGCGCGCCGGTGGCGTACGACTATCTCATCCTCGCGCCCGGCGCGCGCCACGCGTACTTCGGCCACGACGCGTGGGAGCCGTTCGCGCCGGGCCTCAAGTCACTCGAGGACGCGCTCGAGATTCGCCGCCGCTTCCTCCTCGCGTTCGAGCGCGCCGAGCGCACGGACGATGCAGCCGAGCGCGACGCGCTCACGACGTTTGTCATCGTCGGGGGCGGACCGACGGGCGTGGAGCTGGCCGGCACGATGATCGAGATCGTGCGGAGAGCGCTGCCGCGCGACTTCCGGCGCGTGGACACGCGGAAGAGCCGGGTCATCCTGCTCGAGCGCGGGCCGCGCCTCCTGCCGAGTTTCCCTGAATCGCTCTCGGCGCGCGCGCGGGCCGACCTCGAAGCGCTCGGCGTCGAGGTCCGCACGGGGGCCGTCGTCACGGACGTGAACGCGCGCGGCGTGCGAGTGGGGTCGGAGTTCATCCCCTCGCGCGCGGTCTTCTGGGCCGCGGGGAACATGGCGTCGCCGCTCGCGGCGTCACTCGGCGCGCCGCTGGACGACGCCGGCCGCGTACTCGTCGCGCCCGACCTCTCGGTGCCAGGGCACCCGGAGATCTTCGTCGTGGGCGACCTCGCGGCGGTGCGGCGCGAAGACGGATCGTGGGTCCCGGGCGTCGCGCCCGCCGCGAACCAGGAGGGCGCGCACGCCGCGCGGAACCTCCTCCGCCTCCTCGACGGAAAACCGACGCGTCCCTACCGCTACGTCAACAAGGGCGAACTGACCGTCATCGGGCGCAATCGCGCCGTCGCCGTCTTCGGCAACCTGCGGTTCGCGGGCTACGCGGCCTGGCTCCTCTGGCTTTTCGTGCACATCATGTACCTCGTGGGATTCCGCAATCGCGCGATCGTCCTCGTCGAGTGGGCGTACGCCTATTTCACGTTCCAGCGGGGGGTGAGGCTGATTACCTCGAGTGAAGGGTGAAGGGTGAGGGGCGAAGAGTCGGGTGAAGGGTGAAGGGCGAATGGCGAAGGGCGAAGGGTAGGTGAAGGGTGAACCCTCTTCACTCTTCACCATTCGCCCTTCACCCTTCACCCACCTCCTCACGTCTCACTCCTCTCCCCTCACCATTCGCCCTTCACCCTTCACCAACCCCCTCACGTCTCACTCCTCTCCCCTCACCCACGAAATCTTCCATCCCAACACCCAGCGAGATCGTCATCAGCACGATCACGCCCGCCGTGTAGAACGGCACGCCGTGCCCGAGGTAGTCATACGCGAAGCCCGCGTAGATCGGGCCGACGACGCGCGCGATTCCCCCGAAGGTCTGCTGCACGCCCATGTAGAGCCCGCGCTCGTGCTGCGGCACGATCTGCGAGAGGAGTCCCGTCACGCACGGGAAGGTAAACGCCGTGCCGAGCGGAACGAGCGCGACGGTCGCCGCGAACACGGGAATCGAGGGTGAGAGCGGCATCGTGGCCAGACCGATCGCCAGCATCACCATCCCGAGGCGCGAGAGCCGCACCTCGCGGAACCACTCCACCATCTTCCCGAGCACGAGCGCGCGCGTCACCACGCCGATCACCGCGACGTACGCGAAGAAGTAGCCGATCGTCTTCTCGGTCACGCCGAACTGCTCCATCAGCAGGAGCGCGAGCACCGTGGTCATTCCCTGGAACGCGCCCATCGTGATGCCGTAGATCCAGATGAGGCGCGACGCCGGCTCGCCCGAATGGGACACCACGCGCCACACCGCTTCGCCCGAGCGCCGGACTTTCTTCCCGCTGGCGTGCGCGGCCGCGGCGTCGTGCGATTCCCTCAGGAAGTACCACGCGAACCCGATGTTCACGGCGGCGATCAGCGCCGCCGCGAGTCCCGGTCCCCGGAACTTGAGCGTCGGGTCGGCCGCGAGCGCCTGGGCGCTCACCCCGAACCCCTGCATCCACGAGCCGATCACGGGGCCGATCGCGACGCCGGCGTTCGTCGCCGCCGAGAGCCAGCCGAGCGCCTTCGCGCGATCCTTCGGCTTGGTGGCGTCGGCGACGTACGCCTGCACGACGCCCACCGTGCCGCCGCCCGCGCCCTGCACGATGCGGCAGACGAGCAGCAGCTCGAGGGAGCCCGCGAACGCGAAGATCACGTACGCCACGGCCGACGCGCCGAGCCCGACCATCAGCGCGGGGCGCCGACCCACGCGGTCCGAGAAGCGTCCCCAGAAGGGCGAGCTCACGAGCTGCGCGACGGCGAACATCATCACGAGGAGCGACACCACCGCGCCCTGGCCGCCCATCCCGACCGCGTCGAGCGCCCGCCAGAGCGGCCCGTGCCCGATCACCTTCACCGCATAGAACGGGATCAGCGGGAAGACGATGAGTCCTCCCATCATGTCCACGAACGCGGTGACCATCAGGACGACGAGTTTACCCATCAACCAAGAGAGGCGAGAGGGAGAGGCGAGCGGCGAGCGAAAGAGGCGAGGGCAACGGCGACGTCCGGCTTGAAAACGTACGCGCGGCCGGGGTGGCGCGCTGGCTATTCACCGGTCTTGCCGAGCGCGGCGGGAGGAGTCGAGCGGCCCACGACGCCCGCGACGGCGACGATCGTGAGCACGTACGGGATCATCGCGACGAACTGCGACGGAATGAGCTGCGCGGCCTGGAGCCGGATCTGCAGCGTCTCCGCCCCTGCGAATAACAGGCACGCGAGGCCGGCCTTGAGCGGATCCCACCGGCCGAAGATCACCGCCGCCAGCGCGATGAACCCGCGGCCCGCCGTCATCGAATCGGTGAACTGGTGCTGGTCGAGCGCGAGGTACACGCCCCCGAGCGCCGCGAGCGCGCCCGACGAGAGCACTGCCACGTAGCGGACCCGGTGCACCGGCACGCCGACGCTCGCCGCGGCCTCCGGGTGCTCGCCGACCGCGCGCACGCGAAGCCCGAAGGTCGTCTTGTGAATGACGAACGCCAGCGCCGGCATCACCGCGAGCCCGAGCCAGACGAGCGGGTTCTCGAGGAACGCGGCGCCAGCGCCCGACGCCGCGCCGCCGAAGCCGGCAAAGCCCGCCACGCGCGGCGAGTTCGAGCTCGAGTCGAACGCGAGCTGCAGGAAGAAGCGCGTGATCCCCACGGCGAAGAGGTTGATCGCCACGCCGACGACGACCTGGTCGGCCTTGAACCGGATGCTCGCGGCGGCGTGGATCGCCCCGAGGAACAATCCGGCGGCGATGCCCGACACGATCCCGACCCAGGCGCTGCCGGAGTAGTGCGCGCCGAGCACCGCGCCGAACGCGCCGCCCAGCATGAAGCCCTCGAGCGTCAGGCTCACCACGCCCGCGCGCTCCGCGATCGCGCCGCCCGCGGCCGCGAAGAGGTACGGGACCGCGATGCGGACGGTCTGCGCGAGAAAGAGGAGCGCGCTCACGCGGCGCTCCCGCCCGCGGCCGGCGGCGCCGGTCGCGCCACCACGCGCGCGGCGGCCGAGACGAGCAGGCGCCGCACCTCCGGCACCGCCGTCGCCACCGCGAGGATCACGATCCCCTGCAGCACCTCGACGATCTGCTTCGGCACCATCGCGTTGATCGCGAGCCCGCCCTGCGAGAGCGTGGCGAAGAAGAGCGCGGCGAGCGCGACGCCGAGCGGATGATTGCGCCCCACGAGCGCCACCGCGATGCCGAGGAACCCCGCGCCGCCGGTGAAACCCTCCTCGTAGTAGCCCTTGTAGCCGAGCACGAAGTTGATGCCGCCGAGCCCGGCGAGCGCGCCGGCGAGCGTGAGCGCGCGCCGCCACACGGCGCCCACGCGCACCCCCGCGTACTCGGCCGCCATCGGCTGGAGCCCCACCGCGCGCAGCTCGTACCCCGCCTTCGTCCGGAAGAGAAACCACCCCAGCGCGACGGTCACGGCGGCGACGATCACGATCGTCCAGTTCGCCGCCGATCCGTGGAACGCGGCGACGGTGTCCGCGAGGCGCGGCACGGTGCCGGCGCGCACCGTGCTCGTGTGCAGCGTCTCGGGCACGTGCAGCTTCGAGGCGACCACATAGTTGAGCAGCGCGAGCACGACGAAGTTCATCATGATCGTCACGATCACTTCGTGCGCGCCGAACTTCGCCCGCAGCACGCCCGGCACGGCGCCCACCGCGCCGCCCGCCGCCATCGCCGCGAGCACGCACACGCTCACCGCGAGCCAGGCCGGCGTGCCCGAGGGGAGCGCCAGCCCCGCCAGCGCCGCGCCGAAGCCCCCGGCGGCGAGCTGCCCCTCGGCGCCGATGTTGAAGAGGCCCGCGCGCAGCGCGAGCGCGACCGAGAGCCCCGTGCAGGTGAGCGTGGTCGCCTTGTAGAGCACCTGCGCGAAGCCGTAGCCGTTCCCCCACGTGCCTTCGAGGAGCATCCGCCAGACCGCGCCCGGCGCTTGCCCGTACGCGAGGATGAGGAGGTCGCCCGCGACGAGCGCGACGACGACCGCCACGAGCGGCGGGAGCACCGCCTCCTCGAACGTCGCGCGCAGCCGCCCTCGCGCTTCGCTCACGCCGCCGTCTCGCGCTTCGCGCCCGTCATCCAGGGCCCGAGCACCGCCTCGCTGGCCTCGTGACGCGGCATCACGGCCACGAGCCGCCCGCCGTACATCACCGCGATCCGGTCGGAGAGCGTGAGCACCTCGCGCAGCTCCGCGGAGACGAGGAGCACCGCCTTCCCCTCGGCGCGCGCCCTCCGCAGCTCGCCGTGGATGAACTCGATCGCGCCCACGTCCACGCCGCGCGTGGGCTGCGCGGCGAGGAGCGCGGTGAATCCGCGCGACAGCTCGCGCGCGATCACGACTTTCTGCTGGTTGCCGCCGGAGAGCGCGCTCGCCGGGAGCGCGGCGTCGGCGGGCCGGATGTCGAACGCCGCGATCTGCGCGCGCGCGTGCTCCGCGATCCGCGCGCGGTCGAGCACGCCCCGCGCCGCGAAGTGGTGCTGCCGCCCGAGGATGAGGTTGTCGGCCACCGCGTACTCGAGCACGAGCCCGCGGCGGTGCCGGTCCTCGGGAATGTGCGAGAGGCCCGCGTCGCCCCGCGCCCGCACGTCGAGCGCGGTCACGTCGAGGCCGCCGAGCCGGACGCTCCCGCTCGTCACGGGCCTCAGCCCCGCGATGGCCTCGACGAGTTCCGTCTGCCCGTTCCCTTCGACGCCCGCGATCCCGAGGATCTCGCCCGGCAGGACGGCGAACGACACGTCGTGCACCGCGCGCTCGACGCGCGCGCCGCGCACCACGAGGTTCCGCACCTCGAGCACGGGCGCTCCCGCTTCGCCCTTCGCCCTTCGCTCTTCGCGGACGGAAAGATCCACGTCGCGTCCCACCATCGCGCGCGCGATGGCTTCCGGCGTCGTCTCCCGCGTCGCCATCCGCGCGACGGTCTCGCCCTGCCGCATCACCGTCACGCGCTCGCTCACCGCCATCACCTCGTCGAGCTTGTGCGTGATGAGCACGATCGTCGTCCCCGCGTCGCGCACGCGGGCGAGCACCTTCCAGAGTTCGGCGACTTCCGGCGGCGAGAGCACCGCGGTGGGCTCGTCGAGCAGGAGGATGCGCGCGCCGCGATAGAGCGTCTTGAGGATCTCGACGCGCTGCGCCTCGCCCACCGAGAGATCCGCGACGAGCCGGTCCGCGGGAACGCGGAGCCCGCTCTGCTCGCACAACTGCTCGACGTCGCGCACGGCGCGCGCGCGGTCGAACGTCCCGACGCTCACGGGCTCGCGCCCGAGCACCACGTTCTCCGCGACCGTGAGCGTCGGCACGAGCATGAAGTGCTGGTGCACCATCCCCACGCCGGCCGAGATCGCCCGCGCGGTCGTCCAGCCCGTGACGTCGCGCCCGCCGACCTCGATGGTGCCGGCGTCGCACGGATACAGCCCGCTCAGGATCCGCATCAGGGTGGACTTCCCCGCGCCGTTCTCGCCCACCAGCGCGTGGATCTCGCCCGGCCGCACCTCGAGGTTGGCGCCGCGGTTCGCGCGCACCGCGCCGAACCGCTTCTCGATCGCGGTCATGCGCACGGCGGGGACGGAGGCCGCCGGACTCGTCACTCCGCCCTCCTCACGACGATGCGCACTTCGCCCTTCGCACGACGCTCCGCACTTCTCTCTCCGCCCTCTTCACGACGCTCCGCACTCCTCCCTCCTCCCTCGGAGTTCTCATCGTGCGGACGGCACGCTGATGCGTCCCGCGATGATGTCCGCGCGCAGCGTCTCGAGCGTCGCGCGCACCGCGTCGGGAATGAGCGCGCGGTTGTGCGCGTCGTACACGTACCCGACGCCGTCCTCGGCGAGCCCGAACTGGGAGATGCCACCCCGGAAGCGCCCCGCCTTCACGCGCGCGATCACGTCGAACACGGCGTTGTCCACGCGCTTCACCATCGAGGTGAGCACGTGGCCCGGCGCCTCGTTGTACTGGTCCGCGTCCACGCCGATGCCGAACTTGTTCATCGCGCGCGCGGCCTCGAACACGCCGAGCCCGGTGGAGCCCGAGGCGTGGTAGATGATGTTCACCCCCTGCTGGTACTGCGAGAGCGCGAGTTCCTTCCCGCGTCCCGGATTGCGGAACGCCTCCGGCGTCACGCCCGCGTACTGCGCGATCACCTGGCAGTCGGCGCAGACCCGCTGCACGCCCGCGCGGTACCCCGCCTCGAACTTGTGGATGAGCGGCGAGTCCATCCCGCCCACGAAGCCGACCTTCTTCGTGTCGCGCGAGAGCAGCGCCGCGAGCGCGCCGACGAGGAAGGAGCCCTGCTCCTCGCGGAACTTGAGCGCGGCGAGGTTCGCCGGCGGCGGCACGGGCGCGCCGTCCTTCCCGATCGCGACCGCGTAGTCCACGCCCGCGAACGCGACGCCGGGATACTCCCCGGCGAGCTGCGTCAGGTCGTCGGTGAAGATGAACCCGACGCCGATGACGAGGTCCATTCCTTCCGCCGCGAGGAGCCGGAGCCCCGCCTCGCGGTCGGAGCCCTCGCCCGGCTCCACGAATCGGACGCGCGCACCCAACTCCCGCGCAGCGCGCGCGGCGCCGATCCAGGCGCCGTCGTTGAACGACTTGTCGCCGCGCCCGCCCAGGTCGAATACGATCCCGACGTCGAGCGCGTCTCCCGCCGGCGCCCCGGCCGCGCCCGACGGGCGCACGAAGAGCAGCGCGACGTGCGCGGCGAGCAGCACGCCGACGAAGACGAGGAGCTTGCGCATCGAGGGGATAGAATCGCCGCGGGAACCCGGTACGGCAAGGCGCGGGCGGCTCGGTGTGCGGCTCGCTGAGCGGCTCGGGCGAAGCGCGGGGCGCTATCTTGCGTGCATGGCGGATCGCATCCGCACGCGCTTTCTCGTGATCGGGTCCGGCGTGGCGGGCCTGCACAGCGCGTGGCGCGCGTCCGGGCACGGCGACGTCGTGGTGCTCACCAAGCGCTCGCTCTTCGACAGCGCCACCGCCTATGCGCAGGGCGGCATCGCCGCGGCGCTCGGCGCGGGCGACTCGCCCGAGCTGCACCGCCGGGACACGCTCGCCGCGGGCGCCGCGCTCTGCGACGCCGCCGCGGTGGCGGTGCTGGTCGCCGAGGGGCCGCAGCGCGTGCGCGATCTCGCGTCCATCGGCGCGCGGTTCGACACCGACCCGCTCGGCCGGCTCTCGCTCGGCAAGGAAGCCGCGCACTCGCGCAAGCGCATCGTGCACGCGCACGGCGACCAGACGGGCGCCGAAGTCGCGCGCGCGCTGATCGAGCGCGTCCGCGACCATCCGCGCATCACGGTGCTCGAGCGCGCGCGCGCCCTGGACCTGATCGTGGTGAACGGCCGCTGCGCCGGCGTGAAGGCGAGCGTCTCGGGTCGCGCGGTCGAGATCGTCGCCGACGCGACCGTCCTCGCCACCGGCGGGTGCGGCCAGGCCTATCGCTACACGACGAACCCCGAGGTCGCCACCGGTGACGGCTACGCCATCGGGCACCGCGCGGGCGCGACGCTCGCCGACATGGAGTTCGTGCAGTTCCACCCCACGGCGCTCGACACGCCCGAGAACCCGCTGCAGCTCATCTCCGAGGCGGTGCGCGGCGAGGGCGCGGTGCTCGTGAACGAGCGCGGCCAGCGCTTCATGACGCTCCGCCACCGGCTGGCGGAGCTGGCGCCGCGCGACATCGTCGCGCGCGAGATCTTCCGCGAGCGGCAGTCGGGTGCGCTCGTCTATCTCGACGCCCGCAAGATCGCCCGCACCTTCGCGCGCCGCTTTCCCGGGATCTTCGCGGTCTGTCGCGCGCGGGGCATTGACCCGCGCAAGGATCGCATTCCGGTCACGCCCGCCGCGCACTACATGATGGGCGGCGTCGTCACTGACCTGGCGGGCCGCTCGACGCTCGAGCGGCTCTACGCCTGCGGCGAAGTGAGCTGCACGGGCGTGCACGGCGCGAACCGCCTCGCCTCGAATTCGCTGCTCGAGGGGCTCGTCTTCGCCGAACGCGTGGCGCGCGACATGGTCGCGCTGTCGCGCCTCCCGCGCCCGCCGCGCCTCGAGCCGTGGACGGTGCCGCCGCTCCAGGACCGCGGCGCCGCGCAGGTCGCGGCCGACGCCATCCGCGCGCTGATGTGGGACCACGCCGGCATCGCCCGGAACTCGAAGGGGCTCCGCCTCTGCATCGCGGCGCTCGCCGATCTGGCGAAGCGCCTCCCCGAGGGCGCGACCGAGGAGCGCAACCTGGCCGACACCGCGCTCCTGATCGCCGAAGCGGCACTCCTGCGCAAGGAATCGCGCGGCGGGCACTTTCGCCGCGATTTCCCGCGCGAGAAGCGCAAGTGGCGCGGGATGCACATCGAATGGTAGGGTCGTGGGGACTGCCACGCGTGCCCTCGACGCCGCGAGCCGTCGCCCCACGCGCCGCGAGCCGTCGCCCCCGGCGACGTGAACATTCCCCCTCTCGCGGCGTATACTCGAGTAGGAGCCCTCACCCATGACTCACACTCGCCGCGTCGCGCTCGCCGTTGCGCTCCTCGTCGTCGCCGCTGTGACGCTCTGCGCGCAGCACGCGCCCCCGCGATGGGGTGGGGGAGGCGTCGGCGCGTCGAGCGCGGGCATCAGAGAGGCGCATCCACGCGTCACCGCTGTCGGGCCGTTCGTGATCGTGCCCGGCACACCGATGACGGCTCGCGCTACGGTGCCGAGTCACTCGGGTGGCGGCTCGTGGAACGGGAGCCGCCCCACGTCCGGCGGGTCCCCGCCTCCGCGGCCACGCCAGCGGGACGCCGAGCTGAGCGCGTTCTTCGGTTACGTGCCGCCCCGCGGACCGGCGGCGCAGAGCGTCCCGGTGCAGTCCGCCCCGGGCGTTCGCGCGCGCACGCAGCCCGAGGTGCACCACCCGAAGATCATCTGGCCCGACCGGCGGCGCACGCCGTAGTCTCCGCACCGCTCTTCCCGGGCGCTCTTCCCGGGCGCTCTTCCCGGGCGCTCTTCCCGGGCGCTCTTCCCGGCACCCCGCGCTGGGCTAAGATACGGTATGGCCCCGTCCGCGCCGCAGCCGCAGGATAACGCGTTCGCCGAGCTGCACGAGGAGATCCGCCGCCTGGCCGCGGAGCGGAACACGGTGATCCTCGCCCACAACTACGAGCGTCCCGAGGTTCAGGACGTCGCCGACTTCGTCGGGGACTCCCTCGGCCTGTCGCGCGAGGCCGCCCGGACCGCGGCCGACGTGATCGTCTTCTGCGGCGTGCACTTCATGGCCGAGACCGCCGCGATGCTCTCGCCCAGGAAGACCGTGCTCCTCCCCGACCTCGCCGCCGGCTGCTCGCTCGCCGCGACGATTGACGCGGCGCAGTTGCGCGCGTGGAAGGCCGAGCATCCGGGCGCCGTGGTGGTCGCGTACGTGAACACGACGGCCGAGGTGAAGGCCGAGAGCGACTACTGCTGCACCTCCGGCAACGCCGTCGAGGTCGTCAACGCGATCGCGCCCGAGCGGGAGATTCTCTTCCTTCCCGACATGTTCCTCGGCGCGCACGTGCGACGCGTCACGGGCCGGCGGAACATCCACGTCTGGATGGGCGAGTGCCACGTGCACGCGGGGATTGACCCGGAGAACATCCGGCTGCAGCGCGCGCTGCATCCGGAGGCCGAGTTTCTCATCCATCCGGAGTGTGGCTGCGCGACGAGCGTCGTGGAAGCCGTCTCGGCGGGCGACGTGGATCCCGAGGGCGTGCACATCCTCTCGACCGAAGGGATGATCCGGCGGCCCGGTGAATCGCGCGCGCGGGCGTTCATCGTCGCCACGGAGGTGGGCATCCTGCACCGGCTCCGACGCGCGTATCCGTCGAAGACGTTCTACGCCGCGAACGAGCGCGCGTCGTGCGCGTACATGAAGGTCACGACGCTCCCCAGGGTGATCGAGTCGCTGAAGCGGATGCAGCACCGGATCACCGTCCCCGCGGAGGTCGCGTCGCGGGCGCGGCTCGCGATCGAGCGGATGGTCGCCACCGGCGGCGGCGTGCCGGGCACGCCACCGGGCCCCGGCGTGGATCCCGGCGAATGACCGACCCGCGCGAGAACCATCCGCCGCGCCGCATCACGCCCTTCGCGCCTCCCAACTACGCGGCGGGCGCGCTGCGGTTCCCGCTCACCGAGGCGAGCATCGTCGCGCTCGTGCAGGACGCGCTCGAGGAGGACGCCGCGTCGCGCGACGTGACGACGATCGCCACGATTCTCACGACGCGGCGGGCGCGCGCCCGGCTCGTCGCGCGCGAGCCGGGGATCATCGCGGGCGTCCCGCTCGCGCTCGCGGCGTTCCGCCTGCTCGACGAGGGCGTCGAGATTCGCGTGGACACCGAAGACAGCGGCACGGTCGAGCGCGATGCGACCGTCCTGTTCGTCTCGGGCCACGCGCGCGGTCTGCTCGCGGCCGAGCGCACCGCGCTCAACTTCCTGCAGCGTCTCTCGGGGATCGCGACGACGACGCGGCGGTTCGTGGACGCGGCCCGCGGCACGCACGCCGCCATCATGGACACACGGAAGACGACGCCCGGCTGGCGCCGGCTCGAGAAATACGCCGTGCGCTGCGGCGGTGGCGTGAACCACCGCGCCGACCTCGCGAGTGCCGTGCTGATCAAGGACAATCACCTCGCGGCCGTGGATGGCGACGTGGCCCTCGCCGTGCGCCGCGTGCGCGAGCACGCGCCGGGGATGCCGGTGCAAGTGGAGTGCGAAACGCCGGCGCAGGTGCGCGCCGCCGTCGAGGCGGGCGCCGAGAGCGTGCTCCTCGACAACATGCCGCTCGAGGCGCTCCGCGAGAGCGTCGCGATCGCCAGGGGGCGGAGCATCACCGAGGCGAGCGGCGGCGTACGGCTCGACAACGTGCGCGCGATCGCGGAGGCCGGCGTGGACCGGATCTCGGTGGGCGCCATCACGCACAGCGCGCCGGCGCTCAACCTGGCGCTGGACTTTGAGTAACGCAGAGCCGGAAGCTGGAAGCCGGGAGCGGCCTGCGAGCGATCCGCGGCGCCAGCCCGACGGCCCCGCGCCCGACGCAAGCTGCGACGTCTGCGGCGCGTACGCGCTCGAGTGGCGCTTCTGCAAGCTGATCTGCCGGAATTGTGGTACGATCAACAAGTCGTGCTCGGACCTGTGAGCCGCGCCTCACAACGGAGAACGGACATGAAGCGCGTCGTGCGTGGACTCGTGGTGATCGGCTGCAGCCTGTTCTCTGCCGCGCCGATGGGCGCGCAGGCGCGGTGGACGGTGGATGCCGCACCCGTGCTCGACATCAAGGGCGTGAACGACAAGGGCGATGTCGCGTTCGGGGTCGCGCTCGGCGCCACGCGCTTGAGCAGCGGCGCGCTCGTCGTGCTGGACGGTGGCCAACCCGGGCTCAAGTTCTTCGATGCAAAGGGGCAGCTCTCGAAGACCGTCGGCCGGGCCGGGCAGGGTCCGGGCGAGTTCCGCTACGTGCTCTGGATGGGTCAGTGCGCGAAGGACACCCTCTTCGTGTGGGATCCGCCGCAGCAGCGAATGACCGTCTTCGATGCCGGCGGAACGGTCGTGACGTCATTCCGGCCGACGGGTGGCGAGGTGCTCTGGCTTGCTTGCTCGCGCTCGGGTGCGGTCGGTTACGCCGGTACTCCTCCACGGGAGGGCACGGTACGGTCGGTTCCTCAGGGAGCGACCTATGCGTTCCTTTCGGGAGAATCGAAGATCGTCCTCATTGACACCAAGGGAGCCGAGACGGCGACACTCGCCGACGCCCTCGGGGTTGAGATGGTATTGCCGGGCCGCGGAGGGTTTCCGCGGCCGCTCGGACGCCCGATGAGCTTCGCGATCTCTGCCACACGAGTGTTCGTCGCCGCCACGGACTCGACGGCCGTTCACGTCTATGGACTCGACGGCAAACGCCTCTCCGCGATCCCGGTCCGCGTTCCACCGCGAAAGCCGACGAAGGCGCAGTACGAAGCTGCCACGGACGTGATCCTCCTCGTCGCCCCACCGCAAGTGCGCGAACAGGCGCGCAAGTTGCTTCTCGAGATACCGGCGCCCGAACAACTCCCCCCATTCAGCGCGATCTTCACGGACCAGGAAGGAATGCTCTGGGTGCAGCTCACCGTTCCGGGCGACGCGGACACCCAGTTCCGTGTGCTCCGCGCGGACGGGCAGGCCGTTGCGGACGTGCGCGTGCCGATCAACCTCACGATTCACGAAATCGGCGCGGATTACATCGTGGGCTCCCGCCAGGACGACGACGGCGAGCAGCACGTCGTGATGTATCGCCTCCACCGCGGCCGCTAGCGCCTCGCCGCCTCCGCGAGCTGCGCGCTCAACACCGCCGGATCACTCGTCGGGACATCGCACGCGTAGTTCCGGCACACGTACGCCGTCGCCCGCCCGCCGATCGCCTCGCGCCCTTCCATCAACGCGAGCCCGCGCACGGCCTCGCCCTGCCCCCCGGCGAGCACAAGCGACGGCACGTAGCGCGCCGCCACCGCGCGCGCGAGCGCGCCGAAGTCTTCGGCCGACGGATCGCCCGCGATCGCCACCTCCACCGCCCCGTGTACCGCGAGATCGGCCGCGCCGAGCAGGTGCGCGAACATCGTCCCGTAGCGCGTCATCGGCTCGGCGAGCGTGCCGAGCACGTGGTCCGCTTTTCGCCGCGCGTCCGCGTCGCCGGTCAGTTCCGCCATCGTCAACAGCAGCTCGACCACCAGCGACGTGCCCGACGGCGTCGCGTTGTCCGTGATGTCGCGCGGCCGCGTGACCAGCTGCTCGTGGTCCGCCGGCGTATCGTAGAAGACACTTGTCCCTTGTTCCCAGAACTGCCTCACGCACGCATCCGCCAGCGCGCGCGCGCGGTCGAACCACTCGCGATCGAACGTGAGTTGGTACAGCGCGAGAATCCCGAGCGCCACCGCCGCGTGGTCCTCGAGAAAGCCCGGGATGCGCGACGACCCCTTCGTGTGCGTCCGGAACACGCGCCCATCACGCACCATCTCGCGCCAGAGAAACTCGCCGTTGGCGATCGCGGCCGACCGGAACTCGTCCGACCTGAACACGCGCGCTCCCTCCGCCATCGCCCGGAGCATCAACCCGTTCCACGACGCGAGGATCTTCTCGTCCCGCCCCGGCCACACCCGCTTTCCTCGCGCCTCGTACAACACGTGCTTCACGCGCGCCAACGCCTCGGCCGACCCACCAATGCCATCTGCGTGTTCTGCGTGTTCTGCGTGCTCTGCGGTCAATATGTTGTTCCCCTCGAAGTTGCCGCCCTCGCTCGCGTGGAAGTACCGGATCGCCCATTCCGCATCTTCTCCAAGCACCGACCGAAGTTCCGGCAGCGACCACACGTAGAACTTCCCCTCCTCCCCCTCGCTGTCCGCGTCGAGCGACGAGTACCAGCCCCCGCCGGCGTCCGTCATCTCGCGCATCACCCAGCCCAGCGTCTCCTCGGTCACCCGGCGAAACTCGGCGTCCCCCGTCGCCTGCCAGAGATGCACGCCCAGCCGCGCGAGCAGCGCGTTGTCGTACAGCATCTTCTCGAAGTGCGGCACCAGCCAGAGCGCGTCCACCGCGTACCGGTGGAACCCGCCGCCCACCTGATCGTAGATCCCGCCGCGCGCCATCTTGCGGAACGAGTGCGTGACGATGTGCAGCGCCCGCTCATCGCCCGTGCGCGCCCAGCGCCGCAACAGGAAGTCGTGCGCCATCGCCTGCGGGAACTTGGGCGCCCCGCCGAACCCGCCCGCCATCGGCTCGAACCGCCGCGCGATGTCCTTCGCCGCCGCATCGAGCGTCTGCACCGAAACGCCCTCCCCCGCACCCGGCACCGCGGCGCTGGCCTCGTACATCGCGCGCAACGACTCCGCCGCCCGCTGCACGTCGCCTCGCTTCTCGCGCCACGCCGCGGACACCGTCATCAACAGACGCCGGAAGCCCGGCAGCCCGTGCCGGTCCTCGGGCGGAAAGTACGTCCCCCCGTAGAACGGCTCCCCCTCCGGCGTGAGAAAGACCGTCATCGGCCACCCGCCCTGGCCCGTCATCGCCTGCACCGCTTGCATGTAGATCGCGTCGAGGTCCGGCCGTTCCTCGCGGTCCACCTTCACGTTCACGAAGCGCTCGTTCATCACCCGCGCGGTCCCGGCGTCCTCGAACGACTCGTGCGCCATCACGTGACACCAGTGACACGCGGCGTAACCGATGGAGAGGAGGATCGGCTTGTCTTCCGCGCGCGCGCGCTCCAGCGCCTCCCGTCCCCACGGATGCCACTCCACGGGGTTCTCCGCGTGCTGGAGGAGGTACGGACTGGTTTCGTGCGCGAGACGATTCGGCATACGAGCGTGAAGAAAGACCCGTTCCGCGAGTGGCGTCGCACCGTGCGACCCGAGAAGTTTACGGCGTGCACGATTCCCGCGCCGCCCGCCAAGCGCTCGCGATCCTCGCCGGCACCACGTTGCTCCGCCTCGTCGTCGGCGCGATCGTCCCGCTCTTCCCCGACGAGACCTATTACTGGGACTGGTCGCGCACGCTCGCGAGCGGCTACTTCGACCACCCGCCGATCATCGCGCTCCTCATCCGCGCGGGCACGGCTATCTTCGGCGACACCGCGCTCGGCGTCCGCTTCTTTCCCATTCTGGCGGGGACTGGCGCCGCGCTCGGCCTGATGCAGTCGGCCCGCGTGATGGCGGGCGACGATGCCGCGAACCTCGCCACGCGGGTCTTCGTCTGCCTCCCGCTCGCCACGGTCGGGCTGGTGCTGGCCACGCCCGACGCCCCGATGCTCTGCGCGGCGGCCTGGACGATGTACGCCGTCATCCGCGCGCTGCGCCCTGGCGACATTCCGCGATCGCTCGATTGGTGGGTGCTCGCGGGCATCTGCGCCGGCCTCGCGATGGCCTCCAAGTACACCGCGGTGCTGCTTCCCGCGGCCCTCGCCCTCGCCTTCGTGAGTCATCCGCGCCTGCAGAACAAGTTCGGTGAGCCCGGCCCGTGGCTCGCCGTGCTCGTCGCGTCGCTCGTGATGGCGCCCGTGCTCTGGTGGAACGCGGCCCACGACTGGGTCTCGTTCCGCTTTCAGCTCGGACACGGATTCGGCGATCCGAAGGGCGGCGCGCTCGGCCTCGTGAACCGCGAACTCGAGCTGATCGCGGGACAGATCGGGCTCGTCTCGCCGATCCTCATCTACTTCCTCGTGCGCGCGATCAAGCGCTCCATGGATCCGACGCCCGACGGCGTCCGCCTCGCGCTCGGCGTCGTGTCGGCGTGCTGCCTTGTGTTCTTTCTCTTCAGCGCGACGCGGCGCTCGGTCGAGCCGAACTGGCCCGCCATCGCCTGGCTTCCCGCCGTCGTGCTGGTCGCCACCGAGCCGATGGAGACGTGGCGCGCCGAACGGTGGCTGCATCGCGGGCTCGCCCTGGGCGCCGTGCTCTCGCTCGTCGTCTTCGCGCACGTGCTCTACCCGATCCTGCCGATCCCCGCGCCGAGCGACCAGATCGCAAAGGCGTTCGGGTGGGAGCTGCTCGCCGACCGGCTCGAGAAACGCCGCCAGTTCCTCACGAGTCGCGCGTCGTTCGGCACCGGCGACTTCTTCTTCGCCGCGGAGCGCTACCAGGACGCGAGCGAGATCGCCTTCCATCTCCCCGGGCATCCGCCGGTGTTCTCGCTGAATCTCGTGGGACGGTCGAATCAGTATGATCTCCGCCCCGCCTTCCGCGACCGCGCACCGGTGGGCGCCACGATGCTCCTCGTGCTCGACGACGAGACCAACGAACCGCGCGTCATCCGCAAGCTCACCTGCTGTTTCCGCCGCATTGACCAGGGCGAGATGGTCGCCCTCGTGCGCAACGATGCCGTCTCCGCGAAGAAGCGCCTCTGGCTTCTCAGCGGATGGAACGGCGACTGGCCCCGCCGCGATCAACCATTCCCGTAAGACCCGGAAAGGAGTGACGATGCCCGCTACCGAGAAACCCACCGTTCCCGCCGATCTCGAAACCTGGCTCGCCCGGAACGACCAGCGCATTCACGACGACCTCTTCGAGTTCCTCCGCATCCCGAGCGTGAGCGCGCGCTCGGAGCACGCGGGCGACATTCGCCGCGCGGCCGCGTGGGTGCACCAGAAGCTCGAACGGATCGGCTTCACCGCCGAGACGATCCCGACCGCCGGCCATCCCGTGGTGCTCGGCGAGTGGCGCAAGGCGAAGGCGGGCGCCCCCACCGTGCTCATCTACGGGCACTACGACGTGCAGCCTCCCGAGCCGCTCGAACTCTGGACGTCACCCGCCTTCGAGCCCACGATCCGCGACGGCAAGCTCTTCGCCCGCGGCTCCGTGGACGACAAGGGCCAGCTCTGGATTCACGTGAAGGCGCTCGAGGCGCACCTCGCCGCGCGCGGCACGCTCCCCGTGAACGTGATCGTGGTCGTCGAGGGCGAGGAGGAGGTCGGCTCCGAGCACCTCGCGGCGTTCATCGCCGCCCACGCATCGCGGCTGGCCTCGGACTCCGTGGTGATTTCCGACTCCGCGATGTTCGCGCCCGGCATCCCGAGCATCCTCAGCTCGCTCCGCGGCCTCGCGTACTTCCAGATTGACGTGCAAGGGCCGAACAGCGACCTGCACTCGGGGATGTACGGCGGCGCCGTCGTGAATCCCGGGATGGCGCTCGCGCGCATCCTCGCGACGATGCACGACGCGAAGGGGCGCGTGGCAATCAGGGGCTTCTACGACGCCGTCCGGCCCTTTCCGCCCGCCGTGCGGAAGGGGATGCGCACGCTCCCGTTCAAGGAGGCCGGCTTCAAGCGCGAGCTGGGCGTCAAGGCGCTCGGCGGCGAGCGCGGCTACACCACCCTCGAGAAGCTCTGGACCCGTCCCACCTGCGAGGTGAACGGACTCCTGAGCGGATACACCGGTGAGGGCGCCAAGACCGTGCTCCCTGCGAAATCCATGGCGAAGGTGAGTTGCCGGCTCGTGCCTGATCAGGACCCCGCGAAGATCGAGAAGCTGCTCAAGGCGCACGTGAAGAAGGTCGCGCCTCCCGGCGTCACCACGAGCGTGCGCACGCTGAGCACCGGCCGCCCCTGGCGCGCCGACCTCGACGGCCCGCTGTACGACGCCGCGCGCCGCGCGCTCGCCGCGGCGTTCGGCCGCGAGCCCGTGATTCAGGGCGAGGGCGGCTCGATCCCGGTGGTGGGCGACTTCGAGCGGATGCTCAAGGCGCCCGTGCTGCTCGTCGGCTTCGGGCTCCCCGGCGAGAACGCCCACGCTCCCGACGAGTGGATCAGCGTGGACAACTTCCGGCGCGGGATGCGGGCGATGGCGATGCTGTACGACGAGCTGGCGCGCGGCTGACGTCGGCCCGCCGAGTTCTGAGTATCGGGAAGGTCGCGAACGACGCGAGTGTCGCGCGATCGGGCGTAGAGGGCCATGCGGCCCCCTACGCCCGATCTGGTTTTCATCGGCGCGTCATCGTCCGACTTTGCGCGATCCGCGACGCCCGGCGAATCGAGTCGCCGGGCGCGCGCCCTACGGAACCCGTATGAGCTGACCGATCTTCTGCAAGGACGGATCCACCTTCATCGCGACGGTCAGATACAAGACGTCTGCACTGGCCGCGTGGTCGCCCCGTGAAAGCGAAGCGCTCACCTGGTCCGGCGTGAGCTTGTACATCGCGCCGTTACTGGCGTCCACGATGATCCCGATCAACCCACCGATCAGCAGGTTGCCCCAGAACCAGCCGCTCATCTTGTGCTCGATCTTCACCTCGAACGGGGCGTAGCCCGCGAGCGTGATGCGGACCAGGTGATCCTCTTTGCGCCGGAGATTGACGGTGACCGGGGTTGCGCCACTGTTGGTGCCGTCCACCGTGACCGACGCGCTCGCCGGCGAGCTGCTGATGTTCACGTCCTGCTTGGTGCCGTGGATGATCGTGGCACACGCGGACACGACGACCAGCGGCACGACTACCCAAAGTGCCGTGATGCTGCGAAAACGAGGTCTCATCGAACTTCCTCCGAGGTGTGAGTGGGGGTGCGACGTCGGACGTGCTATTGCGGGGAACCAGGGAGGGAGATCCTGCCGAGTCCCGCTGCCATGCTGCGCACTGCGTCCACGAGCGACCCGACGGCGGCCTCGTACTTCCGCGTTCCACCGGTGAAGCCCGAGGCCGGGGCGCTGGTCTTGCTGGCGACGTCGATGGTCTGCTCCCAGAGCGCGGCGTGTGTCGTCGTGCTCAACAACCTGACCTTGAGCTGGGTTGCCCGCTCGACACGCCGCGCGTGGCGCGAATCGAGCCAGGCACCAAGCGCCATACCGGGTCCGTACCACGAGACGTTCAGCGTGCCACCGTCGCTCTCGACGTTGAAGTTCAGGAGCAACCCGCTGGCCACGCCGAGCCCAGTCATGAACAGGAACGCCCGCGGCATGTTCTGATCGAAGAAGCCGTAGAAATGGCTCACTTCGCCGACGAGCAGGGCATCCACTCCGGCGGTCTTGAGCGAGTCGAGCGTCCGGGGCGCGGCCGCGGCCGCCGGCGTGAGCGGCGCAAGCTCCACCGCCCGGAACACCTTCACGTACGCGAGGTGGGCGGCGACCATCTTCGAGATCTCGCCCGCGACCTGGCCCTCGAATTGCTCATCGTAGGTGTAGTCACCCACGTCACCCCCGCCCTTGGCCTCGCGCGCGCTCCTGACCTTCTCCTCTTCCGGGCGGCTGTCCGTGAAGGTGGCCACGCGCACCACGAGCGGAAGCGTGCGTTCCGAGGGCGACAGCGTGTTCGGGCCGAGCTCGTACTTGATCGCGTACTTGCCGGCACAGCCGGCCAGAAACGTGGCGCACAGCACCACGAGCGCGCTGCGCGGGCTGAAAACCCGGGGCGTTGCGTTCATCGCGAATCTCCACGTCACGACGGGCTCCAACGTAAGCGCGCATCGGCCCGCCCACAAGCACGGACCGCGCACAGGCGCGGCGGTTACAGCCCCGTCAGCAGCGCGTCGTTGTTCGGCGTCGCCGCGATCCGCTTGATCAGCCACTCCATCGCCGAGGTCGGCGGCATCTGCTGCAGTCCCCGCCGGAGCGTGTAGACCGCCGGGAGCTGGTCGTCGCGGAAGAGCTTCTCCTCCTTCCGCGTGCCGCTCATCCCGATGTCGAACGCGGGATAGATGCGCTTCTCGGAGAGCGAGCGGTCGAGCTTGATCTCGCAGTTGCCGGTGCCCTTGAACTCCTCGAAGATCACGTCGTCCATTCGCGAGCCGGTCTCGATCAAGGCCGTCGCGATGATCGTGAGCGAGCCGCCGCCGTGTTCCGGCGCGATCGAGCGCGCCGAGCCGAAGAACGCCTTCGGCCGCGCCATCGCCGAAGAGTCGAGGCCGCCGGAGAGCGTGCGCCCGGTGCCGCGCTCCACCGTGTTGAACCCCCGCGCCATTCGCGTGAGCGAGTCGAGCACGATCACCACATCCTTCCCCTGTTCCACCAGCCGGTGCGCCCGCTCGAGCGTCATCTCCGTCACCTCGACGTGCCGCGTCGCCGGCTGGTCGAAGCTCGACGCGATCACCTCGCCCACGCCCCACGAGATCGCCTCGCTCACTTCCTCCGGGCGCTCGTCCACGAGCAGGATCAGCAGCACCACGTTGGGATGATTGAGCGCCACGCCCTCGGTGATCGCCTGGAGGAGCATCGTCTTCCCCGCGCGCGAGGGCGCCACGATCAGGGCGCGCTGGCCGTAGCCGATCGGCGCGATGAGGTCAATCGCGCGCCGCGTCAGCTCGGGGCCGCCCTTCGCCGGGCGCCCGGTCTCGAGCGTGAGCTTGCGTTCGGGATAG
>Ga0209751_10001071_pt1 | contig 28603 bp, 23 predicted proteins | sample RifCSP13_1_FD_184019 | JGI IMG/M metagenome (GOLD analysis project Ga0209751, IMG submission 184019) | Soil microbial communities from Rifle, Colorado - Rifle CSP2_sed 13_1 (SPAdes) (version 2) | ecosystem: Environmental > Terrestrial > Deep subsurface > Rock core/Sediment | place: Rifle...
CTAACCTGTATATGGTACGAAGACGCCTGTTGCTGACGAAATAGGGGAACTGCGCCCGGAGCCTGCGACAGAGTGGGAAAATAGGAATCAAATGCGGAAAACACGCCATCAGGCGTCTTGGAAAATGAAGTTTTTCCTCTTGTCTGGTGACTCATTAACAAACTCGCTTCCCTAAACTTGAATTGATCAGAGATTCCTTAACTTAAAATCTAAAATCAAGAGCTACATTTGTCTCCACTTTGGACTTCTCTCATAACCCTGTCGCTTCTTTTCCTGAATACGTTTTTGTTCAAATATGATAGCATCCTTCTCAGAATGGAAAGACCATTTTTTTGACCCTAATTTTTTGCTAGGAATTGGTTTTCGCCTTTTTTTGTCGAATATACAAGAGCCCCAATATGCACGAACAATCCGTGGACTACTGCGTTCGATTTTCCAAATTTTCGAACTAATTCCGCTCTTGTTGTATTGATTTAGCCTTATACAAAAAAATGTCTTCATAAATTTATACCTCTATATACACTTCCGGACTATGTGAAGCCCTGCATAAAAACCCGATGACGCGCTTATTCTCGCCTTTTTTGATGCCGCCCATCAGCTTTCAAAATTAACCATATTGACCTTATCACATAGATACGACTCACTTAACTAACGCAATCCTCCACATTCCCTGAGCACCATCCTCTTGCCACCAACCTTCCAAAAATTTGCTTCCTTTAAATCTATGTAACGTTGCTCGCCCTTTTACTTCTTTACTAGAGAGCTCATAATGTCCGGATTCATGTTCCGTACCCTTATATATTATTGCCGTGGGCTTTCCTTCTTGAATATAGCTTACAAGTATGTTGTTGTTATCTATTTTTACTTCACATGAGAAATACACGACTTCTGCATCATAAGAAAGTGATGCAACTTCGCAATTATACCAAACTTGCACATGCCCTCCATTCATGGATTTCTAATAATGTTGGTTCCCTATTTATTCACCTCGCTACAATTTCAAATCCTTCCTCCTCCATTCGATTCTTTATTTCCAAAAGCATTACACTCTGTCTACTGTTTGGAGGAACAGTGGACATTTTTGCAGCAATGCCTATGATTTTTAAATCCTCACTTGACAGCAGGTTTCTTTGTCTACCCCAATTGCCCAGCACAGTCCAATATGCAGCTCCTAATTTGACCACTTCAGTCATTGCTTCGATATCAGAGTCCATTTTCTGCAGGACCTTGGCTTCTTTTTTGGCTGCCTTAACTACTTCAGTTCCCACAAGCTCGCGGGAAAAAGCCTTATCCAGCACCATATCGGTCTCTTGTATGCGCCGCCAGCAAAGCTCTTTTTTACACCATTCACCGACGTTCTGAAAACCAGGACTCGGCGTTACAATAACATTAAAAACAGCAGTTGAAATTGAGACAAGCTGGGCGTCCAATGCTGCGGAGATGCCCTGCATGTCCCAGATGCCATGCATATCCAGAGCTTTCCCAGGAGCATTCGATTCAATGAGTGAAGATAGTAGAGCCAATGTATATGCTACAACTTGAGCACGGTACCCGTTCTGATACCAAGGCTGCCGGCCCACCAAACGTTCCGTGTGGCGAAAAAGTATCACTTTTGAAACGGCGTTTTTGAAAAATTCTTCGTTGAATTCAGTATCAGATTGTTTCCATCTATCTCCTATCCAGTGGGCAAAAGACAGAAAATTCTTCTGGGCACCAAGGCTGACGATGTGCGGCAAACCACGCCATGCGTTCTCAAATTTTGCCAAATCGGTTTTAGTAATGACCTGCTCTCGCGGATTCTGATACAGATACTTCTTCTTCTCGGAAGGAGTCAGCTTTATCTGTTCATTCAGATACTGACCGCGCGCACGTTCGTAGAACCAATGCGTCTCATGCTGGGCGCCTCCTGTTGCAGGGGCCCAGACTCTTCTGGAGATTGCTTCGATACGAATATGGAATGGATGATTTGAAAAAAAGTCAGCATCACTGACCTTGTTTTGGCTATTTGCGCAATATGAGATCTGTGGTATCACAGCCTCAGCCCTCTCTGGTGTAATGACCGACAGCTTCATCTGAACAAATATATCTTTCAGCTCGGCTTTGTCCTTTCGCCTAGCATTTGCCAGTGAGGCGGTCGTCTGACCACCATTAACAATTTGCAGGTAGGTTGCTGTGAGTAAGCGCAATCCTTCCTTGCCGCGCTCCACTCTTGCATTTGTGGCAGTTGCTGCAATACCATTATTATAGGCAAAAAACATTGCAGGCTCAGTCAGGATACTGGTCCGGATATTTTTATTGACCTTGCCTTTTGTGCTAAGAAATGAACGCACATTTCCTTCGAGGAGACGGCTGCCAAACCTGTCATAGACATCGGCAAGGACAGAAGCAGGGAGAACGCACAGGAATGCCTGATATTCGCCTTCAGTCTGGCTGGCTTCCAGGCAGGGAATTCCGCCAGCAATAAACTCATTAAAATCCACCTCCAATTCATCCCTGCCCACAGTAGACTCAAAAACACGGTGAAAGCGCGCCATATCCCAGATATGAAATTCTACAGGGTGTCCTAGAATTGCATCATCGGGCCAATCTCGAACGCGACTGCTGAGCACTGAATCGGTTACCAAGAATAGGCGGAATCTCGTGATTGAATCCTTACGATTTAACAGGTCACTGGCAAGAGCATATCCAGGAGAACTTTCTTCGATAATCCTTTGGAGCTTTCCTGCGACGGCATCCTCAAGGAAGGTTCTCAACATACCGAAATATTTGGTAGCGTCGGTCTGGGTGAGAGTCTCCATTGTTGACCCACCAATGTAATTTGAAATAATCACTGAAATTGAGCCATCGACATCGTCAAAGCCGTAACCATCGACACGCATTCTTCGGTTCCGGGTTCCTGTTCCATCCAGATGACAGGGTTCGAATTCGGCCAGCTCCTCAGCCTCGAGCAGGCGGCGTGCCGCTTCAGCGACAAAAGCCGCTACTTCAAAATCACCCTCTGCAGCGGCAAGGGCGCGTGCAGTTTCAAGAAAATCTTTTCTGAAATCCTCTAGTTCCATATTCGACCTTCACTAATTTGTTATTGTGGTAACAATCTCGAATGGCAGAATTGATTGGACCATAAGTTCCCAGCTGACCTTACCGATACCAAGAGGCAGTTTCGATCGTCTGATCGAAGGAAATACATCCGTAATTTTGAAAAACCTTATCCGATGAAGTACAAACGCGCGTTCACTATATTCCTCACGCATTACCAAGCCTGCATCGATTAATTTCGATTCAAAGATTTCCAGGGACATCTGATCTGTCGCCAAAGCCTCTCGCAAATTGGAAACAAGGTCAATGACAGTAAATGCTTCCGGCAGACTTCCTGGTATTGCATCATCCATAACAATGACAACCAGATTCAACGGTTTAATTGTCAGATCCAGTTGTTCCGCTGAGGAAATAACTATGTGATCTGCGCCATCGTGAATTGTCTTGATTTCGAACTCATGATCAGGAAAACAAAAATCCCGGTCAGCACCGGCAGGTCCGGTCCACCCACTTATTGACTGCCTGCTACCCCGCTCTTTAAGAGCAATTTTCTCGAGAAAAAGAAGTTCTCCAACCAGCCCGCGAAGCGCAGCATCGTCCAGTAGTCCACTATCACCCTTTTCAAGCAATCTTTGCCAGCGTGTGAATCGTGAAAGCACAAAAGATGCCGGATGCAACGGATCAGGATTACTCCTGCTGGACTCAACAATGTCATCACACACCAGCGAAAAAAGTTTCCCGAGTTCAGGCTTCATCAACTTAAACATGAGCGCCCATTTTCCGTCATGGCGCTGTCTGCAAAAGACATTTATTGCACGAGACTTTCTGGAATAATTGGTCTTTTCTTCCGTAATTAGAAGAAATAGCCATTCTCCAGAGGCGTCCTTTCCAAGATAGAAATCAAGCGGGTGAGAGTCATCAATACGCTGAAACGCGGCGCCTTCTGGATGAGCGGGCATAGTCAGCCATCTAGTCTCAAGATTCGTCATTTTCCGACTCCAGCTCTTCATCAACTTCAATGTCAAACATGCTTCTGTAACCGACGAGATTTATTTTGTATTTCACACGCCTTGTTGCTGCAGAATCATCAAATTTTGGAAAGCTGAGCCCTAAGGCGACTAATGGGTGTCCTGCTGTATCCAGCGGCACCTTGCTTTTCGGAGATATCAAATGAATAAGGAGAAGCGGCCGCTCCCGACCAGCACGGTATGCGGTATCAGGGATACGCTTATCACCATGCTCATTTCTATAGTCTTCTTCTATTTTCCGGATGGTTTCAGTATCTCTTCCTTCCCGCTCGTCTTCCGGAGATGCGACGCGACGACTTTTACCAGAGACTAGAATAGATTTTGTGTCGTCAGTCACATGAACAGTTCGATTTCTATACCTGCACACGAGTCCACCGAACTGTTTTGCCTCTCCAGTCTTTGGCATTGGTATCGCGACATCCCAAGAATCAAGACAACTCGCATCTGTCTGCTCCAGGAAAGTAGCAAGAAAGTCCTGTTGGAAAACAAAATCCAACGGGTAACTACGAAATCGTCTTAAAAGAGCAGCGATATGCGACTTTGGTACATTTCGGAATATTGGATTTTTCCATTCTGAAGTCTCGACTGTAATATCAGCGTTAGTAAGACTTTGAAAAAAAGCTTCCGCAGCCAATGCATTGGCGAGTATGGTGTCACGATCAGACCTCAACTGCGGTGTTTCTATCCCCTCGCCACTAACCGATATAACACGTTCAATCTCATTTGCAGTACGCATCTTGTTTCTCGCTGTCACAAGAAGAGCATCGGGATGCGCTCGAACCTTGAGTCCAAAATCTATTGGCCTGCAATTCAATGCCTTCATCTTTCGAATCTCACTACGCAGTTCATCAGTTGCATTTGAAATGTGCGAATACCAGTGAATCGCCTCATCACTCAGCCATACTCTGCAGAGATCGACATAGCCATCGCGATAGCCAAACCAGCGTCCCATCTGCAATAATGTGTCATACATCCGTGTGTTACGGAAAAAATAGCTTATGCATAATCCTTCGAGGGTGAGGCCACGTGAAAGGCTATTTCCTCCTACAGCCACAACTCTTAAGCCCGTGTTGCGATTGGCAGCGAAATCTAGGCTTGCAGCACCTGTCCGTTGATTGACGGATTTGACGACTATTGGCAATGCGGCACCGACCAAAGCCTCCTGAACAGTCACCCATTCAGGACTCGCATCACGGTATTCGCGTTCCCAAGTCTGCCGCAAAAAGGCTATATTGCTGTTGCGCATGGCCTCGTCAACAGATAGCCTGCTGTAGTTGCGGATGTCCTGCTGGATCTCGCGAAGCTTCTGATCCAGAAGGTCTGCAGTTTGATCCTGTACATTTGTGAACCGACTGACATTCACAAGCATCGAACGATGACTTGCCCCCTCACTGCGAAGGTCCCTGATGGCATTGGCCAGAACGAAACTACATAGGGCTTCCAGCAAGCTGATCGGCAAGTCTTCCACTGTTAGTGTAGACCGGTGTCTGGCCGGAAAGTGTAATTCTGCGTCTTCGATCTCTCTCAGACAATTGAAAGGCGGCTCGTCTCCAAAAATTGCACGAGCACCAACGTAATTGCTAGGTGCCTCCAAGGCGTAAATAAAATCGCGAGGAAAAAGATCGTTGCCGTGCATCTCGTCGTCAGAATCCGGGTCAATGAAGATATTCGCAAACGGGGTTGCAGTGAAGCCGACATAGCTTGTCCGTGTAAAGAGCTGCAGGAGTGCACGGATTCGTTCGTTGATCGCGGTAGGATTCTGAGTTGCAATATTTGTGTTGACGGAAGCATTATCGGCCTCGTCATCAATAAGCAGCATCGGTGTATCAATGCTTCCACTCTGACCTGCATTGTAGGAACGAAGCCAGTTTTCGAGATTCTCCAGTATTCTCTTGTTCTTTTTTACGACCAACAGAATCGGCTCTGCCATGTCGCGGATTCTCAGATTGAGCTGGTTTACGAGGTTAGTATTAAAGTCCCGTGTCCTTGACGTGAACACGACAGCCATTCGGCGGCGATCAATTTCTCCTACACCTATTTCATTTGTCTTTCTCTCTCGTGCGAGCCAGCCAGAGCTGTCCATACCTACAAATCCAGCATCCAATCGTTCCTGAGTCTGCCGCCGAAGATTTTCCATAGTTCCTGTCAGCAGGATTATCAATCGATACCCTGCATCTGCTGCTTTACAGGAAAGAGCTGTATAGGTTGCGGTCTTGCCGGACTGCACATCTCCCATCACCAGACCACGTCGTTGCCATGCCCCCGTTCTGGCCGGATTACCAAAAAGGTTCAGGATTTCGTCAGTTACTGCATCCAGCTTTGCAACCACTCGCGGAGGCCAGCCTTCTCTTTTCAAGTAAGCAGAAAATCTTTCCCAATAATATGGCTCGATTTCAGGTTTTCTTGCTGATAGCCACGGCTCGAAGTCCTCAACTATTGCAGTACCAGTGTCCATATCTATTTGCAAACGGGCATGGATTCGGCGCAATAAATCTGCGAACTCTTTTTCATCAATTGCAAAGTTGGGAATTTGACGAAGAGATTCGGCCAGAGTTTTCACTTCCTGTTCAGTTGGCACGCCCTCCCTCGTCAAAGCCGCTACGATAGCGTTTTCAAGATTGATTGCCTTTTCACTCGGCATTGGTAATCTCCTTGAGTATTTCTGCGGCGATCTCCGGATATGATGAGAATGGTTCAATAAGATGAAGAGTACTCAGCAGCCCACTCCTGCCTCCTGGTAAGTTCGAGGCGGCATCAAGAATTTGATATGCAAGCTCTTTTAATGACTCTCTATTGAGCGAATCCATAGCCCTAGGCTTATCAGTGGCAACATCGGCGTATAAGGCATCAATTGGATATGTTGACTCCATGGTATCCAATACACACCGGAAAAGTCGGCGCTGGTCATCATCCATGCTCTCATTGAGGGCTGCAATTCCGGGATGATTCCGATTGATACAGTAGGAAATTCCGTTCCGTCCCTCAATGCGGTTCCAAGTATGTATGACTCCGTCACGACGAGTATTTCTACCTCGAAAAGTATAGGTTTGTCGCGACCGTTCTGCTATCCTTTCGACCGTGCGGCCGAGATTGCGACGAACTATCTCTGGAGGGTGTGCAGCCGACTTCTTTATATCCAGTGTCCATAAATGATCTAATGCATTCGGTATATCCACCCTGACGCGTGCAAGCTTGGTCAGTTCCTCAGCACGAGCCAGCCTGAACCATGTACCCCTGATGATCAACCGCCTGTTCCGGTAAATGTAAAAGCCTTGGTTTCGGCGTAGCCCTTCCTCACCCCCTGCCAACCGCAATTCGTCCCTCGTCAATTTACTTATATGGGGAAGAATATATGGCTGTACCCTGATCTCGTGATTTTCAACCGAGAATATATCTTCATAAAGCAGCTGAGTTGCTTTGTGAAAGGAAAGAAACGGGTCAATAGGCAGAACAGGATTGTTATTTATTTCAATACGCAGGCGAGGAAGACCGCTCTCTCCGCCAATGTATCGGTGAAATACTAAAGCCAAATGCTCGCGGACACGGTCCATTTTTATGCCGAGTGCACTCTCAACGGATGATTCTCCGGCGGCCAAGCGGTCCAGTTCTTGCCAAATCACTACGGTCCCGTGACCAGATCTTAGAAGCTCCTCAACATGAGGAAGTGATTTTATCTCATTTTCGCTGTCGGGGACCCTGAGTACCCAAGCTTCCCTTTCCGCAACAAGATCGAGGTCCCAGCAGCGTGCCGAAAGGAATCCGTTCTTAAGGCTTACGACGGTAAGTTTTCTACATTGTGACAGGGATGCTGTCTTCAGGCCAAGACCGAATCTACCAAGGTCATGAGGTGAGCGGATCTCCAGCGGGTTTTTCCCTCCATGCCTCATAGCTTCCGTAAGCTCTTCGGCTGTCATTCCGTTACCATCGTCGATGACAGCTACATATGGGACATCGAAGGGTCTGAATTGTATTCGAACCGAAGTGGCCAATGCCGAAATGCTGTTGTCAATCAAGTCGGCAATTGCAGACTCAAGTGAATAGCCTACTGCACGCATTGATTCTATGAATGCAGGCGCATATGGGGTAACTGTCAACTCTGCCAAGATTTTGTACCCTAACCCATGATCAGTAAGTAAGAGAATACATCATAATATTTACCGCGAGATTTCAGTCAATCGTCTGATTAATTTCTCTGGTTTTTGTTCGAGTTCACATTCCCATATAATTAGGACTCGCCATCCCAGCTTCTTCAGCTTTTCTGTATTGCGCTCATCACGTTCTACATTCGTATCGAATTTCGTTTTCCAGAATTCAACCCGACTTTTGGGCTGATATGAATATTTACAACCGCGATGACGATGCCAGAAACATCCATGAACAAATATGACCGTTTTATATTTTGGCAATACAACATCCGGACGTCCTGGTAAATCTTTTCTGTGGAGACGAAACCTATACCCGAGCTCATGAAGCATGGATCTTATGCGCTTTTCAGGCTCGGTGTTCTTGTCCTTAATTCGGGACATGATCCAGCTTCTTTTTTCCTTCGACATTATATCCATATGGGCTATGTAACACCAGCTTGATTTAATGCATCGTGAACTATTTCTGCTATCTGCTTTGCCAGCAGTGGAGGGACAGCATTACCGACCTGAACGTATTGAGAAGTACGGGGACCCATAAAGAAATAGTTGTCTGGAAATGTCTGAAGTCTGGCTGCTTCACGAACGGTCAGGCTTCGGCACTGCATAGGGTCAGGATGTATATAGTAATGGCCGTCCTTCGAGATATGCGACGTAATAGTTGTAGCAGGTCTGCTCTTAATTTGGACCCTAAACCTGTCAGCGAAATTGCCACTTTCAAGAGCCCGATCAATATTGTTGTGGGCAGGATGGAGGTCTGGAGGAAAATCCTTCAGAGAAGGAGAACGGGTGTGAATTGTTGCGAAGCAGGCAGCATACAGATACCTATGCAAATCTTTGGACATGTGTCCCCGTGTACTGTGGTTACAGACACCGTCCAGCTTCCGATCGACGAACCATTCACGGGCATATCCGGGTTCCGCAGTTACTGACATGAATTCCCCACCGCGTCCGTATTCCGGGGGAACAATTTCCTTCAGAACCCGTTTTAAATGATTCTGGACTTTTTCTCCTCCAACCCTGAGTATCCCATCAAACCATCGTCTGTTGAGTCCATCTTTTAGATTGTCTAGCCAAGCCTGCTGGCCGTCTTTCACCTTTGAGAGTCCGCTCCGAACAGCTGGTAGATCGGACAGCACCTTGAAAGCCGGTATTGATGTCTGTTTCGTCAGTGCCTTGGGGCGAACCTGATCCAAATCGTCACGTATACCGAGAAGAATCACACGATGTCGTGCCTGGGGAATACCATAATTTTCTGCCTTGACCACAGAGTCATTGAGACTGCCGTTGACCTCCGTACTGGTGACTAGGGAGAAAATTCTGTATAGGTGTCTCCGACCATTGCGGTGGATTGTTCGATTTTCACGTCTGACAGCACGTGCAGGATCACCAAGGTCCTCGACAATATGCTGAAATATACGCTGGTTGTCCAGTGTCGCTGATAAAAGCCCCTTGACGTTCTCCATTATGAAGATAGCTGGCCAATGATCGCCAATAATCTGGAGGAATTCCAAATATAAACGTTGGCGGATATCCTTCTCCGGGATATATTCATTATTCCCACTATTGCGGGAGCGACCTGCTAGTGAATAGGCCTGACATGGTGGACCGCCGATAAGAACCCACTTATCGGTGCTCCCCAGTGCGGCGTCGATACGCTCTCTAACTGTTCTCTGCGAAACCACACCCAAGGTGGCGAGCCATGCCTTTTTCTTGGCGATTTCTGATTCCCTGGCATGTTTGTCAAACAGCTCATCTTGGGTTATCCTCCCACGCAGGAGATCGTAATAAGCAGAGGGTACTTCTTGGCGATTGAACTCACGGAAAAAGCTTCTCAATCTAAGTGTCAGATGTGCTACAGGGTCCTTTTCGATCGAAAGTTGGATGTTAAAGGCACTCTTACCATCTTTGGTCTCAAGTGCCGAAAATCCTTCTCCAATTCCACCCGGCCCGGCAAAGATATCGATTACAGGAATCATAATTTTTAGCTCCTTTTTTTAAGTATAAGTAAACGGTTGATTTCTATCAAGAAAAAACCTTCGCAGTGTCCCAAAACTTATGCATTGTCTTTCCGTTGCAAAATCATGAGGTAATCGGTTAAGGTCGCATTATTGGCCATAATTTTTTTACGTTTACGCACTGAAACCCAGAAAACTTCGCCAGCTCGCCCTTTACATTTACATTGGCAAAGGGACTGGCAGCCGGGCTTGGATTTCACTCGGTTCAATAGACACGAAGCAGGGAATAGGAAGCTCAAGAGGGTGTCTATATCGAAACGGAAGTATTCAGTGGAGTTTCAAGGACGAGGAGCGGTAAAGCAGGTCATCGAGGGAGGCTACTCGGCCAGGGAGGTTTCAGAGCGTATCGGGGTCTCAATGAAGAGCCTCTATTGAGCCTCTATCTCTGGATCAGAGAGGCCAGGGAACAGAGTGGCGTTGTTGACGGTGCCCATCTCCACCCCGAGTGCTATTTTGAGCATATTGAACATAAGTATGACTCTCAGAAGTTGGCGCCCCATCTATCTTGTTTTTTTAAAGGCTCCGGGCATTTCCGGCCAGTTAGCCGTTCATACAAATATATTGCTGTTTTATCAAACTCTTTTCTATAGTTCGCGTTCTTCTTTGTATATTCGAATCTTACTCCTGGTATATACCTTAAAACTTCAAGAAAGGAATCTATTTCATAGTCAATAGCATCCATTATTTCCTGGCATTCAGGAATATTATCAGCTAAAACACCAGCCTTTGTTATTATTGGAGCGTTCTCTTCCATATCTTCATTTAACTCGTTTTTCATTTCTATAAGATTATCGAGATTTTCAAGTTCTAACAGAACCTTGCTGTAAACCGCGCGAAAGATTGCATTTAAGTGTGATTTCCCTATGAGTTTTGGATTATGAATATAACTATATTCATAATGAACAGGTATCATATCTAGATTAAACGTCTTAGTGCTTTTGGCTAGCCAATTTTCTGTATATTGTATTACTTGTTTCTTTGTCAATGTTCCACTTGGCTTGAAAAAAGTCCATATTAGTCTTGATAAATCATCCAGGCATTCTGCGACAGAATTGTATGTATAATCTGCAAAATGCCTTCCGTTCTCGAATACATCAACTCCGACCGAGACTGCACCAGGTAATGACACCTGCATAATGACAGAGCTATCATTACAGCGACTAATTATTAATGAGTACTCTTTGTAAGCCTTAGACTGATTTATTCCGGTCTCCCTGAAAATCGGGCGAAGAAAACTTTTTTTGAAGCTCGGTGTAATCATCACTGCACAGGTATCGGGTGGCAAATCTGTTTTGCATAATACGTCGACATAAAAGTGCCATTCTTTCTTCCCGTTGATCTCCGCTGGAAGCAGCTGCCCTGGATTTTCAGTAAAGGCTTTCTCCATCATGAGGAGAATCATCTCAAGGGTGGCATGCCAATTCGCGTCAAACGGCTCAACTCCTTGCGATATATGCTCATCGATGGACTCCATTATGCGTTCCATGCCTACTTCGATGGCTTTTTTGGTCATTTCATTCTCCCGATTAAGAAGTAAAACGACTTTTAATTTCCATTAAGCCTATGCTGCGCACCTACTTCTCTTTATCGCTCCATATACTCTGTTAGTCTTTCATAAAGTTTCTCAAACTCTACCTTTAAATATACTTTCATTGGCAAGCCTGTTTTTTTTTCTACTACGACGTAAGAGGCACATAGCCTTTTTCTTGCATTAATCAGCTCTATTCTAGTTAACCCTGTTGCTTCTGATAATTCTTCCAGGGGCTGATATACCCAAGCATTCCCTTCAGTCCGTTTTTCAGTCATTGAGATTAGATGCGAAAGCAGCAAAGCGGGGGCTACGCCACCTAGTGCTCTTGCCAGGATGGGATGATAGATTGCTTTTCTCTCATCCAATAAAGCCATAAGCTGTTTTTCATTTCCTTTTGCATTCTCGATACTCATCTTGACCTCCAAGAACAGATTTATTATGGATTACAGCTGCGCCAATCGCCTATAATTCAGCGTAGCCCTTATATGCTCATAGCTATAGCTCTGCCGAAAAAAGCTTTGTCCACCAAACATTATATTTTGAGGCACGTTTGGCAAGGCTCGATACATCGACTATGTCCCTTCTGCTTCCTTAAAGTCACCCACTACATCTCTTTTCGAGGATCTATTATAAGAGCGAGATTTTGATCTAGCACTTGGCTGTTCTGCGCTTGGTTGTTCTATCAGTGGTTCCCTATTGTATTTATCCAGGCCGATGAATGCCCTTAGTTCAGTATTTTCACCTAAATTTTCCATTGCACGTTCGCCATCCATTGCGGTCCGGAGCATTTTAAATACAGCCGCTTCGGAAAGCGCTAATTCTCTCAGGAGATCCGGACCAATTGTTTTTTCATTGTTAGCCAAGGCGAATGTATACGCATTTAGGAGCCAGTCTTTCAGCACGCCTATGCAACCTATGCTCCTTTCATATAAAAATTCCCAATGTTCAAGGAGGTCGGGTTCTTCCTCGAACGGAAGGTGCTTTTGAAATGTAGCTATAACGCTTTTAAAATAAGTCAAATCAGGTTCTTGGAGTTTATATCGCTGAAAATGGATGTCCACACTTCTTCTGCTCAGCTCTTCATTTAAATTTCTGAAAAGCCGGAGCTCATAAGTTCCGATCAAGATAAATGTGGTTTTTGAATGCATGGCCAATGATTTTATAACCTTGAGATTCTTTTCTAACACTTTTGGGCTTGTTCCTAATATAAGGGTATGTGCTTCATCTAAAATAAATTGTTCGGCTTTTCTGTATTGAAGTGCGTTTAGAAAGCTTTCCTTTAAAGCCCTGAGGGTACCTTGTCTGATCGATCCTATTTCCGGCTCAGTTTTACGACCTATAAAGCAATCAGGCTCTATTACGGCTTTTAATGCTTCCTTATAAAAATAAATCCAATCTAATTTCTCAGTTTCTGAGCCCAGAAGTTCCAATACCGGGATTGGGAAAAATGCGGGATCCGCTTCCATTTTCATTATATTTTTTTGTACAACATCCTTTACGACTTTTTTCCCCAATGTAGATTTTCCAGAGCCCGAGGGACCAATCAGGAGAAGGATCTGAGGTTTAGCAGGCCCGGAAAGGATTGTCTGTATTTTTTTGTGAGCCTTTAACAGGAAAGGATGGCCGATCGTCTTCTCTTTGAAGTAGAGAATCTTATCGTCGTCGGATTTGGCCAGTAGTTCTCTCGGGAATCCGTTTTCAGAAGTCATTGAATATCTCCAGTTTTTTACATGGTTCCTGCTTCGATTCCGATTCTGCAGGAGCACTGGCTTCTGAATCCTTGCTCACCAGACGTAATTTAGGCGTTAACTCTTCGGTTATCTTCGAATGAACTTTTCTCATTTCATCGTCTTTGAGGCGCCTTATCATAAGTTTTTCATCGGCCTCAATGGATCTTGTATTCTCAGCAACTTGCCTGAGAGAGATTCCCTTTAACTTATTGGAAACCGATCGTTGTTTCCTTTTCTCCTCGGAAAGTAAATAGAGTTCTTTAAGAGACCTTCCTTTGAACTCCGCATAGAATTCTGAAATGCATTCTATCCACTGCCCTCCGACGTAAGCATATGCTATACCGACATCCATTGGATCATACCTCACTTCAACCTTCTTGTTTTCAACCGATGGTTCTCTGAAAACATCTGACCAATAACGTATGCCATTAACCCGAATGCCTCTTGTATAGCTGATTTTTACAAATCCTTTTTTAGGGCTGGGCAGCGTATCAATTATAAATCCCCGAGTATATGGTATTAGTTTCTGTGGGCGTGACCCTGTTTTCCGAATTGAAGCCTCGAAGCATTCACGCGGGCTTTCGCCCAAGGTTGAATGTGGGTTTGTATCGTATACTTCGTAGGCATAATGGCAGAGCCTGTCAAATAACAATGGTAGCGCCCATACGGCCAAATTCTTTGGGTTATTGGATTTAGTTACTTTTCTGACATCCTTCGTTATTTGTGTATTGCCAGCAAGGTTATATATAAATTCAGTATTGATCGTGCCAAATATTCTTTCGATTACTGAACCAAATCTTGATTTAGCAGGCGGCCTGGTCTTTTTTGATACGCCATACCTGGCCAGAAGGGTTTCAAAATGAACGCTCCTGAATTCCGGTCCTCCATCTGTTACGATGAGTTGCGGCAGTCTTCCGAACCTGTGCACGCATATCCGCAATGCCATCATACAGCTGATCGCAGATGGCTTTTCATGTGACAAATACGCTACCAGTACTCTTCTTGAATATGCATCTATCATGCAAGTCAGTGTCGGCCTGCCGAGATTTATATTCTTCTCCGAACTCACCAGTTCAAGATCGAGGGTTGTATGGTCAATATGACAAATTTGAAAGGGCCTTTGACCGTGTCTCGGTGTGGTATATTCAAGATTCCAATAGAATTTTTCTTCCGAGTAGGCAGCTCTCTTCCCCTTTCTTTTTAAAATCGTTTCTTGCTTGTCCATTTTACGGATTCGGTATTTCACGGTATTATAGCTTGGTGCATGAATCCCCAGCTGCCTGCATTTAAGTAAGACTGCGCCGTATACGCTCGAGATTCTTTTTTGTTTTTTTGTTCTATATTCTTCTTCTATGGCCTCATCTATGATCTGCAAGGTTTCATACGGTATTTTCTCTTTCCGATTCCCCTTTAACGAAATCTTTGGGAGAAGTCCAACATAGCCGTCACCATATTGTGTCTCTGCCGAACGAAATTGCGCAATCCAGTTATCAATAGTTCTCTTATTAACTGGCAAATTTACTTTGGGTTCACCTTCCAAGTAAGGCTTTATGATGGATAGCCGCCTATTGGCCTCATCACGCTCTTGGGAGTTGGCGCGATTCATAATCAGGTCAGCTTCGTTTATTCCGGCAATTTCTTCAATGCCACTTGCTCTTCCCTCAAGTACAAATTTTTCAAGAAGATCTATGCGCAGATCAATGCAGTTTTCACCATCAACTCTGAGTAATTTTATTTTTTCAGGTGTGATGCTTAAGATATTATATTCGCTATCTTCCAAAATGAGCCGCTTACCTGGCTCCAAATTTAAAACATTCGGACTCGTCTTTTCTTTTTTAAAGGTCCGGAAATTCACATATGCAGTTGCCGATGCCTTATCTGTAAAGACTTCTACGTTTTCTGGGAGCGCAAGATCCTGCGTATGTATATCTACATAAATTAATTCATTCGCAATCGCATGATAGATAAGGTCCGGGTTTATTTCTTCGTCGAGCAATCTTTTTAAGCTAATGCTTTGTTCAGACGAGATAAAGCTTATTAGCTCTTCTAGGTCGGAGTGCTCTTGCTTACTTCTCATTGTCATAGTAGTCCTGCAATAATTCGAAATTCCGGTGAAATGTCCAGTTAATCTTCTTGGATGAATATAGGCGATAGTACAGGCCGAACAATCTCGCGTACTCTTCGCCAGGGGGGCAACGCCATTCCCCTTGATCGTCCACACCAAACCGCTCTGGCGCTTTCTCAGCCAGTTTCAGAAGATCTTTTTCAGTTTTACATTCTTCCCACCCAGCTTCAGCCTTTTTTATTACAAAGAAGTCTGGCGTATGCATCACGCCCAACTTCCTTTCCCTGTAGTAAACGAGCTTAATCGGCCCAGGCTGATCGTAGTACTCTAGAACCTCCTTATCATATTCAAGCTCGTATATTCTCGGGAGTTCTACGGTATGACTTTCGAACTGTATGGTACAACGCATTTTACGACTCGCATATTTACCGCTTACATTATTTCTTTTACTCTCTACGCTTCTTGATGGTTCGGCTGACCTGATATGGCTTATGAGTTTTATTGCTTCGGGGGTTAGTCGATTCTCCTGGCACCATTGTTCGAATTCTGACTTTGACATCATAAGCACCTCAAACTTTATAGCCGTATATCCTTCTTATTTCTTTATATTCATCATGAATCCATTTATCTTTCACACGGGGGTTTCTTCCCAGCGATTGTTTAATTCTGGCGCGAGTTGGTTTTTCATCCATAATGGAGAGGGCGAGGATGATGTTTCTTATTTTTTCGCATTCCCTTTCACGATCGAAGGCGGCCTGTTTTTTTCTAACTTCAAGGTACCTGGAACTAATTTCCTTGGTTAACTCGGGGCAATGACGATAAAGGGTCTTTTTCGAAACTCCTATTTCACGAGCTAATTCAGCTAAAGACGTGGGCGGATATTCAAGTGCTTTTTTAAGATCTGATTCCAGTTCATTCTTCTTAATTTCGGTAATTCGGGTTGCCTTTTTTCTTTTGAATTTTTCAGCTAACCTTTTCAAGCCGCCTGGTGTCTCTGCGTGGATATCCTTTGAAAGGAGGTCAGTTAATGTGATTTCTGCGTTATAGCAGAACCTGAGCTGCTCTATTAAACCAGGGATATTCCCGTGACACCAGTCCCATCCTGTTGTTGTGCTTATATCGAAGTGCTCTGAGAGGTCTCTGTAGTTGCCGTTAAAGAAGTAGACGAGATACCAGTTGAAATTATTCATCAGATGCTCTTTCGAGAAGGTTATCTCATTAGCTTTCTCAATAAGCTCCGCAATGTTTTTTGAACAAAACCGGTCCCAGGCCTGTTCTCTTTCATCATTCTTCTCGATATTTTCATCTTTTTTGATTTCGGTGCTACCCAGCCAGTTCGCGCAACGTTGGCAAAATCCAGGGGGCACTTTCTTCTCCAGGATATTCATGCAATGGCCGCAGTTTGGACATTCATTCACAATATAAATATTGTGGCGAAGGCAGATTTGGTATTTTTGTAGATGCCAGAGTAGTGGATAATAAATTGTATTTTCTTTGCATTGCCAGTCCTCAAGGCAAAGGGGGCACCATGCCAATTCTTTTCTAAGAAGGAACTGCCAATTTAAAATCGATTTAATTGGTAGCAGTGTCGTATATTCTAGGTCCTTGAGCTGGGTTTTTTCTTCCATCAAAGTAATATAATCGGTTGCGACCTTGCCAAAGCCGTTTATTGATTGCGGATATGTTCTGAACCAGGCGGAATCGAATCCATCATTATTATTGGTTTCACCCTTCAAGCCCAATTCTTTCAAAAAGGTATCCATCCTTACCCGATGAGCATCAGCGTATCGAGACAGGAGACTTGTCCCGGACTCGACTTCTGCCGTCCCTATTCCTACAGGCTCTAAATGGTAAAAGGAGCTCCTTGCCGGAATATTTATTGGCTGGTCGTCAAACAATGTAAAAATTGGTTCATCCATAAAACCCCTTGTTGGGATGATCATGAGTCTAGTGAGAAATCATATTTGAGGCTATCTGGACCGTCTGTCGAGATTGAGGTGGTCGAGCCGAGGTCAACCACAGCCGACCACCTCTTTATCTCAGCTGGCCTTTTTATGCTCCTGGACCTCGACCTTTCTGGCAGTATAGGCCGAATTTACAATCTGCCAGAAGGCTTCAAGGTCATCATTTGAGAGCGAATTCAGATAGGGCGGCAGTTGTTCTTTGATCTTTTGAAACGACTTTCCCGATAATCCAGTTTTTCCTGTGCCGGTCTTATTTGGAGTGTCCCCACCTTTTTCCGGTTCATCAGCATGCTTGGCCTTGGATATTAACGACCTGATTGATCCATATTTTCTTTCGACGAGCTGTCGGTCTTTTTCAGAAAGGTCCTTCATGACTTTATCGACCGTTTCTTTCCTAAAATCCTGACAGATTGCCTTAACTTTCTCGCCCTCCACATCATCGCATTCCAGGCTCAAGTCGCTCGCTTCAATTATGAGAGCTTTGATTACGCTGCCCTCAGTAATTTTCGAAGATTTACGGGCCTCAGCTTTAACCAATCCGTCGAACCCTATCCATTTGGCTTCTGCTTCTTCCATGCCCCTAATGAGCTGCAGGGCATTGTCTTTGCTGATTTTCGGACTCTTCAACAGATTCATCTTTTGCTCGCTTTCTTGGTCTACGGACCAAAGATTTTGATTGTTGAACGATTCAACAACTGACATTTACGGCCCCGATATGGGATTCCTCCTTCCCTGCGTTTATTAACGACAAATGGCTCAATTTTGGTTCTGATTTGGCTCTTACAAGAGGTCTTGTTGATGTTTTTTTCATTTACAGAAGCCCTGCCCCATGGTATTATTTAGAAAATGAGGTGTTATTTTCAGAGTCGGAAAATAACATAAACTGAGAATATTATAACATGGAATCTGTAGCTGTCAACCCCCTTTCTACAAGTTTTTTTGAAATTTATTTAAAACTATGGATAATCGAGATAAATTAGGTCTTTTCTTCCGGACGGTTAGGAAGGCACAAAAAAAATCTCAGCTGGATGTCACCTCGGACATCAAAGACGCGGAGCAAAAGGAAATTACTATTTCCCAAGCTGCTTTGGCGAAGTTTGAGAGTAACAAGGCGGCTTCTCTTTCTACAAAGAAGCTTTCACTAATAGCGCCCAAACTTAACATCAACCCCGATTATGTTTTGAACGGGTTTGGGAATCCCTTCAAGCCGGCCAGCCTAGACTCAATTATTAAAATGTTTTTCCCCGAGGATACTCTCGGCAATATAGATTTCTGGCTTATAGATCTAATAATAGAGAGTAATCCCAACGCATCACTTTTAGCTTTGAAACCGAGTATGCTCCCCGGGGCAGACAGAAGACTTTTAAGGAAGCGGGGTGCGCACCATCTTTACGGGCTTGTTATAAAGGATTCCGAGGACAATCTGATTTTGTTCCGACGGGAGGACAAGGACGAGTTTTTTGATGAATTCGAGTTGCAGAGACTGATCAAAGGAAGGCCTGTAACTCAGCAAACGGCGACTATCGACCCAGAACTCTTCGCAAAAATGCGAGAAAAATGGTCAGAGCTTAATAACGATGACATTAGGCCAATACTCGAGTCCATAATTAGAAGAGAAGACATCATTTTTTTGAAGCGCCTAATCAATAAGGTGAGCTCTGACCAGACACAACTACCAGATAAGGAAGAATACGAACGGATATCTAAGAAAATTGGAAAGCTGGATAATCGCGGCCTTGCGATCCTACTCGAAATGCTATTACCAGAAATTGGCAAAGTTCTAAAAAATATAACACGGTCTATTTATTGAACCGTGACCAACCTTCTGAGGGAAATAACAGGATATGTTTTTAACTTCAGGAAGGTTGGTATGGAAAAAGAGAAGAAGGCAGCGTCTTCAGGAAGTGACTTTGCTTCATAAAATTGCTAAACGGCGCGGTTTATTTTTGAAGCATAAGCTTGCTCAAGCGTTTTTGAAGCATAAGTTTGCTTATAAGCAAACTTATGCTTCAATTCACAAGTTGTGCCTTGGTGCTGCTTGAAAATCTGGCGGAGGGTGAGGGACTCGAACCCCCAAGGGCGTTAGCCCGCCGGTTTTCAAGACCGGTGACTTACCATTAGCCTAACCCTCCGGATTGGGGACTGCTGGAAAATTCGGAGAAGGGAAAACTACGCCTAAGCTCAACTGCTGTCATTCTGAGGGAGCTTTCGCGACCGAAGAATCCCGGCGTAAAACAAGGAGAGAGATCCTTATCTCGCCCATCCCTGGGGCGCGACCCTTCGGGCTGCCGCGCCTTCGGCGCAGCATTCAATTTTTGCTATCCTGCAAAAATTGTCGTTTCACTCAGAATGACAGAAAAACTGACCCCCTCACCTTCATCCTCTCCCCTTGGGGAGAGGAAATTACCGCTTTTAAAAAGACCGGTTCAAAAACTCGTCATTTGCGAAGGGGCAGCAACTCTTATTTAAATTAACCCATCCTGCGGATTATTTCAAGGCCCCCTGTGTACGGCCTGAGGGCCTCGGGCACGACGACGCTGCCGTCCTCCTGCTGGAAGTTCTCAAGTATCGCCACAAGTGTCCTGCCCACGGCAAGGCCGCTGCCGTTCAATGTATGCACGAACCTGGGCTTGCCGCCCTTTGGCCTGAAGCGGATATTGGCCCTTCTTGCCTGGAAGTCCTCGAAATTCGAGCAGCTCGAAATCTCCCTGTACTTGCCCTGTCCGGGCAGCCAGACCTCTATGTCGTAAGTCTTTGCCGAAGAGAAGCCCATGTCGCCGGTGCAGAGCGCGACCACCCTGTAATGGATGCCGAGCCTCTTCAAGACCTCTTCGGCATTCGCAGTGAGCTTCTCAAGCTCGTCATACGAACTGTCCGGGTGCGAGAACTTCACGAGCTCTACCTTGTCAAACTGGTGCTGGCGTATGAGGCCCTTTACGTCCTTGCCGTAAGAGCCTGCCTCGCTCCTGAAGCAGGGCGTGTAGGCGGCGTACTTTACCGGCAGCCTCTCTTCGTCGATTATCTCGTCGTAATGAATGTTCGTAACAGGGACCTCTGCGGTGGGGATGAGCCAGTGGTCGGTGCCCTCGATTTTGAAGAGGTCTTCTTTGAATTTTGGCAGCTGGCCAGTGCCCATGAGGGCCGCGCTCTTCACCATGAAAGGGGGTAGCACCTCTGTATAGCCGTGCTGCCTGGTGTGGAGGTCGAGCATGAAGTTTATGAGCGACCTCTCCAGGAGCGCGCCCGCGCCCACGAGAAGAGAGAAGCGCGCGCCGGATATCTTCCCGGCGCGCTCGAAATCGAGGATGCCGAGTGATTCGCCCAGCTCGTCGTGTTCTTTCGGAGAGAACTTGAAATCAGGCGCATTGCCCCATGTCCTTATTACCGGGTTATCGTTGGAGTCTTTACCGATGGGCACAGAAGGGTGCGGCACATTCGGCACGACAAGGAGAAAATTGCTGAGCTCCTCTTCGACCTTTGCTACATCTGCATCAAGGGCCTTGAGACTCGCGCCCTCTTCCTGCATCTCGGCTATGAGGGCGGAAGCGTCCTTCTTCTCCTTCTTGAGCTTCGCTATCTCTTCAGAGACGGCGTTCCGCCTCGCGCGCAGCGACTCGGCCTCAGTGAGGAGCTTTCGCCTTTGGGCGTCAAGCTGCCTGAAGCCCGAGAGGTCTATCGCGCCTCCACGGGTCTTTAGCCTTCTTTCGACCTCTTCGAGGTTCTCTCTTAAAAATTTAACATCTAACATGGTCGATATCTCTTATGTATAATTTTAGTCTGTATCGAATGCAGCTGAACTGCAAAGACCCCCTCACCCCTGCCCTCTCCCCCAAGGGAGAGGGAAAAAACTGTCCGGCTCTTGGGGGAGAAAGATCTTCACCCGCCCCTCAGTCCCCTCCCGTCAAGGGAGGGGAAAAAAACCCGGCAAATCAGATAAAAGGACACCCCTTCGACGCCAAGTGGAAATAAGACCTCAGGTGCGCTCAAGCGACGGATTATAAATCAATCCCCCTCTTTTTTCCACCTTTTGTAAAGGTCGTTCTCCACCCCGAGCACATCAAGGACCTTTCCTACCATAAAACCGGCCAGGTCGTCGATTGTAGAGGGCTTGTGATAGAAGGCGGGCATTGCTGGAAGTATGACAGCCCCGGCCCTTGAGAGCCTGAGCATGTTCTGCAGGTGGATGGCGGAGAGCGGCGTCTCCCTGGGCACGAGGACAAGGGGGCGGCGCTCTTTCAGCATGCAGTCGGCCGCCCTCTCTATGAGATTGCCGGAGACGCCCGTTGCCACCCTCGCGAGCGTGCCCATTGAGCACGGGCAGATTATCATCGCCTTTACAAGGGCTGAGCCGCTTGCCGCAGAGGCCGTGAGGTCGTCATACGGCAGGCTTCTTAACCTTCCCTTCAAGGAAAGGCCCTTTGATGCGAGAGCCGCCTTTATGGTTTCAACGGGCTTATCAGCGCAGTCAAGGCCGAGCTCCTCTTTCAACAGGAGAAAACCAGTTGGGGAGATGATGAGTTCGACATCATCTCCCCTTGAAAGAAGCTCTCCTATGAGCTTGATCCCGTATAGGGCGCCGCTTGCCCCGGTGAGGGCGACCAGATATCCAGCCAATTTCAGTCCCGTCCGTAGGGGGCTTGCGTCAACCCCGTTCTAAAATCCTATATTAAGTGAAGGTCTATCTCCCCCTCACCCCTGCCCTCTCCCCCCAAGGGAGAGGGAGGCAAAAGCCTGCTCAGAGATCTTCCTAAGACCCTTTCTAAAGGGGGACTGAGGGGGATTATCTTCGCCGAGATCCTTCGTCGCCTACGGCTCCTCAGAATGACAGCTTTTCACCCTCCCCTCATTCCCCTCCCGTCAAGGGAGGGGAGGTCTGTAAGGGCACCGCCCTGCAAAAACCGCCCCTACTTCCTGGGCTTCACGATAATATATATGGTGTTGCCGCCCCTTTCAACGAGGAAGAGGACCACTTCGTTCTTTTCAGCCTCGGTAAGGGCCTTGCTGTAGTCGTTCATGCTCCTGATGGGCTTTCTGTCTATCTCTTTTACGATGTCGCCTCTACGGAGGCCCGCTTCAGAAGAGGGGCTCTCTGGCTTCACGGAGCTTATTATGACGCCGTCGGTCTCTTTCTTGCCGAGGCGTTTTGCTATCTCGGGCGTTATGGGCTGCGCGGAGAGGCCGAGCCTCTTATCCGGCGTGCCGTCTGTCTCATCGGCTGGCACAGCCTCCGCTTCCTCTTCGTCTACCTTTGTGCCGACCTTTATGAAGAAGGTCTTCTCCTTGCCGTCCCTGAGGGCCTTTATCTCGACGGACTTTCCGGGGACCGTTGTCGCGACTATCCTGGGCAGGTCGCTTATCTCGTTAACCGGCTTGCCGTCAAAGGATACGATGATGTCGCCGGCCTTGAGCCCCGCCTGGTCAGCGGGCTCTCCGGGGTTCACGGAAGATATGAGTACGCCCCTTGCCTCTTTCAGGCCAAAGGACCTGGCAAGCTCAGGCGTCAGGTCCTGAATGCTCACGCCTATCCAGCCCCTCGTGACCTTGCCGGTCTCCTTCAACTGCAACAGCACTTCCTTGACCATGTTTATGGGAGTTGCAAAACCGATCCCCTGGCCGCCCGCGACAATCGCCGTGTTTATGCCCACGACCTCCCCCTTAATGTTAAAGAGCGGGCCGCCCGAGTTGCCGGGGTTAATGGACGCGTCGGTCTGAATGAAGTTGTCATAGGGGCCCGCGCCTATTATCCTGCCCTTCTGGCTCACTATGCCTGCCGTAACCGTGCCGCCAAGGCCAAAGGGGTTGCCAATGGCAAGGACCCATTCGCCTATCTGCAGGGCTTCCGAGTCGCCTATGGTGGCCACCGGCATGCTGTCGTCGGGCTTTATTTTTATGAGAGCTATATCGAGCTTCTGGTCCTGTCCGACAACCTTTGCCTTGTATTCATTCTTGTCCTCGGAGAGGGTCACTATGATCTCGGTGGCGTTCTCTATGACATGATAATTGGTCAGTATGAAGCCTTCCTTGTTTATAATGAAGCCTGAACCCAGGCTCTGGCGCTTCAATTCCTTGCCCCTGGGCTCGTTGAAAAACCTGTTGAAGTCGTCGCCGAAGAACTCCTCGAATGGCCCCCTGAACTCGGGGAAGGGCATCGTGGGCCTCTCCTTCATGACCTGCGTGGTAGATATGTTGACGACCACCGGCGAGAGCTTCTTTGCCAGCTCCACGAAGTTGCTGGGGACAGGGCCGGTGACCTGCGGGCTCGAGTTCGCGTCCTTCCAGAAAGTCTGGGCGATCGTCTGCGTCGTCATGTCGTACCTGGCCGTGAACATTATGCCGGCCATTACGGAGATGACCGCGACCAGAACGATGGTCTTCAGACCGAATCCGGTTTTCTTCTCTTTCATTTTTGCTCCTGCCACGATGTTAGCAAATTTTGCTGAGAGAATAGGAATGGCCCGGCTGGGAATAGCCGGGCCGATTTATGCCTTTTTATGATACTACCTTTACGTACCAGAGGCGGAGCTCATGAAGGACATCCTCAATGAGCTTCGATTCCTCCTGGGTGAGATTGCCTTTTGTCTTTTCCTTCAGAAGCTCTATGAGGTCAATGGTCTGCCTGGCGACCTCAGGCTCTTTTTCCTTGAGCTTTGTGACAGGGTTTTCGACCAGGCCCAGGTTCATGAGGACAGAGGTCGAAAGAGACAGTATGAACGCGGAGAAATCAAGAGGCGGCAGCTCTATATTCTCTGCCTGCCCTTCTTCGTTCCTATCCCTGGCCTCTCCCTTTTCGCTCTCTCCCATAAAGCCCCTTAACAGAAATTATTATTGAACCTTGACCTTTATGCCGCCGATTATCGCCGCAACTGCCTTGGGCACTGTTATCTTCAGTACGCCGTCCTTGAAGCTTGCCTTGATGCCGTTCCTGTCGACCGCGTAAGGCAGGGTGAAGGAGCGGTGAAAGGAGCCGTAGAACCTCTCCATCCTGTGGTAGTTCTCTTCCTTAAGGCTCTTCTCCAGCTTCCTTTCGCCCTTGAGCATAAGCGTGTTCTCGCTTGCCTCGACGCTTACGCTCTCGGGGGAGACCCCGGGAAGCTCGGCCTTCAATACTATGCTCTCTTCTGTCTCGTAGATATCGACGGGAGGATACCAATGGCTGCCCTCCGCGGCCCTGTATTTAAGGAGCGTCTCGTCGAAGATGCGGCTCATCCTCTCCTGGAGGAACAGGAGGTCTTTGAAAGGGTCCCTTTTTTTCAGGGCCAAGGCGAACTCTCCTCTTTACGGCCTGGGACTGGCCGTCTTAAGCCTTCTCTGACTATTAATCCAATTTATTTTATAATCAGGCGTTTGTCAAGGGTAGCCGGCCTGCTTACTCAAAAGAAATCCTGCTTACCTGCCGCCGGTCCTCCGCTTCTCCAGCGCCGCCGGCTCGGCCCGGCCGTCCTTCTGAAAGACCAATTTCCCGTCCACCAAATCTACCCTTATGCGGTCTCCCTCCCCGAACTCCCCTTCGAGGAACTTCAATGCCAGCTCGTCTTGAATCTCCTTCTGGATAAGCCTCTTCAATGACCTTGCCCCATAGACCGGGTCGTAGCCCTTTTCGGCGAAGTAGTCCCTCGCGCCGGGCGTAAGCTCGATGTCCGCGTTCTTGTCCCTGAGGAGCTTCTCCAGCCTCGTTATCTGGATATCGACTATCTCCTTCATCTGCTCCCTTGTAAGGGGGTGGAATATGGTGATGTCGTCTATCCTGTTGAGGAACTCGGGCTTGAAGGTGGACCGGAGCACGTCCATGACCCTTGTCCTTATCTCTTCGTACTCCGATTCCCCAAGCTCGGTTATGTACTGGCTGCCTATGTTCGAGGTCATTATTATGACCGTATTCTTGAAGTCCACCGTCCTGCCGTGGCCGTCCGTGAGCCTGCCGTCATCGAGTATCTGGAGCAGGATGTTGAAGACCTCGGGGTGCGCCTTCTCTATTTCGTCAAAGAGCACGACCGAGTAAGGCCTTCTCCTTACCGATTCGGTGAGGTAGCCCCCCTCTTCATACCCGACGTAGCCCGGGGGAGCCCCGATGAGCCTCGCGACCGAGTGCTTTTCCATGAACTCGCTCATGTCGATCCTTATCATGGCGCGCTCGTCGTCAAAGAGGAACTCGGCCAACGCCCTTGCGGTTTCTGTCTTTCCCACGCCGGTCGGGCCGAGGAAGATAAACGAGCCAATGGGCCTGTTTATGTCCTGCAGGCCTGCCCTGGCCCTCCGTACGGCGCTGGATACGGCCTTCAATGCGGCGTCCTGGCCTATGACCCTCTTTTTGAGCCCCTCTTCCATCTTGAGGAGCTTCTCACGCTCGGCCTCCATCATGCGCGCGACAGGTATGCCGGTCCATCTGGAGACGACCTCGGCGATGTCCTCGGCGTCGACCTCCTCCTTGAGCATTTTATTCCCGTCCTGCAGCTTTGAGAGCTCAAACTGGTCAGCCTCGAGGTTCTTCTGCAGCTCGGAGAGCCTGCCGTACTTGAGCTCGGCGGCCTTTCCAAGCTCCCCTGCCCTCTCGGCCTGAGCAGCGTGTATTTTTACTTCCTCTGTCTTCTTCTTTGTCTCGCGTATCCGGTTTATGACTTCCTTCTCGCGCTGCCAATGGGCCTTGAGGCCCGCGCTCTCCTCCTTGAGGTCCGCGAGCTCCTTCTCTATCTTCTCCAGGCGCTCGAGAGAGAGCCTGTCCGTCTCCTTTGAGAGCGCCTGCTTTTCTATTTCGAGCTGGATCACCTTGCGCTCTAAAGCGTCTATCTCGGTGGGCATGGAGTCTATCTCTATGCGCAGGCCGGAGGCGGACTCGTCGACAAGGTCTATGGCCTTGTCCGGCAGGAACCTGTCTGTTATATACCTGTTGGACAGGGTCGCGGCAGCTATGATAGCCGCATCGGCGATGCGCACGCCGTGGTGGACCTCGTAGCGCTCCTTTATTCCTCGCAGTATGGCTATGGTATCCTCGACAGAGGGCTCGCCGACCTGCACCGGCTGGAACCTCCGCTCAAGAGCGGCGTCCTTCTCGATGTACTTCCTGTACTCGTCTATGGTCGTCGCGCCAACGCAGCGGAGCTCTCCCCTGGCAAGGGCGGGCTTTAACATGTTCGACGCGTCCATCGCGCCCTCGGCAGCCCCGGCTCCAACGAGCGTATGCAGCTCGTCTATGAAGAGTATCATGTCGCCCTGCGCCTCGGTTATCTCACGCAAAAGGGCCTTCAACCTGTCCTCGAACTCTCCCCTGTACTTGGTGCCCGCTATAAGAGAGCCCAGGTCAAGCGCAAGGAGCCTCTTGTTCTTAAGCGTCTCGGGCACGTCTCCGGCGACTATCCTCTGGGCAAGGCCTTCGACTATGGCCGTCTTGCCCACGCCTGCCTCGCCGATGAGGACCGGGTTGTTCTTGGTCCTCCTGGAGAGTACCTGTATCACGCGCCGTATCTCATCGTCCCTGCCGATGACAGGGTCGAGCTTGTTTGAGCGCGCAAGCTCTATCAAGTCCCTCGTGTACTTGGAGACGGCCTGGTATTTCTCCTCAGGCATCTGGTCTGTGACGCGCTGGGCGCCCCTTATCGAGGTAAGCGCTTTGAATATGTTTTCCCTTGTCGCGCCCTGGGAGGCGAGGAGCCTTGCGGACTCGCCCGCAGATTCGGCCGCGAGCGAGAGGAGCAGGTGCTCGACCGAGACGAACTCGTCTTTCAAGTCCCTGGCCTCTTGCATGGCACTATCGAGCACGGCCTTCAATCTATGCGAAACATAGACCTCGCCGGGGGCGCCGTAGATCCTGGGGAGCCTCTTGAGCGCGTCCTCTATCTGGCCCCTCAAGAGCCTTGTATTGACCCCTATCCTCTGGAGTATGGGAGAGACCACCCCGCCCTCCTGGGAAATGAGCGCCAGAAGCAGGTGCTCTGGAGAAACCTCCTGCTGCTCCATGGCCTCTGCCCTCTGCTGGGCATCCTGCAGGGCTTCCTGGGACTTTATCGTGAACTTATCGAGCCTCATCCGCATTCTCCTTTCCGGCACGTCGGGCGTAAACCCTGGCGGACATCTATTATAATGTAGGGGCAAGGCCTGTTTTTGTCAAGGAAAGGGCGGGTTTAGGCTGGAGTGGCTATTGCCTTTTTTAAATGGATGTCATATCATGCCTTTTCAGATGAAAGACATCTTACGTAAGGGAGAAAAGGAGGCCTCCGAGAGGCTCGATTCCCTCGGCTTTGCTGACGGCAGTCTTGCCTTCAGGAACCTGCTCTCTCTTTCCCAAGGCCCGCTCTCAGGCAGAATAGAAACGCTTTTAAATCTTTCGCTCGTCTCCCCCTCGCCAGACGCGGCCCTCAATAACCTCGAGACTATAGCAGTTGCTTCAGGCCCGTTTACCGGAAGCCTTACCGACGATGAGCTCGGGAGCCTCGCGACCATCTGCGGCTCGTCGGCTTTCCTCACCGGCATAATATCCAGGAACCCCGATTATCTGGGCTGGCTCTTCAGCGGCGCCCTCTTTCAGGAGCGCGACGCCGGATCACTCCAGAAAGAAATTATACGGAGGACAAAGGCACTCTCTACGGTTGATGAGGTCTCAAGGGAGATACGCCTCTTCAAGCAAAAAGAGTATCTGAGGATAGGCTCGAGGGACCTGCTGAGGATTGCTGATGTAATCGGCACAACGAGGGAGCTCTCTGACCTCGCGTCTGCCTGCCTTGAAGCGGCCATAGAGTTCTCCTTAAGGCACCTCAAGGCCTCATACGGCTCTCCTTTATATTCGGAGGCCGAAGGCGAAGAGCCGAGAGAGGCTGAGTTCGTCTGCATGGGCCTCGGAAAGCTCGGCGGCAGGGAGTTGAACTTCTCATCCGACATAGACATCCTTTACATCTATTCGTCCGACAAGGGCGAGACGACAGGCATAGAGGGAAATGAGCAGTCGAAGATAAGCCTGCACGCCTTTTTCGTCAAGCTTTCCATGCACGTGACAAAGCTCATATCGAACGTCACTGACGAGGGATTTGTCTTCAGGGTGGACCTTGACCTGAGGCCGGAGGGCAGGAGCGGGGACGTCGCAAATTCACTGCGCAGCGCG
>Ga0209751_10001072_pt1 | contig 28591 bp, 22 predicted proteins | sample RifCSP13_1_FD_184019 | JGI IMG/M metagenome (GOLD analysis project Ga0209751, IMG submission 184019) | Soil microbial communities from Rifle, Colorado - Rifle CSP2_sed 13_1 (SPAdes) (version 2) | ecosystem: Environmental > Terrestrial > Deep subsurface > Rock core/Sediment | place: Rifle...
CCCTGGAACCCCCAACCCCCCACCCACGAAAGCGGCGGATGAAGGAGTCTCTCTTTGTGAGGTCGGTACCCGCCGCCGGGCCGAGATGTGAATTCGGCGCCGGCAATCGCAGGGAGTAGCCCGAATCAGGGGCGGCCGATCGGTCCATCTTGTTTGAGGTCCCATGCTAAAATCCCGCCATGGCCGACCCGCGCGTGCTCTTGGTCGACGACCAGCGGCAAGTTACGCGCATGCTGCGTTCCAGCCTCGAGCTTTCCGGCCGGAGTTACGACATCCTGGATGTCGCCTCGGCCGAAGAGGCGCTGCGTGAGATGGAGCGCGGGCCGGTCGACCTGGTCGTCACCGACTTGCGCTTGCCCGAGATGAGCGGCCTCGAGCTGATTGCCCGCATCCGGCAGACCCACCCGCGGATGCGCGCCATTCTCGTGACGGGCCAGCCGACCCGTCAAGTGGAGGCCCAGGCACGTGCCCTGGGCGTGGTCGCTTTCATCCCCAAGCCGATCAGCACGGCGCTCTTCCTCCAGGCCGTGGACCGCGGACTCCGAGACGCCGACGACAGCCTGCCGACTCCGGAGATCGCCGGCGACAAGGCCCGGGCCGCCGAGCGCCTCATGACGATGCGCCGTGAGCTCGGCGCGCGCGCGGCCGTGATCGTGAGCCTGGACGGTGCAACCCTGCTGCGGGCCGGCGACGAGGACGACGATGCCATCGACCATTCGATGCGGGGGGCGGTCGAGTCGTTGGCCTCCAGTGTGCGGGCCAGCCTTCGCCAGGGAGCGAAGGATCCGGTGAACTTCCTGTACCTCGAAGGAGACCCCTTCCGGCTTTACCTGACGAACATCGGTGAGCATCAGGGCCTGGCCATTGGATTCGCCGGGGGGCAGGAAGCGTGGCAGATGGGCGCCATCTTCCACTACGCTCGCCGCGTTGTCGATGAGCTGAAGGAAATCCTGCCGAGGTTGGGCGCCAAGAGGGAGGTGGCTGACGAACCAGCAGCCGCCGCCGGTCAGGATCGACCCGCCCCAGCCGGCAAAGCGTACGATGAGCCTCCTACCACGCCTCGCGCAGTCCAGGCTTTTTGGGACCAAGCGGCGGCCAGCTCGGCAGGGCAGGCTCCGGGGAAAGGCGACGCGCTCAGCTACGAGCAGGCGCGCAAGCTGGGCCTGATCCCCGACGACTCCAAGAGTTGAGCCGCCAAGGCCTGAGGTCAGCGGTCAGCCTTCAGCCGTCAGCCATCAGCTTTCACTTGCCCGCGATTCTTCCTCAGTGAAGAGCGACAGGGCTGAAGTGCCCTCGGCTGGCCGTAGATGGCCAATCTCGGCGGAGATGCCGGGGGCTGGCGGCTGACGGCTGACAGCTCACGGCTGATGTTACAATGCGCCGCACGTCCGCGGCCATCTCGGCGGACTCCCCTGGGGCGTGGTGCAATGGCAGCACACCGGACTTTGAATCCGTGGATCTAGGTTCGAATCCTGGCGCCCCAGCCACGCCTCCCCGCTAGCAAGATCGTGTTGGACGCCGACCCCATACAGCCAACGCCCACCGAGGCTTCGTTGTCAAGCGAAGTCGCCGCTCGGAAGAGCCGGACCCAGGCGGGCCGAGGAGGACAGCATGGTCTGTGACGCGGTAATCCTGGCCGCCGGCCTGGGCAAGCGAATGGTTTCCACCACGCCGAAGGCGCTCCACCGGCTTGGCGGACTTCCCCTCGTTGTCTGGGCGGAACGGGCCTGTCGTGAGGCTACGGATCGGCCTCCGGTCGTCGTCATCGGCCCGGAAGGGAGCCAGGCACGCGCGGCATTGCCGGACGACGTCCGCTTCGCCGAACAGCAGACTCGCTTGGGAACAGGTCATGCTCTGCTGCAAGCGGAGGGCCTGCTGAGTGGAGGCGGCGATCTGGTCCTGATTGTCACCGCCGACATGCCCCTGCTGCGTTCGGAGACGCTGCGACAGCTCGTCGGCCTCCAACGAGGGAGTTCCGGGCCGCTGACCCTGGCGACGTTGATCGCGCCGGATCCAAGGGGTTTCGGCCGAGTCCTGCGCGACCCGCAGGGCCGGGTGGTGGCGGTCGTCGAAGAAGCCGTCGCCTCGGATCAACAGCTCGAAACGCGAGAACTCAACGCCAGTCTGTATTGCATCGACGCCGCCTGGCTCTGGTCCCACCTGGCGCGATTGACGCCGTCGGTGACCGGGGAGATCTACCTGACCGATTTGGTGGCGCAGGCGGCGAAGGAGGCCGGCGGGGTCGCCTCGATGGGCGTGGAAGACCCGGATGAGGTCATCGGGATCAATAACCGGCAACACTTGGCCCAGGCCGAGGCCGCGCTGCGGCGCAGGATCAATCGAGAATGGATGCTGGCCGGCGTGACCCTGGTCGATCCGGAGACGACCTATATCGAAGCCTCCGTGCGTTTGGAGCCCGACATCGAGATTCTTCCGAACACGCGGTTGCAGGGAGCGACTTCGGTCGGCCGCGCCTCGATCATTGGCCCCAACACGGTTGTGCGCGACTCGACGATCGGCCCGGCCTGTAGGGTCGAACAATCGGTTGTCGAGGGGACGGTGCTGGAAGAGGACGTTCATGTCGGTCCGTTCGCTCACCTGCGTCCGGGAGCGCGATTGGAGCGCGGCGTGCACATGGGGAACTTCGGCGAAGTGAAGAACAGCGTGCTCGGGCCGGGAGTGAAGATGGGCCACTTCTCGTACGTCGGCGATGCCGAGATCGGCCGCGGGACAAACATCGGTGCCGGAACCATTACCTGCAACTACGGACGGGACGGCAAGAAGAACCGCACGACCGTGGGGGAGAAGGTCTTCATCGGTAGCGACACCCTGCTCGTGGCGCCGGTCCGGGTGGGGGACGGTGCCGCCACCGGCGCCGGATCGGTGGTCACGCGAGAAGTGCCGCCGGGGAGCTTGGCCGTGGGAATGCCGGCGCGCGTCGTCCGCAAGATGAACCATGACGGTTGACCTGGCGGCGGGTCTGGCGGGGCTGTTCCTCCTGCTGGTGACGGATAGCCTGCTCGCAGCGGCGCGGGCGGCGCTCATGAATAGCCACGCGCCAACTCTGCGGGCCCTGCAAGAGCAAGGCGTACGCGGCTCCGCACGGGCGATCGCCCTCGCTTCAGAAGCGACCAGCCTGTTGTTGTCGTTTGGCGTCGTGCGTTACGTCCTGCGCCTGGCGATTTTCGGCTTGGGAGTGGGGATCTGGTTCGCCGCCGCCGGCGGTCGCGATTCCGTAGGAAGCCTGGCGATCATCGTCGTCGGGCTTGGGCTGGGCGTGGCGCTGGCGGAGCTGGTTGGAGAAGCGCTGGCGCTACGCGCACCGGACCGGACCGCCTGCACGCTCAGTCCGCTGGCGGTCGTGGTCGTGGCTGTCGCCTCGCCGGTGAGGGCGGTTCATCGACGGCTGACAGGCCCGTCGAGTGGTGTGGTCCCTCCGCTGGTGACGGAGGAAGAAATCAAGACGATGGTCGACGCCGGAGAGGAGGGAGGAGCCATCGAGATCGAGGAGAAGGAAATGATCTTCTCGATCTTCCAGCTCGGGGACACGCTGGTGCGCGAGGTCATGGTGCCTCGGATCGACATCCGCGCCTTCGAGGAACAGCAGACGCTGCAGGAAGTGACGGAGGGACTGCTCGAGTCGGGGCATTCGCGCGCACCGGTCTTCCGATCCGATATCGACAAGATCCTGGGCATCGTCCATGTCAAGGATCTGCTGCGGGCGCTCCACCAGGGCCGCCAGCAGGAACGGGTGGGGTCGATCCTGCGCCCGGCGTTGTTCGTTCCGGAAGTCAAGAAAGCCGACGACCTCCTGGCCGACCTTCAGGCGCGGCGGATTCATATGGCGGTGGTCGTCGACGAGTACGGCGGGACCGCTGGAGTTGTCACGTTGGAAGACGTCGTCGAAGAAATCGTCGGCGAGATCCGTGATGAATACGACAGCGCCGAAGAATCCGCCTTCGAACGGCTCCACGAGGGAGAGTTCATCTTCAGCGGCCGCATGGACCTGGACGAAGTCAACGAGCTGACCGGCGCCCGCTTGTCGAAGGACACCAGCGAGACGTTAGGGGGGTTCATCTCCGGCCGATTGGGTCGGATTCCAAAGTCGGGAGACATGGTCGAGGCGGGCGGCTTGCATATGGTCGTCGAGCAAAGTTCCGGCCGCGGGCTGATGAAGGTGCGGGCTACCCGGCTGGCCGACGGCAGGGAGGCGGAGGACGATGGCCATCACATCGGAACAGCGGGCTGAGCTGATACACCACGCCAGCGAAGTTCGGCTGCGGGCCTACGCGCCTTACTCGGGCTATCCGGTGGGAGCGGCTGTCCTGACCGGCTCGGGGCAGATCTACGCCGGGGCCAACGTCGAGAACGCAGCCTATCCCAGCGGGATCTGCGCCGAGCGGTCGGCGGTGTTCACCGCGGTCAGCCAGGGGGAACGCGAGATCCTTGCCGTGGCCGTGGTGAACGCCCATGGAGGTTCACCGTGTGGGAGCTGCCGCCAGGTGCTTTCGGAATTCGGCCCTCGAGCGCGGGTCATCGTGGCCGATGGTGAGGGAAAGATCGTGCGCGAAACCGACCTCGCCGATCTGCTGCCACACGCCTTTGGCGCCGGCGACCTTCCGGCGAGGTCCGGGTGACAGGCACGCGACGGTGACGTGGCGCTACGTCAGCGCGCTCATTCCTCCCCAATCTACTCTCTTCTCCAATCCATCTCTCACCCCCTGCCAACATCAAGTGTCCGCAGGATGGCCTTCGCCTGCGCATGGGGAATGGGCGGGGATGGAGCTTCCGGCGCCACCGCCTTAGCGGTTGCGCGCAAGTAGCCCGTCACTCGAAAGGATACCCTCGAGCTCAGGCATCGGCGGTCACGACGCCCCGTTTACGGGGGATCGATCGAGTCCGTGACGTCCTGGAAGTCGTACGGCGTGTCGTACTCAGAGTACATCGCCCGATCCTCCAGGATCGGATACTGACCTCCGAAGACCTGGTTGAAGATGATGCGAAATGAGTTGACCGGGGTCACGCTTGGATACAGCCCTTCCGACCTGGTCGGGAGATGATAGGCGAGCAGGTTGGTCATCCGCTCCTGTACGTAGTTCACCCGTCCGGAATTCGAGTCGGGGCCGTGGTCGCCCATCAGGACGATCACCGGCGGCGCCTGGGAGTGCGCCAGGATGGTGGTGATCACTTCTTCGAGCTGGTCGTTGACAAACAGAACCTGGTCGCGGTAGCCCTCCACATAGTCGGATTGCGTCGGGTCGCCGGCATCGAACGTAAACCGCAGAGTGAACGGAACGGTCGGTGTGACGGGGGAACCGTCGGCGGCGAAGACGAACGGGGGGTGCGGAGCGATGATGTGGGCAAAAACGAACTTCGGCTTGTCCGTCTCCGGTAGATCCTTCAATCGGGCGAAAATGCTGCGGATGCGATTGCGGTGGACCTCATAGGGAAAGCGGGCGGCGGGTACGAATCGCGGCAGCGCGACGACCCCATCCTGCGGCAGGCGAAGCAAGGAGGTCTGGATCAACATCCCTTCGAACGGGTTGATGCCAACCAGGCCGAGATCTTCGTCTACCCCGCCGGCGGTGTAGTAGGTGTCCGCGTCGGTGAGTTCGGTCCCGGCCAGACCGGAAGAGAAGGCGACGGTCTCGTAGCCAAGCGATTCGAGTTGTCGACGGACCTCGCTGTGCTTGATCAGATTCCACAGAACGCCGCGGCCGGCCGTGTGCGGCAGATCCGAGACCAGCTCTTCGACATAGTCCATGTTGAGCGAGGAAGAGAACGATAAACCGGTCTGGCCGTAGTTGGACCGCGCGGCATCGGCGACGTAGAACCCGTGATCCCTGAGGAAGGTGAGGAAGGGCGTGTTGTCGAGATCGTACACTTTGAGCAACGTGTCCTGCCGGGCGTAGCCGTCGACGACCAAGAAATACACATCCGGCGGCTGGCCCGGCGGGAGCTTGAGCGTACTGGCTTGGGCTGGCGGCCGGTCGGTGGTGAGATCGGAGTACGTCCATTCGGCCATGCCGAAAAGAGGGAAGGCGAGGACCACCAGCGCCATCGCATTCAAAACGCTTGTGGCCGATTCGGGTCGCCGCAGCCTTTTGACGATCCACCAAATGAGGGCGATGGCCGCCGCCAAGTAGAGCGGCGCTAGATAGCGGTGGCGGATGAGATCGAGGCCCAGCGCGTGCCTCAGGCTGTCGTAGAGCTGGCCATAGGAATAGAACAGGATCACGAGCAGGCCCACCAGGATCCCGGCACGATCCCAGTTGTGCAGAACGCGCGCCAGGAGGATCAAGAGCAGCCACGCTCCGACGACCGAAATCAGCAGGGCCCGCAGCCCGCTGATGGGGCGCAGCCAATCGAGATTGTGCGCCAGCAATGCCAGGACGGGATAGGCGGCCAGCAGCAGGGGATGGAAAACCCGATGGCGAATCATTCAGCGGCCTGGGACCGGGATCATGCGAGCTTCCCGGAAGCGGAGACACGAGTGTGTCATTCTAATCGAGAAGAGGTGAAGGCCCGCCCGATCGAGCGCTTGGAGCAGGCCCGCTGGTATAATCCCTCCATGAGCGGCCGCGAACGCGTTTTTCGGACGGAAGCGGTCATCCTCCGGCGACAGGACCTGGGCGAGGCCGACCGATTGGTCGTCGCCTATTCCCCCGATCGAGGCAAGCTGCGCCTGGTCGCCAAGGGCGCGCGGCGCCTCACCTCGCGCAAGGCCGGCCATCTCGAACCCTTCACGAAGGCCACTCTGCTCGTGGCGCGTGGCCGTGAGCTCGACATCATCACTCAGGCTGAAGCGCTCGAGACTTTTCCGGCCCTGCGGACCGACCTACAGCGTGTTGGGCAAGCATCGTATGTGGTGGAGTTGATCGACCGCTTCACCCTCGACGAGGGGGGCAGCCGCCCAGCCTACACGATGATGCTCGAAGCACTCGAACGACTGGCGCAGGGGCGCTCCGCGTCGGCCGTGTTGCGCTACTACGAGCTTCGGCTGCTTGAGCTGATGGGGTACCGGCCGGAGTTCTTTCGGTGTGTCCAGTGCTCGGCGGAAGTTCGTCCGGAAGCGCAGTTCTTCAGCTCGGCATTGGGAGGCGTCCTCTGCCCACAATGCGGGCGCGGCCATCCCGGGGCCCGCCCGCTGAGTCTCGAGGCGCTCAAGGTGCTTCGCCATTTCCAGCGCAGCGGCTTTGAGGCGGCCGCCGCCCCCGATCTCCGGCAGGCGGTCCGCCAGGAAGTCGAAGAGCATCTGGAGGCCTACCTGACCCATCTTCTGGAGCGCAGGCTCAATAGCCCGCGCTTCCTGCGGCAGGTCCAGGCCCTGGAGCTGCGGGGGGATCGCGCTTCGCATCGCGCTGCGCATCCCGCAGGGGATCGCGCTTCGCATCCCGCAGGGGATCCTGGAGGGGATCCCGCAGGGAATCCCAAAGGGGAGCCGGCACCGGCCAGCCAAGGAGCGCAGCATCGGTTGACCCCATGACGCACAGCATGCAATCCGTCATCCTGGCCCTGCAGCAGTTCTGGGCCGAGCGGGGCTGCCTGATCTGGCAGCCCTATTACACCCAGGTCGGTGCCGGGACGATGAACCCGGCCACCTTCCTGCGCGTTCTCGGGCCCGAGCCGTGGCGGGTGGCCTATGTCGAACCTTCTGTCCGACCGGATGACGCCCGCTATGGCGAGAACCCGAACCGGATGCAGCAGCACTACCAGTTCCAGGTCATCCTCAAGCCCGATCCGGGAAACGCCCAGGACCTGTACTTGCAGTCGCTGGTGTCGATCGGCATCGATCCGATGCAACACGACATTCGTTTTGTGGAGGACAAATGGGAGGCTCCGGCGCTCGGCGCCTGGGGACTCGGCTGGGAGGTCTGGCTCGACGGCCAGGAAATCACGCAATTCACCTACTTCCAACAAGCCGCCGGTCGGACCCTCGACCCGGTCTCGGTCGAGGTGACGTATGGCTTGGAGCGCATCCTGATCGGTTTGCTTTCGCTGGATCACTTCAAGGACATTCCCTGGAACGAAAGGCTGAGCTACGGCGACGTGCAACTCAAGGCCGAGGAAGAGTACGCCCGCTACTATCTGGAGTTCGCCGACGTCGCGCGGCTGAGGGAGATCTTCTCGCTCAATGAAGCCGAGGCGCGGTCATCGCTCGATCACGGCCTGGTCCTTCCGGCCTATGACCATCTCCTGCGGTGCTCGCACACGTTCAACGTGATGGATGCGCGCGGCGCGGTGGGCGTGACCGAGCGGGCCGGATTGTTTGGCCGAATGCGGGATTTGGCGCGCGCCATCGGTGATGCATACCTGGGGCAGCGCGAAGCGATGGGCTTCCCATGGATGGACCGGGCGGAGCCCATCGAGCCGTCGCCCGCTGTCGATGAGGGAGCCGTGCCGGCGACGGCGCAGGATTTCGTGCTCGAGATCGGGACGGAGGAACTGCCGGCGGGAGATCTGGGTCGAGCCCTCGACCACCTCGAAGGTGAAGTGGAGACCCGTCTAGGGGAATCCTCCCTTCGTCATGGAGCTGTCAAGATCGAGGGGACACCGCGGCGCCTCGTCGTCCTGGTTTCAAGTCTCGCCGCCGAAAGCGATGTGGGCTGGAAGGAGAAGGGTCCGCCGGAGGACAAGGCGTTCGATGCGAAAGGCCAGCTCACTCCGGCGGGAACGGGCTGGGCACGGAAGAACGGACTCCCCGAGGATGGTGCCGAGCTCCGCAACCATGTCCGGGAAGTCGATGGAAGACGGTATCTGTGGTCGAAGGCCCTGGCGATGCCTGCCAGTGATGTTCTGGCGCGAGACGTCCTTCCCGCCGTAGTCAACGGCCTGCAATTCGGGCAATCCATGCGCTGGAACTCATCCGGCGTGGCTTTCTCGCGCCCGATCCGGTGGCTCCTCGCGTTGCATGGAGACCACGTCGTGCCTTTCGAGGTCGCTGGCCTCCGGGCCGGTCGGACGACGCGCGGCCTGCGATTCCGCGGGGCCGATGCCATCGAGATCGCGCGGGCGGCCGACTATCCTCCCCGTCTTCAAAGGCTCGCCGTCGTCCTCGACCCGGCCGGCCGGCGGCAGCGGATCATGGCCCAGGCTCAGAAGCTGGCGGCCGGGGCCGGCGGGAACCTCGCCCACGATAAGGACCTGCTCGAGGAAGTCGCCAATCTGGTGGAAGCGCCGCAGTGCCTCCTGGGAGGGTTCGACTCATCGTTCCTCGACCTCCCGGAGGAAGTGCTGGTGGCGGTGATGCGGAAGCACCAACGATACTTCCCGGTCCGCGGCCGGGACGGCCGGCTGATGCCCCTGTTTGTCGCCGTCGTCAACGGAGAAGCGGAGGAGGCAGCGCCGATCCGCGCCGGCAATGAGCACGTCCTGCAGGCACGCTTCGCCGATGCCGCGTACTTCCTCCGCAAGGATCGCAGCCAGCCCCTGGAGGCTTTCCGCGGGCGCTTAGCTTCCCAGACCTATCATCCCGAGCTCGGATCGATGCTCGATAAGTCGGAGCGGGTCGAACGGTTTACGGCTAAGCTGGTCGAAGATCTGGACCTGACCGCGAACGACCGGAGCATCGCCGTGCGCGCCGCGTTCTTATGCAAAGCGGATTTGGCGACGGCTATGGTCGTCGAGATGACATCGCTTCAGGGCATCATGGGCAGCATTTATGCACGCGATTCGGGTGAATCGGAAGAGGTCGCCCTGGCAATCTACCAACACCTCCTGCCTCGATTCTCCGGCGACGCGCTGCCCGCTTCGGCGGCCGGGGCGGCCGTCGGAGTGGCCGACCGGCTCGATACCCTGGCGGGCCTCTTTGCCGCCGGAATGCAGCCCACCGGCGCGGGAGATCCCTTCGGTCTCAGGCGCACCGCCCTGGGATTGATTCAGATCCTGGTCGCTCGCGGACAGCCTGCGGATCTGGAGCGCTGGCTCCGGGAAGCCGCCTCGGGGCTGCCGGTGGAGGCCTCCGGAGAAACGATAGCGACCTGCCTGGAGTTCATTCTGTCTCGCGAACAGTCGCTGCTTCTGGGCGTCGGTCATCGGCACGACATCGTCGAGGCGGTGCTCAAGGCGCAGGGGCGAGATCCGGCCGGAGCAGCGAAAGCGGCGGCCGAGCTGGGGGCGGCCGCGAACTCGGCGGATTGGCCGCTGGTCTTGCAGGCCTACGCCCGTTGCGCCCGCATCGTCCGAGGGCAGGCCGTGGATGGGGCCGTCGACCCGCGCGTGTTCGAGTTGAAAGCCGAGCGCGGCCTGTTCGAAGCGTTGAAGAAGTCGCCGCACGCGGCGGCCTCCGTACCGGAGTTGTTCGAGTCGCTGCGTGCGTTGGTTCCGGCGATCACGACGTTCTTCGACGAGGTCCTGGTGATGAGCGAAGACCCAGCTCAGCGGCGCAATCGGTTGGCGCTGGTGCAGCGGGTCGTCTCCCTGGCGGACGGTGTTGCCGACTTGAGCCGCCTGGACGGGTTTTAGATTCGCCAGTGAGCACCGTGGACGAGGTCAAGGAACGAATCGACATCGCCGACATCGTCGGCGAGACGGTCAAGCTGCGCAAATCGGGGAAGAACTACACCGGCTTCTGCCCCTTCCATCCCAACACGCGCACCCCAGCCTTCGTCGTTTTCCCCGACTCGGGGACCTGGCGCTGTTTCGGCGCATGCAACGAAGGCGGCGACGTCTTCCGCTTCGTGATGAAGCGCGAAGGCTGGGATTTCCCGGAGACGCTTCGATTTCTGGCGCAGCGAGCCGGAGTCGAAATCCAACCGCCTCCGGCCGAGGCGGCCGAGGCCGACGAAGCCCGCCAGCGTCTGCGAGATTTGCTCGAGGCGGCGGCCGGCTTCTACCGACATCATCTGCTGGAAACCCCGCCCGGCCAGGCCGTCCGGGCCTATCTCGGACGGCGTGGCCTGACCGACGCCAGCCTGGAAGCGTTTCAGATTGGATTCGCCCCCGACTCGTGGGAAGCGGGCCATACCTTCCTGGCGTCGCGCGGGTTCAAGGAGTCCGACATCCTGGAAGTGGGATTGACCTCCGAACGCGAAGGCGGCGGGCGGGTCGATCGGTTTCGCAACCGGATCATGTTCCCGGTGCGCGACGGACGCGGTCGCCTGTGCGGCTTCGGAGCCCGCGTGGTGGAGCCGAACGACGTCCCGAAGTTCCTCAATTCGCCGCAGACGCCTCTGTTCGACAAAGGCCGGTTGCTGTACGGCTTCGATTTGGCGCGCAAGCCCATCCGCCAGGCCGACCAGGCGGTCATCGTCGAAGGCTATCTGGATGTCATCGCCCTGCACCAGGCCGGCTTCGCCAACGCCGTTTCGCCGATGGGCACGGCGCTGACCGAGGACCATCTGCGTCTGCTCAAGCGTGCGACCCGGCGAATCGTCCTGGCGCTCGACCCCGACACCGCCGGGATCCGGGCTGCCTTGCGCGGCGTTGACCTGGCGCGCCGGACCCTGGACCGCGAGTCCGAAGCCGTGTTCGACCCTGGAGGCTTCGTCCGCTACGAGAGTCGACTCAACGCCGAGATTCGTGTCGTCGGCCTTCCTGGAGGAAAAGACCCCGACGAGATCGTGGCCGAGGATCCACAGGCCTGGCCGGCCATCGTGCAAAGCGCCAAGCCGGTGGTGGAGTACGTCCTCGACTTGCTGACCGAGGGGGCCGCCCTGGACGACCCCAAGGTCAAAGCCGAGATCGCCGGGCGAGTCCTGCCTTTGATTGAGGACGTCGCCGACCCGGTTGAGCGAGAGGCTTACCGGCAATCGATGGCGCGGCGGCTGAGAGTCGACGAGCGTTCCCTGGAGGGGGCGCATCCGGCGCGGTCGACGGGACGTCGACGGCGACCGGTGCCGCAGGAAGCCCCACGCGAAGCCTCTCGAGCGGCGACGGCACCCCAGTACGAGCGCTTCTGCCTCGGATTGCTGCTCTTGGAGCCCGAGCTGTTGTATCGGGTCGACCGTCGGTTCTCGGGACTCGGCCTGGACCGCCTGTCGGCGGACGACTTCAGCGGAACGGACAGCCAGGCGATCTTCAACGCAGTGCGCTCCGCACTGGCCCAGGACGAGGTTGAACCGGGCAGCTATTGGCGCAACGACCTGTCCTTTCCCCTGCGCGAGCAGGCGGAGGCGGTCTTGACGGCGACCAGCGATCTCGACCCGACGCAGCCTCGGGTCCAGGCGGAAGCCGTGGGACACGCCTTGCGCCTGCGGCGACGGCATTTAGAATCGGCGCTTGTGGAGCTACGATATCAACTTCAGGCGGCCCAGGAAGACAGCTCGCCGGCGGAGGACCTCCGCCGCCTGATGCACGAGGTGCAGCGGCGCGGCGTGCAGAAGAACCTCGTCGACCGCGCACTGGCGGGCGGCGAGGCGCGCGGGGCGGATGATGTGGCGGACGCCCTGACCCTGGCATGATCGCGCTTAGCATCCCGGAGGGGACCCCGCAGCCTACCGCGAAGGCAGTTATGGAAGGCTGCGGGGTGATCGCGCTTGGCGTCCTGGAGGGGATCGCGCTTCGTCGCGCTTCGCATCCCGCAGGGGACCCCGAAGGGGGCACACCTGGGATCCCTCAGCGTGCTTTGACCCTTTCTAGGAAGGCCGCGGGAAGGTCCCGCGGCCTACATTGGAGCCTTTGAGGAAGGCCGCGGGAAGGTCCCGCGGCCTACGTTGGAGCCTTTGAGGAAGGCCGCGGGATGATCGAACGCGACGACCTCCTTTCACCTGAAGGCCAACCCGAGCCGGAGCTCGAAGAAGACGTCACGGAGGAGGTCGACGAGACTCTCGAGGGGGCCGAGGCCGTCGAGGCCGTCGAGGCCGGCGATGCTGGCGCCGAAGTGGAGCCGGACCTCGACGAAATGCTGGAGGTCGAAGCCGAAGTCGAGGAGGAATCGGCCGCCGAAGAGGGCCAACCGGCGGGCGACGCCAGCGACGACACGGTGCGGCTTTACCTGAAAGACATCGGCCGGGAAGACCTGCTCTCGACCGACCAGGAGCTGTGGCTCTCCGTCTTGCGCGAAGCACCCGACCGCTTGGAGATGACGCGCCCCACGCGGGCAAGCCTCGCCCAGCCTACCCTGGCCGACCTGCATCTCGCCAATTACGAAGGGATGCGCACGGTCTGGAAGCGCGTCGTCGAAGATGCCCGACGCTATCGGCGGGCCCAACCGGACCTGCATTTGATCCTCGAGGAGGCCCGCCAGTTGCGACATACCTGGCAGGGCGACAGCCCGTCGTATCTCCGTGCCTGGCTCGACAGTGGCCGCTGGGGAACTGACCCCAACTGGGAAGTGGTCGCCCGGAACGCCATCAACGTGTTCATGGCGCTCTACACGATTCCGGCCGCGGCCCAGGCCAAGATCGCCGAACGCCTGGCCAAAGGCAAGCCGCTGCCGACGCCACGCACCTTCGCCGCCTGGCTGCCAGACAACCGCGAGCTCCAGACCGAGTTGGACGAACTCCAGATTCTTTCGATGGAGGCCAAGGAAGACCTGAGCGGGGCCAATTTGCGACTGGTCGTCAGCGTCGCCAAGCGCTACATGGGGCGCGGCATCGCCTTCCTCGACCTGATTCAGGAAGGCAACATGGGGTTGATGCGCGCCGTAGAAAAGTTCGATCCGGCCAAGGGGTTCAAGTTCAGCACCTATGCCACCTGGTGGATCCGTCAGGCGATCAGCCGCGCCATCGCCGACCAGGCGCGCACCATCCGCATCCCCGTGCACATGGTCGAGACCATCAACCGCCTGATCCGGACGCAGCGGCGGCTGGTTCAGGAGCTCGGCCGGGAGGCGACCTCCGAGGAGCTGGCGCTCGAGATGGGCATGCTCGAGCCGGAAGACCAGGCGGCGATCCTCGAAAAGCTCGGCGGCGACGGGGAGATCGACCCCTCCCTCGACCGCAAGTGGCGCCGGGCGGCCGCCAAGGTGCGGCGGATCTTGCGCATCGCCCAAGAGCCGATGTCCCTGGAGACGCCCGTCGGCGCCGAAGAGTCGAGCCTGCTGGGCGACTTCATCGAGGATGAGACGATGCCTGAGCCGGTCGACGCCGCGGCGCTCGAGCTGCTCAAGGAACACGTTCAGAATGTCTTGGCCGTGCTCACCGAGCGAGAGCGCCAGGTTCTGCAAATGCGTTTCGGCCTGCTCGACGGTAAGGACTATACGCTGGAAGAAGTAGGGAAATACTTCAACGTCACCCGCGAACGAATCCGACAGATTGAGGCCAAGGCCTTGCGCAAGCTTCGCCACCCGACACGCAGCCGGCATCTCCGCGACTACTTGCCTTGAGGGAGACCCCTCGCCCCTGAAGAATTGGGATCGTTCACGAACTATCTGAAGGACTTCCGACTTCGAATCATTATGGCCCTACCGCCCTTGGCGCCCTGTAGAGGGCGAAGGGGCGTAGAGGGCGGGGACTTGCGCCCTGGGCGCGCCCGCCCTCACCCCTTCGGGTGCGCCGAAGGGCGTGGCGCTCTGCCCCCTGGGGGCGCCCGAAGGGGCGTAAAGAGCGAAGGGGCGAAGCCAGGCCCTTCTCGCGGATGTGGCCATCGCGCTTCGCATCCCGAAGGGGATTGGGCGCATGGTCAGGTTCAGGAGGCGATCAGGTTGGCCGACCTCGCCGCAGGAGCTCCACCGTCATTCCAGACCTGTGGTGCGGATGGTGATCCTCCCGTCAAGGTCAATGCCCCGGGCCGAATCGGACGGCAGGCGGAGCGGGCATCGTAGGGGGGAAGCATCTGGCCTCGCCGGGCATTCGTAGATCCACGATCCGGCCAGGTGCTTGGCCCGCCTACAATTCGTCCGTCGCCCAACGTACAGTGGGATCCGGCATTTGTCGCCGTCGTGGCACCTTGGCGCCCAATGGCCACGAGCTCCAGCTAGGCCTGGACTGAAGTCCCCGGTAGGGCCATGAATCCTTGCATGCCCCTGGGGGGCCTCCCGTAGTCATTTGCGATGACCGATCTCTTGATTGTGATAGAATGAACGGGGTTTCCTAAAGGCATCTATCTGAATTTCCAGGCCGTCTGGGACCCCGGAATCGTATGCCAGGCGAATACCTTCCGATCCTGATCATCCTGATCATGGCCACCGCGCTGGGGTTTGTGGCCGTGGGTCTCGGGCACTTGCTGGGACCGCGCCGACCGACGGCGCGAAAAGGGGAACCGTACGAGTCGGGCATGCGGCCGTACGGACCCGGGGCACGGCGGGTGCCGGTCCACTTCTACCTGATGGCCGTCCTATTCATCCTCTTCGACATTGAAATTGTCTTCTTGCTCCCCTGGGCGGTCTTGCTGCGCAGTCTGGGGACGTTCGGGCTGGCGGCGATGGCGGTCTTCATCGGCGTCTTGTTGGTGGGGTATGTGTACGCCTGGAAGAAAGGTGCGATGGAATGGGAATAGAGCAGAAACTGGGAAACCTGGGCGTCGTCACAACGACGCTGGAGCAGGCGGTCAATTGGAGCCGGACCTACGCCATGTGGCCGATGCTTTTCGGCCTGGCCTGCTGTGCCATCGAAATGATGAGCGCCCAGGCGGCGAATTACGACATGAGCCGCTTCGGCATGGAGCTGATGCGGCCCAGCCCGCGCCAAAGCGATTTGATGATCGTCGCCGGCAGGGTCTCGCGCAAAATGGCGCCAGTCTTGCGACGGCTGTACGACCAGATGCCGGATCCGAAGTGGGTCGTCTCCATGGGCGACTGCGCCTCGTGCGGCGGGATCTTCAACAACTACGCCATCGTCCAAGGCGTGGACGAGATCGTCCCGGTGGACGTCTACGTGGCCGGCTGCCCGCCACGGCCGGAAGCCCTGATCCACGGAATCCTGACCTTGCACGAGAAAGTTCGCGGGGAGAAGATCGGGGACTGGGCCTGACCCCGGCTTTTTAGATCCCGTTAGGATGAATGGGAGCTGGATGACCGACGTCGAGGGAGCCGTTGCCGCGCTGAAGGCCAACCTGGGGGAAGGGTTCGTTGCCCGCGACGACTTCCGGGGCCAGGTGAGCATCGAGGTTAAACCGGAGGCGCTGGTGCCGGCCGCGCGCGTTCTCCTGCACGAGCAGGGATTCGACCTGTTGGCCGGCCTGACCGCCTCCGACGCTTGGCCGAGCGAGCCTCGTTTCTCCCTGATCTACGTCTTCTATTCGCAGGTGGGCAACGTGTTCCTACGCTTCCGGGTGCGCCTTCCCGGTAACGCCCCGGAAATCGACTCCCTGGAGCCAGTCTACCCGGCCGCCAACTGGCACGAGCGGGAGGTGTACGACATGTTTGGAGTGACCTTCCGCGGCCACTCCGACCTGCGCCGGATTCTCATGCCGTTCGACTGGGTCGGCTATCCGTTGCGCAAGGATCATCCGCTCGGCTACGAAGAAGTGCAATTTTCGTTCAACTTCGACGAGATCGACAAGCGCAAGCCTTACGCGCACGAGTGAGATGACTGCTTCTGTACGCTCCCGACGCTCTTCCCTCCGTCCCCGCGTAGGGGCACGGCACACCTGCCCTGGCGGGCGGTGCCAGGGTGCCGTGCCCCTACGTCCTGACTTCAAGCGCTAACCGTGGCCACCTCCACCCTCGAAATCACGGTCGACGAACTGAAGCACTTGGTCTCCGATCGCGCCTTGCAGGGCGAGACGATGCTGCTCAACATGGGTCCGCAGCATCCGAGCACGCACGGCGTGCTGCGTTTGCTGCTCGAGCTCGACGGCGAGCGGATCGTCAACTGCATCCCCGATATCGGCTTCCTGCATACCGGCATCGAGAAGAACATGGAAGCCAAGACGTACTCCCAGGCCAGCGTGATGACCGACCGGATGGACTACCTCAACACGATGGGCAACATCCTGGTCTATGTCCTGGCGATCGAGAAGCTGGTCGGGCTCGACGTCCCGCCGCGGGCCCAGGCCGTGCGGGTCATCCTGACCGAGTTGCAGCGCATCGCCTCGCATCTGGTGTGGCTGGCCACGCATGCCCTCGACCTGGCGGCGATGTCGGTCTTCCTGTACTGCTTCCGCGAACGGGAATTGATTCTCGACGTGCTCGAGATGTGCTCCGGCCAGCGTATGATGACCTCCTATTTCCGCCCGGGTGGCTTGTGGCGCGACGTGCCGGCGGATTTCGTTCCGGCGGTGCGAACCATCCTCGAGACCTTCCCGGCGCGCATCCGCCAATACGAGGGCCTGCTCACCGGCAACCCGCTCTGGATCGACCGCACCCGCGGAATCGGCGTGGCTTCGGCGGACGACGCCCTGCGCCTGGGGTTGACCGGGCCGTCGCTGCGCGGTTCGGGCCCGAACCTGGATATGCGCAAGGTTCAGCCGTACAGCGGTTATGAGCAGTACGAATTCGATGTGCCCACCGGGTCGCACGGCGACGTCTACGATCGCTACTTGTGTCGCATGGAGGAAATGCGCCAGTCGCTTCGAATCGTCGAGCAGGCCCTGGCCCGCCTGCCCGAAGGACCCGTGATCTCGGACAACCGCAAGTTCGTGCCTCCACCGCGCTCCGAGCTGGGGGTCAGCATGGAGGCCCTCATCCATCATTTCAAACTATGGACCGAGGGATTCTCCGCGCCGCCGGGCGGCGTGTTTGTGCCGGTCGAATCGCCGCGCGGGCTGCTCGCCTGCTACCTGGAAGGCGATGGGGGCCCGAAGCCGCACCGGGTTCACTTCCGGACGCCGAGCTTCGCCAACATGCAGGCCCTGCCCGTGCTCTCCCGCGGCTGCCTGGTGGCCGATCTGGTTGGCATCATCGGCAGTCTCGACATCGTTCTGGGAGATGTCGACCGATGACCGCGCCCGACGTACGCCTGGGCGCGCTGCGGGAGAAGTACGCCACCGAGATCGACGCCATCCTGGCTCGGTACCCGGAGGACCAGAGACGTTCGGCGGTCATGCCGCTTCTCTACCTGGCTCAGCATCAGTATGGCTACCTGAGCCCGGCCGCTTTGCAGGAAGTCGCGACGATCCTCGGCCTGAGCTCTACTCAGGTCGGTTCGCTCGTCGGCTTCTACACCCTGTACCACGACCGCCCGGCCGGCCAGGTGCGCATGCAGATTTGCACCGATCTGCCGTGCGCGCTGCGCGGCGCCGAGGCCTTCGCCCAATCCGTCTGCCAGAATCTGGGGATTCGCCTCGGCGAAACCACCGCGGACGGCCTGATCACCGTGGAAGAAGTGACTTGCCTGGCGGGCTGCGACCGGGCGCCGATGTTCCAGGTGCAAGACAGCACCGGAATCCACTATCGCGAGAGCCAGACGGTCGAGAGCGCCATGGCCTGGACGGAGGAAGTTCGGCGGACCTATGGCCGCAGCTGAACACATCCTCCTCCGCCATCGCGACATCCCCGATTTCGACCGCCTCGACACCTACCTGGCGCATGGCGGCTTCGAAGCGCTAAAGACGACCGTCACCAGCAAGTCGCCCCCGGACGTGATCGAGATCGTCAAGGCTTCCGGCTTGCGCGGACGGGGTGGGGCGGGCTTCCCCACAGGCGTGAAGTGGAGCTTTCTCACGCCCGACGTCTTCCCGCGCTACGTCGTCGTCAACGCCGACGAGTCGGAGCCGGGAACCTTCAAAGATCGGGAGATCATGGAGCACAACCCCTTCCAGCTGCTGGAAGGGGTGGCCCTGTGCGCCTTCGCCGCGCGAGCCTCGACCGCCTACATCTACTGCCGGGGGGAATTCTGGGACTTGGCGGCGGCGCTCGGGGCGCACATCGCCGAGCTTCGGGGCCGAGGCTTCCTCGGGCGGAAGCTGTTCGGCACCGACTTCTCGTTGGAGATCTTCGTCCACCTGGGCGCCGGAGCCTACATTTGCGGGGAAGAGACGGCGCTGCTCGAATCGCTCGAAGGCAAGCTCGGCCAGCCGCGCCTGCGCCCTCCCTTTCCGGCGGCCAAGGGGCTGTACGGCCAACCGACGGTGGTCAACAACGTCGAGACTCTGGCCAACCTTCCGCCGATTCTGGCGCGCGGCGCCGACTGGTACCGCTCGATCGGCACCAAAGACAGCCCCGGGACGAAAGTCTTCTCGCTTTCGGGCAACGTGGCGCGCCCTGGTAACTACGAGCTCCCGTTGGGGACTCCGTTTCGGACGCTGATCTTCGACCACGGGGGCGGCGTCCCCGGTGGGAGGAAGATCAAGGCGATTCTTCCGGCCGGCGCCTCGGCACCGATCCTGGTGGCGACGGAAGAAGTGCTCGACACCCCGATGGATTATGAGTCCCTTCCCAAGGTCGGCTCGATGCTCGGTTCGGCTTCGATCATCGTCATCGACGACTCGGTCGACATCTTCTGGGTGGCGCTGAAGACGACCCGCTTCTTCAAGCACGAGTCCTGCGGCAAGTGCACGCCGTGCCGCGAGGGAACCTACTGGATGCTGCACCTGCTCGAACGACTGCACGACGGCACGCCGGCGGACGCCGGCCAAGTGGACCTGCTGCAGGCGGTGGCGCGCGGCATCGAGGGCAAGTGCTTGTGTCCCCTGGGCGAGTTTTCCATCATGCCCGTGACCTCGGGGATCGAGCGGTTCCGGGCCGACTTCGCCGCGCACGAGGCTAGCGGACAATGAGCGACGGGGAAGTGCGCCTGACCATCGATGGTCGCCCGGTGAGCGTGCCGGGCGGGACGCTGATCGTCGACGCCGCCAAGCGCGCCGGAATCGACATCCCGGTCTTCTGCTATCACCCGAAGATGGCGCCGGTGGGGATGTGCCGGATGTGTCTGGTCGAGATCGGCCGCCCGGCCCGCGACCGGGTAACGGGCGAGGTGCCGCTCGACAGCGACGGTAAGCCGGTGCTGTTCTACAACGTCAAACTCGAAACGGCCTGCACCACTCCCGTCGGTGAGGGCTGGAACGTCCGCGTCGCGAGCGAGAAAGCGCTCGCCGGGCGCAAGGAAGTGGTCGAGTTCTTGCTCACCTCCCACCCGCTGGACTGCCCGATCTGCGACAAAGGCGGCGAGTGCCCACTGCAGAACCTGACGATGGGCCACGGCCCTGGTAAGAGCCGCTTCGTCTACGATGACAAGTTCCACCTCGACAAGCGCGTTCCCCTGGGTGACCTGATCGTCCTGGACCGCGAACGCTGCATTCAATGCGCCCGCTGCGTCCGTTTCCAGGAGGAGATCGCCGGCGACGCGGTGATCGGCTTCTACGAGCGCGGTCGTCAGTGGGAGATCGTGACCTTCTCCGAGCCCGGCTTCGACTCGTACTTCTCCGGCAACACCACGGATATCTGCCCGGTGGGCGCGCTGACGACGGCCGACTTCCGTTTTGGCGCCCGGCCGTGGGAGTTGAATACCGCGGCTTCGATCTGCCCTCACTGTCCGGTCGGCTGCAACCTGACGCTGAACACCCGGCGCGAGGCCGAGAGCGGCGGAAGGGAAATCATCAAGCGCGTCATGCCCCGGCAGAACGAAGCGGTCAACGAGACCTGGATCTGCGACAAGGGGCGTTTTGCCCATCATTTCGCCTCGAGCCCGACGCGTTTGCAGCGGCCGCTCGTTCGGCGCGAAGGCAACCTGGTGGAAGCGACGTGGGAGGAAGCGCTCAGCGCTGCCGCCGAAGGGCTGCGTTCGGCCGGCCCGGGATTGAGGGGAATCGCCGGAGGACGTCTGTCGAACGAAGACTTGTTCGCCTTCCGCCGTACGGTCGAGGCTGTCGGCGGCCAGGCTGTGTTGGACACGCAAATGGGCGGAGGTGACATCACGCGTCGCTTCGGCCTCGGCCGTCTGGGCGATCTGGGCCAGCTCGGTCCGGGCGACGCCATCCTGGTTGTGGCGACGGACCTCCACGAAGAGGCACCGATCTGGTGGCTCAGGATCAAGCTGGCGGCTGAGCGCGGGGCGGCACTGGTAGTGGCGAACGCCCGATCTACTCGGACCGATGATTTCGCACGGCATCGTGTGCGGTATGACTATGGCCAGGCGGTCGAGACCGTCCTCGGCCTGGCCGGTGCGACGGGAATGAAAGACCGTTCCGCCCGTGCCGATCGTGACCAGGCGGCCGGGTCGGCGCTATCGCACGCTGGCGAGCTCGTTGTCTTCTTCGGATCTGAGGGTCTCGACTACGCAGGCAGTACGGCCCTGGCCGAAGCGTGCGCCGCGCTGTTGGTGGGGACCGGCCATGCCGGAAAGCCGCAATCCGGGTTGATCGGCGTGTGGCCGAGCGCCAACGATCAGGGTGCGTGGGACATGGGGCTGCGCCCGCCCGCCGATGGAATCCTGGAGTACTTGAGGCAGGCCAAGGCCGGTTACATCGCTGCCGCCGATCCCCTCGGCGACGATCCTACCTTGCGGCCGGTGATCGATGCGCTCGACTTCCTGGTTGTGCACGAGCTCTTCCTGACGGCGACGGCGGAGCTCGCCGACGTCGTCTTCCCCGCGCAATCCTTCATCGAACGAGAGGGAAGCCTCACCTCCGGCGAGGGCCGCGTGCAGCGCTACTATCCGGCCGTTCCTCCGCTTGGGGAGGCGCGCCCCGATTGGTGGATTGCCGCTTCGCTCGGAGCGCGCCTGGGCGGGAAGGCCGCGCCCGTTTCAGCCGCCGCCGGGATGGATGAGATTGCCTCCTCGGTCCCGGCGTATGCCGGGGTCACCTATCGGGCCTTGGCCGAAGTCCACGAACAGTGGCCGCTTGTGGGCGGCGACGACTTGTATTTCGGGGGCACGGCGTATGCCAATCGCCAGGGTTTGGGCGTCAAACTTGCGAGTGATGTCGAGAGCGGAGGTGCCGCCGAAGCTCCGTGGCCGGCCACGACGGCGCCTGCCCCCGGCGCAGGCCTCCTGCTCGTTCCCGTGCTCCGGCTGTACGATCGAGGGACGACCGTCCTTCCGTCGAAGCTGCTCGAGACGTGCCGCGCCTCCCACCAAATCGAATTGAACCCGGAAGACGCAACCGCGCTCCACCTGGCCGATGGCGGCCGGGTGCAGATCGAGTGGGACGGGCGGGTCGAAACCTGTGCGGCGGCCGTGTCGTCGGCCGTCCCTGTCGGCGCCGCCCTTGTGCTGCGGAGCTCCGGTCTCACGCTACGCACACCGGCTCGCGCCCGGTTGCGGGCCGCCTCCGGCGGGACCCGCCCATGACCACCGCCCTGTTGGTCCAGTCGGTTGTCATCTCGGCGCTGATCATCTTCTCGCTGCTCACCGGCTTCGCCTACCTGACGCTGCTCGAGCGGCGGGTGTTGGCCCGCATCCAGGTGCGCATCGGGCCGAATCGTGCCGGCCCGTTTGGCTTGCTTCAACCGGTGGCCGACGGGATCAAGCTCTTCTTCAAAGAGGAGTTGATCCCGGCCCAGGCCGATCGTCTGATCTTCATCCTGGCGCCCGTGGTTACGCTGGTCCCGGCGCTGATCATCCTGGCCGTCGTGCCGCTCGGTCCGCCGATCCAACTCTTTGGGCAGACCATCACGCTGGGTCTGGCGCCGGATGTCAACATCGGCGTGCTCTACCTGATGGCGGTCTCGTCCATCAGCGTCTACGGAATCGTGCTGGCCGGCTGGTCGTCGAACAACAAGTACTCGCTGATGGGCGCGTTGCGCTCGTCGGCGCAGATGATCAGTTATGAGCTGGCGCTGGGTCTGGCGTTCATCGGCCCGATCCTGATCGCCGGCTCCATGAGTCTTCAGGATATCGTCGAAGGCCAGGCGGCGCGGTGGTACGTCGTCTACCAGCCGATCGGCTTCATCGTTTTCGTCGTGGCGGCGATCGCCGAGGTCAACCGGGCCCCCTTCGACATGCCGGAGGCCGAGCAGGAGCTGACGGCGGGGTACCACTCCGAGTATTCGGGAATGAAGTTCGCCCTGCTCTTCATGGCCGAGTACGACAAGATGATCGCCGTCAGCGCCATCGCCGCCACCCTCTTTCTGGGCGGCTATGGCGGCCCGGGGGTGGACCAGGTGCCCCTGCTGGGGCCGGTTTGGCTGGCGGTCAAGGTCATTGCGCTCTTGCTTCTGATGATCTGGCTTCGAGCGACGCTGCCGCGTTTCCGCTATGACCGGTTGATGGCCTTCGGCTGGAAGATCCTGCTCCCGCTGGCGCTGCTCAGCGTGGCGCTGACCGCCGTCGGTGTTGTGGTCTGGGGAGGTTGAGGTGGGCTTTTTCGGTATCTTGCGAGGGATGTGGATTACCTTCCGCAGCATGTTCGAGCGGCCGGTGACGATCCAATACCCGGAAGTCAAACGGCCGGTCCGCTCTCGCTTCCGCGGGCGGCACGAGCTACGCCGCTACGACAACGGGTTGGAGAAGTGCATCGGCTGTTCGCTTTGCTCCGCCGCCTGCCCGGCGGATGCGATTTTCGTTGAATCGGCCGAGAACACCGACGAACACCGCTTCTCGCCGGGCGAACGCTACGCCAGCACCTACGAGATCAACATGCTGCGCTGCATCTTCTGCGGCTACTGCGAAGACGCCTGCCCGACCGAGGCCATCATCCTCGGCCACAACTACGAGCTCTCCTTCACTGATCGACGTTCGGCGGTCTACACCAAGGACCGGCTGTTGGTGCCGGTGCCCCCCGGCGGCCAGCCGACGCCGATGACTGTGCCGGCCGGGGCCTTCGATCGCTCGGTGCCGGAGATGCAGGATCCGGAGTAGGGCTCCGTTCGCCTGGGATGGACTGACCGGATGACGACCGACCTGCTCATCTTCTTCGGACTGGCCGCCGTGGCGATTTGGACGGCGATCTGCATGCTGCTCAGCCGAAACGCGGTCTACTCGGCTCTCTTCCTCGTGCTCAATTTCATGACCGTCGCCGTCTTCTTCCTGCTCCTGCAAGCCGCTTTCATCGCCCTGGTGCAAGTGACGGTCTACGCCGGTGCAATCATGGTGCTGTTCCTCTTCGTCATCATGTTGCTTGGGGCGGAGCGGGTGGAAACCCGGCCCAGCCTGCCGTGGCAGGGGCCGGTGGCCGCCGCCGTGACTGTGATCCTGTTCGGGATGTTGGCGCTGGCCCTTTCGCTGAACACACAGTCGCCCGGGGCGGTCCCGCTGGTGGGCCAGGCGTTCGGCAGCCCGGCGGCCGTGGGTGAGGTCTTGTTTGGCGGCTACCTGCTCCCATTCGAGGTCACCTCGATCTTGCTGCTGGTGGCGATGGTTGGGGCGATCGTGCTAACCCGACGGCAACGATCGAAGGAGGCGCGGTGAACGTTCCCACCGGTTACGTGGTGGGCCTGTCGGCGGTCTTGTTCGCCCTCGGCGTTCTGGGCGTATTGGTGCGCCGAAATGCGATCGTCATGTTCATGTCCGTCGAGTTGATGCTGAACGCCGCCAACCTGGCCTTCATCGCCTTCGCCCGCCAGCGGGCCGAGCCTAGCGGCCAGGTGTTTGTGTTCTTCATCATTGGAGTGGCGGCGGCCGAGGTGGCGGTCGGGCTGGCACTGATCGTCGCCATCTTCAAGACGAAACACAGCATCGACGTCGATCAGGTCTCGGGGTTGCGAGGGTAATCGGAAGTGGTCAGTGGTCAGTGGTCGGTGGTCAGTCTGATTCGTTCCGAGGGGAACGTGCATGATCGAAAGGTGACTCGACAAGCCTTGCTGGCCATGGACGACGGCTCGACGGAGGAGGGAAGCTGACGCCTGAATCGATCTTCGCCGTGGCGCCGCTCGCCATCCTGCTTCCGGTGGCCGGCCTGCTGCTCAACTTGGCGCTCGGACGCCGGCTGGGGGAGCGTTTCGCCGGCGGGGTGGGGTGCGTGGCCGTCGTGCTGGCGTTCCTGGTCTCGCTTCTCCAGGTGGCGGCCCTGCGGGTCCAGCCTGAAGGGGCGATCGTACCCATCGCCGACTGGATCTCGGTCGGCCGGCTGCAGATCGGTTGGGCGCTGCAGATCGACACCCTGGCGGTGACGATGATGCTGGTGGTGACCGGCGTCGGCAGCCTGATCCACGTCTACGCCACGGCCTACATGCACGACGACGTGCGCTTTAACGAAGATCCGGGTCGCTACACGCGCTTCTTCGTCTACTTCAATCTCTTCATCGCTTCGATGCTCGTCCTGGTCATGGGCGACAGCTACCTGACCCTGTTTGTCGGGTGGGAAGGCGTCGGGCTCTGTTCCTACCTGCTGATCGGGTTCTGGTATGAGAAGGGCAAGGGCGGGATCGGCAATGCCTGGGCCGGCAAGAAGGCCTTCGTCACGAACCGCATCGGTGACGCCGGTTTCCTGATCGGACTCTTCCTGATCTTCTGGACCTTCGGCAGCCTGAACTTCCACGAGGTCTTCGGCCAGGCGGAGGCGAGCGGCGCGGAGATCACCGGGGTCGTCACGGCCATCACCCTGTTTCTTCTGATCGGCGCCACCGGCAAGTCGGCCCAGATCCCCCTGTACGTCTGGTTGCCCGACGCCATGGCCGGCCCGACGCCGGTGTCGGCTTTGATTCACGCCGCGACGATGGTCACGGCCGGGATCTACATGATCGTGCGTTCGCACGTGCTGTTCTCCCTGGCGCCGGCCAGCTCGGGGTTGGTCGCCGCCGTGGGCGCGGTCACGGCGCTGTTCGCCGCGACGATCGCCGTCGGCCAATACGACATCAAACGTGTGCTGGCCTACTCGACCATCAGCCAGCTCGGCTTCATGGTGGCGGCCGCCGGATTGGGGGCGTACGCGGCAGCGATGTTCCATCTGGTGGCGCACGCTTTCTTCAAGGCGCTGCTGTTCTTGAGCGCCGGCTCGGTCATCCTGGGAATCGAGCATGCGCACCATCGCGCTTCGCACACCAGTCCCGATGTCTCTCGGGATCGCGCTTCGCATCGCGCTTCGCATCCCGAAGGGGATCCCGAAGGGGACCATGCGGCGCAGGCCGAGCATGGCCCGCCCTTCGATCCGCAAGACATGCGCAACATGGGGGGCGTGGCGCGGCGCATGCCGATCACGCATATCGTCTTCCTGATCGGAGGGCTGGCGTTGGCCGGCTTGCCGCCGCTGGTTGGTTTCTTTTCGAAAGACGAAATTCTGATCGATGCCTTCTTGGTTAACCCTCCGATCTACGTCCTGTTGGCCCTCACCGCGTTGCTCACCGCCTTTTACACCGGGAGACAACTGGTGATGGTCTTCTACCGCACGGCGCGCTCGGAGGCCGCGGCGCATGCCTCGGAGAGCCCGCCGCTGATCCTCGTGCCCTTGATCCTGCTGGCGGCGCTCACCGTCCTTGGCGGCCTGCTCAATCTTCCGGCGGGCCTTCCCTTCGCCCAGATGATGACCGCGTGGCTGACCCACACGATGGAGCACTTGCACTCGGCCGAGCCGAGCTTGCTCGTGGCCGGGCTGGCAACCGGGTTCACCCTTGTCGGATTGGCGGCCGCCTGGCTGCTGTACGGCCGAAAGCCGCTCGCCGTAGGATCGCCGGACCCGCTGCTGCGAATCCTGGGCCGCCTCTTTGTGGCGCTGGAAAACAAGTGGTGGGTGGACGAGCTCTACGATCGCCTCTTCCTGCGAACGTACATCCGGCTGTCGCGATTCCTGGCCGAGACGGTCGACTGGAAGTGGTGGCATGACGCCTTTCATGATCGCGTCCTCGTCGCCGGGTACAACCGCGCCAGCCTCTGGCTGGCGGTCTCCTTCGACCTCCCGGTCATCGATGGCGCCGCCAATGGGCTGGGACGCCTGACGCAGAGCATGGCGGGAGGCCTTCGGCGTCTGCAATCGGGGTATGTTCGCACCTACGCCTTGTCGATCCTGATCGGGGCCGTTCTGATGTTGACCTACATCCTTCTTCGTTAACCGCGAGGCATGCCGATGCAGCTCACTTTCCCGCTCCTCAGCACCCTCATCTTCCTGCCGCTGGTCGGCATCCTGGTGCTCCTGCTGGTACCGGGCCGGCGCACGTCGCTCATGCGCTGGGCCGCTTTGCTGACGACGCTGGCCGTCCTGGCCGTCTCGCTGGTGGTGCTGGCAAGCTTCGATCCGGAAAATCCGTCGCTGCAATTGGTCGAGCGTCACCTGTGGTTTGCCGTCGCCGGGTTCCGAGTCGAGTACTTCGTCGGAGTCGACGGCCTGAGCATCTTGCTGGTTCTCCTGACGACGCTGCTGATGGGCCTGGCCATCCTTTCGACCTGGACGGCCGTCCACGAGCGGGTCAGGGAGTTCATGATCTTCTTCTTGCTGCTCGAGATCGGGATGGTCGGCGTCTTTCTGGCCATGGACCTGTTTCTGTTCTACGTCTTCTGGGAATTCACCCTGGTGCCGATGTACTTCCTGATCGGCATGTGGGGCGGTGAGCGGCGGATGTATGCCGCCGTCAAGTTCTTCCTGTACACCATGGCCGGCTCGATCCTGATGCTGCTGGCCATCCTGTGGCTGGGGCTCGAGGGCGGCTCGTTCAACGTCCCGGACCTGATCGCCCGCGCCGCCATCCCCGCCGGCACCCAGTTCTGGCTGTTCCTGGCCTTCGCCGCAGCCTTCGCCATCAAGGTGCCGATGTGGCCGCTGCATTCGTGGCTGCCCGACGCCCACGTGGAAGCGCCGACGGCCGGCTCCGTCATCCTGGCCGGCGTCCTGCTGAAAATGGGGACCTACGGGTTTCTCCGCTTCAATATCCCGCTCTTTCCACAAGCTTCCCTTCAGCTCGCGCCCTGGATCGCCGCCCTCGGAGTCATCGGGATCGTGTACGGCGCGGCGGTTTCCTATCCACAGCGAGATGTCAAGAAGCTCGTCGCCTACTCGTCGGTCTCCCACCTGGGCTTCGTGATGCTCGGCTTGTTCGCCCTCAACGCCGAGGGAATCCAGGGTGGGCTGCTGCAAATGGTGAACCACGGATTGAGCACCGGCGCCTTGTTCTTGATCGTCGGGATGCTCTATGAGCGCCGCCATACCCGCGAGCTGGATGCCTTTGGCGGGCTGTGGAAAGTCATGCCGCTCTATGCCGCCCTGACTCTGATCGTGGCCCTGTCCTCGATGGGTCTGCCCGGGCTGAATGGCTTCGTCGGCGAGTTCACCATCCTGCTCGGTTCGTACGGCTCGGAGGCCCTCGGGTCGCCGTGGTTCGCCGGCGTAGCTGTGATCGGGATCATCCTGGCGGCGATCTACATCCTGTACATGTTCCAGAAGATGTTCCTCGGGCCGGTGACTCAGGAGGCGAACCGCACGTTGAAAGACCTGCACTGGCGCGAGGTCGTCACGCTTTTCCCCCTGATCGTGCTGATCTTCTGGATCGGCTTGTATCCGGCGCCGTTCTTCAACTTGATGTCGGCCTCCGTCAACCGGCTGGTCGAGACGGTTCAGGTGGCGGCGCTGGCAGCTCATTGACCATGCCCCAAGCCGACCTGCTGGCCATCCTCCCGATCGTCGTGCTCAGTGCCTGGGCGTGCGCCCTGCTGCTGATCGAGGCCTTTCTCTCGGGGCGCGCCAAGGCGGCGGTGCCATGGTTGGCCGCCGCCGGGTTGTTGGCCGCCCTGGCCCTCGTCGTCGCTGTGCCTCCCCCCGTGGTCTCGGCCTATGGCGGCATGGTCGAAGTGGACGGCCTCGGACGGTTCCTCGAGGCGCTCTTCCTGCTGGCGGGGACTCTGGCCGTTCCGCTGGCCGTGGATTACACGCGGCGGCAAGGGATCGCGCGGGGCGAGTACTACACGCTGCTGATGTTCTCCGTGGCCGGGATGATGCTCATCGCCGTGGCAGCCGATTTGATCGT
>Ga0209751_10001074_pt1 | contig 28583 bp, 31 predicted proteins | sample RifCSP13_1_FD_184019 | JGI IMG/M metagenome (GOLD analysis project Ga0209751, IMG submission 184019) | Soil microbial communities from Rifle, Colorado - Rifle CSP2_sed 13_1 (SPAdes) (version 2) | ecosystem: Environmental > Terrestrial > Deep subsurface > Rock core/Sediment | place: Rifle...
CCGTCCCGGTCGCTCCGGTCCTTGCAGGTCCCGTCGTAGGACGACAGGAAGGCCTCGCGCCAAATCGTCGCCGCGTGGCCGTGCAGCACGTCGGGGACCGTTACGGTCTCGGGCATCTCCAGAGTGAGAATAGCCGACCCCGGAGGACCGAATAGGGCCTTTGGCACCCTCGGATTGGCGGGGGGAGGAGGGGAACGCTACCTAAAACGTGGCCCCCGCCGGCTGGGGGTGGACACCGGCGGGGGCCTGGAGGAGAAGAAGAGAGCAGAAACGCACCAAACTGCTCACCTCTCGCCGATCCCAGTCTATACCGTTATCGGCACCATGTCAACCGTCAACTAAGCGCGAAGCCCATTCTTGGCGAGATAGTGCTTCCCGGCTTGAGCCATAAGCATTCCGTCCGGAGGCGAGCGCCGTCAGCGTAGGTACTGCGGTCCTCGCGCGACCAATCCGAATACAACTCGTCGTAGAGGTCGCAGCGGTAGCCACTTACCACCACATGGCCGGCGAGGGAATGGAGTACTCCAGCCAGCTCCTCATGCTGCCTATCCGTCATCTCCAACTCGCCATACTCTTTGATTGCGCTGTTCCTAGGTCGCCTAACACTCCGAGGATAGGGCGGGTCAACGTAGTGCAGGGTCCCCAGCGAGTCGTGCTGGCGCATCACATCAATGGCGGGCCGCTGCTCAATCACAACGCCGCTGAGTCTCTCCACGAATCTGGCGATCTCGTCCGGGTAGTGCATCCAATCGTACGCTGGTGTTGTGCCGGAACGGTTGCTATTCGCTCGGAAGCCGGTGGGGTACTCGGCATTCGCGGACGCCGACGAGAAGCCGGCGAAGGACCGGAAGATCATGCGCCTAGCCCGCTCGACTGAATCCGCCCCATTGATAGGTGTCTCGAACTCCTCTCGGGCGAACGGCGTTAGTCGCAAGAGGCGCTCTAGCTCCGCCGCGCTCTCCCGGTCCCGAAGCACCCGGAAGACATTGGCCGCGTCGCCATTCAGGTCATTGTAGACTTCAGCATAGGACCGATGTTTCCGCATGAGCACGGAGGCCGCGCCACCGTACCCCTCGACATAGACGCGGTGGTCTGGAAAATGCTGAATGATCCACGGCGCAAGCCGCCACTTTCCCCCGTGCCATCGCATCACGGGCCGAAAGCTGGCCATCAGACTCTCAGCCGCTCCGATCCAAGCCGTCCAGGCTCAGACGAGGCGAGAAGGCACGTTCCATATCGCGCTTGAGCCGATCAACCCTGTCGCGGACTTCTCGATCCAGTTCCCGAGACGCCTTGCAGATGTCGCAGGAGCAGAAGTCAATATAGCCCCAGAGCGTGTCGGCCAGCGGATAGCCTTCCCATTCTGGCGGGAAGCCCGCTTCGAGCATCGAGGTGACGGTTATGAGCTTGCCGTCCAGCGACGGCAGCCGGGTCGCCCGCATGGCGACAAAGTCGTCCCATTCGATCTTGGCGGCCATCTTCCGAGCCTGCCCGCGCGTATCCGCGTGGACGACGGCGCACCACGCATCGTTTCCGTAGGGACCAACCATCCAGGTCTTGGTGGCGTGGGGCAGACTCGAACTGCCGATTTCCTGGTTATGGGCCAGGCGAGGACGCCGCTCCTCTACCACGCTACTCCTCAGTTCATTCTTCGTAGCCGAAAAGCCACAGCGCCCAGGCCCATTCCTCGTCGAGCGTGGCCTTGTGAGCGTCGAACCACTCCTGGCCAAACTCGGCGATGATGGCCTGATCCTGCTCCTGCTTGACCGCGTCGGGATCGGTCCGCAGGCGCTGATCGAGGGTGTAGAAGCCGTTGCCAAGCATGTCCGCCTCGGGTCTCATTGTACCGCCATCGGAACCGCTGTCAAGTGCCCGTTTCACGACGCCCGGAAGAGCCATCGTGTAGTAGGGCGGCTCATCGAAGCGATCGTAGTCCCAATTCGGCGGAGCAAGCTCACGATCGAAGGGGAACTTGTCTACCACTTCGAAGCCTATGGTCTCGTAGAGCTTGTTGAGACGAGGGCCGAGGGCCTCCACATAGTTGACGCCATGGTCCCTGACCGTCTGCTGCAGCAGCCGGAGGCCGTCGCCCCGCCGGCCTCCGGGACGGTTGAACAGCGCCGTCGCCTCGATCCGGCCATCCCCATGATCCTTGACAGCCACCCCGGTATGCTCGTTGGGGCTGAGCAAGACCGCCTTCATCGTGCCCAGTTCCTCGACGCTGTAGTGATTGACGTGATTGCGATGGGGCGAGTCCGCCATCTCTCGCTCGAACGCGTCGCGGAACTTCTCTGGCGTAGCCGAAGGCACATCCGGGTACCCGCCGCCGGCCCCCTCGCCCGGCGCGCTGCCCCCAACCTCGCCCGGCCGGCCCTCGTGGCCAAAGTTACCAGAGCCCGGACCACCGCGCTCAACCACGTTCGCGCGCACCCGAAAGTAGACATCGTCGCCCGCCTTGTAGGTCTGCCCGTCTACCTCAACTGCTTCTCCACGCGCGATAGCCTCGTACTGCTCGCTGCTGACGAAAACTTGTGGCGCGGTATATGGCGATGCCTTGTTCCAATCGAGAACATAGTCCTTGCCGATCATGGCCGAGGCTCCCAGTAGTAATCGACCAGACCCGGATTGCGATCAGCAATCCGGGTCCAGACCTGTCGATGGTGCAGAATGTCTGCGTCAGACGTTGTTAGCTTGCCCTCCGTGATCCGCTTTAGATTGTCGCTAAGAACCTCAGTTTCTGCTAGCGCAAACTGCCCCCGCAGCCAGGTTGAAGCGTCTGGATCATCACGCAGAGACGGCGACAGACGCAAGTAATCCCTGCCGGCGTCGCTATAAGCGTGGACCTCATCCAGCCTCATCCACAGCATAGCTGCCCCATCCTCAAGTGATGGTCCACGATCTCTCGGATGGTTATGAACCATCACGCCGCCGTCAACGATCTCTTGTAGCCGCTCCGGGATAACCGTCTGGTTCTCGGTCCCAGTGACGCTCTCGATCTCCTGACCTTCTGGCGTTATGAAAGTCGCACGTTCTAGGGGCTCAGAGCGGAAGTGCTCATCCCAGGCGCTGAGTTGCCCCCGCAAGTTTTCGCCACGGCGCGCTGCCTGCCATCCGTAATCGTTGGTTGCGCGACCATTCGTTTCGGCTACATATTCAACGGGAATGGATCGGCCGCCGACTGTCTCGCCGGTGTACCGCGGCGCTTTCTCTGCGGCTGTTGGTTCTCGGGGTTTCGCTTCACGCCCCTCGCCCGGCGCGCTTCCGCCAACCTCGCCTGGCCGTCCCTCGTGGCCATAGTTCCCGGAGCCCGGCCCGCCCTTCGCGATCATGGACCGGACGTCGAGCAATTCGGCCAATCCGTGCCCGCTCTGTTCGGGAACTGTGCTACCAATGTAGGTATGGTTCTCGCTGGTTGTCACATGGACACCTGGCGATTCCCACAATAGCGTCTCAACGCTCCCCGAACTCCTGGCCATTTCCGCTACGCGTCCAGCCTGCTCGTCGCTCATCCTCATGGGACCGACGCTGACGCCGCGTGCTCCCGTGGTGCTCCAGCGCACGAATCCTAGCCCGAGCAAGAGACCTTCGGCCTCCACGTCATCCCAACTCACGCCGAACGGCAGGGCTCCTGGATAGCTCAGCGCCGACTTACCCGCCCGCTCGTGGCTCTCGACCTCAACGACCGTCCCGTCGCGCAGAAGCCAGTAATCTCCGTAACCGAAGCTACTGTCGGTCTCCTCTGGTCCATAGACTTTGTTGACACCGAGGAAGAACTTGCCAGGTGAATGTAGCACCTCGTCGATTGACCCGGCCATCTTCGAGACCGTCTCGGCACCGAAGGCTGCGACGAGTGCCGAATCATAGCCCCCCGTCGTCGGCGCACTGCCACCGACCTCGCCCGGCCGCCCCTCATGTCCGAAGTTACCAGAGCCAGAACCGCCGCGAATGATAATCCGACGCAGGCCAGGCGTTACCGTGAAGCCCTCGAGCGCCAGGCCCGCGACCTCACTGCCCCATGCCGCCTCAACGACGCTCCGAAGATCGGCTTGCGGGACCTCGAAGTAGTTGTGGTCGCCGCCGATGCCCGTGAAGGCGATGAGTTCGGGATCATCGACCCAGTCCTTCTTCTCTAGGTCGAAGCGATTGGAAATGCCGGCCTCGGCATCGAAGCGATGAAGGCTGCGGGTGACGCCGTTACGATCTCGGCGCACGAAATAGCGCATCATGGCGCGACGCTCGCGAGGCCCTCGGCCCCCATCATCACACCAGGGAGTCTCTGCCAGTCTTCGGGCCGGCCGTAATCCTCTTGCCATAGGTCCTGCATTTGCCGATAGAGGTCAGCCCGGATCGGGCCGTCCTCATGGGTGTTGCGCCAGCGATTGTAGATGGCCCACGACTCATGCTTGATCGAGTACGATTCCGGTGTGTGGAACTGCAACTCGAACTTCTGACCGCTCTCCGGGTTGTAGAGGACAGTGTTGTAGCCGTCGTAGTCGTCTCCCGGCGCGAAATAGTTCCGCCAGGCTGTATCCCACATCTCCCAACCTTCGGCCGCCAGTTCGTTCTGGATGGCCAGCACGTTCTCGACGAATCCTTCGCGGTCCATCGTAAGCGTGTAACGCAGGCTATCGTTGACCTCCTCGGCGGCCTCCTCCGGCGTGATCCCCATTTCGTCGGCTATCGTGGCGATCTTGCGGGCAAGTGATTCCTCCGTCTTGAGACGGAAGTCAAGCCCCTCTGCCTTTGCACCCATCATCTCGCCCAGGGTTGTCACCAGGGAGGTCACATCGGGCTCGGCTGCCGCCGCTCGGGCGTGGTGGCTGCGTGCCAGCGCGCCGACCTCTCTCGGCACCGATGGCTGTTCTCCCTCCGTCTCTTTCTCGCCTCCCTCGCCCGGCGCGCTGCCCCCCCGCTCCCCCGGCCGGCCCTCGTGTCCGAAGTGGCCAGAGCCGGGGCCGCCGCGGCGAATTAGGTCAGCCCGGTCAAGGCCAAGTTTGGCTAATGCGTCATCGCCCTCATAACTTTCGATGGGGCTGAAGGCACCGCCTACATTGATGAGAACATCGGGAACGGCACCGTCCTGGAAGGCTCTAGCGGTGACAACAGCCGCCATCGTAGCCCATTGTCCATCGGTTGTATGACGCAGAGAAGGGATATCGAAGTACGTCTCACTGTCCTGCGAGTTGTAGCGAACCAGTCCGCCAAGTACGGCTAGGTCCGTTGCAATGCTACGGCTATTTTCCCCAAGTGCATGCAGGTCCCAACGAAGAAGGGCCAGGGCTGTTTCTTGATGGTCCGCCAAATGACCAAGCGGTGCGCCTGATGGCCCAATCCATGCGGCTGTCTCAATCTTGGCATCCCCCATTGACCTCAAGTCTTTTTCCCATTCATTCCTGCGCTGCTCCCACTCGGCAGTTCCTATCGGCAACCTGCTTTGTTCGACGGCTTCCGCAAGATTCGTTGGTCCAAGAGGTTCACCACCGGAGCGTTGGTTGGCCTCAAGGTACCGCGAGAACTCGCGGCTATTCTCTCCCCCTTCTCCCGGCGCGCTTCCGCCAACCTCGCCTGGCCGACCCTCATGGCCGAAGTTGCCAGAGCCCGGCCCGCCGCGTAGAATAGCGAGCAGGGAAAGCTTAGCGTTCGCTATCACCCTCTCGATTCGGGCGTCGGAATCGCTCACCAGCTTACCTACAGGGGGCTCTCGGGTGTTGGATGAACACCGTAGTCGGCCCGATAGCGATGGTCCTCCCACATGCACGCGTCGCATATGACCAACTCGCCGGGTCTCGCGTATTTCTCCCAGGCACTGCCGGGCCCGACACGGTAGAAGCCGCCCGTTCCGGCTTCGGTCTCGATACCGTCAACCAACTCTCCACGTCGATCGCAGGTGACCGTCACTTTTGGCATACTTGCCTCATCAGAAGAGAATCACCAGTTCCTCTGCCTCGTCGTAAGGCTCGGGGACACGCTTCTTCCTGTCCATGGGCCGTTCCCGCGTCCATCCTCCCGCGAATGGCGGAGTCACGGACGGCCCAGGTGGGATAGGTGGCGTAACAGTTTCCAACGGCCAAGCACCGAAATACACCTCGCTGTAGGCGTTCTCGGGCCACAACGGGATTCCTTCTGTCGCTAGGTTGTGCGGGTTGAAGGTGTTCACGGATTGCGGCTCACCGTGACAGTCGTTCCAGCCTGCGTCAATGACTGATCGATCTGGCTGCCATCGCCAACCTTGCGACTGTTGGGTGTAACCTCTAGGTCCTGACCGACCTCCAGCGCGTGGATTTGGTGCAACTCAGTCAGCCTCGTCGACTCGTCGGGCGTCAAACCTGAAACGCCCGTCTCGACGAGTTCGACCAGAGTCGATACCTGAGAGATGATCGTGATGACAAATACCCCGTCCGTCGGAACAACGAGCGGCGATCCATCCTCAGTGAACAGGTTGCCCTCTATGACGAACTCGTGGTTGCCCTCGAACGGCTTGATGTGCCATCCGTTGGTAATGATATAAGTCGTTCCTAGTTTGCCCGCCGAGACAGTCTGGCCTCCGATGGCCTCTATCGGGAAGATGAACTTCGAGAGCGTCGCATCGGCAAGCCAGTCCTCTTTGCCGTCCGAGTATAGGTCGACCTGAACATTGATCGTAATGCGACCGGATACCGGCGGTCCGATAGGAATGATGAGCCGCCGAGCATGGTCAAACGTTACTTTGGCGGCCATAGGACCCCGAAGGCCGCCCCGGAGTTTCGGGGGCGACCGGGAGTTGTAACGCGACCCTGTTTAGAGTCTCGCTCCATTCCTGCCAAACCGATGAGGTCCGGACAACGATGACGATTTCGGGCCCGGAAGCTAGGTCCCAGGTCTTGGCGAATCTGCGCCATCCTTCGAATCCGGGCTTTGCTTCGATCATCGACCGCAAACCGGCCGGCGCTCCTTCAGCCACCGCGCCGCCCTCGACCTCGGTCTGGAATCGGAAGCACCAGTACCGCAGTTTGCGCCGACCGAGGCCCGAGAAATCGGCCTCGGTCGGCGCATTTTCTTTCTTCCTCGCGCTACGTTTCCTCACTCACTCTCCTATGGATTGGAGTAGTTGCGCTCGTCGGCCGCGTTGACCGGGAAGTTCAGGCCGGTGTTCCGCGTGATCGTGAATGCCGCGTCGATCCATTCCGCTCCACTCAGCCCCTGCGCCACGACGACGACCGCAGCGTCAGTTGCGGGCGTCCGCTCGCCCTGGCTGTTGAAGTCATAGTCGTAGCTGAACGTGTGGACGGTTCCGGTGATCTGGCCCTGGATAGGCAGATCATCGTTGTCCTCCACGGTGATCGCTCCTGCGCTGTCATACGGATTCTCGTCGACCGTTACAGATGGTCCGGCTCCTTCGGCGATCTGCGTTCGGGAGGCCACATCAAGGTACTGAACCAGATCGGCCTGACCCTGGCCAACCGCCTGTTTCACGCCGTTGTTGACGGCGTTGGCAAAGCCGAGGACTGAGAAATACTCGCCGGGAGCGATATTGGCGAAGTCCATCAGCGTCGATTCGAGTCGCGCGTGCGACCCGGAGACGTTCGTGATCGAGACGTCGGTCTGCGTGTCCCTCTTCGTATACTGGTAATACATCCGATAGAGGGTATCGGCGTTCGGTTCGTCCACGAGGTTATCCGAGAAGACGAGGCTTCCAGCCGAGACGAACGGGAAGGTCCGTTTCGTCGTCAGCACCGGAACGAAGTCGCTATCGAGACCGCCGCCGTTGACGGTGATGTCGAAGAACTCCATTCGGTTCTGGTCGTTGACATCGAAACCGTCGATGTACACGCCAGGGTTGGTCTGGAGTGTGCTCCCCAGGAAGTTCAGGAGAAGCACGGCGATTTCGCCGTTCACTTGGCCGAAACCATCGCCGCCCCCGTTCCCATTGATGTTGCCAGGCTTGCGGAGTTGGCGCTGTGCCCACGTGTAGATTTCCTCAGACGAGCCGGCGTTGCCATTGATGATCCGGTTGAACGCGAACCACGGTGTTCCGATCTGACGTTCGCCAGGATAGCTGTCCCAGCCAGACCCCGGCGGGGGAGTAGTTCCGGTAACAATCGTATTCGCTCGGAACCACCGGGTCGTGCCCAAATTCTGAATCACGTCGTTTGGCTGATAGACCTTCGTCCCGGAGAAGCCCTCGTAGAGCCGGCCGACCCGGTAATCGATCGTCATGCCGGTGTACGGCTGCGCCGAGTCAACGACCGCGTCTGCCGCCTCGATGTTGATGTCGTCGCTGTTGGACAGCGGCAGCTTGTAGACGGCGTAGGTCAGTGTAGACAGGTCCTGATCTACGAGCAGATTCGACTCGCTGTAGAGCTTCGCCTGCTCGCGCAGAAAGACTTTGAGGAAGCCCCGTCGGTCGAACGATCCGCTGAACGTCATAACGGGCTCGTTCAACTCGCCCGTTTTGTCGAAGTCGAGAACGGGCGCGGTAAAGCCTCCGGTTTGCTGGTAGTAGGCCAAGTCGGCGGCCGCGTCGTCGAAATCACCCAGGCTGATGATCGAGACGTACTCGGCCGTGGTCAAGATCGTCTTCCACCCGCCGTCACGCAGAAGATCGCGCGATTGCTTGTCAGCCCAGTCCCAGCCGTTTACCAACTCGAACTTGGCCTCATAGATCGCGTCCATGGGGAACTTGAATTTGTTCAAGGCAGCATCGGTTCGCCACTCCTCCTTCAGAAAGGAGTAGACAGCTTGGACAGTCACGCCGGAAGTACGGCCCGGCGCGGCGTCATTCAAATTCCCGGCCACAAGCAACCGCACCGTCTTCACGCCGGTGTCGATGACCACCTCGACACCCTGGTTGAGTTGATCGGGGTCTACGATTTTCGCCATGGTCTTCCCTCCGCCTAGTTAGGGGTTCACGTATACGGGGTCAGCTATTTGTTGCACCGGCAACGTTGTGTCCGTTGCCGTCAGGGTCGTCGAAATGGCCACCGGCTTATAGCCAGTGTGGAAAACAAGAATGGTCACGTCTACATCGCCGATATAGTTGTACGCATAGGCAGTTTCGCCGCTTACCCCGACACTTTCCTCATGGAAGAGAACGACATCGTCGGAAACTCGAACATAGGTTACCTCCGAAGATTGCTGAATGTCCGTCAGGGTGTGCGTCTTCTGATTCTCGATACTCACCGTCCCACCGAAGCGGGCTTCGTATGTCGTGGGGTCGGAACCATTGACAGCACCAACCGTCAGGGTACCAGTCGGCGCAGTGTAATCAATGTCAAAGTCGTTCCCGGCGAAAGTCAGGTTGTCGTAGATGACGCTGCCAGAATAGGTGTGCTTGATCCCGTGGGGATTCTCGACCTCGTGTGTATTCGCCAGGAAGCGACAGTCCCCAATCTGGATGCCTGTGCCCCAGAGCAGAGCGCTGCCGTCGTAGGCGCTATCCTGGCCGCCCGAGAAGATGGAGTTGCGGAGGAAAGAGCCGAGCGGATTGACAATACCACACTGGTCCACTGTTACGCCGACGAATTCATCTGTCGGTTGGTAGCCGAAGCGAACACTACCGACAAGTTTCCGCAATGTCGTGCCGTAGAGGTTCACCGTCTCGACAGCGGGATCGCCGAAGTCAAAGGCAACGGCGAGCCCGGTTCCGGCAGCCTGAATGAGCGAAGCATTCCGACCGACAGCGGCGGTCCCGCTACCGACCTTTATGCCATCCTCCCAGTAGAGCGATCCCGTCGGATTACTGATACCTCGCACGCCCAAGAGGGCCAGATTCACGCAGGAGATCACCGCCGTGCCTGTAGCATAGACTGGATTCTCGAACGTAACGATCCCATCCCGCGAGCGGAAATCACAAGAAGCAGCCGATCCGCTGGCACCGAAGATCAGTTCGCCAAGGACACTGTACGAGCCGGCCCGTTCCTGGATGATCCCCCAACGGTTGGTTCCGCTGCCCATGTCGAAGTTGACGATGTCACGCCAGCCATCTTGCGTGTCAGAATCGCCCAGTATCTGCAATCCCGTGCCGTAGTCGATGGCGTCGACCCCTAGGTTGTTGCCTTTGGCCGCACCCGTGACGAGCAATAGGGCCCCGAAAAAACGAATGCTGGAAACGGTAAGACCACCGCCGCCGATCGCCGACGGAGCCTTTGTGGGATCGATAACGTAGCGCTTCCAACCGCCGATGAGTTGCGAATCGCTGCCGTCGACGTAGTAGTCAGCGAAGTCAGTGGCAGTTGTTCCTAGCCGGATACGCACGCCGCCTGCTTGGCGCGTATTACAGAGCGACGGTGTGCCATTGAAGACCCAGATGTAGAGATGGCGGCGACCTGTGGTGAAATCGATCCCGCTGCCGTTATCGAACCACTGACCCTTGAGTGTCCCAACACCTGTGATGTTCTTGGAGATACAGGCCGCGCCTTGAATGAAAAAGTCTGTCTCGAGGACCAGGCCAGCCGCGCCGCCGCCGAGCGCAGACCAGTTCGTTAGGCTCTCGGCGTCGGTAATACGGGTCAGAAGAGGGGTAACTGTAGAGGGCATGTCAAGCTGGGGGCTCCTCGGGTCCGCCGATCAGCCACTGCGGTTCCTCCGTCGCCTGCTCTTCTTTGTAGACCCGTATCGCCCGGCCTTGATCGTCCCGAACGAACTCGTAGACCGATTGGCTCGGAGGCATCTTGATCGTCAGCGTGATGGGAACAGCCGGCATCTGGACAACAGGCTGCGGAAGACTTCGCACTGCCTCGATGATGGCAGCAACGAGGTCGTGCGCAGGTTCCTGACGGCTCTCTAGCGCTACTATCTTGGCACGCATGATTCCGAGATCGGGGGACTCTTGAGGTTGAATGCTGCGGATGGCCTCAGCAAGCGCATTCCCCGAAAGGCCCGCATGGCCTTCTATTGCTTCCACCACCGCGGCGGCTACGGAGGTCATAATAGCGGCCATGTCGGCGGAACGGATCGTCAACTCAGTCTGCCGTTGTTCGAGAGCCGAGGCTAGTTTCTCTAAAGCAACGATAACGCTGTCGCTTCTGTCTGGGCCGCCCCTTACGGCGTCGGCGACTAGGTGGAGTTGCGCATCGATCAGTTTCTCAACTCCGATGTCGGAGCGTTCGGTTGCCCCCGTAGTCCAGTCGCTAAACCATTGCTCGCCTGCGTCCTTGGCGGCACCGATCGTGGCCTGCCGCTCTCGGTGGCTAACGTACCGGCGGCCTATCCCGGCCCACGCGGCGAATTCGAGGCGGTAGCCACCCAAGCGCCTGGATGGCCTGATGGTGACCTCGCGATATTGGCGGAACTCCGCGCCCAGAGGCGATGGCCTGGAGATAGTGGCTTTGAGGAACGACCCTTGCATGTCGAAATCCTTCGCCCACCTATCGTCGGCATAAGCATGGATCGCGTCTTCGCGGCCTTCGCCTGGCGTACTCCCGCCGCGTTCGCCTGGCCGGCCCTCGTGCCCGTAATGGCCGGAACCATGGCCGCCCCGCTCGACTTTCTCGCCCGGATCGATCAGGATGACGGGGACATAGCCGTGTCGCGGCTGTCGCTTTTCTTTCCAGCCCGTCAGCGATTCCTCGCTCGGCAGCAATGTTGTCTTGTAACTGACAGAGAAGACCTGACCAACCCGTTGTCCCACCGGCAGGGGGAACGGCGTATCAGCAGAGAAGTAGTGAATCGCTCGGATCGATTCGGAGGGCACATCTGCCTCAAGGCGATAGGCAGTCTCCACACCGAAGTCGCCGTTTCCTATGTCATCGCTGAAGACCTCGGCGTCGAGTTCGTCGCTGATCTCGAATTCAATAACGGCCAGGTTCCCCGGCTCCTTGGACGGCGCTTGCACGACCTTATAGCTCACGCCGAAGCGCAACGCGTCCTCGGGATTGGTAAAGAAGTAGACAGACGAAGGCCGTCCACTCCAACCGGGCCCACGCCTCAATCCCTCTCGCTCAATCCTGTCCGCGGTATCAGGTGACGAAGCTCGGAAGACGACGGTACGGCCGGGCTCGTTGTATCTGTCCCAGAGGACCTTGTTCTTCTCCAACAGAAGAGGGAAGGTCTCGACGTTGAGTCGGTCGGGGAATTCCCTAACGCCGGCCGATGCGCCCTCGCCCGGCGCGCTGCCGCCCCGCTCTCCGGGTCGGCCCTCATGGCCAAAATGGCCAGAGCCGGCACCACCGCGGGCGACAAGCGCCAGTGCCCACGCCGGCCACATCGAGCGGCTTATTACACTGCGTCCCTCCAGCCGGGCGTAGTCACCACTGATCCCCTGCATGAACCGCCGCCAGTCGTCGCCGCGGGCTTGGTCAGCGACGACCCCGCTGGGAAACCCACCTGCGTTCACTGTCTCCCAGACGACACCGCCATTGGACGTTTCAAGAGCCTCGCGAGCAGTCGCAACGGCAAAAGTTCTCTGTGCCTGAGTTGGCGTGACTTTCGCGTCCCACAGAAAGCCTACCTGCTGGCTGGCGCTTCCCATGCCGCCGCGGCTGACGCGCATGAAGCCATGCGCGGCGAATAGTTCCTCTCCTGTGCTCCCGCTTCTGCCTATGGCTTGCTGAGCCAGGAAAGCGCCTGACGCGCCGACACCATTTTTGATTGCCTCGTCCAATGTGCGGAAGGTCACTGTCCCGTGGGCAACGTCCGACGGTGTATTCAGGCCAAATTGCCACCATCTACCACTGACATCTTCAACAGGGGTCCATCGGTAGCCCCCGTCCTCGGCAAGTTTCTCGATGTCGCCCAGTAAGATGCTCGTATCCTCGCCGGTTCGGAAACGCAGGTCCTGCAAGTTGTCGGCTGTCTCCTCCGTGAATACCTGCTTCTCGAACTCGGGACGCAGAACATCGCCGTAATACTCCATAAGCACTAGCTGGGCAGTTTTCTCGTGGCCGTGCGTCTCGACATTGAAGGCCATACCATCGGGCGCAACCCAGACCTCATGGGTCATCGCATCCTCACGGCTCATAGGCTCCCATTTCGCTTCCATGATCGCCTTGAGACCGACTATGTCGGCGTCCCCGGTTTTATAGCCGCCGGTGAATGAGGAGGTCACAGGCTCATTGATCCCGCCGCCCTCCCCCGGCGCGCTGCCTCCCACCTCTCCCGGCCGGCCCGCGTGCTCGAAGTTGCCGCTACCTGGCCCCCCGCGCAGCGCCAGCGGCGTCCCGAGCTTGAGCATGCGCCGTGTCCCAGGCATCAGGACGGTCTCGCCCCGGAGGACAGCACGCAAGGTTTCGGCGCTCACGGTCTCGCGCTTGACACCCGCCGGCCACACCCAAGCACCGCCTGTCTCGATCAGCGGCCGATCCCCCGTCGCCACAGGCAGCCGGACCGTCCGAACTTTCTCGTAGTCCTGTCGGCCAATCACAATCTCGGAGGTCGGCAGCATGAAGGGCAGCATGCCCGGCGCAACCTCACCGAGCATCGACATGTTGAGGTGATCGCCGACGCCCTCGACAATGGAAATGTGCGGACTATAGACGCCCGGATCGGAGAACTCGCCCACGCGACAGCCGTAGGCTTCGGCATGCCGGCGCAGATCGCTTTGCAGTCGGACGAGGCCCGGATCGGCATTGACCACGAGCGTCAGGTAGTTACCGAACCTCTCGGGCCGCACGACTTCCAGGCGTAGATGCAGCGGCAGCGCCAAGTGGAAGAAGATGTCGTCAAGCTGCTGATCCGTCGCAGCATCGAGGTAGAGCAGGCTACAATGGAAACGACCGGGCTTCTGCGCCTCGCAGGGAAGCCCGGTCTCGCGCAACCTCTCAGCGTAACGGTCCGCCAGAATTCTTAGCGTTGGGTCATTGGGGAACGCAAGATAGATATAGGCCGAAATCCCCGACGGCGCGTGATCTGCGCGCCAGGATGGGGCCAACCGAAATGTGGGCTCGAAGTCGTAACTGGCTTGCACCCGAAGATCACTCCGACGAAATGATCGTCACGCCGAATTTCGCTTGCCATCCCAGTCGGGCCAGATGAAGCCCGAACGCGTACATCCAACCGGTCAAGACTTCACTCACGACCGGAACATAGATAGGCGAGAGCAGGTTCACTCCAAAGAGCGCCACCATCACCGGCATGATCCAAGCGCCCAGGCATAAGTCGCACTCGCCTAGCTCGGCGAGGATCGGATGCAACTTCCAGATACGGCTCGTCGGCCCGCTGGTTTGGAGGAGCCAGATCACCAGGCGGCCGACAAGCCCGCAAACCAGGACGCTCAACGCACCAGGACCCAGAGCCAAGACTGGCCCGACGGATCGTGCGAGACCCGCTCGAAGTTGAAAACGGTCCAACCGTCGGCCATGAATTCGGCGATCGAATCGTCGGCTCGATAGCCGGTGATCGCATCGGGCGCAGCGCCCAGATTCTTGCCGACGGTGCGGTAGAAGTGCTTGATCTCGCGCCATCCGTTGCCGGCGTGTCCCTCCGGCTTGGCAAGCATCCAGACCATTGCCAGACCCTGCGGGCCCGCCGTGACGAACTTGGCGAAGAGAAGATCGTAGCCGTCCTTCAGCATCTTGGAGAGCGTCTGATCGGCGATGCTGGCGGCGACGACATCCTCCGTCCACGGACCACCGGCGCGAGGATGGATGGTGCGCGAGAAATGCTTCGGGTCGCTGTAACGCAGGTTACCGTTCATCGAGGCGACGTCCGCCCTCAGGTTCGGGGGCGCGCTTGCGGGGGCCCCGCCCGCGGCTTCAGACTTTCTCTTAGTCATCGTTCCTGCTCCTCGTCGCGTAGGCTGCCGCCCGCACGGCAGCTATTCCCCGACCCATGGAGCGAACTCGCCCCCTTCGGCAAGTCCTTCCAATTCGTCCGGGTTGAAGACGATAGTGCAATGGCACACACCGGGATGGGCCGGCGGGAAAGGTGCCATCTCGAAGACAGTTTCATATAGCGTGTCCATCGGAACAAATCCCATCGCTTCGTTCGCTTCGCAAATCTCGCACGGATGGATATTGCCGGCCGGCGTAACACCCCTCTCGCCCAGATGTATCCAGGCTTTCTGCGTGAAGCCGTCACGGGCCAGTTGATCGTGTCGGCCCGCGTTCTCCGCCCATGCGATCTCGTAATTGGCGATGCTGTTGGCCCGAGCGTCGCTCATGCTGGTCAATCCCTCCATGACCGCCTGAAGCGCCGCGTCGGTGAATCCCTCGTTGGCCAGCACCTCTTCCGCCGTGGCTCCGTCGCGGATAGCCTGCGCGATCTCGGGCGACGAGATGCCCTGCCGCACGCCAGCCGTGATGATGCGTTTGATAAAGTCCTTGGTGCGCGAATCTATGCCCACAACCAGATCGCCGGCTCGGGATTCGAGATAGTCCATCACCTGCTGGTTCTTCAAAGCGAAAGAGATGCCTAACGCCGGTGAAGACCTGAGACCGCGTTCGTACATCTGCCGAATGACATCGACCGCCATGTCCTCCATACCGACTTCGTAGGCCTCGGTGTAGAGTTCGAGGATGCGCTGCTTGTCGAAGAGACTGGCCGCCTCCCACCAATCTTCACCGGCCAGTGCTTCATCCAAGGCGTCGGCGATCTCTTCCTCCTCCTGGCGGAGCACGGCCGAATCAAGCTCGCTCTCTATACCCAGCGTCAGGCTGTTGCGTTCCGTCAGCCAATAGTCGGCAATCGTCTCGTCGTCGAGTGTGCGGAAGACCTCGACCGACTGTGGGACGATCACCTCGGCGGCCGTGCGGATCAGTCTGCGCAACCGGCTGTCGCCATGTTCTCTGGCGGCGGAGGCGATGCCTTCGAGCCCCGGCTTCAAGATAGCGTCAAGTTGCGCCAGAAGTTCCTTCGCATCGCGCGTCGCGGGATTCTTGCCAGGTGCGACGCCGGCCGCCTTGCGCGAGAAGAGCCCGCGGATGCGGTCGCCGAAGCTGCTGCGCATGCCAAGCGGCGCGGAGAGTTCGCCTCGTCCCCCCCCAGACGGCGGCATCTTTTCGCCAAGCTGTGGCGCTTTGGCTGCCGCAGGACCAGCCTCTGCGCCGGATGTCAGCAATGGCGTTTCCAGCGCTTCGCCGGTGAGGGACGGAGCCCGCAAGCCGCCGGGACCAATCTTGCCAGCGAGAAGCGCGCCGAGGAGGCCGATGTCGAGCGATCCTTCTTGCTTCGGCAGCACGTCGGGATCGATGTCCGTCTCGAAGAGACCGAGCGCGACGAGTTCCTGCCGAGCTTCCCTGCGATCGACGGCACCGACGCCGATGAGCGTCTGGAACGCCTGGCCGACAGTCAGGAGGGCACGGCCGCGAGCGACGATAGCCTCGTCGTCGCGCTCGACCCAGACGAACTTGATGCCTTTCGGCAGCACTCGTTGGAAATAGTTACGCAGCGCTTCACGGATCGTGGCATGACCACTGCGCCGTGTCTGGCGCTCGGAGCGAATGACTCCGGCGAGTGTGCCGCCGGCTAGTCCCTCTTCGAGACCGATGTCGGAGATGCGCAGGCCATAGCCGGCAGCCATGATCTGCGTGTAATGGAGCATCGTCTTGTCGTAGAGAAGTTCTAGCGGCGGCCGGTTGAGGGGAATCCATTGAACCGCGCCGGGCGTATGTTCGTACAGAACGGGTATCTTCATCCCGTCGATGCCCATGAACAAACTGCGGAACCCGTCAAGCCACTGTTCCGCCGATTCCTTCGACATGTCGGCGAGGTCCAGAATGCCGGCCTCGGGCGTGTCAAGGAGCATCTTCCAGTAGTAGGTATCTCCCCGATACATCATCTCAAGCGCGAGGTAGACCTTCTCTGGCGGAGCCATCCCCCAACCCTTGCGCCGGAGTTCGGTACGCGGAGAGTGGAGGATGCGATTGACGGCATGAGCGGGGAAAGCGACCGCCTTGGCTGCGGCCTCCGGCACCATCTGCATGACCGGATACTCGTCGTCCAGCGTCGGCCACAGGGTTCCAGCGTCAATGTGATCCATCGCCAAAACTGGCCCGTCCTCCCGGTCGTCCTCTCGAATGACTTCGGCGCAACCGCCGAATGGTAAATCGTAGAAGTCCTGGGTGATAAGGTCCGTGTGCGTGTCGAAGTCGCCGTCGAGCCCAGAAAAGAGTTCCTTGTAGTAGTCGATAGCATGCTTGATGCCGGTATCGCCGGCCATGAGCGGATCGTCGGCGACGATGTCCCAGTCCAGCGCCTTGATGCCGGCAATCAATGTGTCACGACAGACCATTGCCAGCGGCTGATGGCGCACCAGAGTCCGCCATTGGACAGCCTGCAAGTATGCCGGCGATCCGTACCACGGCATGAGACGATTGAGATAGGTCGGCAGTTGGATGGCACGCCCGTCAGGAGCTACGGCGGGCGGGGAGGTAGGCGTTGCAAGATGGGCAAGCGAGACAGAGAGTTTCTTCTTCGGCATGCGCGCCTCAAGGTCCCTGCGGGGGACCTTCCTCTCGTGCCATAAGGGCTAAGTTTAGCATAAGACGGAGACCGCTGGGACCACTGGCCTTTGGCACCCCTCACGCGTGCCGGAACGGGATCGCCCGGAACTTCCTCCCGGTCGTCAGGTCATTGAAAGCTCCGGCCGCGCTGTCAACGTCGTCATCGTGGGCGGCATTGTCGAAGCCGGCGTGCCAGACCATGAATTGCTTGTTCCAGGGAGCCTTGAGCAAGACACAGTGGCCGGCATTCACCTGCGCAGCCCAGGGTGTCGCCCAGACCCTCTTGTCGCCGGAGTGCGGAACCGCCTTGACATTGTAGCCGGCCAGCATCGATACGTACCCGTCGGCGAGCGCCTTCCCCGATGCCCCAGGTTCCTGCTCAATGACAATGCGCACCTTCTTGCCGTCGACCTTCGCGGTCTGTAGGATCAAGTCGGCAACCTGCTCGGGCCCGAGCCGACCGGTCACCCGGTCCAGCACCCAGAAGCGTCCGTCCTCTTTCGCTTCGGCCATGAGCGTGCCTGAAGTGTAGTCGGGATCGCGCTTGCCGGTTTCTGCCTTGGTAGCCGCCAGGTCCCAGAAGCGCACGCCTGATAGGACTTCGGCGATTTCGCCCTTCTCCATGCGGCAGATCGATGTCGGCGCGAATTCCTCGATCTCGAACCGGTTGACCTTGAAGAAGTCGCCCTCCGGCTTAGAGGGGCGCTGCTGATATTCGGAGGTCCAGACCATCTCGCCCACGCGCTCGCGGACTGCCATCAGGTACTTTTTGGAGAAACGGCGTGGGGCCAATGGCTCGCCGGCCTTGCGCCCGAGGATGTCGCGAGGGATGCCGAGTTCCTTGTTCTCTTCCTCTGCCAGAGCCGGATAGCGCAGGCGCACCCATTTCCCGCCTTCCTCGACGACGCCTTCCTCTTCGAGGATACGGCCAGCCAGATCGTTCTCATCCCATCGGGTAGTGATGAGAACGATCGGCGCGTTCTCCCACATTCTGCCGATGAATGTTCCTGTCCACCATTCCCAGGCGCGATCCTGGTATGTCTGTGACTGCGCTTGCTCCCAAGACTCATGGGGGTCGTCGATGATGCCGAGGCCAAACCCCAAGCCAGTCACGGCACCACCGATACCGGCGGCATAGGTGAAGCCCGGAAGGTCTTCGAAGGCCCAGTGGTTCGCTCGGAAGTTCGCCGGATCGGGCGTGCGACCACCGAAGAGGCGGGCGTACAGCGGGCTCATCACATTGGAACGGGCGCGTCGGCTGTTGTCGTAAGCTCGTGTGGCGGCGTAGGAGGAGAGCAGAACAGGCAAATCGGGGTGATGGCCAAGCCAGTAGCCGGGCAACATCTGCGACACGAGCACGCTCTTACCGTGCTGCGGAGGAGCTTCGACCATCAGGTTCGTGATTTTTCCGGCGACGACCTTGTCAAGATTGCCCGCCAGGTGGACGTGGAATTTGTCCGCCTGGTACGTCGGCATAAGCATCTGGGTGAAACCCAGAAGGGTTGACCGTGCGCTCGCGAGGGATTCGCGCTGGGCGGGGTCCTCGGGCTCGAAGAGGTCGGCGAACGATCCGTAGACTTCGGAGAGAAAAAGATCGCGGTCGATGATCCGACCGCGGAACCGCTCGGGATCGAGTCCTACGCCCTGAAAACCTCCCCTAACTCCTCGGCGGCGTATCATCGACAGGCACGATCCCGGCTTCGTTGAGAAGTTTGACGACCTGCTCGGCGACCTGCTTATCGTCGAACCGGCCCATGTAGCGGCCGTTGTATTTGATGTCCCACCACTCGGAGAATCCGCCATTGCCGTAGTTGTCGTACTCGACAGACCAGAGCGGCTTTGAGGCTAACATCGTGGCTTCATCCTCTTGTTTCCCACTCATAGCGTCTTCCCTTCTCCGATGCGCCGGGCTGTCACATCGATCGGCATGGCATTGCGGAACTCACTGGCGAAAGCCTGCCGATCTTCGGGGGCCTTCACATATTTTAGCGTGACCCGCTGGAGGGCGATCATCACCTCAAGGACAAGAACAACCGGTACCATCCCCTCGTTGGAGAGAAGCCACTTGCGCTCAGTATCGTTGAGCCGGCGCGTCAATTCGAGGTTCTCGCCCAGTTGCTCCCATAAGCGGCGCTCGATATTCGCCGGCTCAATGGCCCTACGAAGACGATGGACGGCCGCCTTGAAAGCCTCGGCCGAGACCGAGATATTCCGCTTCCCTTTCTGGTGAGACAGGCCGACTGCCAAGATGTCCGCCAGTTCTTCCGCCGCTGACGTGATCTGCGGCGCAGCCGCGCGAGCGTCGTACTTGTCGAGCATCGCCATGAGTTCGTCGGTCCTGGCGGTGACCGCAGCAATTTCGAAGCCTAGGTTGAGGAGGTCTGGGCTCCCGATGAGGTTGTTATAGGCGGCCTGGATTTGGTGGGCGACGCGGAATTTCACGCCCTCTTTGACGAGGTCGGACTTCCCGCCATGCCTGGCGCAGAAACTGGTGCCATGAATGGCCCAGCGGCCGCAGCGCCGTTCTGCGCCACACTCGGGGCAATTCCAAGTTTTGTCGCCCTTCGGGAAACGGTGGCCGCACTTCTTGCAACTCTTGACGCGCGCGTGGCAGCGCTCGGCCTTCGGTCGAGGCGGCTTTCTTCCGAGGCGCGGGGGTGGCCGGCGAGGAGGGCCCTTGCGGTGAACCCTTCTTGGCATTGTCGGCATAGATCACTACGCGTTCTTGGCTTCGTCCTCGGCAGCCTTGGCGGCGTAGGAGACGGCAGACTGAACCGTCCGACCGCTCAGGTAATCGGCACTCGCGAAGCTGGCCGTGCGCATAGCATGACTGCTGCTGGACGTTGGTGTCACCTGAGCCGCTTGCATGCCCATGGTGACCCCGGCCTGCGCGACGCCGAAGGCATCTGGCCCCGCACCGAGGAAGATGAATTTCCAGCCCGCCTTCTCCTTCTCGCTGATGAGCGCCTTGACGCCGTCAAGGCTATATTCATGCGACGCGTTCTCCATGCCGTCTGTCAGTACGACCATCATCGCCTCCCCGATCATCGGCACGATCGTCTTGGCGATTGCATCGAGAAGGGGCGTCATCGCATGGGGCTGGTAGGTTTCGTCGTCGAGGGGCGTCACCTCCGCCACGGGCGTGCCCACGTGGCGCTGTTCGGTCTTCTCGGAGTTGAACAGCGTCAAATAGAAAAGCGCTTCCTCCTTGCGCAGCCCCTCGAGATACCCGTTGAACGCCTGGATCGTCTCGACTTTGTCGTCCAACATCGATCCTGTTTCGTCCAGCAAGAACACTATCGTCTTCATTGCGTTTCTCCTCTCAGAATCCAAAGATGAAATGCCCGAAGCCGCCGAAATTGGGCACACCAAGACCAGGAGCCTCTTGGGGGGCGAACGCTAAAACGGCCGCGAAACAACAGAAGATGAGGCCGATGACGACGACCGCCAAAAGGCTGCAGCCCCTTCCGACTGTCAGTTGTTGCGGGCTACTAGGCTGTTCGCTGATGCTCATGCTCCTGCCCATAGGGGCGCATTCGGATGGACCTTCGCGCGGTGTTCGGCTAGATCAGATACCTTAGTGAACGAAAGGGGGCAGAGCCCACATTGGAAATGGACCGTAACAAGTCCCCGAAGCATGCCATCCAGTCGCCGGTTCGGGGCGACCTCATTGAGCCGCTTGAGATGCAAGCGGCAATAGACTGTGTCCGGCTCGGGCCTCCGCTCGCATCGGGATTCACCGAAGTCGAGGAACGGCCACTCGCAGCGGCCTGACGGCATCACGAGTGTCAGGCGCTGTTGCCGGCGGCGGTCCCTGGATCGGACTCCGGCACGGAGCCAGGATCGTCCGGGATCGTCAGCACCTGGCCGGCCCTGATGATGTACGGGTTCTCGCCGATCACCGCCTTGTTGGCCTGCCAGATGGCCCGCCAGCGGTCCTGGCTGCCCGGCCCGTAATACTTCAGGGCAATCAGCCGAAGACTGTCGCCGATATGCACCACATGCGTCTTTTCTGCCATGTCCTTTAGCCTCTGTATGTAGGCAGCGGCCAGGCCGTCGAGTCGGCCGCGATGATACGCTGCGTTGATCTTGGCGGCGATCCAGGAGTTATCGCCGCGGATGAGATGATCGAGCCGCCGATAAACGTCGATGCCGACCCGAATGATGAGGTTCAGCGGAACGACAGCGACGAGCACATTGTCAGAAGCGGCGTGGGCATATACGACGCCAATACCTCTTGGTAGCGTGGCTCCCATCATCTGGCTCAACCGCTCCCAGTATACGACCTTCAAGTTTGTCATAGCATCCCCAGATAGGCCCGCATCCGATGCCGGGCCAGCGTTGCGTATTCCTCGTGCAGTTCAACGCCGATGACCTCATCCCACTGCTCGAGGCGGGCAGCGATGACCTCGGACCCGGCTCCGGAGAACGGAACGAGAACGCGCCGGGGCATGTAGGCCTCGGGCGGTAGTAAGAGGCGAGCGAGCCAACGGATAAGGGCAATCGGCTTGATAGTCGGATGGAGATTGCGCCGGCAGTTGACTTCCATCTTCGTGCCGTCCTTCCGAATGACAATGTGCGTCACGCTCTCCAGCGGGTCCCGCTCGTGGACAACGCCGGGCTTACCCGCCATCGCGCATGGCACGACGAAGCGTAAGCCACGTTCTCGCTCTTCTACATCAGCCTTCGCCTCGAAGTGAGCCGGGTTGCTCTCGAACAAGCCTTCCGCGATCTCCTGTGCCCAGTCGAAGGTCGGATAGAAGCGGGAGGCGGGACCGACGTCTCCGTACACCGCTGCCTGCATCCCCATCGGCCAATCCTTGTTATAGCCGCCGTCCTGCTGACGGTTGACTGGGCCGTTGCCGCTGGACCGCTCGCCAGCCTGCGCGTCTAGCTCGGCGACGGGGCAGCCGGGTGCGCATTCCCAGACGTCGACTGTCTCCATGCCGTCGGGATCGGCGTAGCCCTCATCGGGCTGGCCCTCTTTGCGCGGCTTCATCCGGCCATAGACAGCATTAGTGCCGGAAGCTCCCCCGCCAGAGGCCATGCCTGTTTCTACGCGCTTCCTCGCGACCTTCTTGCACTCCGGCGTATGCACCAGTGCGAAGTTCGGCGGCCAGCGGCCCGTCTCCGCGCCGCCAGGCGGGCCTGGCGGCGCGGAGGCCTCGCCGGCCCGGCCTCTTGACGGCTGGAAGGCTGAGCGCTCCGCACCAACCGAGCCACCGAAACTACCGGGCTCAGATGTGGCCTGCCCGCTAGGATGTGACGTGGCTTCGTCCGCCCTGGACTGGAAAGCAAGCCGCCCCGCGCCGATGTTTAGCGCTCCCGCGCCCGTGCGCGTGATGTCATCCACCGGCCGCGCTTCATACGGCTTCTGGAACAGGATGATTGGCTCGATGGCCGGCTTCATAGCCTGCAGGCCGTAGCGGTGATGCTCCCACGTCTTGGCGAGGTCGGTTGCGGGGAGGCTTTCTATTGCCGGGTTCCCCACCCAGCCATCGCTATGCTCGTGAGCAATTGGCCCTTGGGCCTGTCGCGTTTCCCGCTCGGCTCCAGCCTCGCGATCAATCTGCGTATCAATGCGAGTCGCTTTCGGGAATCCTTGGCCGTGTGCCCACGCGAAGATGCTCGGATGGATGATGAAACCGGCGTCCTCAATGGCCACGGCCAGCCGGTGCCATCCTCTGGCCGACGCGAACGCCATCCCGAACGCGCCGGGATGCAGAAGCGGGAGGAATGCGGCCCACGTCTCGGGACGGAAGGCGATGTCCCCGCCGTCCCAAATTTGTCCCATGAAGCCGGCCGATGCCCGCGCAAAGGCCCCGTCGTGGCCATGTTGCGCCGGGGCCGAGCCGGGCTTACCGAACCGCTTCGCGATGGACACGAAATGATAGGGCGGATCGCAGAGCAGGGAATGGAAAAGCGGACCGTCGTAGGCGGCGGCCCATTCGAGCACGTCGGCGGTGACGACCTCAAAAGCAGCCACTCAGTCTGATCTCACCCCGTCATCCTCGCGATCCTAACCGACTTCTGCGGGAAGGGCCATTCCGTCGTCCGTGTGTGATGCTGGTGATAGACAGCAAAGCCGGCCGGCATCGGAGGTCGCCCCATGGCGACCTCGACGCCGACGATCCAACTGTCGTTCATGTGGCGCTGATCCGTTTCAGGAATGAAATCGGTGAGCGCCCAGCCCTCGCGAGTTTGCCCCGTGAAGGCGAAGTGATGGCACCAACCGCGTGCGTCCGAGTTGATCCAACCCCAGGGCGTCCCGAATCCCCAGAAGCCTGGCTCGTTCTGCAAAGCATCAAGGTCTGTCTCCCATGGATAGTCTTGGAGCCTCGCTGTCATTTCCGGAGACAGGGCCAGAGCGGTGGCCGACAGTCTGGCCGAACCATCGTAGGCCCCAACGATCCGCTCGATGGCATTGAGGGGGGCCATGTATTCCGGATGGGTCAGAATCACGAATTCGCCCTGACACTTCCGGTAGCCGTGAACGTAGGCCATGTTCGAGGCACGCGGCGGTGAACCAGCAGGACGTAGCTGCTCATAGATCACCGGGCCGCCGCACAATTCCACGATCTGTTCATCCGATCCGTCGTCGAGAATCAAGACCTCGTAATCCTGGTAGGTCTGGTTTCGCAGCAGCCAGAGCGTGCGGGTCAACAGACGCCGGCGGCCCTGAAAGTATGGAATGAGGACGGAGACTTTCATTCGGCTCCGACAAGGAACACCGAGAGCACGAGAGGGCCCATGAAGAGTTCCAGTCCCCAGACCTCGCGCCGGTCGTCCGTATGAGCCAGTTTCAAGGCGACGATGCTGTAGGCCCTCCAGCCGTCAGCCACCCTGTCCCACCAGAACCATCTATCGTAGAGGTCGGCGTCCCAGAAACGCGAGAACCGCAAGTCAAAGATCAGATCGACCCCGAATACAGACGGAGGGCAGAAAGTGCGAGAGACACATACGGGGTGGGCGTCGTTGGCGTTGTCGGGCATCGACCATCCATGCAAATAGGCACCGAGGGCAGGACTCGAACCTGCAACCGTCCGCTCAACAGGCGGCCGCGCTACCTTTGCGCCACCCCGGTAGCAGACATAGAAATCCGGGTTACCCGCAGAAGTTCATCTAGGAATTCCGCGCCTTCGGGCGACTCCAGTCTGACCCATCCCGACGCGTCCATCTGCAAGTAGCCATGGTTCAGCAGGTCGTCGCACAATGCCCAGAAGCTGGTCTCTGCGGCCGGCAACAGCGGGGCCAGAAGACCGGTGAGCCCGAGTGTGCTGACGAGTTTGAGAAATCCGCGCCGATTCACTTGGGAGCGACGGCGAGTCGAAGAACCTCGATGCTCACAAGCGAGTACGTCGCGACCAAGACAGCGTCGGTAGCCTTCTGTTGGCACGTGTCAATAAGATCGATCTTCGACTCGCTCGCCTCAAGATCGGCGTCCAATCGACTGTGCCACGCGCGACCGACAAAGACTGTCGGCGGGAAGGGCTTGATCGCGCCCTTGGCTTTCTTGCTCTTCGTCTTCGCCATGTTTGTCTCCTATAGCCGGGCTCGCCGGCGTTAGACGAGGCTCGCCACCACCCAGAAAGCCAGGCCGAGTGGCAGCAGCTTCACGGCCCCGATCTGGATGCTCAGGGCCTCCAGAATGAAACATACTAGCGCGAGGATCAAAAACACAATGTCCATCAGACGCCTCCATTCGAGTTACAGATTTTGGTCGTCACCGTCATCCTGCACTATCCGCACCGTCACCGGCTCGATGCGCCCATCGTAGCCCTGCCCACAACGGAGGCAGTAACCCATCCTGTCGGTCTCTTGGAATGGCCGGTGACCGAGGAGCGCGCATATCACTCTTCGGTAACCACGATAGGCCCCGACGTCCGCATGCCAAGCTAGCCAATGAGGCCCGCTCATCTCTCTTCCACTGCTAGGTGCTTCGTCTCCTCGGGCGCGCCAGGAATGAGAAGCGCCGCAACGCCCGGACATCGCGCACAGACATAGACACTCCCCCGCCGTTCCGCCGTCGGATCGATTACAGACGTGTCCATCAGTCCTTGTAGGGGTCCCGCTCATAAGGCCCCGCCATCGCCACGCCCACCGGCATCAGTTCATGCAGAATGCGGATTGACGCCTTGTGGTGCTCTAGCACCTGATCGAGCCGCTTATAGGCTTGCGGCGCTTCGTCCACGCCGGCCCCGCGCAGTTCGACATTGGCGCGCTTGACCCATTCGAGCATCGCATCCTCGCCGATCTCACGCTTGGCCTGCTTCCGGCTCATCACTCGGCCGGCTCCGTGTATCGTCGAATACAGCGCCGGCTTCGATTCCTCACTCTCGACGCCTTCGATGATGACGGCCTTCTCGCCCATCGACGCGCCGACGAAACCGCGCTGGCCAGGGAATGCCGGGGTAGCACCCTTGCGGACGACCCACAATGCTTCACCGTAGTGATTTTCCTGCCAGGCGAAGTTGTGATGGTTATGCACCTCTTCGAGGATAGACGCACCCAGCAGAGCCGCAACCCTCGCGCACACCCAGTCACGACCAGCATAGGCGTAAGCGCCGGCAAGCTGCATCGCTTCGACGTAGTCGCCGCCGAGGACCGAATGGACATTCAGTAGCAGCGGATCGGTATGAATGCCGTCCTTCGCCCCGCCAGCGCGCAGGAACCAGGTTGCCGTCTTGTGGCCTAAGCCGCGCGATCCGAAATGGACGCCGATCCAGACGCGGTCGAATTCGTCGGTGAAGACGTCGACATAGTGATTACCCGAGCCAACCGTCCCCAACTGCTCGCGTGCCATCTGCTTGAGCGGGGCGGTGGCATCCAGACGCCAGGCGTCATCATCGAAGAGGGCATGATCGACCTCTTCGTTGTTACGCCGACCGACGCCGAAGGCCACGGTCTTGAAGATTTGCTCCATGATGTCAGCCATGCGGTCACGGATGTCGCTGTAGTGGAGATCAAGCCGTACCGCCTTGTTGCCGCAGCCAATGTCATAGCCAACGCCGGAGGGGGACACGTGGTCCTTGTAGGCGAGGACGCCGCCGATGGGAACCGAATAACCCAGGTGATGATCGGCCATCATGGCGGCACGGTCGGCATTCCCCGCGCAGCGCTTGATCTGCTCGAACGCGCCTGGATCGATAGGCTCGCCCCAAACTGGGATGCCGCCGATGGTCTGCATGGCTAAGCCTCCAGCGCCTCCGGCCGTGCTCCGAACTTCTCAGCCCAGCCCTCGACCTTATCGCCTGCGCGCAGTAGTTGGATAGAGTATCCGGGGATCGTGCGGTAGGCGAACTGCTTGCGAAACTCTTCGGGCGGAGAATAGGTCCTTAGCTTGCAGACCTTGAATACGCTACCAGGACCGTTCCCCTCGACTGTGACGATCGCTCTGGGGCTCACCGAGACGACAAAGACCCAGAAGCTCAGCATCTCCTCGAATACATCGCCGGCGAGCGGCATCTGCATCGCCGCTTCCGTCCTTGCCTCCCTCTCCTCCGCGCCAGGAAAACGCAATGTCACGTTCCCTCCTGCAACTGGATCGCCGAATGCTTCGCCCGCCAAACAATCGTTTGGCGGTTCGACTTTGTCTTCATCCGTGCCCCGCTATCCTCAACATAGCCCAGATCGACGAGTTCCTTCCGCCGAGTGCGAGCCCCGGAAACGCTCAAGGGCTTCTGGCCGAAGAAGTTATTCTCGGTCAGCACGGCGAAAATCTGCTCATCTGTATGTTCGCCTCGCGCCCGTAAAACAGAGAGTATCAGCATCTGCGATTCGCGGATGCGCTGCACCGAGGCGGACGCCGCATGCGAAGTCTCGGGGTCGCTGCGCCGAGCCCGAGCAGTCGGGTCCAGGAAGGAAAGCTGGTTGTCCGTCATCTCAGACCAGCGAGCACTGGCATGCCCAGGCGACCAGTAGGGCGAGCACCAGGAAGAGTAGAATGACAAGCAGCATCCCTACGAAGAAACGGATCATGTCGTGTCCGCCTTGAGTATACCACTATCGGCACCATGGTCAAGAGACGCCGTAGGACCTCCTATCGCTCGCTGATGATGCGGTGCAGCAACCGACCGACTAATCCCCACGTCGGTGCTGCCGGCGATGGAAGCCTTGATCGTTTGAGAATCCGAGTGCGCCCATTGCGCCCATCCTGCGGTCGGACGATGATGAGACCGTAAGGATCGGGCACCTCGTCCGGCTTGAGCATCCCGGCCGGGCAGACGAAATAGAACGCCGAGCAGAATGTAGCACTGCGGGCTGTCTTCTGAGGACGGCGTAACTCAGAGAGGAAGTCGCCGCGACTGACTTTGATTTCGTATCCGATGCGTGCGTAATGCCCCGACGCGTAGTAGTTGATTGCCAGTGCGTCGATATGATGAGGCCGGCCGCCTATGTCCAGCGGCGCTTCCATGATGAATGCCCAACCGCGAGCAGGATCATGCCTCTCGCTCAGAGCACGGCGCATTTCTATAGCCAGGCCTCTGTGCGACGGCCTGCCCTTCCCTGGCCGACTGACGAATGCGCTGTCCGATAAGCCCTCAATCGCAGCACGGCCAAGCTCGGTGAGTTCGTAGAAACCAGGACCCTCCCGGTAGGCCGCCCCAGCATAGTCCGGTCCTTTGACGCGGCCCAACCATCCGAACCGTACACACACCATCGCCGTCGCCCGAGTCGTGTTGACGGGTTCTCCCCTGTGCCATCTGTCAGTATCGTTGGGCACACGCACGACCTGACCGGACCAAATCCGCAGCCATCCGTCTGGATGCTGCACTATGTGGCGCAGGAGCCGAGCCTGCGAGGGCGACGGGCTAGTCAACCGGCGCTCCGCAGTGCCGGCAGGCGCAGTAGCGGGCCCCCCACTGGCCGCAATGCTCGCAAGCGACGACGGCCTTCCCGCAGTGTTGGCCGTAGAGCTTATCCATGATGGCATCGATTAGCTCCACGCTGGGAACCATGTTGGCAGCGTCTTGGTATTGGTAGCGCGTCGGTCCGGTGATGAATGGCACGGGGGCCATAAGGCGGCCGCCATGCGATCCGCTAAGTAGTAGGATTCCCACCTCTTCCGTAAGGCGGTCGCCATGCGATCCGCTAGGTAGGATTAGCACCTCTTCGGACTCGTCGCCCCATAGCCGGATCGTGCCGAACTCTAGTTCGCTTTCCATTCCCTGATCCTCTCTAGCACGCGCTGCATAACCTTCGTCGCGCGTGACGACCAACTGGGCT
>Ga0209751_10001075_pt1 | contig 28542 bp, 29 predicted proteins | sample RifCSP13_1_FD_184019 | JGI IMG/M metagenome (GOLD analysis project Ga0209751, IMG submission 184019) | Soil microbial communities from Rifle, Colorado - Rifle CSP2_sed 13_1 (SPAdes) (version 2) | ecosystem: Environmental > Terrestrial > Deep subsurface > Rock core/Sediment | place: Rifle...
TCACCTCGCTTCGATGTCAGCATTTCGCCCGACATCGGAGGCTAGCTACATGGCCCCCTGGCGGTTACCATGGCGGGACTCTCACCCGCTAGCGAACGATAGCTTCTCTGGGCGCGCAGTATGGTGTCCCCGGAATTATGTCCCCGGAATTAACACGATTCTCGCTTTGGCGACCATTCTGTGCTCTAGAAGTTCGGGCTTTGCTCAAGAAAAGCTCCGGCTTGCATGGGCGGGAGCAAGCCCGACCAACAGCCCGGTCTGGGTGATTCAGGAAAAAAAATTACTTCAGAAGCAGGGCGTCGAACCTGAGATCATCGCGATCAGCAACAGCCCCACGGTCCTTCAGGCTCTCCTGGCGGGCGAGATCGATGCCGCCAGCATCTCCGTCACCACGCTCACCAGCTCCCGCCTGGCAGGGGCCGATACTGTAATGGTTTTGGGTGTGGTTCCGACCTTCGTGGACCATATCGTATCAGCCGGAAACATTACCAGCGTGGAACAACTCAAGGGGAAAACCGGAGCTGTCAATCGCCTGGGCACCACCTCTGACATGGGCCTGCGCCTTGCGCTTAGAAGGCTCGGTATTGATCCCGAGAGAGACACCAAGATCGTCCCTGTGGGAGGCACCACGGAGAGGTTTGCGGCCCTCTCAAAAGGGCTCGTCCACTTCACGATCATAGCGGAGCCATTTGTGCGCGAGGCTGAAAAATTGGGCTTCAGAGACCTCGTCAGTATTGGCTCCCTGAAAATACCGTTTTGGTGGAACGGTATCTTGACGAGGGAAAGCATCATCAAATCGAAAAGACCGCTTATCATGAAGCTTGTGCGCGCCATGGTCGAAGCGATCCATTTTCTCAAGACCGACAAAGAGGGCGCTAAAGCGATTTTCAGAAAAAATTTGGGGATCTCAGATCCGGAAGGTCTTGAGAGAGCACATAGGGATTATAGCTCAGTTTTCCCCGAGGTGCCTTATCCTACCCCGGAGGGGGTCAAGACGATGCTCGACGATCTGGCGCCGCGTAATCCCAAGGCCGCAGCAGCAGACCCGAAGGCTTTTGTCGACCAGAGCCTGGTTAGGGAGTTGGAGGCCTCGGGCTTTATCAAGCAGCTCTACCAGAGATAGGGATCAGGGACCGGTCGCCAATCAAGGCCAACAGGGCTTCGGTCACCGTTCCCTACCTTTTTTCCTGCCCGTTGAGGATCGGCTCAAGCCAACCGGCCACAAAGGCGACAAACCGGGCGCAGTGTTCCTTTCTCTCCGGGCTGTTAAAGTTGGAAAAATCCTCAACCAGCCGCTGGCATGAGACCGTTCCAAAACGCTCTCGGAATTCCTCGATCAGTTTCCCGCTCGACTCCATGGCTGGCGTTTTGTCCACCCACTTTTCCACCCGCCCATACTTAAGGCCGATAGCTTGGATACCTCCTATGACAGCCCCGCACACCTGCCTTTGACCTCCGCCCCCTGCTGCAAGCCCGGTGGAAGAGCGCACCACGTCATCCGTGACATGGAGAGTTCCTGCGCATCTCAAACTGAGCAGGAGAGCTTCCCCTCAGCCATAACCCAACCGAAATAGCTTTGCAGCGAGATCCTTTGCTTCCATCAAGTGCCGCGATTCTCCCTAGTTTTAGGGGCATTGTCAACGTGATCTTGATCAGGTCCCTGCCACTAGCCTAATTGACCGTTTTGCGATATTGATTCTGCGGTTCTAAGGCCTGGCCTGCGTAATTGACTTTCAACGTGTGCGTGTCTTTCGGACATCGAAGCAAACAGTTTCAAGCTAGTACGATGGACGCGACGCCCACCGCTGAACGATCGCGCGAATAGGTTGTGCATGTCCACATCTATCAAAGAGTACCAAAGGTGGTGGCCCAATACAGCGCCTTGAATCGCTGCGATACTAGGACTAGCAGGCTGCGGAAAAAGTGTTTTTCATGCTTCGAGAGCCTCAGCATGAACGGAAAATCGCGAATGATTTCAAGGGCTGCTCCGTTCGCCCTGAGTTCGTCGAAGGGTGAACGGAGCGTTTTTCCGCAGCCTGCTAGGATAAAGCCACGTTAGACGTGGAATGCTCACGGCGGTTACACTGTTGGCATGAGATTCACCTGGGATGCGCGAAAGGCCGCCGCCAACTTGCGTAAGCAGGTGTCTCCTTCGAGGAGGCGTCGACTGTGTTCCGAGACACGCTCTCGGCCACGGGCCTGGATCCTGATCATTCCATCGGAGAGCACCGGTTCGTGACCTTTGGTATCTCGGTGCAGAGTCGTCTTCTTGTTGTCTGCCACACCGAGGAAGACGACACCATTCGCATAACCAGTGCTCGTCTAGCGACGAGACAGGAACGGAAGATCTATGAAGAAGGCTAGCCGGAAAGCTGTTGACGAACTTCGGCGCGAGTACAAGCGCTCCGACTTTCCTGCACTGGTACGAGGCAAGTACGCCGCGCGTCTCGCAAGGGAAACGAATGTCGTCATGCTGGAGCCTGAGGTGGCGAAGGCATTTCCCAATGATAGGGCGGTTAATGAAGCGCTGCGCGGACTCCTCGAAGTGGCGGATACCACGGCACGCCTAACTCGGCGCTTAACCGGACGCGCCGGGAAGCGCGCGCCGCTGAAGGGCGACGTTAAGCGCTCTGGAATAGCCTCTGACAGACTAGACGCTTCAAACTTCTCGTTAAAGACGTGGAAACTGCCCTGCGTGGTTTACTTCGAGACCACAGCCGTGACGTCAATTTCGAGCAGCATCCCGGGAATGGCGAGGCCGGAGATGACGAGGAACGTATTGGCGGGGATCGGTCCGCCTTCGCCGTACTCCTCGCGCCGGCATTTGGCGACATCGGCCTGGTATCGGACGTCGGTAACATGGACCACCTGCTTCACGACATCGGCAAGCGTGCCGCCGTGCTTGGCCAGGTGGCGCTTCATCTTGTCGTAGGCGTACTTGCACTGCTGGTAGGGGTTGCCCAGATGGCGGATCGTGCCCTGCGGCGCGTTCTCGTCCTCGGCGCCGACGCCGGCGAGATAGATCGTCTTGCCGGGGCCGTTGACCGTCACCACCTCGGTGAAGCGGCCCTTGGTCCATTCAGCGTAGTTATAGCGCTTCACCTCCAGCGACTGCGCCGCTGCGCTCGCCTGAAAGAGCAACGCCGACATCAGCGACACCGCTACCCACCCGAAGATTCTGAGCATGATTGGCTACCTCCCTCTGGCTTAGGACTTTCCGTTGACCCTTCATATAGCCAGCTAGTTTAAAAGCCTCCTTACCGCAACCGGTGGCCAATGTCCATCCCTCCTTACAGGTCCCGTTCAAGTTGACGTAGTCGTTGTCGCATAGTGTCTCGGCCAAAATGGGGTTCTGGGACCGGTATGTCTTCCCGGCAGGCGCTTGAGGCCCTTGCAAGCAGATCGCTACGATGTCGGTGAGGGCCGTCCGTGATTTCTCAGTGGCTGCCTCTTAGAAGAGAGTTCCTATCATTTCATTTTTTCCGAACAGGTCGACTGCAGGGACTACGATGATCAAAACCCCGCTAAAGCTTCGCAACCTCCTGCGGTCGCGCGAAAATCTTTTCCGCGGAGATCACGGTCACGTGGCGTCCAAGAGAATAGTTTTCGTGCCCCGGGTAGATCACATAGCCGCGCGGCAGATTAAAATCTGCCATGCACCTGAACAATCCCTGAGCATCCTCCGCCGTTGGGGTGGAATGAAGCTTAATTTCGAAAGGCACCCGATCGGCCCCGCGAACAATCAACAGATCGACCTCATCACCTCGCGCCGTGCGCCAGAAGTACGCCTGGTAACCCGGTGTGGTGCGATGAAAGGCCGACAGCAGTTGATCGACGACAAAGGCCTCCCAGCTCAGGCCTCTTGCCGGATGCGTGTCCAATTCTTTCACTGAATTTATGCCGAGGAAATAATGCAGCAGACCAGTATCTCGGAAATAGACCTTCGGGCTCTTGACCAATCGCTTCTTCACGTTGGCGAAAAACGGCGGCACCTTACGAATCAGGAAGGTCTGCTCCAAAATATCCACATAGCGGTTGACGGTGTGGTAGCTGACACCCAACGAGGAGGCCAATTGCGAAGCATTCCAGATCGCTCCGTTGCAACGGGCCAGCATTGCCCATAGCTTCCGCATCTGGGACGCGGACACATCTATGCCCAGGGCGGGCAGGTCTCGCTCGATGAAAGCTCGCGTGTAGGCTTCCTGCCAGTCGCGCCGCGCGGAGTCACTTTGTTCCAAAAAAGCCGTAGGGAAGCATCCCCGAAACCACAGCGTTGCCAGTCCTCCCTTAGCGCGACGAGCCATGACCTCGTCCCATCGGAAAGGCGCCAGATCCAGAAATGCGGTCCGGCCAGCCAGAGACTCCGATATCTCCTGCACTAGCCAAGGCGACGCCGAGCCCAGCAGCACGAAACGGGAGCGACGGCTCCCTTTGCGATCAATCACGCTTCGCAAGACTGAAAAGAGTTCCGGTACGCGCTGAGCTTCATCGAAGATTACCCGGTCCCCCAATTGATCGAGGCGAGCTTCGGGATCGGCCGCCAGGGGCGTCGCGTCCGACGGTCGCTCAAGGTCCAGGTAGGTCCATCCCGGCAAGGCCTGCCGAATGAAGGTGGTCTTCCCACACTGCCGTGGTCCCAGCACGGTAACCGCCGGAAAATGGCCCAGAAGTCGCCGCAGCAGCGCGTCGTATTGGCGCTTGACCATATGTGCATTTTAGAAGGGCTGCTTCTATTTTGCAACACCGGTGTTCACCGGATAACCTCTTGTCTTGACTTTTTCCCCTTAGGAGAGAAGGAAAAATTGCAGGTAAATATCCATCCATGCCTGCAAGCCGGTCTCAGGCCGACATAACGTGTGATTATCGGATACTTTCCGGGTTCAAATACTGAATGGGGGCGAGTTGAATCCCCCTCATAGGCGCGTGAGACTTTCGAATGCGGGCTGGCACGTCGCCGTGGAGGCAGTTCTCGAATTCTTGGCGGCCCGCTCCCGAAAGGAATTCCCTATCATTCATTATTCCGCCTCGCTAAACAAAGTTAACAAAGATTGAATTAGCGACGAGGAGGCCACGGCGTGTGAGACGGAGCCGTTCCGCGTTTTCTTCCATCAGCCCGTCTTCCAGCCAATCTCGAATTGCGGGATAAAACTCGGCTGGATTCTTGCCGAAGCGCCGGGAAAACTCTTCCACCGAGATACCTAGGGTCATGCGCAATCCAAGAAACATAAACTCCGCGGCCGTCTGGTGACGATCGGTTCTCTCCTCCTCTGCCACGGCCCTCCCTTCACTCGCAATGCGGGCCATATAACGAGGCGGGTGTCTCTCGTTTTGCCATCGGTGAGCGATACAGTCGCCGATGCGTTGATGCGAGTGAGCTCCCGCGCCGACTCCCAAGTAGTCTCCCCCCTGCCAATAATTGACATTATGGCGCGCCTGCCACCCGGGTCGGGCGTAGTTGGAGATCTCATAGCGCTCCAGACCCACGCCCGCGAGCGCTTCCTCGATAAGCTCCGCCATCGCGACCTCTTCCTCTTCGGGAAGGGGCGAAATTTTTCCGGCGCGGTATTGCCGATAAAAAATCGTCTTCTCCTCGATCGTCAAGCCATAGGCGGAAAGATGGGGCGGGTGAAAGCTCAAGGTCTCCTCAAGGTCAGCGCTCAAATCAGAGAGGGATTGTCCTGGACTCGCGTAGATCAGGTCGACATTGAAATTCTCGAACCCTGCCTTCAAGATGGCCCGCAACGCTTCGCGCGTTTCGTCAGCGGTGTGAAGGCGGCCCAAGAAGCGCAGCAGATGGGGTTGAAAAGACTGCGCGCCCAGGCTCAGCCGATTGACGCCGCAGGAACGATAGCCGAAAAAATGTTTGGTGTCCGCCGGGTCGGGATTCGCCTCCAAGCTGATCTCGATGCCTTCTTCGAAGGAAAATAAGGCCGCGGCTTTTTCCAGGATTTTTCCGATGCTCTGCGGAGCAAATACCGACGGCGTCCCGCCGCCGAAGAAGATGCTCCGCAAGCTCCGGCTCCTCCAGCACTCCGACAAGGCGTGAACTTCCAGTTCTTTGATCAGCGCCGTGGTGTAATCCGCTTCAGGAATCCTGCGGACGACCTGCACGTTGAAATCGCAATAAGGACACTTGCGGATGCAGTAAGGGATGTGGAGGTAAAGTGAGAAGGACTCTTGCTGTGAAGCCATGTGGTTTCATGATATTTTTGTCTGGGCCGGCGCGCAACAGGCCAGACGGTGCGCCACGAAGCTTGAGGGCTTGGATGCTGGGAAGCTTTCGGGCCTCCTCACCTCCCAGCTTTCCAGCCATGGCCTGGTTTGAATTCGCTAGGTTCGGTTGTTATAGTTAGCGATCGCAGTTCCCCGGAAGGCCGGATCCAAGATGTCGGTTGCCGAACACAAGGCCAAAGCCAAGAGGAGCCTGGACTGCTTTGTCCTCACTGTCAGCGACACGCGCGATAAGGCTAGTGATCAGAGCGGCCAGCTGATCAAATCCTTGCTGGCCGAGAACGGCCACCGGTTGATCGGCTACGAGATCGTCAAGGATGAGCCGGCCCAGATCGAAGCCCTGCTTCTGGACGCGCTCAACCGGACGGATGTCGAGGCAATTATCGTCAACGGCGGCACGGGCATCTCGCCGCGCGATGGAACCTATGAGGTGGTGTGCCGCCTTTTAGAAAAACGCCTGGATGGGTTCGGGGAGATTTTCCGCTTTTTGAGCTACCAGGATATCGGCCCAGCCGCGATGATGAGCCGCGCGGTAGCCGGGACGGCCAAGAGAAAAGTGCTCGTCTCGCTTCCGGGATCGCGGGGAGCGGTCGATCTGGCGATGCGCAAACTCCTGTTGCCCGAACTCGGTCACATGGTCTCCCAGCTCAAGGGACAATGAAAATAAAAGTTAAATTCTTCGCCATCCTAAGGGAGCGCGTCGGAGTCGGAGAGATCACGAAAGAGATCAGAGAGGGCAGCACGGTGAAGGAGCTCTGGGAGGCCTTAAAGCGGGACTACCCCAAACTGGCTGCCGCTGAGATGCGCCTGCTTTATGCGGTCAACCAGGATTACGTCAACGGGGATCACGTCCTCAAGGACCATGACGAGATAGTTTTCGTCCCTCCGGTCAGCGGGGGTTAGCCGATGTTTCGCGTGAGTGATAAACCGCTCAATCTCCAAGAGCTCATCGACTACGTCACCGATCCCGAGGCCGGCGCCATCGTGACCTTCGTCGGCACGACCAGGAACCACAATGAAGGGCGCCGGGTCATCTCCCTCGACTACGAAGCTTACCCGGAGATGGCCGAAAAAGAGCTGGCTCGAGTCGGTGAGGAAGCGAAAAAGAGCTGGAACATCCAGCGCATGGGCATCGTGCATAGAATCGGCCCGGTAAAAATCACCGAGCCCAGCGTGATCATCGCAGTCTCCGCGGCACACCGGGACGATGCCTTTCAGGCCTGCCGTTTCGCCATCGAGGAGATCAAAAAGAGCGTTCCGATCTGGAAGAAGGAGATCTTCGAAGGGGGGGAAATCTGGATTGGGACGCAGAGCGGCCAGCGCTTTAACCCCGCCGATTGAGCCTACTCTTCTCCGGTCAAACTCATGGAACCTTCCCTCTATGCCGCCTTCGCTCTGGGGTTGATCCTCGGCGTCAAGCACGCTTTGGATGCCGATCACCTGATCGCGGTCTCAACCATTGTCGGCGAGCACAAGAATCTCAAGTGGGCCTCCCTTATCGGGGCTTTCTGGGGACTGGGTCACACCACTACCCTCTTTGCGGTGGGGCTCCTCGTCATCGGGTTGCGCGTGACGATCCCGCCCCGTCTGGCCTTGGGGCTTGAATTTCTCGTCGCCCTCATGCTGGTATTTCTCGGCGCCAGCATCCTATGGCGCTCTTTCCGCGACGAACGGCTCCACGCCCACGTCCACGCTCATAACCCGGAAACCCACACCCATTTTCACCTGCACGGGACGAGCGAAGAGGACCACAGCCACCCCCATCCGTTTCGCTCCATGCGGAAGCCTTTCCTTGTCGGCATGGTTCACGGCCTAGCGGGCAGCGCCGCCCTCATGTTGCTGGTTCTGACGACCATCCCCTCGCCGTTTGCGGGGCTGGCCTACATCTTGATCTTCGGTATCGGCTCCGTCGGGGGGATGCTGGCCCTAAGCAATATGATCGCTGTGCCTTTTATTTTGACCGCCCGACGCTTCACGCTCATGAATCAATGGATACGGATCTTAGCGGGAACTGCGAGCATTGGGTTTGGGCTTTTCCTCGGCTGGGCAATTGGATTTCAGCAGGGTCTCTTTTAGCTTTGCTTCAGGATTCTCGTCCTCAGCCTGGCCCGGAGCCAGAGGATCACGGCTAGAATAAACCCGATAAGAAGGATAGAAACCAGCGTTTCCGCCGTGTCAATGCCATAGGCGATGCGATGGTAGGTCTCACCGACCCACCACCCGAGATAGCCGAGGAAAAGACAGCGCGGGATGGTGCCGTAAAAAGTCCAGAGCGTGAACTCTTTTAGCGGCAGGCGGATCAGGCCCGCCGCGGCAGAGATGACCGAGAGCGGGAAGATCGGCAGGGCACGCAAAAAGAATATCGAGGTGTTTATCTGCCCCGCACGAAAGCGGTGCTCCATCGCCTCTACCTCCTGCCAGCCGAAACCGAGAAATCCCTTCCAGCGCTCCACCAGGGGTTTTCCTCCCAGGTATCCGATACCATAGCCGATATAGGCCCCCAGGGTCGAAGCCACCGAGCCCGGTAGAACGATGAGAAGCAGAACGGGAAGCATAGCCTCAGGGGCGCTAATCTCCGGGTTAATCAGGATAAAACCGGCGCCCATGATCACTAGCGGCGACGGAATGGGCACGATCACCGATTCGATGACGACGCCAATGAAAACGCTCCACGGCCCGTAGGACCGTATGGAGTCCATGATCCAACTTAAAATTTCGCTCAAAGCCCTTCCTCCCCGATATCTCAATCAGGTTACCAGCTTTGAGCACAGTAATCCAACGGAGCGAAGGGCCCGGGGAAAACACCCATCTCTGGTTGGAAGACCGCCTAGTTGACATGATCATAGATACCGGATAAAGGAAACTCCTGCGCAGAGGGCTTGGGCGCAGGGCGTTAAGGGGGGTACGGGTCGTATGGAGGAAGGCTTTAAGGTCCGGGCGGAGGTCGTGAAGGTTCGCCACCACTGTCCTCTGGGCCACAAGGTAGGCGACGCCTGGGAGATCGGGGAGACGACGCCTGAGGGGCTCTGCATCTACGCGTTTCTAGCCTTCTCGCCCGCGTGGAGCGCTCTTCGGACCGGCGGCCGGTTTGCATGGGAGGAGGACCCAGACGCGGTGCAATTTGCCTGCCCCGATAAGGGGGAGGTAGTGTTTGAGCTGCGCCGGATCCGGGAGCAGGAAGAGAAGATGCCGGAGACGGGTGGGGAAAAGCCAAGCGAGGATTGATCCGACACGGGAGGGGCGAGGAAGAAGAGATCCAACCGCCCCGGCCACACCAGCCGCTCAGCTTCCTTCGATTCGATGGATGGAACCTTTGGGGATTGCGCCGAGCAGCGTTTGAAAGGCCTGGTTTAAATAATCTTGATCTTTGGATTCGAGCGTCACTTTCACCCTGTATTCCGGATTGTCGATCACCGGATACGATCCCAAAAGGAGCTTCGGGTAGCTGGCAAGGAGATTGTTGAGAATCGAGGCGATCACTCCTTCTCCCTCCCTGACATAGATCACTTTTAGGTGGAAGGGGGATCCGCGAAAGCCCTCTTTGATGGCTTCAAAACGCTCGTAGAGGATCTTGGGGATGCCCGGAAAGATGTACACGTTATGCATTCTCACCACTGGGCTGTACAGCGAGCCCTCCCCAAGAAGCTCAGCTCCCTCGGGCACCTCGGCCATGCGCAGCCTAGCCGCGTTAAGGTTCGCCCCAAGGCGCTCCCGCAAGCGGCGCTCCAGCTCAGGGTGGCGCACCACGCTGACCCGAAAGCCGCGGGCGATCCCTGACATCGTTACGTCATCATGGGTGGGCCCCACTCCGCCAGTGGTAAAGACAAAATCGAAGGCGCGCGAGAAGGCGGCGACCTCTTGGCCGATCATCTCGATCTCATCCGGGATCACGATGATCCGCCTGACCTCTACCCCCAACGCGCGCAACTCTTGGCAGAGGAAATGGGAGTTGGTGTCCTGAGTTTTCCCGGACAGGACCTCGTTCCCGATAATGACGATGCCAGCCGTCTTAGAGGTCGAACTCACTGCAGCTCTGAATGTATTGACATTGGGGATCGGAACACACCAAGCGACACTTGTGGTTGACTAGCTTGGAACCACAGATGGGGCAAAACTCCCACCGGTGCTCTTCTCTCTTGGGCGACGTTTCGGATGGGGCCAACTTAACTTCCTCCCAGCACACAGCGCGCGCGCTGGACGTTGTCGACTTTGAAAATCAGCTGCTCCTCCACCCGTTCACCTCGGGGACCGCGGAAAACGGCTTATTTTATGCTTAGAACCACTCCAGTGACAACCAAAGCGAAGGGCCGGCGGTTACTCTGTGTCAACGCCGCTTGGCCTCATCGAAAAAGCCTGCGAGCATTTTCGCCCAAAACCTTTTGCTTCACCTGCGCCGTGGTCTTTGCCTTTCGAATGATCCGCACCGAGTTCGCCAGCAGACCGATGGTAGGAAAATCGCTGCCCATGAGGACCTGGCCTTCCCCCATCATCTGAACCGCAAACCGGATCTCCTCCGGGCTCCAAAAGGGTGGCGCAGTATCGACGAAGATTCGCCGTTTGTATTTATCGAAAAAGCCCTTGGAGCGTTTGTCCCAGAAAGACGGATTGAGCCGGTTCTTCAAGGCGAAAAAGGCTCCGCCCATGTGAGAGAAGACGAATCGGAGCTGGGGGAAGCGATCGAGCGTGCCGCTGAGCATCAACCGGGTGATGTTGATCGTAGTATCAAACGCGCGCCCGAGATTACGCGTCAGGTTAAATTGCTCCATTCCGTGCGGGTGGGCAAGAGGGATCTCGGCGGCGGGATGGACGACGACCGGGATGTCCAGGTCCGAGACCGTCTTGTAAAAGGGGAAAAAACGCTCATCGTCAAGAAGGATGCCGTTGATGTGGGTGTTGATGGCCACACCCTTGAAGCCCAGCTCGACCACCGCCCGCTTGAGCTCTTTGTGACCCTCAGGATCGAGCGGAGGGACATGGGCGAGCGGGATGATGCGATCAGGGTATTGGGCGGAGACCTCTGCCATTCGGTCGTTGATCAAGCGCCCCCCCTTGAGATCCACCCAATCGAGCCAGACCCCGACGTGGAGCACTGCCTGGTTTACCCCGGCTCGATCCATCGCCTTGATTTGCTCCTCGATTCGGGCGGTCATCTTGGGAGGCGAGAACAGCTGAACCCCCGCGCGCTGGATGCGAAAGCGGTCGGGCTCGTGGACGACCTCCTCTTCCGGACGGACGTAAAGTTCGGGCCTCCGGTAATGCTCTTCGGGCATCCAATGATGGTGGACATCGATGACGAGAGGCTTCTTCATGCCCCCCTTTTAATCGAAATTACCCGGGTTGACAAGGGATTTTTCCAGTCCACAGCCGCCCGATTGGACTTCGACGGAGGCTCGTAATATATTTCCCGAATACATGCCTAACGTAATGGTGTGGGTTGATCGTCTCGAAAAGAGCTACGGCTCGATCATCGCCCTAGACAGCATCTCGTTCTCGGTTGCGGCCGGCAGAATCTTCGGCCTTTTGGGACCCAACGGCGCGGGCAAGACTACGGCGATCAAGATTCTGACGACCCTGGCTCGGCCCGACGCGGGAACAGCCGAGATCGCGGGGATCGACGTATTGAGGGATCCGGTCAAAGTCCGGGGCCTCATCGGATACGTCCCGCAGGAGCTGACCGTGGATCCCTATCTTACCGCGCGCGAGCACCTCCGTTACTACGGCGATCTCTATCACCTGTCCGCGACCCTCCGGGAAGCCAGGATGCGCGAGCTGCTATCCTTGGTGGGGTTGATCGGCCATGAGGATCGGCGTGTGCGCACCTTCTCAGGGGGGATGAAGAAAAAACTCGACCTTGCCTGCGGCCTGCTCCATCGCCCCCCTTTGATCTTGCTCGACGAACCTTCTCTAGGCCTGGACGTGCGCGGGCGCCACGACGTCTGGAGTTACATTTTGCACCTTAAGGACCAAGGAGCGACCGTGCTTCTCTGCACCAATTACATGGATGAGGCGGAGCGCCTCTGCGACGAAGTGGCGATCATCGACCGCGGCCGGATCGCCGCGATAGGGACACCCGCCGCGCTCAAAAGCGAACTTAAACGAGACGTGATCTCGGTGGAACTGAGCGCCTCGAACGATCATCACGGGGGAAAACTCGCCGCCCTCGAGCAGGCCGTCTCGAAGCTGGGGATGGTCCGAGCGATCGCGAAAGACGGCACACAGCTTAAGATCTACGTCGAAAGCAATGAGATGGCCTTGCCACAGATCCTCCAGTCCGCGGCTGCGCTGACAGCTCCGATCCAGGCCATCACGTATAGCCGACCCAGTCTGGACGAGGTCTTCTTCCACCACACCGGGCACAGCTTTGCCGAGAGGAACGAGCCACGTGGGTGAATTCCTGCAAGAAACCAAGGCGCAACTCGTCCGCTGGCTCATCCACCTGTGGCGCGAGCCTTTCGGCATGGCCTTTAACCTGATCAATCCGATCATCCTCCTCATCTTTATGGGGGGAGCTTTCCAAGGCATGGCCAAGGATTTCAGCGGCGGGGACTACCGTTCCTATCTGCTGCCGGGGATTCTGGCCTTGACGGCTTTTGGGAACAGCCTGGCGGGAGGTATCCCCCTGCTTTTCGACAAGGAAAACGGCTTTCTTTTGCGCCTGATGAGTGCCCCAATTTCTCGCGCCTCCATCATCGTCGGCCGCTTTCTCGCAGTCAACATCAACACCATGTTCCAGTGTTTGATGATCCTGGCGCTCGGGCTTTTCTTCGGTATTCAGATCGCTGCGGGAGTCGGCGGTGCGTTGGCGCTTCTCCTGATCAGCCTGCTTCTCGGCTTTGGCATCACGGTCATCTCCTTAATCCTCGCCTTTGTTCTGAAAAACCACGGCGACTTTTTCGCCATCCTGGGGATTACGGCGCTTCCGCTCAGTTTTCTCTCCAGCGCCTTTGTCCCCTTGGATTCCCTCTCCGGATGGATGAGGCTTTTGGCGCAAGTCAACCCCATGACCTATGCGGTTGACGCGATGCGCTCCCTGATTCTGTCCGGCTGGGACGGGTCGATGCTGGCGCGAATGGCGATCGTGCTCGTGCTTTTCGACGCCGCAGCGTTCTGGCTCGGTAATAAAATCCTACGCCGGCACATGGCCTAGCTTGACTCTGATGACAGGTGAGAAACCAAAAACGCCCGACGAGATTCGTGCAGAGCGGCGCAAGGAGCGCTGGAAAGCCTTTTTTACCCCTTTCATCTACCTGGGCTCGATTGTTGTCTCCGTGGCCATACTCATGGCGCTCATCAAAACCTGCAGCCAGCGCTTCCCTTCGCCTTAGGAAATTTCCCTTGCCTCCAAAGTCCCGCCTCAGGTAAATTGACATCCTATGGCTGAGGCCTCGTTGCAAGTAGCCGAGCTGACAGCGAAATTCGATCAAAATCTCGACTCCTACCGGGGCCAAGTTTACAATGAGACCCAGGTGCGCCTGGAATTTATCAACCCGCTCTTCGAGGCGCTTGGTTGGGATGTTGCCAATAAAGCTGGCTATGCCGAAGCCTATAAAGATGTCATCCACGAGGACGCTATTAAAGTGGGAGGCGCCACCAAAGCGCCGGACTATTCCTTCCGCATCGGGGGCGTGCGGAAATTCTTCTTAGAGGCCAAAAAGCCCGCCATCAGTATAAAAGACGAGACTAGCCCGGCCTACCAACTGCGCCGCTATGCCTGGAGCGCCAAACTACCGCTCTCGATCCTCACCAACTTTGCGGAGTTTGCCGTCTACGACTGCCGTCTGCCTCCCAAGGAGTCGGATAAGGCGAGCATAGGGAGAGTCCTTTATTTCACCTACAAAGATTACGTGGCGGAGCTAGGGGCCGCATCTTGACCTTTGACATTCGTTGAGGCGTCTCAATGTCACGGTGAACGATTTGACCCTCAAACTGTGACCCTCAAACCTTGTTGTTCTTGGGGGTACCGCTTTTCTTTGTGGGGACTTACGGCGTGTCCGTATACGTTCGGTCGCGTACTGGCGCATCGATGCTCTTGATTTGATGCGAATGGAACGTTGACCTCCCCTTGCGAACGCCGGTAGAATAAGGCGACATGGCGTCTATTTCGACTAAGTGCTTTGCCTGCAAGGAGCCACGTAAACTGACTGAGGAACACATCATTCCTCAATCAATTGGAGGTAGGCTTACGGCCTTCTCTGTCACAAGATCGTGTAACTCGGACCTCGGAAGAACTCTTGATGCCGCAATATCTGACACTTTTGGCCATATTGCCACGACTTTAAGCATAAAAAGACAAAGGGGTACAAGTCAGGCTTTTGCGGTGGAAGAAGTTGATGCGAAGACGAGACTTCTTTTCGATGGCAAGCGGCTTGTCAGAAAAAATCCCATCGTCAAATATAAGGTTAAAGAGGACGGCAAGACCCTCGATTTCGTGGATGTTACTGGTCGATCACAAAAAGAGCGTGACAAAATCATGCAATCATTGAAAGCGAGGTATAGAACGTCTGGTGAAGAAAAAACTTGGGAAGAGCAGCGTCCGGGACCAGTAGACACGATGTATGCGAGAGCGATTGACACCACATTGACTCGGAGGGCCGTAACTAAAATGGCTTACGGCCTTCTCTGTCACAAGATCCCATCAACAGAGGTGTTTTCCAAGGCTTTCGATGAAGCCAGAGCTTATATTAGGTTTGGCACTGGTAGTGATCTTGCAACTGCGAATTTCGTTCATACACGATTCATGTGCGACTACATTCGCCCTCTTCACAAAATTCATATCAATTTTGACCGCCGGAATGCCCTGGTTGTAGGGTATGTAATGATCTTTGGGATTTTCAGATTTAGTGTCTTACTGTCAAAGAGCTATTCCAGTTGGCTTGAGTGGCCATGTCTTGATTACACTTATGATCCTGTGGCCATGAGGGTCATAGAAGGGAGTCCTTTCGTCAGAGCACCCGCTCTTTCGGAAGTTCAGATTCTACGGCCTAAGCAATCCAAACAACTCGTTCGTCAGGAACTTATCACCTGCCACAAGATACTTGAGGAGTATGTGGAAGGCTACAAATTTTTGGACATAGAATTCGAGCAGCCTCAAGAGTAATAAGCAGGAGCTGGCGGTCAGTTTTGAGGCCGACCGGGCTCAAAGGATACGGAAGTAAGCAGCGGGGGCCTAACCAGCCAGTTGGAGTCCGACGCTTGCAAAGCTCCCGCGGCTCACCCGGAGCGTTGAGGCTGTAGAAAAAGTCAAAGTGAAAAATCTACAAGAAAAACGACTGTCGCATTTGACTTATAAGCCACGATCTCGGGTCGGGAGACCATTTAGGTACCCCCAATTTTAGTTGGCGGGGACTTTTTCTACAGCCTCGTTAGACCGCGAAAGGAGAAGATGACAACTTCTGATAAGCGGCCGCAATTTGAAGCTTCGAGCACGTCCCAAGCTGACGGGTTACCAATTTGCGAGCCCATCCTGGCTGTCCAAAAGCTCGTAGAAGCCCTTGTGACGCCTGACGAAATGGAGGGGATACTGGAGAGCGCAGCTCGAACTTTCGAATACAAGAGAGTCAAGGAGAGAATGCTGCCCTTCTTCAACCAGCTAGCGGAACTCTCGTCCCTAGAAGGTCCCCTGGGCTGCGGGGTCTCTGATGAAGAAGATGTGGCCCCTTTCTCGAATCTCGTTAGCCATGCCGAAAATCTATGGAAAGATGCGTGCCTTCTGTTCAAGGCTAGGTGTTATGCGCCATCGCTTTTCTTAGCCATAGTCGCGCTTGAGAAGGAGGGGAAAAGGGGACGCGAACCTTTTCCGGCGTTCTACCATCTTCTGAAATCGGGCATGTCATCGCTGTGGCGGGCCCTTATCGGCAGGGACCGTAAGGTCAACATGCGGTTGGTCAGGGCTGGTGGCAAAGTCATTGAGGGCAAATACTCTCTCGCGCTGTCGGTAATGGCTGAGGCGGCTGCGGGGTATCGATTCCAGCTCCTGATTGAGGATTCCGCAGGCGAGGAGCAGTTCGATGCCGTGATAACGATGTTCCTTGACTTCCTGGAGGCCTACCATGCCGACCATCTGGACGCTGACCTGACGAAGGAGATCCGTGAAAGGCGTGTGGTTGGACGGACCATATTGCTTGCGTACGACAAGGAGCGGAAAGACTTTCGTGTCGTGGACCCGATACCGCGGAGCGAGAAGAGAACATAGCACGTCGCTCCAGCCGCCCGGCTGCACCGGCCGCCGTGCGTTGGCGTCAGACCTCACACAACATGACAAAAGCTGAGCAAAAAGACCGCTATTCCAACCTGGTAGAACGTGGTGAGAACATCGTGCGGCGCTCACGTGCGTTCGGAGTAAGGAGCGTCAAGTCTTGGCAGAATGCTTCCGTACACTGGTTGCGAGAGAATCTTCCCGAATCTGGTCTGGCGGAGGACGTCCTTTTGGTTTCGCCACCGAGTGGCTTGCCCTCCAAAAGAGGAATGAAAAGCTCGGATGTCAAGAACGTTCAACGGGTCCTCAAAGTTCTTTACAGAGCGCGTGATCTTCTCCCTTTCCTTGACGACCGTAAGAGACAGCAAGCCCCCCGTCCTGAGAACATCCGCAAGGTCTTTATCGTTCATGGGCGCAATGACACCCTAAAAGTCTCAGTCGCCCGCCTCCTTGAGAAGGTCAATTTGAAACCAATAATATTGCACGAGCAGCCTAATCTGGGGAGAACAATCATCGAGAAGTTCTTGGACTATTCAGATGTAGCATTTGCCGTTATTCTCCTCACAGGGGATGATCGGGGCGGGCCCGCACAAGACCCACCGGAAAAATACAGACTTCGGGCTCGGCAGAATGTCATACTTGAATTAGGTTATTTCATAAGGGCTCTGGGGAGAAAGCGGGTCGCGGCCATCTATCAGCAAGACGTAGAAATTCCATCGGATTATAGCGGAGTGCTTTTCATTCCTCACGATGAGTCTGGCATCTGGCAGTTGCGTCTGGCCAAAGAAATCAGGGCTTCGGGAATAAGGGTGGACCTGAATAAACTGTGAAGCGTGCGGTCGGACAAAGGGTTGGGAGTTTTTATTCCGATCAGCCGCGAACAACCCAGAGCAGAAATCCCGTCTTCAGCGTGAGATCGAAGCCACCGACCGCGAGATTGACCAACTCGTCTACGAACTCTACGGCCTGACGGAGGAGGAGATTAAGATCGTGGAGGACGGTGAGACAGGATAGAGGGTGGCTGGTCTTCGGAGGTACAATGTCCGAACTGTTAGATCGGATGTGGGCATTCTTAACGGAATACGAGAACCTGCTCGGCTCGGGTGCTGCAATTGCAACCATACTGGCTACAGTCGGCGGCGCTTTATACTGGATTTATCGACGGCTCACGGCTTCAAAGAACCCAGCTGGGAAAACACTGTTGATCGACCAATCTGCTAGTAGCGGTAACGTCGCAATCCAAACCTTTGGGTCCGTAAATGTTCATGCAGGATCCATCCAACAAGAAACTATAGTTGGCCTTGAATTCCAGGTGGCTGACCTCATCAACCGTGGAATTATTAACATGGAGCGTTTCCAGCTTGATGATGCAGAAAAGCTATTGCGGGAAGCTTGGAGCCGTCTGCCGATTCGTGCCGTTGGTAACGTGTACCTCAACCTGGGTACGATATACTTCTCAAGAAAGAATTTCTCACTTGCCGAAGAATATTTGTCGGCGGCCTTACAAATCAACCGGGACACCAACTCCAAGCCTGCGCTTGCCACGACCTATGCGAATTTGGGAGAGCTTTACCGACACGATCATAACTTTGAGAAAGCCGAAGCATACCAGATGAAAGCATTAGCGATTGAGGAAGCCCTAGGTCGCAAGGCTGAGATTGCAAACATCTACTTGAATTTGGGGTTGGTTCATGCGTCGCAATGTCACCACAGGACCGCCGAAGAATGGTTCAATAAGAGCGTTAGCCTTTCTAAGGAGCTTGGGATAACCTCCCAAGTGGAAAAAACTCGGAAATGCATCGCTATGTTAAGGTCCTGCCCAAATTATCCTTGACCGCGAAATCGAGGCCACCGACCGCCAGATCGAGTGTTGAGAAGTCCTGGGAAGCTGAAGAGAATCACCGCTGTCAGCTCCCTGCCAACCGTGCTATTCTGACCAATATCCTTAATGCGTTGGCACCTTCTGGAATATCGTGGACGTCATTCAAGCCCTTAAGACAGCCACCTCTCGGGTGGCCGAGCGGTACTTCTGGCTATCGGTAGCGGGCCAGGGTGCGCCCGTGAAACGGGAGCGCGTCTACTGCTATGAGCTATACCACCAACTCCGCTGCCTATTGCCGGCCGGCGGCGCCCTTACTCTTAGCGCAGAACCCGACAAGAGAGGCCACCCGGACTTCCAAGGACGGCAGCCGAACCCGGACCTGATCTTCCATGAACCAGGAACCCACAGAAGCAATCAAGCCGTGATTGAGGTCGAATGTCGTCCCGATCGGAGACATCTCCGCAAAGATTTCGAGACGTTTAGGCTCCTCAAGGACAAGGGCTACCGGGAGTTTGTCCTTTTACTCTTCGGGGTCCTGGGGGTTTCGTGGCAACGCCTAGCCCAAGTCGCCGAAGAGGTTGGTCTACCCCTGGAAGAGGTCGCAGTGCTGCTCCACCAAGCACCAGGTCAAGAAGCAACTCGCGAGAGCGGTGGCACGGTACCTAACCCCTGTGAGGCCCCCGGTTATAAAGGGCAAAAAACTCCCTTGACGAAAAATTCTTCGCGTCAGCGCCAATATCGCTCTCTGGGGTAATTCCGTTCTGACTTCGTTTCTCAATTTCAGGTGCTAAGCCATGAGGCCCTGCACCAAACACTTAGCGAGGTTTAGGACAGTTCACCAACACCCTTGAAGTCGTACGGTACAACCCCGTAGCTCTCGGCTCAGACGTTATCCCTGCCAAACTCCCCATTCACGCGAAACTCCCCACTCTAGTCTCCGTCGCCTTTCCGCTGTACAATCCCCATAGCAAAGGAGTAAATCTCTCTCAGCGCCTTAGTCCAACCTGTCTGCGTGCGACGCAGGCCCGTTTTATCCCGAAGGCCTTTCCACGGTCGGGGCTTGACCCCACTTCTTCCTAGCAAGCCTCGGGGATAAAACGCTATACGTCTAGGAAAAGGTGAAATCGCTGCTCGATTAGATGAGCCTGAGGGTTGGCAAATGGTGAAGAGGGAAGTTGTTGCGGATTGGTTGAAGCGCGCACTCGCATCACTTGGAGGCCGCGCCACGATTGCTCAGGTCATGGACGAGATCTACAAGAAGCACGGCCGCGAGATCGATGGAACCGGTGACTTTGAGAAGAAGTGGACTTACGAGGTGAGGTGGGCAGCAGACATGCTTAGAAAAGCCGGAATCATGAAGCCAGCGTCTGACTCTCCAAGGGGTATTTGGGAGCTTGACGAGCCAATCTGACTACCCCGCCCAATTCCTATGAGGCGCCCGGTTGTCAAGGGCAAATGAAGGACAAGAGGTCATTGCTTGACTTTACACAGCATGACTCCCGGTTCGCGCCGACGCTCGAAGGGCGGAGAAAAGGGGACGCGACCCTTTTCTGTTGCTGCCAACGCGCTTCTTTTCTGGGCAGAAAAAAAGGGACATTCTGGTTTTTCTTGAATTTTACTAGCCCACGACCGAGCTATGCCACGGACGGCGTACGGGAGTTGGAAGAATCTTCTGCCGAGTCGTCCACCTTCGCCTCCCGCGGTCCGAAGTCTTTCTCTGGAAAAGCACAATGTCCCCTTTTCTCCCCCACGAACTGGTTCTTGACACCTCAGGAGAGTAAAAGCTCCAAGTCCTCTCGGGTTAGATTGTGAATCAGGCTATTGTCGGCGGTGATGATGGCCTCGGCCAGGCCTCGCTTGGTTCGCTGCAGGTCGAGTACCTTCTCCTCGACCGTGTCGCGGGCGATCAGGCGGTAGGCAAAGACGTGGCACGTCTGGCCGATGCGGTGCGCGCGGTCGATGGCCTGGGCCTCGACCGCGGGGTTCCACCACGGATCAAGAAGATACACGTATTCGGCGGCGTGAAGGTTGAGCCCAAGGCCTCCCGCCTTCAGGCTAATGAGAAATAGCTTCAAGCTCGGATCGTTCTGAAATTGCTCGACCCGCGCCTCGCGGTCTCGCGTCCGGCCGTCGAGGTAGGCATACGGAACGTTGGCCCGGTCGATCCGGCGGCGCAAGATGGCGAGCAGACTCGTGAATTGCGAAAAAACCAGAGCCTTGTGTCCCTCATCGAGCACCTGATCGAGCTGTGAAAGGAGCGTGTCGATTTTGGCGCTTGGCTCCGCCAACTTGCTTTTATCAATAAGGCCGGGGTGGCAGGCCGCCTGGCGCAAGCGGAGCAGGGCTTCAAGCACTTGAAATTTCACCTGGCTCATGCCCTCGCGCTCAAGATTTCTCAGCACGCGGGACCGGTAGTAGGCGCGCAGCTCGTCGTAGAACTTCTTTTCTCGCGGCTCGAGATCACAGTAAATCGTCTGCTCGGTTTTTGGCGGTAGCTCCCGCGCAACCTGTCCTTTCGTCCGCCTCAGGATAAAAGGCCGCAAAGCCTGCGCCAGGAGGCTCTGTGTGGGGGCATCGGGGTTGCGCCCGAGGCGGCCAAAAACCGACGCGCTCCCGAGCATGGCCGGGTTAAGAAACTCGAAGAGGCTCCAGAGCTCGCCCAGATGGTTTTCCACCGGCGTGCCGCTCAAGGCCAGGCGGTGATTGGCGCTGAGCAGGCGCGCGGCCTTGGCCGAAAGCGTTCCGGCATTCTTGATTGCCTGGGCTTCGTCGAGAATACAGTAGTCAAAGCGCAGGTTCTTGAATTGGAGGGCGTCGCGCCTCAGCGTGCCGTAAGTCGTGATCACCACGTCGTACTCGTCAAAGTGGTCGCCGGGTTTGAAGCGCGCTATTCCCGTGTGGTCAAGAATTCGCAGTTTGGGGGCAAAACGGGCGGCCTCTCTCTTCCAATGAAACACGAGCGACCGCGGCACGACCACGAGCGATAGGCGAGGTGATTTTATCCCATCGCTTGGTGAGCTGCTGGCGCGCAGTTCCCGACGCGATTCCAACAGCGCGAGCACCTGAACGGTCTTGCCCAGCCCCATGTCGTCCGCCAGGCAGCCACCGAATCCGAACCGCTGGAGAAAGCAAAGCCAGCCGAGTCCCTCGCGCTGGTAGCCGCGCAACTGGCCGGAAAAATCCGCTGGTGGATCAACGGGCGTGACGCCGGCAAAGCTATGGAGCTGCTTGCGGACGCGCTCGAAAATCGCGTCGGCCGTCACCTCCGGCTCCGAGGCGATCAGGGCGTCCAGGAGGCCAATTTGTTGCCTCGTGAATCGCAGGTGATTTCCCTGAACGCTTCCGAGGCCGGCGAGGAGGCCATATTTTTTCAACCATTCTTCGGGAAGTATCCCCAGCGTGCCGTCGTCAAGCCGGACGGTATGCTCGCCCTGCCTGAGCGCCCGAAGCAGTTCCGGAAGCGAGGCCGTGATTTCGCCGAACTGCACGGCACCGCGGAGCTCGAACCAATCGATGCCCGAGCTGATTTCCATGCGCAGCTCGCCAGGCGTGCGGTAGAGCTTCCCTTGAGCTTCCACATGCCAGCCTTCGTTGGTAAGAGCGCGGACCACTTTGGGGAGATGGTCCGGTAACAACTCGAGCTCAGGATCGCCGGTCGAATAGGCTCTTCGGAAACCAAGCTGCTTGAGCCGCTTTTCGGCGACGATCTCAGTCTCGATGTCTCTGAGGATCAGGCGGCGCCGGTCCTTTTGATAGATGCCTTGACCGGGGCGCTTGTGAGGGATCACCTCTCCCTCATATTCAAAGGACAACTCACCCACCAGGCGCGCCCGGCCCCATGGATTACGCTCCCCTGGCTTTATGATTAAACAGGGCTTCGGGCGATGGGAGGCCACCTCAAACTTAAGCTCCTCTGGAAGCTCCAGTTGAGGCCTTCGAGAGAGTCGCAACAACTCAGTGAGGAAATCGTCTGCTTCTTTCTTGGGAACCGACAAAGATCCGCGCCCACGCAGAAGAGATATCCAACCGAAGGCGCCAAAGTCCTGAAGGCGGGCGACCCAGCCGCCGTAGAATACCAGGCCGCCTGCGAGGAGCAATGCGGGTCTCGCCAGCTCCATCTCCCCCTCTGCCCGCCGTAATGAGCCACTGACCAGGTACCGCTCCCCGACGTCTTCAGGCATGATCTTGAGCCAAAGCTCCCAGGGACTCCCGTCGTCCCATCGGATTGGCGCGAGTTCAGCGCCCATCAAAGACGCGCGGAGGAAGCAACGCCCCGTCGCGCACATGAGCGGAAGCACAACATCCCACGCTGGTTGGGCAAGCGCGTAACTAAAAGGCGCCGAATCGTAATAGTACGACGAGTAACCATAGCTCATCTCTTGTCCTGCTCCGAGTAGAAGGGTCAGGATGCGTCTGTCGCTCGGACCTGAAAGGTTGGCGATTTCATGTAAGCGCATTCTGCGAGATTTGAGCTTGCCCCAACTGCCGTCCATCTTTCTATCACGCTGGGCTACCTCGACTGTAAGCCGCTCGCTAGCCAGTGTGTCCTGGACATCTATCAGATAGACCAACTCCCGCTCCGGAGACCATCTCGATGGGCTCTCCTCTGCTTCCATGGCCCCGAGGAGGCCCTGAAGTTGCTGCTTCCAGCTTGGTGCCGGCGGTTTTTTCGTTCCCGGCGGCCGCTCGGGTTTCCCGGCGGGGAAAGACCTCGGGCTCGCTTCTTCAATCTGGAGTGGAGGAATATCTCCCGAACCTTCGAGATAGCCTTCTTGTTCCGCTGCCAGAAATGTCGCCCAGATGTGCTTGCAACTTACGAACTCCCTCTCATAATAGGGACAACTGCACGAGAAGTCGAATGAGTTTTTTGCGCGGGAGATCCGTACATAGTACTGGTGGGTCCCCTGAACAGTCGCCTCCACGCGCCATGCGTCACCTTCAAGGACGTTAACAGCCCCGCGCAAGAAATATAAGCGGCCTCGGTTCTGAGAGATCCTATCTACTAGGGCGGAAATATTTGCCGTCAGGAAACCCATCACAGGAAAAAACTGATTATGGCACTGCGGTGAAAAAGTCCATAATCGGTAATGATATTGGAACGACGGTGATATAGCAACGCTCCCCTTTGATTGAGATAGCAGTTACGCTATAATTCGCACCGATAGTTGTTTTAAGAGCACAAAAATGAGGGATCTGGGAGTCATTATCTTAGCGGCAGGCGAGGGCAAGCGGATGAAGTCCGGCCTGCCGAAAGTGCTCCACTGCCTGGGGGGAAAACCACTTCTGCTGCATGCTCTTAAGACCGCGCAGAGCTTGAACCCGAAGAGGATAGCAGTCGTTGTGGGACACGGCGCTGCAGAGGTCAAGCAAGCATGCGCGGATAATGGAATCAGTTGGGTTTTCCAGCAGCGCCAATTCGGGACTGGTCATGCGGTCAGTTGCACTAGGGAAATCTTTCAAGATTTTTCCGGAGACCTCTTGATCCTGAGCGGCGATGTCCCTCTCATCTCCCGAGATAGCCTGCTCGCTCTCCTGCGCCATCACCGCGAGCACAGCGCGACGCTTACGTTTTTGACGGCTTTTCTGGCACAGCCCTCGGGTTACGGAAGGATCCTGCGCAACGAGAAGGAAGAATTGATTGGCATTGTCGAAGAACGGGATGCCGCTGAGCCGGAAAAGAAAATCAAAGAAGTCAACGCGGGAATCTACGTGGTCTCGACGCGCTTTCTCTATACCGCGCTGGAAGAACTGAACAGCGACAACCAACAGGGCGAATATTACTTGCCGGATATCGGGCGAATTGCCCAAAGGAATGGAAAGATTGTCCGAACGGTCCGAGCTGAGGACGAAAGGGAAATCCTGGGCATCAATACGAGAGAGGAGCTCGCGTTTATGGAGAAGACGTTGCAGGAGAGAATCAACCGCAAATGGATGGAAGCCGGCGTGACCCTCAAAGACCCGCAGACGACCTACATCGAAGAAGAGGTTATGATCGGCGAGGATACGGTGATTGGGCCGAGCACGCACCTCATGGGCCGCACGACCATCGGAGAGGGATGCCGGATCGATGGCAACGCCTACTTGACCAATGTCCGGCTCGGCAATCGGGTGCACCTAAAATTTTCTGTCGTCGCCACGGAGTCCCAGATCGAAGACGAGGCGGAGGTAGGGCCGTTCGCCCACCTCCGTCCGGGAACCTCGCTCAGACGCAGGGTTCACATCGGCAGCTTCGTCGAAACCAAGCAGGCGGCCATTGGGGAAGGGTCCAAGGCCAACCACCTGACCTACCTGGGCGATGTCACCGTCGGACGCGACGCCAACATCGGGGCCGGCACGATCATCTGCAACTACGACGGATTCCGAAAATATCGAACCATTATCGGAGACAGGGTCCAGGTGGGCAGCGATACCACGCTGGTCGCCCCGGTCAGTCTCGGCGATGACGCCTACGTTGCGACGGCCACGACCGTGCGTCACGATGTCCCGCCCGGTGCCCTCGTCTACAACGAAAGACACGAGCGCGTCAGGGAAGGCTGGACCGCCGAGAAACGCAAACGTATGGAGCAGCCCAAGAACTGATGTGCGGCATCGTCGGATACATCGGCCAGCGCGAGGCCGCTCCCCTGCTCCTGGAAAGCCTCAAGAAGCTCGAGTACCGGGGCTACGATTCGGCGGGGATCGCCGTGCTCGATAACGGTCACGTCACGATCCGTCGCTGTGAGGGAAAGCTTGAAAATCTTGCAGAGGCGCTGGCCCGAAACCCGCTACGCGGAAATATCGGAATCGGCCATACCCGTTGGGCGACCCACGGCCGTCCGTCCGAAACCAACGCCCACCCTCACCGAGCCGGGAATGTCGTGGTCGTCCACAACGGGATCATCGAGAACTATCTCAAACTCAAAGAGGATCTGCTGCAGGACGGCGCCCGCTTTGAGTCCGAGACCGATACCGAAATCGTCGCCCATCTGGTCGACGCGAAGATTCGCAAAGGCGCGGATTTCCTAACTGCCGTACGGAGGAGCCTCAAAGAGATCCAGGGCTCCTATGCGCTTGTCTTTCTCAACGAAAGCGATCCGGAGAGGTTGATCGTCGCCAAGAATTCTACTCCTATTGTCGTGGGCTCGGCCGAGGACGAGACCTTTATCGCGTCGGATATCCCCGCGCTGCTCGACTATACCCGCAAGGTAACCTTCCTGGAGGACGGAGAGATCGGCGAGATCACGGCCGAAGGGCTCCGCATTTTGGATGGAAAGGGAAGGTCCATCAGAAGGGCCTTTAAAGAGATCACCTGGGATGCCGTGGCGGCTCGCAAAGGGGGATACCGCCACTTCATGTTGAAAGAGATCCATGAGCAGCCTCGCGCCCTGACCGACACCTTCCGCGGCCGCATCTCCCTGAGAGAAGGTGCGGTTTCGCTTGAAGGCGTCCCGCTCAAGGCAAGCGACGCGAAAGAGATCGAGCGAATTCACCTGGTCGCTTGCGGGACCGCATGGCACGCCGCGCTGGTGGGAAAATTCATGCTCGAAGAAATCGCCGGAATCCCTGCGGAAGCCGACTACGGTTCCGAGTTTCGTTACCGCTCCCCGATCCTCAATTCCCGCTCTTTGATTCTCCTCATCAGCCAGTCAGGAGAGACCGCTGACACCTTGGCCGCGGTCGAGATGGGCCGGCAAAAAAAGGCCAAGGTGGTCTCTATCTGCAACGTGGTAGATTCTTCCTTGGCCCGCAAATCCGACGGGGTCTTCTATACCCGCGCTGGACCGGAAATCAGCGTGGCGAGCACCAAGGCATTCACTACGCAGCTCGCGGCTCTGTATCTTTTCGCCATTGGCTTGGCGCGGCCCAGCGGCCGCTTGAAGCGGACTGAGGCCGGAAAGCTGCTAAAAGACCTCATGCGCCTTCCCCACTGGATCGAAGCCGCGCTGAAGCTTCAAGGCGAACTGGAAGCTTTAGCCCGGGAGCTGAGCTCCGCCTCCGATTTTCTTTACTTGGGCAGAGGCATCAACTACCCCATCGCCCTCGAGGGCGCCCTAAAGCTGAAGGAGATCTCCTACATCCACGCCGAAGGATACCCTGCGGGCGAGATGAAGCATGGACCGATCGCCTTGATCGACGAAAAGATGCCTGTGGTCGTGCTGTTGCCCAGAGACCGCTATTATCAAAAGACGCTGGGAAATCTTAAGGAAGTTGAGTCCAGAGGAGGCAAAGTGATTGTGGTTACCGACCAGGCCGATGCGACCCTTGAGGCTTCGGCCTACCGGGTCCTCACCGTCCCCAAAGCCTCCTACTTCCTCACCCCCATCGTGCTTACGGTCCCGCTCCAGCTCCTCGCCTACGAGATCGCCGTCCACCGCGGTACCGACGTGGACCAACCGCGCAACCTTGCCAAGAGCGTTACCGTAGAGTAGCGATCAGGCCAGAGGCAGAAGCCCTTTAAAGACCGACTTCACGAAGCGAGAGCGCCGCATCCTCGGGCGTGACGGGATTGATGTAAAACCCCGATCCCCACTCAAACCCCGCCACCAGCGTCAGCTTGGGCATGATCTCAACGTGCCAGTGATAGTGGCCGTTATCCGGCTCCTCTAGAGGATTGGAGTGAATGATGTAGTTAAATGGCGGGTCATTGAGCGCGCGATTGAGCCGGATCAAAGTTTCCCTCAGAGACCGGGAAAGATCTAGGTATTCCTGCTTCGAGGCATGCTCGAAAAAGGGAGAATGTTTCTTCGGGAGAATCCAGGTCTCGAAGGGAAAGCGAGGAGCAAAGGGACAGATAACCAGGAAATGATCGTTTTCGCTCACGATCCTCCCCCGATCCTCTAATTCCTGCCTCACGATGTCACAGTAAATGCAGCGTTCTTTGTACTTATAATATTCCATCGCGCCTTTGAGTTCCTCAATGACATTGCTCGGAACGATCGGCAGAGCGATCAGTTGGGAGTGGGTGTGTTCGAGCGTGGCGCCCGCCTCCGCGCCCTGATTTTTGAAGATCAGGATGTAGCGAAAGCGCTTGTCCTTTTTGAGATCCAGAATCCGATCCCGGTAGGCCCACAGAACATCCTCAAACTGCTTCTCGCTCAAAGACCCGATATTGGATTCGTGTTTGGGGGTTTCGATGATTACCTCATGGGCGCCAAGGCCATTCATGAGGTCGTAGACACCGTCGCCGCGCCGGTCGAGCTCCCCTTCGATCATGAGGGCGGGAAATTTGTTCGGGACCACCCTCAACGTCCAACCCGGCATGTTGGGCTTCGATCCATCCGGCCGATAAGCCGCGATCTCGGGCGGCGTGACCTCTTCATTGCCCGCACAGAAAGGACAGGGGCCGGGTCTAGGTGAATCGCTTTTCTTCGGATTATGGTTGGGCCTTTTGCCCCTTTCGGTCGAGATAATAACCCAACGCCCAACCACGGGATCTTTTCTCAATTGCGGCATTTACCTACACCACTCTCCTTCCCACCTACCTTTTTTATAACTGCTGACCCTCGTTTTGTCCAGCAGAATCTTCGTGCTCGACTCCGTGGCGCGGTAAATTTCCTTCGCGAAATCCTTTGGCGCAGAGGTAAATTTCCGACGAGCCCCTGCGGGTGGCTTCCGGTCGGGTGCGCTCAACCGAGCGGAAGCGTTTGCCCAGTTCTTCCGTGTACACCCTTAGCTCTTCTCCGACAAAGGTTTTGACCAAAAAATGGCCTCCCGGCCTGAGAAGACGGCATGCCAATCGTAAAGCTGAGCGGCAGAGTTCGAGGGAGCGACTCACATCCGCGTCGCGGATGCCGGTCAGGCGAGGGGAAAGATCAGACAGAATACAGTCGGCCTTGGAACCCAGTGTCGCCGTGATTTCCATTTCGCCCGCCTCGGAAGTGATATCGGCCTGGAGGAGAGCGATGTTTTTATCCTTGAAAGGTTCAATCGGTTGGAGATCGACACCGACAACTTTCCCTTCCGGTCCCGCAAGACGCGCGGCCACCTGAACCCAGCCGCCCGGAGCCGCGCCAAGATCCACAACTCGATCCCCCGGCTTTAACAGACGGAACCGCCGGTTCAGCTCTAACAGCTTGTAGGCCGCACGGGAGCGATACCCTTCGCATTTCGCCTTGCGATAGAACGCATCTTTTGGCTGGTACGCCATGAGACTAGTATACGGCAAGAACCAGCCAGGGAACAGGCGAGTAACTTTGAGTTTCGAGTCTGCGGTTCAGGCGATAACTAGAAACTGAGAACTGAAAACTAAAAACTTATTTATTGAGCCGTGACCCGGAACTCCACGCGCCGATTGACTGCACGCGCCCAGTCGGTC
>Ga0209751_10001077_pt1 | contig 28503 bp, 27 predicted proteins | sample RifCSP13_1_FD_184019 | JGI IMG/M metagenome (GOLD analysis project Ga0209751, IMG submission 184019) | Soil microbial communities from Rifle, Colorado - Rifle CSP2_sed 13_1 (SPAdes) (version 2) | ecosystem: Environmental > Terrestrial > Deep subsurface > Rock core/Sediment | place: Rifle...
CATGGAGATACTCCTTTAAAGAATTCACTGATTAGCTGAAAACACCGTGTTGCGCCGCGGAGACTAGAAAGTCCTACCATGACCATTTGAATTGCTAATCCTGTTTTGTTCCAGCATATCTCCTCGCTTTATTGCGCGTTCTTTCCACTTGTCACGGCTCTGCTCTAAATCCCTAATTCAATATTTTATTTGTTTCTCATATTTGGCAATTGAAATATGAAGGGTGACCCTATTTGTCCTTGCTGACCATCTCTATTGGGAGAGATGGCTCCGGCGCAACTCCGAAATGAGCCCTTCAGTAAACTCCCTTCGAGGCTTTTTAAGAAGGTGATCGTAGAAGACCAAGACGATCTGATCATCGTTGCTATCAGACAAAGAATGTGCTCCTCTGGGATTGTCAGGTAAGTTTTTCCACCGGGCAGAGTAACCTTCCAACGTTTCGAATAAAATTTGGAGATCTTCCACGTTACCTACGTCTTTCAGGATGATTAGGCTCAATGCGCGATCAATCGGTCCCGGATAAATGGTAAGATCGCGGAGAAAATGTCCAGCTCCATATTTGTCGACCACCTTTATTGTCCGGAAGAGACTGACCATCATTTCATCACTTAGCCGGTGTTTTTTCTTAAGATCAAGCCACGTCTGATGGTATTCCGGCAGCACATACGGAGACCACTGGGAACGTATTGGAACCGGCGCTGAAAAGGATGCAGGGGGCGGATTCACTGCGCGAGAGGCGAATCCGGATGCGAATTGGTATCCTTGCCATAGAGCAAACAATCCAAAGGCGGCCAGAAAACCTGTTACCCAACCGGGTTTTAGGAAACTCTGAAAGCTGGTGGTTGGATTATGGGATAGAAGCTGAGGGAGGGGCTTGGATAGCGCCCGTAAAGCGACAAAAAAGTCTAAGAACTTCTCCTCCTTGTCTCCCAGAACGATCATGGCGCTCTGGCGCAGGGCCGCTAGTTTGCTATCCAGGGTTTTGATTTCCCCCTTGAATTGACAATAGGCAAGCAGAACGTCATTGTTCCCGGTTGCCGAGATGGTGACACTAATCATATGGGCCAAGAGGAATGCCTCAATCATCTCCCTCCCACCCCTGTGAAACTTTACAATCACCTCGTAAATCCTGGTGTCGGGTGTTAATGGGATAGCCACTTCACTGGAGGGCTTTATTATAACGGCATTCTCATCGGTCATGTTTACCTGCCATTCTTAGCGGTTCGGTAAGGTCATCGCCCCGATGCGTTTCCCTGCTGCTCACTGGTATATTGGACTAAAAGCAGCTATATTTATCCACGCAGAGATACTCAAGCCATCGGTCATCTTCAGACTTGCATCTTTCCCAATATCTATATAGTCATTCACACCATCAAAACTATAAGTACTATCAGCATTGCCAGACCTATCTGTGGTCAATGAAGCTCCAAATACTGCTCCGTGATTCCCGTTCCCACTCTCATCATTGGCATTTCCATTGAAAGGATAATATGCTGCCAAACCACTATTTAAATCGTCTTGGGCAAAAGTTATTCCCCCAAAAGCAAAAATAAGAAAAACATTCCTTTTGATTGGTCAACGTTGATAAATTCAAGCTACGAGTCAAAATCTATTAGTATAAGGGAACAAGGGGTCAAATCTTTACAGGCTGTCCGAGAATAGGTATTTTGGCAAATTCTCGTGTCATAAGTCCTTTAATATCAACATCTGATTTTTTGAATTTTGCATTCTCGGACAGCCTGGAAAGATTTGACCCCTTTCCTGCTCTGCCCCCTTTCTATTTTCGTGTTTTTCGTGGGTAAATTGAAGTTCCTGAACATAAACAAATAGTATTATAGCACTGTGCTTTATTTCTGCAAGCAAATTATTACACAGTGTAATTGTTTCTTATAACAAGGCGCTATAACATATGCCTTATGGAAAAAAAGAATACCGTCGGAAACAACATAATGAAATTCAGATTAAAGGCTGGAATTACGCAGGAGGAGCTTGCCTTGAGGAGTGGTCTCTCACAGGGCTATATAAACCAACTGGAACACGGAGTGAGAAACTATACACAAAAGTCGCTGGAGTTGATCGCAGTTGCCCTGTCGGTCCCGTTAATAGAATTCTTCAAGGAAGGAGAGATCGAGCAGGCTTCTGCAGTTGCAGAAGATGTCGGGATATACCAAAAGAAAAGGTCTTACAAGAAAGAGTTCATGCCGATTTTAAATGATTTACCAGAATACATCGTTGGCCATTATCTTACCCTTTTGAAATTAGAACGGGAACTGATGAGGAAGAAAGAAGAGGAAAAGCCCTGCGATAAGCGCAAGTAAGAAAATCGGTAGGTATGAAAATGGAAAACGAGAGTTTAAATACGATGGGGAAGATGCGTATTTCTAATTGTTATAGACATCACTATTTTATGGAATATATTGTGATTTATTGCTCTCTGTGACAGGAAATGGTTATTTTCTAAAGAATAAGTATCGATAGGGATCAAACCTTCATTGTTCAATTATTAAGTTGAAACCATTGACTTGATGAATAAGGGATATGGAGTAATGAGCAATTAATAAAAGAAGTTGTAGCACTTATTCTTGGAATCAAAAATCCAAAATTAAATATTTGGTAATACATTGGTAATGCTTTTTTGGAAAACTCTCGCTTATAGCCATCATGGCATACTTTCTCGTTGCATTATTTTAGAGAATTTGGTTTAATTCTAAAAGTTAAAATTGGTTTATGCCAGAGTGGTGGAATTGGCAGACACGCCAGACTCAAAATCTGGTCCCCGTCACAGGGGGTAAGGGTTCAACTCCCTTCTCTGGCATTTCTTTTAAAATAATATATTTACAAAAATAGTGTTTTGAGTCCTTTGGCTTAAGGTGGCTAACCTTAAGCCTTTTTTGTTTGTCACAAATTTATTCGCTCTTTTCAAATACTAGCGAGACGAAGCCCCAGACGATAAAAACATTTGAAACCACAGATTCCGCAGATTACACAGAGAAAAGATACTAATAGTCTGTGTCTGCTGTTGATACATATAAAAACTTGACTCATCTGTAAAGATAAATTGCGGATAAAGATTTATAAAGGAATGATATATGTTTATCAACATAATAGAACGACTCACCTTTTATATCGGACTATTCGGGTATATAGTTATTTATTGGGGCATAGTAAAATCCCTGTGCCAATTCTTTCAGGCAGAACTTTACAAAAAACAAGACGTACAGAGCAAATCTCTGGATCAGATACGTTTAATGCTGGGAAAATACCTGAGTTTCGGCCTTGAGATATTCATAGGAAAGGACATTGTAACAACAATCTTGAGTCCGACATGGCAGGAGATTGAGAGGCTCGGCGCCATTGTTGCAATCCGAATTGTCCTGAACTTTTTTCTTAATCGTGATATAAAGTTATTAACCACTAAGAAATAATTATTATAAAAGCTTAGTTTTCTCTATGGCCAGCATACAATCTACCATTATAGAAATGTTACACCACGTCTTTCCCCAACATGCTAACCCTGCAGGCACTTTATATGGGGGATGGATGATGAACTGGATCGTAACGGCTGGGAATCTGGCTGCTTCACGGTTAACCAAAAAACCCCTCCTTCTGGCCTCTATCGAGGATTTATTCTTTCTTCAGCCTGTAAGAATTGGTGATGTAGTTACAGTCAAGGCCATGGTCGAATATGTGGGAAAGACCTCCCTGGAAGCAAAGGCCGTGGTATTTTGTAAACCGTTAAACGGAGAAGAAAAACTTTGCACCCGTGCGAGGATGTCCTTCGTTTCCAGCGATGTTCGTGGCAAACCAGTACCGATAGAACAACAGATTGAACCTGCCGACGAAAAGGAAATGAAAATCTATCGGTATGCAAAGGAGATACGGGAAGGAAGACTTGCTCGAATCGCTCAAAGACGACAAAAGGTACAAGATACAAATCTGGAAGATATTGGACAATTAAGCCTTCGGGTGTATCGGCTGGTCTTTCCGGAAGATGCAATATATGGTAACCTCATGTACGGGGGAAAACTCCTCCTAATACTCGATGAGATTATGGCCATTACGGCAATAAAGTTTGCTAAAGGCACTATCGTAACGGCTTCCCTGGATGCCCTGGATTTTTACCACCCTATCTATGTAGGTAATATCCTGGTACTGGCATCGTCGTTGAATTACACAGGCAGGTCTTCTATGGAAATTGGCGTAAAAGTTCTTGCCGAAGACCCAATAAACAACACCATTCAACATACCTGTACGGCCTTTTCTACCTGCGTTAAGGTAGACGAGAACGGCAGACCCAGACTCCTTGCACCATTTACTCCTATAACCGATGTGGAGAAGAAACGCTGGGCTGAAGCTGAAGAAAGAAAGCAGCATCGTATGCAAAGATTGAAGGAATTGCAAGCGATTGGACTAAAAGAATACTAATACAATATTATAGTCAGCGACAATAATAAATAAACAATTCCCACTTTGTTAAAGGGGGATTTAGGGGGATTCATTTGAGTCGTTCACTATAGAAAAAAACTCAGTCTTACGTGTTAGGACTTCAGGTTTTAGTCTCCTCTTCTTCCAGCTTGATGTCATAAGCATCCAGGATCGTACCCTTGGCCTTTTCCAAATTTCCTAACGATATCTCATAATCAATAATCGCCTTTGCCTCATTACCTTCCGCAGTAGCCAAATCCTCCTGTGCACGCAGGATTTCGAGGCTTGTAGACCTTCCTACACGGTACTTTTTTTCCTCCACCTCTAACCTTTTCTGTGCCAATTCCCTGGCCTTTCTTGTGGCGTTGACCCTTTCAATGTTGGTCATCACCGCACGAACCGCCTCCCGCGCTTCTACGACAACATCCAGTTCCATTTTTTTGATATTCGTATTAGCCTGTTGCTCAGCGATTTTCGCTTTACTATATTGGCTCCTTGCCGATCGATTACCTATAGGAATTGACAAAGTAAGTCCAAGAAACTCACCCTGGAACTGTTCTGAAAATACAGAGTCATTAGCCGCCGATACCTCTTTTCCAAGGCCTGTGTAAAGCACCCCTCCAGTAAAATCCAACTGCGGAAATAATTCATTCTTTCGCCTTCTGGTCTGCATACCTGCATTTTCTACTTGGAGCTGTAATCCGTGAAGTTCAGGCCTGTTTTCCATGGCAACCTTAATAGCATCTTTTAATTCAACCTTTTTTGATTCAAAAATAGGCTTATCGGTTGGCATAATAGCAGCATCGGAAATAATTTCATTGTCTGCCATATTCATGACCCTTTTGAGTTCATCCTCTTTATCCTTAATCGCATTTTCTGCGGTAATTACCGCCTCTACCCTTGATGCCACGCCGGCTTCTGCATCAACAACATCAAGCGGCGCAAGGGTACCAGTTTCCACCTGTATTTTGTTCTTTTTCAATAGATCTTCTGCACGTTCTTTAGACTTTTTTGCCACTTTTAAATCCTCGATTGCCTTTATAAGATTCCAATATGCTTCCTGGACAGAGTTGGAAACCTCTATTGCAGTAATTTTAAATTGAGCTAAAGAAATCTTTTTATTGTTTCTGGCAATATAGATGGGGCTTCTATTATAAAACCAACCAGCGCCTTTTAATAAAGGCTGTGTAACCTGCGCCTGTATAAAATTTGTATAGGAAGGATTGATTAATTGAAAGGGACTGGGGTTTAAGAAACTTCTAAACATATTATACTCCAGGGATACGGTTGCGCCTGTTGGCATCAATGACTGAAGAACGGCATCGGCCGTATGCCCCTGTGAAACAAATGGAGTAATAACCGTTGTCCCGGTTTGTAATACGTTACTACTCGGCACTTCACTATCCTGTTTAGTACCCGTTAATTTCAGCATAGGATCAAACCTTGCTTTTTCTACAGTAATATCATAATTACTGGATTTCGAACTTAGCTTCGATATCTCTATATCGAAATTATTGCGCAGGGCATAAATAATGCTATCCTTCAGACTGAGGCTAACAAACTTTAGATCCGAGGACATTTCCACCTTTGCATTTTCTGGCGAAGGATTGGAAGTGGTTTGTACCTCAGGTTTTTTATTACCACCAAAGGATATCCCACTATAGAGCAAAATGAGATACACAACACTAGTTAAAAAGGTATTCTTCATGAATCATCCTCTTATCTGACGATAGCGTCCTTTTTGACGAACACGCCCATGATTTTGTATTAAGTTGTAAAACTTCTTTCTCCGAAAGTTTCTACCTCCCCTTCATCCCCTCCTTGCGAAGGAGGGGAAAGAGGGGTGGTTAATTAGTTGCGGCTTGCTGCGCTAGATTATATTAGCACCCTTTGATTAATGCCATGGCTTCTGCACGAGTCGCGGGGTTATCGCGAAAGATGCCGCGTACTACAGAGGTCTGTACCCTTGTGCCTGGTTTTTTAATACCCCTCATGGTCATGCACAGATGTTCGGCTTCGATAATAGCGAGCACACCTTTGGGCTTTAGCGCCTTCATGATGGATTCTGCAATATCTGTGGTTAGTCTTTCCTGGACTTGCAGTCGCTTTGCCTCTATTTCTACAACCCTTGCCAGTTTACTAATCCCCGTTACCCGGTTCCCTTGTGGAATGTAAGCTACGTGCGCAACACCACTAAAAGGGAGGAGGTGATGCTCACACATTGAATAAAAGGGGATGTCTTTTAAGAGTACAATTTCATCGTACTTTTCAGATTTTAATACCTTGATCTCCGTGTGCGAGTCCTGCCCGATACCTGCATATATTTCTTCACACATATCGGCAACCCGTTCGGGTGTTTCCAAAAGGCCTTCACGCTTAGGATCGTCACCAATACCCTCTAAAAATAAACGAATGGATTCTATAATCTTTTTTTTGTCTATCAAAATAAAACTCCTTTTTAAAATATCTCGTAAAATCCGAAATTCGAATATCGAAATCCCAAACGAATACAAAAAATTCTTAACTGACATTTTCGAATTTTGGACTTCGTCGTGAGCGCTCAGTCGAACGATTTCGTGCTTCGGATTTCTCTTTAGGGCATTAGGCCATAATTTTTCAATATATTGACTAATTGGTTCTCATGTTCTTTCGTCATATCGCAAAGCGGCAACCGCATCTCCCCATTTATTCTTCCCAGCAACTTCATGGCAGTTTTTACAGGAATTGGATTGGTTTCAATAAACATACCCTTGCACAGCGGAAAAAGTTTGTGATGACATTTCCTGGCTGCTTCAAAATTGCCATCTAAACAATAACGGGTTAAAGCGGCTGTATCCGCAGGGACAATATTTGCTACTACCGATATCACCCCTTTCCCACCCACAGACATAATAGGCAGGGTGAGCGAATCATCACCTGAAAGGACGGTTATATTGCACAATTGTAATATCTGAGTCGTTTGATCAATATTTCCACTGGCCTCTTTTATTCCAATAATATTTTTAATTTCTGCAAGCCTTGCCACCGTCTCCGGTAAAATGGAAATACCTGTTCTGGACGGAACATTATATATTACAATGGGGATATCCACTTCTTCGGCAATGAGTTTGTAATGCCGATAGAGTCCCTCCGGGGTAGGCTTATTGTAGTAAGGTGTAATAAGCAGGACGCCGTCTGCCCCTGCTTTTTTAGCATGTTTTGTCAAGCGCAGGGCTTCCGCCGTATTATTTGAGCCTGCTCCAGCCAGTACCTTTATCCTTCCCGCTACCGTACTGACAACCTCACCGACCACTCGTTCGTGATCTTCAAACGAAAGGGTGGCGGATTCCCCGGTCGTACCGCAGGGAACGATCCCGCTTGTCCCGTTTTTTATATGGAATTCGATGAGTTCTTTCTGCTTTTTATAGTCAACTTCTCCATTTTTAAAGGGTGTTACCAATGCGACAAGGGAACCCGTAAACATATTTATTCTCCTTTTTGTCCTTTGCTCATCAAAATGTTTTTCTCCATGCTTTTAATACTATCTTTCATTTGTTTTAAAGATAAGATATAATGTTGCGCTAACACTAACAAGACTACTGGTTCGAACCAAAATTTCGACTATGTTTAAAAATTAACTCCTTCATTTCTGAAACAGCCTTCCGGATGCCTACAAAGACCGCGCGTGACACAATGCTGTGCCCGATATGCAATTCCTCGACATCAAGGGATTCTACAAGCAATCCAACGTTTTGATAAGTCAAGCCATGTCCTGCATTTACTCGTAATCCCAATTTTTGAGCCGTCTTTACACCTACCTGTAACTTTTCAATCATTTTATTCCTGACAGCCATATCTTTTGCATTCGCATAATTTCCCGTGTGGAGTTCAATATACTGTGCATCCACATCCTTTGATGCAGCTATCTGATTTTCTTCCGGGTCGATAAAAAGACTGACCAGGATACCGGCATCTTTAAATTTTTTAATCGCATCCACAATGGCCTTTTTTTGAGATACGACGTCTAATCCACCCTCTGTTGTAATCTCCTGTCTTTTCTCAGGCACAAGGGTGACCTGTTCTGGTTTTGTTTTAAGTGCAATATTTACTATCTCTGGCGCTGTTGACATCTCGAGATTCAGCTTAGTAAATATCGTTTCTCTCAGCAATCTGACATCGCGGTCCTGTATATGTCTTCGATCTTCTCTCAGGTGAACGGTAATAATATCCGCACCTCCCAGGACTGCAAGCGAAGCTGCCGTCACAGGGTCAGGTTCGAATGTCCTTCTGGCCTGGCGTATCGTGGCAATATGGTCTATATTTACACCTAACTGTATCATTTTACCTCCGGGGAACGCATTTTTTCGCGGATGTCTAAATGTACTTCGGGTAATTTGTCAACGAGTTCCACGTTTTTCGGTAAATTACATTTTATTGGTTGTTTATAAGGTCCCGGCGGTTTTAATGAGGTAACATCAATATATAATACAACATCTTCAGTATTGAGCTTATCCAATACAAGTTTGGGACCTTTTACCCTTATATTGGCATATTCATCCTGTAGTTTGATCTCATAGGAATATTCTGCAGGTCTCATTACCTTGATCTTTATTTTCTCAAGGAATCGTGTATCTTGTTGTTCAACGATTTGTAACCAAACCTGCACTTCTTCGTTACACGTAACTGGCACAGAAACGTTTTTATCGCCTCGTTTTACGATTACTTTCTGGTCAATTCCAATCCTCCAGGGGAACGTACGGTTCTGGTCTATCGTAATTCCTCCGATATCTATCGGTATCGTATTAACAAAAGAAGCCTCTTTTAACATATTGAGAGGACCAATTATCTCGACTTCTCCCGGAAATACGAATTCATTTGCAATCGCATATCCAATGGCTGGTTCACCTTTCTTTTGTAAATTGACCTTTAATTTTTTCTGCTGTAATTTACCAAGTACTATATCGAATTTACCAGGATAAATGGATACCAATTTGACGGCGTTGGGTAGATTCAGGTGTTCTCTCGTTATGGGAATCGTTTGCTTCGCCTGATCTTCTATGCCCTCTGGCGATTCCTTTACGACGTACCGTGCCTGTATTTTCCGGTCTTTTATCATATCTTCAACGCTTTCGATAATATTTTGTGGCCCTCGCAGATGTATGGTTATCTCCTCTGTACTCTGCTCGAGTATGGTAATACCTTCGGGAACAGAAACATTCAATTTAACCATTTCCGTTATATCTTCGGTCTGCCGATTAATTGCGTAAAGCCAGAGCGCAACGGCCATAACCAGCGCCATGAATTTTGTGAGGATATTGCCGGTAAATATTTCCTTGATCACACCTGCTGGCTCCTTGCGATACCAAATCTTTCCGTAGAAAGTTCGTCGAGTATCTTTTTCAATCCTTTCTCATCGATGTCTCGATTCAACGCACCCTTGAACCCGGTTGAGATAGTGCCTGTTTCTTCTGACACAATAATAACGATGGCATCGGTTTCTTCTGTCAGTCCAATACCTGCCCTATGGCGTGTACCGAGGCTCTTTGATAGCTCCATATTTTCAGTAAGCGGGAGCAAGCAACCCGCTGCAATTATTTTCTGCTCCTGAATAATGGCAGCCCCGTCGTGCAAAGGGGAACCATGCCAAAATATGGTACATATCAGTTCACTTGATACGTCCGCATTTAATCTCGTTCCAGTTTCTATAAAACTATCCAGACCAACCTCTCTCTCTATGGCTATTAACGCACCAATTTTATTTTTAGACAAAGTTCCAATAGCTTTTATAATTTCATTAGTCACTTTGTATTCAGGCTTCAAAAACACCCGAAAGACAGGGTTTTGACCCAGCCTTAACAAGGCGCGTCGAAATTCGGGTTGAAAAAGAATAATTATCGGAATAATAAATACGGGTACAAACTCTGTTATCAACCAACTTATTGTATGGAGTTGTAATTTTCGCACAAAGAATAGCACGCCTACGGAGATCAAAACTATAATGAACGCCAGCCCCCTTAAAATACTCGTCCCGCGGGTGCCCTGCATAATTCTTAATACGACGTACACCACCATGAAGATAAGAAATATCTCACCCAGTGATCTGCCTATCATCCAGGCATTTACATTTTCGAATAATTCAAATATTCTTCCAAACATTAGTTATTTCCTATTGCATCACAAATCCTTACAACCTGGACAGCTTCACGCACGTCATGAACCCGCACAATATGTGCGCCATTCATAACTGCAATAGACAAGGTTGCAAGCGTTCCGTATAAACGCTCCCGGGTAGAAAGCTTCAAAATAGCGCCAATAAACTGTTTTCGTGACGTACCGATGAGTATGGGAAATCCCATACTTTTAAATTCTTTCAACCTTTTTAGAATTTTCAGATTCTGATGTAGTGTCTTACCAAAACCAATTCCTGGATCCAGGATAATTTTATCTTCATCTATTCCGGCATTGACTGCGCGAGAAACGGATTTTTGCAGATATGACATTATTTCTGACATTACATTTTTACGAATCGGGTTTTTTTGCATTGTTCTTGGTTTGCCCTTTTTGTGCATTATGATAACAGGCACTTTTGCCTCTGCGGCGACTTTTGCCATATGTTTATTCATGAGCAATCCACCAATATCATTTATAATCGAAGCCCCTGCATCAATGGCCTTTTCTGCGACTTTTGCCTTATAGGTATCAATGGAAATAGGTTTTCGAATCTGTTTCGATAAAATTTTTATAAGAGGAATTATCCTCTTCAATTCTTCAGCCTCCGATACAGGATATGCACCGGGTCTCGTAGATTCACCGCCGACATCAATGATATCAGCCCCTTCCTCTACCATTTTCAATGCATGATCGACGGCATTTTTCACTGTGTTATATCGTTTACCATCATAGAACGAATCCGGGGTTACGTTTAGTATCCCCATGACGTGTGTTCTTCTGCCAAGATGCAATTTACCATGTGGATACGCTACATCGAACAGTTCTCTTTTAAAATTATCATTTTGAATCTCACATTCTATTCCTTCTAAACAACTATACCCAATTACTCGTGGACTGTTTTCAACAACTTTTCGCATTGTCACCAATCCTCTTCCATCGCTTCCACAATACTTTGAGCCACTCTTACAAATGCTTCATTACTGGCAGAACTAAGCGTTTCATTTCTCAGAACAATAAATTCCGTGGGTTTTTGGATATTTTTCCGTTCAATAATTGTCCTTCCCGTTCGCTTATCTACCCATCGAATGTCAACACCAACAGAAACCCGGCTTTCAACGATATTATCCATCGTATCTTCAATGATTGCATTTTCATTGACGCTGGAAATCTTGCCAAACAAGATGGAATCGGCCTCATCTTTATCCACAATGCTGAGACGCGTCCTTAATAATATTTGGTCTCGTACGGCTTTGGTAAGATCAAATTCATATCCTCTGCGAAAGGTATCATTGTCAAAAATTGGCACATAAATACTCCGAACATTGGAACGGAGCAATGATTTAGAACTATAGCCACAACTTCCAAGTGAAACAAAAAGTAACGACAAAATGATATATGAAAAAACTGTCGTTAAATTAGGTCTCCTTCGGCGATTACTCAAATTAGAATATTTTTTCATGGTTATTGCGCCTTTTCCATTTCTTATTTTATAGCCTCAATCATTCTCAGGAATTCTATCCTTTCATTAGCCCGCTCCGCCCAGATGGTGCCTGGAAAATCACTCTTAACGTACTCAAAATACATCGCAGCAGCAGAAGGGGTTTTGCGTCTGAGATAAAACTCACCGATATTGAATTCCCGTTCTGCCTCAATAATCCTTATTTCTTCGATCAATCTCTTTGCATCCTCTACATGGACGCCATTCGGGTTCGAGACTAAATATTCTTCAAAGCCCTCCCTTGCAGAGATCAGAAGGCCGTAGTTTCGCTCTTGTTGTTTCTCGTGATACACCTTCGTAAGGGGTATCTGGTATTGAACGTAAGGGACCCATTCATTTTTTGGATAATTTTCCAAAAATTTCTCATACGCATCAAGAGATTCTTCATATTGTTCACGTTTAAAATAACAATCCGCTATTTTAACTTGTGCGTCAGGGGCAAGGGGACCCAGATGGTGCTTCTCTATGATCTTTTCGAAGACGCTTATAGCCGCTTCCTCATTGGTATCCATTTGGGCAATGCCAAGCTGATACTCTCTTTCCAGTATTTCTTTTGTCCTTTTGGTGCCAGGATATTTTTGCAACGCCTTCTCGTACGCCTTTAAAGCCCTTTTGTAATCGCCATTAAGAAAATATGCCCAACCGATATTTATCTGAGAAACTTCCGCATATTCAGAACGGGGATCGGTATTAATAATCGATTCGAATTCTTTTATTGCATTGATATACTTTTGTTCCACAAGAAGAGAAAGCGCATATTTATAACGTTGTTCCAGCGTAGTAACGGCAGTAGACGGAGAATCCATCCAACCTGTCTCCTTATTCCACACCCATTTTGCATAGGATGGTGTTGCCATCGCATAGACTATGAATAACATGGGAAGGGCGTATTTTAGTTTTCTCATCGTATTCGTTCCCAATATACTATTATAAATGGAAGACCTCCCCTTCATCCCCTCCTTGCGAAGGAGGGGAAAGAGGGGTGGTTATAATTTCATGTACTTCCACGAGTTTAACTCCTTGTTTAGTATTGAAGTGATATAATATCTCAGCATCTTTTCTATTTCAATACAAATAGGTAATTGTATTTTTACACGTTCCAATTTTTGCAAATTAAGGTCTGCTAATCGCCCTGCAATCAGTGCAACACCAGCAGGAACAATAATTCCATTCCTATATTTTACCTGACATGCCTTACACAACACTCCGCCTTCTTTTGCATTAAAAAGCACTTTAGATATGTGTTGAATACTTTTCTTGCAATTGACACAATGTCTCCACTCAGGTAAATAACCCAGAATGTGTAACATTTTTATCTCGAAAACCAACAACCGTATTGTAGCATCTGTATCAGTCGATATCCCCGTTAACGTATTTAAGAAGACATCAAAGAGTTGTTCGCATGGGTCGCTTTCCTCAGTAAGCTCGTTTACAAGCTCGGCTATATATGAAGCCTTATAGTATTTATCAAGATTACTTCGGAGCAGCGGGTAATTCTCCTGTAAAATAGCCTCCGTAAGGATATGAAGATGTGTATGTTCTTTTTTAATAAAGAGAATCTGATAGTACGTTAAAAGGTCGACTGCTTTTGAACCGTGCCTGACGGACGCACGCTTAAACCCTTTCGCAATGGTATGAATCTTCCCGTAGTCACGGGTGTAAAAAGTAATTATTTGACTGGAATCACTATAATCTGTCCTTCCCAGTGCAATTGCTTCCGTTTTGAAGACAGACATATCATGTAAGGAAACATTGATTAATGAGGTACAGGGACGCGAAACCCAAGAGACGACAACAGTTTTCCTTCTCTTTGATGCATTTTCTTTGCTTCTTTCCTTTGCTTATCGTTATATCCAAACAGGTGCAATAATCCATGAACCAGGTAGAGTGCAATTTCGCCTTCAACTGTACAATCGTGCTTTTGTGCTAATTTCTTAGCCATCTCAACAGAGATGATAATTTCACCCGTTATAGTATTTCCAGGCAAAGACATCTTTTCCCCTGCTGTTTTTTTTGTCCTCTCTCGTAACAGTGCACCCCCTCCCCTAACACCTCCCACCAGGGGCGGAGAATACTCAGTATCCCTTTGTATTCCTCCCCCTGTCCCTCTCATAGAGGGGGAGAAAGGGGGAGGGGAGAGGTTTAGGCGGGGGGGAACTGTTACCCTTTCTTGATCCCCCCCCTTAAGTCCCCTGTTGTTACAGGGGGATGCAATTCGGTCAAGGTTATACGACGCTTTATCATTATTGAGAGACGCTTCATCGTAAGCAAAAGTAATCACATCGGTAGCATAATTATGTTCCAGAAAGGTCTTATTAATTTCTTTTATCCGCTTGTTGTCGGTAAGAACGATGTTGAGTTCCGCATCTTTTTTTTCAAATTTTAGGACACTTCTTACGATTTTTTTTATACTATTTTTGTCAATAGGATAGAGTTTTTGCAGGTTTATAATTTCTAGTTTCATATATATTTTTGCACGGTTACAACTCATACGCATCGACAATATCCTGTACCAGCTTGTGGCGGAAGATGTCTGTCTTGGTCAGGTACACAAAGGAAATATTATTGATGTTCATTAACCTCTCTTGTACGTCAATCAGACCGGATATTTCTCCCGCAGATAAGTCAACCTGTGTAATATCTCCCGTTACCACCACCTTAGATTTCATACCGAGTCTTGTTAGGAAAGTCTTCATTTGTTTTACCGTGCAGTTTTGCGCCTCATCCAGGATAATGAAGGCGTCGTTCAAAGTCCTTCCACGCATATATGCAAGGGGTAGAATTTCTATAAGGTCGCTTTCGAGATATTTTTTCACGTGTCCGACGTCCATCATGTCTGCTATGGCGTCGTAGAGCGGACGCAGATAGGGATTTACCTTTGCCTTGATGTCGCCCGGCAGATATCCAAGTTTTTCTCCCGCCTCAACAGCCGGTCTTGCGAGTACAATCCTTCTGATACGACCGCTTTTAAGATACGAAAGCGCCATGGCAACGGCTAAATACGTCTTCCCTGTCCCGGCAGGACCTATACAAAAAACCAGATCATTTTTTTTGATCGCTTCTAAATATTTCGTTTGCCCGTCTGTCTTCGGTTTTATAAAAATACTTTTTTGGAAGACATCGATAGCCTGGATGGATTCTTCTGTCGCCTCACTCTTTGCGTCTACAATGGCTTGCTCCACGTCTTCCAGGTCTAATCTTCCCGTAGAACGAACAATTTCTAATAATTTGCTCAATACCTCTTTGCTCGTATCTACCCGTTCTTTTTCTCCTTCCAGTTTTAGCAAGCCATGCCGTGCTACTAATTGTATTTGGAAGGCGTCCCTGACGAGCCGCAGATGCCGGTCGTGGCTGCCATACAAAATAGACGCCTCTGTGTCGTTTTCCAGAATAACGGTGTTTTGATACGTTGGGGATTCTTGAAGATATTCTTTGTTCGCATGAAGTTTTTGGATTTTAACTTTTTGGTTCATATTAAGTTATTCCATTTAAGTCCCCCTTAAAAAAGGGGGATTCAGGGGGTTGTGTTTTTTCTGGGCTATTCCCCATTTTCATGAGGACAAGTTTACAACCCCCTAGCCCCCTTTACTAAGGGGGATTCTCTATGCCATACATCGTATAAACCGCATAAATAAAATGAAAATTCCTATACTATTAAATTAGTTTAAAAATTACTAAGGAATAATATGCAACCGGCATACTGATCAATAAACAATCGATAACGTCCAGTATTCCACCAAAGGCGGGTACCAGGGTACCCGCATCCTTCACATTGGCGTCCCTTTTCAGAAGCGATTCTGCCAAATCGCCCAGCAGGGCTGAAAAACCCACAATTATTCCAAACACGGCCGACCACTTCAGGCTGAATAACCTGATCGCAGGAATCAGACTAAAAATTACGGCTATTAAAACACTAAACAAAAGAGAGAAGCATGCCCCTTCAATCGTCTTGTTTGGGCTAATAACCTTTGCTAACTTGTGTTTGCCGTACTTTCGGCCTAATAAATAACCCCCGATGTCACCAAACTTGGATACCAACAAAACCATAACGAGTATGCACACCCCATTATGAAGGTAACGGAGAGTAACGGCAAAACTTAAAAGAAAGAATATATAGAGAATTCCAAATATGGTTACCGAAATATTTTTTACGGCATCCTTTGTGCCGCGCCTAAAGGCCTGGATTAGCAAGAGCCAGAAGATAAGTACAAGAAAGATTTCCTGTCTGAAAAAATGGTAATCTACCGGAAAATTCTTGCGTACAGATAACCAATATGCCACAAACATCCATACACCCGTAACGATGCCGGATATACGAAATGGAGCGAACCCGTTCTTGCCTACAATATTGTAAAACTCATATAAACCAATAATTCCGGCTAAAGTCGCCAAACACCCAAATCCTATATCTGTGGCAAATACGGAATCAAGCAACAGAACGCCAAAGAACGCTGCGAACATGATAACGCCGAGTACGACTCTAGTTTGCAGTGTGTTCACTCTCGTAGCTCACCGAAACGCCGTTCCCGACGTGCATAATCTTTAATCGCTTCTTCAAGATGCGCCTTTCTAAAGTCGGGCCAACAGACGGGGGTAACCCAGAGTTCCGTATATGAAATTTCCCATAAGAGAAAGTTGCTCACCCGCATTTCTCCGCCCGTCCTTATGAGCAAGTCAGGATCAGGCATATCACTCATATACAAATGTTTTTTGAAGGTATCCTCCGTAATTTCATCCAAATGCATCTTTCCGTTTCTAATATTTTTAGCAATTTCCCTTGCCGCATCTACAATCTCAGTACGCCCTCCATAATTGAGTGCAAGACAGAGGATCATCCCGGTATTATTTTTACTTCCTTCCATAGTAGTGGCAAGTTCTCTCTGCACGTCCTCCGGAAGTTCACTAATTCGGCCAATCGCCGTCAGACGGATATTATCATCGTCAATTTCTTTTCGCTCCTTGATAAGGAAATCCTTAAGAAGTTTCATCAATAATTTGATTTCCCGCTGCGGCCGCTTCCAATTTTCCTGAGAAAACGCATACAACGTAAGCTGCTTCAGGTGTTTTTTGGCACACTCACGCGTTATTTCGCGGACAGATTCGGCGCCCTCTCTGTGCCCCCGGAATCTTGCAAATCCCCTGCGTCTTGCCCATCGGCCATTCCCATCCATAATAATAGCGATATGCGAAGGTATATGCCCCTTTTCACTCATACAAGATTCACAACCTGACCTCGATCCGGACCGACAGAAAGCATTTCAACTTTGACGCCAAGAATCTTTTCAAGCGTATCGATATAATTTCTCGCATGGAGAGGAATATCCTTCAGATTGCGCATTCTGGAGGTATCTTTCTGCCAGCCCGGCACTTCCTTGTATACCGGCTGGCATCTGGAGCGCGCCGCTAAATCCATGGGGAATTGGTCGCATACCTTGTCACCAAATTTATAGCCAACACAAATCTTTATTGTTTTCTGTTCATCCAGCACATCCAGTTTCGTCAGGACAGCGCCATCCACGCCGTTTATCATTATGGCATGCTTTACGGCAACCGCATCAAACCACCCGCAGCGCCTGGGTCTTCCCGTGGTAGCGCCATACTCTCCCCCTTTTTTCCTCAAATATTCACCCAGTTCATCATTCAGTTCTGTAGGAAAAGGACCGCCGCCAACACGGGTTGTGTAGGATTTCATTATACCAAGTACTTTGTGAACGTGCTTGGGGGAAATACCCACCCCGACCGCTGCGCCGCCAGCAGTAACAGACGAAGAGGTAATATAGGGATATGTGCCAAAATCCACGTCAAGCATCGATCCCTGAGCGCCTTCGAATAGTATCTTCTTTTTGGCTTTTATGGCCTCATCCATGAATACCACCGTGTTACAGACGAAAGGTTTTATCTGCTCTGCATACCCGCAATATTCGTCATAAATCTCCTTCCATGATAATTCGTTGGCATTAAACAAACGCACGAATATCCTATTCTTTTCCTCTACGTTTTTTTTAATTCTCTGTTTGAAGTGCTCAGGATGAAAAAGGTCGGCTACCCGTATACCAGTACGGGCCATTTTATCGGTGTAGCACGGGCCGATCCCCCTGCGGGTCGTGCCAATCTTTTCATCGCCTTTTTCAGATTCGGAAAGTTCGTCTAATTTTTTATGATAGGGAAATACAAGATGTGCTATCTCGCTGATGCGGAGGTTGTTTCCAACTTCAATATTTTTCGCCCGTAACTCATCGATTTCTTCCAGTAACTGGCGAGGATCGAGGACTACTCCGTTGCCGATGACGCAGTATTTGTTTTTTCTGAGGATGCCTGAAGGAATGAGATGTAATACAAATTTTTCATTGTTTACGACGACCGTATGACCTGCATTACTACCCCCCTGGTATCTGACAATTATATCGAACGATTCCGTGAGAATATCAACAATCTTACCTTTGCCCTCGTCACCCCATTGCAAACCGACAAGGCAGGCATTCAAGCCCGTATTTGAATATTCCATAAAATTTGGCAAAACCCTCCGAATCCATTGAGAAATAAGCTTTTAGAAAATTATAAAAAACAGGGTAATGAATGTCAAGGGAATACGGTTTTTCGGGCTTGATATCAGTCTCTTATAGGCAAAATTATGGATAAGAAAGGGGAAAAAGAATTGACGTGAATATGTGAAGTTGCTATTATGCCTGCATTGAATGATTTGACGTGATACTTCTGAAAATACAAGGAAAATATTAACAACTTATAAATTTAATGTATGGAGGAGCGATGACTGAATCACAATACGAAATGATTATCTATTGGGATAAAACAGACAATATTTATGTTGTTGACGTACCAGAACTACCAGGATGCCTGGCGCATGGTAGTTCAAAAAAAGAAGCGCTTGAAAATGCAGAAAAAGCAATAGAGCTTTGGTTAAAAACGGCAAAAGAAGATGGTATTCAGATACCAGAACCCAAAGGTCGTTTAATGTATGCATAACATGATTGGCCTAACCCACCACGATATTTAACAAACAAAGTCAATAATTAAATATGGTGTCCCTAGAATTATCCACAGATGTGACACATCCCAGACTCTCTATTGTAGAGTTGGATCCCCTTCTATTACATCTACATCTTCTGATGCCTCTATTAAATCTGCGTCTGGAGCAGCAAATTCTCCTGCATAGTAAACTCCACTATATAGTACATCGAAGTGCACTTTTCCACTCAATGGAATAGGCCCCTGATACTTAAATTTACCCTTGCCACTTCCGTCCGTTCTCATAGTGCCAATATTTACAAAACCACACGATTCATGACAAGGTCCACTTGTGCACGTCCAATAGACCTCAAATAATAAATTAGGAACCCCCTTAGTGATCTTCACCTTAACTAATACATCAGATCCCTTTTTTTTAAGTACTACACTCCCAACTACAGCGCCTCCACAATCATTAACAAGCTTCTTTTTCTGTTTCGCCGCATAACTTTGAGGTGAAAATCCTACAAAGGCCAATCCTGCCACAAGTAGAACGCTAAACAATAATCCTTTTCTCATCTTCACGTTGTCTTACCTCCTTTTAAATTATTTGCTAAATTTCCCCCTTAAACATCCTGCTACTCTCATAATCGTCATAAACCATCCTCCTTTTCCTCAAATATTCTTCAGCTTAACACCCTAAATCAACAGCTACGTTTACACCACCTGTTGGAATTGTTTGTTAGCCCTTCACTTTAATCATTACTTAAAAGTTGCATTTGTGTTTAGGCGAACACCATAATGAATAGGTGTCAATATCTAAATTCGTAATTGTTTATGCTTTTGGTCTGTCGGTGGACGAGACTACTCAACAGAAGAAGAGAAGGGTAAAAAAGAAATTGCCTACCTCTGTCAACCCCGGTTTTTTATGCAGGGGTTTTTCAGCGGAATCTACTGTCCAGATGCGACCCCCTCGATCCCCCTCGATCCGCCCTGCTGCAGTGCTTGAACTCTTATCTTGCCCACTTTGAAAAGGCGTCTTGTTATCGTTTGATCCGGAAAATCCGGGAACGATTCTTTTGGCTGGAGGAATATTTTCAATGGCAAAAAGGGAAGGTGGCTTATCGTTGTCCCATACCAAGGCGCTCCATACGCTTTGTCAATCAAAAATCGTGGTTTAAAAGGCATCTTCCCGGACACGTCCTGCTGATTCGGCAGGGTGGTTTCTGGGAGTTTGACGTGGAGTCGGCAGCCATTGGCGAAGTAACAAAAAACGAGGCCCTTGCGGCGGTAAAATCCTGGCCGCGCCGTTTTCCGGATCGCCGCCTACGGCGCTTAAAGTCCTTATTGTGGGATAGCGGATTGCTTGTGGGCTGGGTAGGAGAGACGGGAAGGCGGCTAAGTAATATCGCGGAGCGGGCATTGATTTGCAGATGGGCAAGTACAAATTGACGATTGAAGATTGCTCTTCTTTCCAATCGTAAATCAAAACCCCGGGCGGGTTTGTAACCGGAACCCCTCATTTGGAAAAACCTGAAGACGTGCTACTTGATACCGTTTCTTCAAACAATAGCTCTTATGCGCTAAAATTGGTAGCTTAGTCCAATAAAAAACGTCCTTCCTGGTCTGGGAAGGTCTTCCGGTATGGAAGTTGGCCCGGGGTCGCTGTTGTCTTTGTCCAGCAGGTTATACACCGTCCCGTACACCTCCATGGTCTTGAAAAATTCCTTTCCGATAACAGAAAGATTCAGCAGTGCATATGCAGGCAGATCGTCCCTTGTATCGTCCTCTTCCCTGAACCGTCTCCCACTGACAAAGGTACTCAGGTTGGTGTTGACATACTTCCAATAGTGTACGTTCACCCCAAAATTGCCCTTGTGTTTTGCTACAAATGGCAGGTCGTCCCCATTGTCGTCTTCAGGAGACTGGAAGGTATAATTCATGAAGACATAATTACCTTTGGTTATGTCCACCTTTGTTTCCATTTCTACACCCTGTATATGGGCATCTCCAAAGTTTTCATACCGGGATGTATTCTGCGCAGATTCCAAAGTGCGTAAGACAATAAGGTCTTTTACGTCGTTGAAGAAATAATTCACGCTGCTCGAAACGTGTTTGTTAAACTTGTAACTTAATCCCAACTCGTACGTTCTAATCCTTTCTGGGGCTAGGTTTTCATTTCCCTGGATGGCAGGCTGGTTGGTGGTAAACATCTCCAGGAAACTGGGGGCGCGAAATGCCTCTCCATACAGGAGTTTTAGCGACGCATCCTCCATAAATGCCCATGTCAAGCCCGATCGTGGACTGGTTGCGCCGCCAAAATCATTATACTGGTCGTGCCTTGCCCCTAATGTAAGGTTTATTGTGTCGGTAATATCCCACGTATCCTGTAAATAAATAGACCATATCCTCCGTGTGGCCTCTTTTAAAAAAGGGTACGTATCTGAAAAATCCTGGAGGGAATCCAGTGGCGCATAGGTAGCGGGATGAAAGTTGCTTGAAAATCGGACGTTCGTTTGACTGATCAGGCGATATTCCAAACCCAGGGTAATTACATTTCCATCAAACAGTTCATAGTCAAATGGAATTTCTGTACCAACAATCTTTTGGGTCACTCTGCCATTACCGATAAGCCCGTCAGGGTATGTATTAAATTTGTCATAAACTCCATCACCATTGGTATCCAAAGGTAACGTTACACCCTCTGAAAACGATTCGATGTAAGTGTTATTATCAAACTGATCATAATAGACACTGGGCTTAAAAGTAAGTCTTTCCTCAAAGGTCTTCTTATACCCTACCTCACCGAACACATAGTTGGTTTCTACATCAGATTCATCGTTTAAGGCATACTGGGGGCCGATAAAAGGGCCGCGGTTTTTATTACTATACAATCCCTCAAAATAAACGCCTTTATAATCCGCCTTCAGGTTTAGGTTGTATTCCTGCCGCCAATCCTCCACCCTTCCCGGCGCTTGCGAAGCTGCCGGAAAACCAAAAGAGTTGTCAATCCTTGTTTGGCTGTCACTCTCAACGATGCCGTCAAAACCACCCGACTGCCTGTAATGCACCATTCCTGATAGGTTAACATTCCCATAGGTCTTCCCAAATACGATATTTTCCTCGTAAGTATCAAAACTTCCATAACCACTACTTACCTTTACGCCGTCAATATCCTTTGCGTCTTTGGTAATAATATTGATAACCGCTGTAAATGCGTTTTCACCGTACATGGCAGAGCCAGGGCCCCGAATGATTTCTATCCTTTTTATACTTTCTACCGGGAAATCGTCAAAATTGCTAAAAGCTCCACCCCCTAAGGGATTATTTACCAAGTGACCGTTGAGCATTACCCTTACCTTGTCTGCGCCCGCAAGACCTCGTACGGCGGGGACTACCTCCCCAAAATCTGCCTTCTTCAAAATTTCAAATCCAGGCACCGTCCTCAAAATCTCAGCAAAAGTGCGATAACCCAGATTCTTTATTTCCTCATCAGTAATTACCGTAACAATGCTTGGCGCCTTGCGGATCTGTGTCTCATGCCGTGTGGCTATGGTTACTTCTTCACCAAACCCAAACCAAATAGCCTCGGTCGAAATCCCATCTGCCACCGCAGTGTCCATAGGCAGTTCCTTCTTACTATCAGTATCGAAAGACGTGTCTTCAAGACGAGTCGTTACCGTGCCCTCTGCAAAAATGTGGGATAAATCTGGAGAAAAGACGGTTTGCAAAATACCTATGGACAGGAAAAACAGAAGTAGCCTATTTGGTGTCCGTTTAGTCATACTGGATACCTCCTTACTTCACGGTGCATGTCTTGGATCGTATTGGTAGCGAGGCGAAGCCTCAGACCGATAAAACTTGACTCATCCTCGTTCCCCGTTTTCACGAGGACAAGTTTGTGAAGATAAACCGCAGATAAAGTTTTTAGTAACAGTTCACCCCCTCACTTTGAACTCAGTAGAGGAACCCACCCCTGGCCCCTCCCAAGAGGGGAATACAAAAAGTCCCCTCTTGGGAGGGGATTTAGGGGTGGGTGAACTGTTACAGTTTTTAATGGTTTTCTAAGCACGCAGTCTATGGCAGGAACCGGAATTATTCCTGCTTAATTTACGTCATGTGTTAAACGCTGTCAATTAAAAAAATATTTTAACAACTATCAATCAAGTTGTTTTCTTCTCAAATCTGTCCGATTATAAATTTAACCTTGCATTTTTATTACTGTTTGGATAATTTAAGTAAAAATATTTTAATAACTGAATTATATACTCTTTCCTTATGACCTTTATCATTGAAAACCTCAGGGAAACCGATGCCGCATCGGTTGTAAGCCTCTATCATTTCATTATTGACGAATTACACGCCAAGAGCCTGGAGGTAGAACGCCTGCACTTCAAGGATATTTACCCCGTAGAAGAAGTTAAAAAACGACTGGACAACAAAGATTGTGTTTATCTCGTCGGTAAAGAAGACGGCACGGTGGTGGGTTTTGTATTTGCATGGGTCGCGGAGGGCGTAGGAAATTTACACTGGTTGGGTTTGACACCAGGATACAGAAAAAAGGGATATGGAGATAAACTCCTGGAAGAGACGATAAAGATCTTCATGGAAAAGGGATGCCACGAGGCAAAGCTGTTTACCTATCCTTCAGAGAAGGTTGCATATCACCTCTTTCAAAAGCATGGATTTAAAGAAGTAGCCTTCATCGATCACCGATTTTTTGGGGTAAGCATTATCCTCATGGTACGGAAGATTACCCCAATTCCCGAAGAACACCGATCAAAGAAGATTGTGCTGGCCGGCGAAGCAGGCCAGGGCATCAAACTCATGGCCCATGCGTTGGCTAACATCCTTGCCAAATTGGGAAAAGAGGTTGCCCTGAATCTTGTTTATGATGCTGCCGTACGCGGAGGGAATATTCGAGCAGAGATTGTATATTCTGATGAGCCGATCGAGGTGCCATTTTTTGAAGAAGCGGACATTGGACTCCAACTCTCAAAGACTTTAGACTCCGCTGTTAGAGCCAAACACATGCTCATGGAGTCATCTGCCTGTGATATGGAATGTAAAAAGTGCGATATCCGATGTCCTGCAAGCGACCGCATTCCCTTCGAAAAACTTGCTACAGAACAGTTTAATAGTCCTATTTTTGTCAATATGATTGCCCTGGGCAGGTTGTTGAGCAAGATCGGTATTAATATCGAAACGGTAAACTTTGCCTCGGAATTTCCCTCGCAATTTCTTGACGAAAACATAAAGGCGATACGCTATGGCTATACGTACCAGGATTAGTGCATCTGAAATAACGGAGAAGGTCTCACATCTCTGCATGGATGCCAACTTCAATCTGAATGAAGACGTTCTCGATGCCATGAGAGACTCCTATGAGGCGGAAGTCTCCCCGGTTGCCAAGGAGGTATTTGCAGAGTTATTAGAAAACGCTAAAATTGCTCGTGAATGCCAGATGCCTATATGCCAGGATACAGGAGTTGCAGTTGTTTTTGTCGAGATAGGGGATGACGTAGAGATTGTTGGCGGTCGTCTTTGTGACGCTATTAATGAAGGTGTCCGTGAGGGTTATAAAGAGGGTTTTCTGAGAAAATCAATGGTTAAAGACCCGCTTAACCGTATCAACACGGGCGATAACACTCCGGCCGTTATCCACACAGAATTTACCTCTGAAAATTACTTAAAAATTACCTTCATGGCCAAGGGTGGCGGATGTGAAAATATGAGCCGGCTTGCGATGTTGACCCCGGCTGATGGGAAAGAAGGTGTCATTGATTTCGTGGTAGAAACCGTAAAGATAGCAAGAGCTAATCCCTGTCCACCCATTATTGTTGGTGTTGGTATCGGTGGGACGTTTGATTATGCAGCCCTTTTGGCCAAGAAGTCCCTTTTGAGACCTTTGGGAACTAAACACATTGATCCTGATACCGCCAACTTGGAAAAGGAACTGCTGGAAAGGATCAACAATTTGGGCATTGGCGCACAGGGGCTGGGTGGCTGGATTACGGCTATGGCCGTCCAAGTGGAACGCTATCCCTGCCACATAGCAAGCTTGCCTGTAGCCGTTAATATTGAGTGCCATGCGCACAGGGTTAAAACGGTTGTATTGGGAAATTTCCAATAACTTTTCACCGCAAAGACGCAAAGAACGCTAAGGAAAATAAAAAGTAGTTGAACGAATTGAGCCAATTCATGAAGCACAACTTCTGACGTATTTAAAGTTGTCGGATTTGAAATGGGGTATTTTGATTAATTTCAATGTTCCAATTCTGAAAAACGGAATAAAGAGAATTGTCAATGGTCTTTGAATCTTTGCGATCTTTGCGCCTTTGCGGTGAATTATTGCAATTTTGTGGTTACGTATGTCAAATGTAATACATCTAAAAACACCCTTAACGGACGATGACGTTGTAAATCTCAGGATTGGAGACAGGGTTACTCTCAGTGGAATTATTTACACAGCCAGGGATGCTGCGCATAAACGGCTTGTGGAACTTATCGACGAAGGCAAGGAATTACCTTTTGATATTCGAAATCAAATTATCTATTATGTAGGTCCGAGTCCAGCGCGACCTGGCAGATCTATTGGGTCTTGTGGTCCTACCACGAGCTGCCGCATGGACGTGTATACACCGAAGTTGCTGGCAAAAGGCCTGAAGGCAACCATTGGCAAGGGTAATCGCGCTGAAGCCGTTATTGAGGCGCTGAAACAGTATAAGGCAGTCTATTTTGCTGCCACTGGCGGCGCTGCCGCATTGCTGGCAAGGGCGGTAAAAAAGGCTGAAATCGTGGCGTATGAAGACTTGGGAGCAGAAGCCATTATGCGGCTGGAGGTAGAAAATTTTCCCGTGGTGGTTGCCAATGATGTCTATGGGAACGATTTATACAAAGAAGGTGTTGCAAAATATGCCAGAAATTAACTGTATGTCGTGAAAAGAAATCAAATGGAGATCTTGGGGTCACACATCTTAATTCTTAAATAATTGGCTTGCTTCTGTAGAAGCAATGGAACATGATGACAGTGTGTATACGAAGGAATAGATAAAAATAAACTGAACTTACTTCAGATTCGGAAGCTTGAGATTGAGAAATCAATGAACCATTGACAAATCACCGAACCATAGGCTGGAGGCGACTGGCGTTGAAAAGCGCGCCTGCGCCCCAGCCTTTACGTTAGCATCTTGACACATTAATCGGCAATTTTGAATTTCCTAAACATCAAGATTAAATGATACCTCTCCGTGATCGAAATCCATCGGGTACCTTTCCATTTGTTACCGTTAGTATTATTCTTTTAAACGTCCTTGTTTTTATTTTCGAACTCTCCTTAGAACGACGCCAATTGGATTCCTTCCTCTTTCAATTTGGCGTTATTCCTGTCAAAGTATACTATTCCGCAGATATCCCTGGTTCCACTTTTGTAAATACCTACTTCCCTTTTCTCAGTTCTATGTTCCTTCACGGAGGGTTCATTCATCTTATAGGGAATATGTGGTATTTATGGATTTTTGGCGATAATATCGAGGATAAGCTGGGACGCTTCAAATTCATTCTGTTTTATCTCATCTGTGGAATTGGGTCTGCCGTTGTACATGTTTATTTTAATAGGCAATCCGGAGTCCCTTGTGTCGGGGCAAGCGGGGCAATAGCCGGAGTGCTGGGCGCTTATATGGTTACCTTCCCAAGGGCGCGGGTGCTTGTTCTTATTCCCCTGTTTATTGTCTGGGAGACGATAGAATTGCCTGCAGTTATCGTGCTGGGGTTTTGGTTTCTTATCCAGTTTTTTAGCGGGGCTGCATCTATTTCTTCTGCCCATGGCGGGGGTGTAGCGTGGTGGGCACATATCGGGGGGTTTGTTTTAGGTGTCATCCTCATAAAAATATTTCCAAAGTCACGGCCGCTATAGTTTATTCGTAATAGTTCAGCTACCTTAGACAGGATTAACAAGATAAAAGCTACCTTATTTCATCCTGATTATCCTGTTAATCCTGTCAAAATTATATAATTTCCTATCTATCTTGTTATCTTGTCAAATCTTTTTTCTCCGGTGAACTATTCCATTTCTTCCAGTTTTCCTTCGACGATTTCTTCTTCCAGTTTGACTACCTCACGGAAGGCAATTCCTTCCCGCCAGAGAAAGAAAAAACCCATAAATGTGATAGGAAGGATGCTGATGGCCCATAAAACAATGGCATAGCTTTGAGCTGCTGTAGTTTGTATTCCAAAGATATCCAGTGATTTTATGACTGCGATGTGGAATACGCCGATGTATCCTGGTGCCTGGGGCAAGGCAACTGCCAGCGCTAAACAAATGGCAACAAGACATGCACCCATAAAAGGAAGGTGCATGTGGAAGGAAAATCCGAGGAGATATATTTCCGCTCCAGCGAGAACCCAGATTACGAGAGAAAGCACCATCATCCATACCGTTTGTGTCTTGTTTTCCAGAATTTTTAGACCGTGCACAAAGGAATCATAAAGTCCGAATATTTTATCTTTGAGTTTATGCGGCAGGAAGAAGCATAGCTTGGAGAGTACTTTTTTGAAGAAATCGGGTTTAATAACGATCAAAAAAAGGGAGGCAATGGTAAGTACTCCTACCGCAGCGAATACCTCTATCCATTTTTTCAGAGAAGGGATAATTGATTCTTTGACGGTGTGTGTCTCATTTGCCGAAAGCTGGACAACAGAGTTGTGATGAGCAGGATGCGGCAGCAAGGCAATAACGGCCACCGTAAATATGATAAGCCCCAACATGTCAAATATCCGCTCTACGATTACGGTTGCAAAGGAGGTAGAGAATTTTATATATTCCTTCTTATACAAGATAAATGGCCTCAAGACCTCTCCCACACGGGCAGGAAGAATATTGTTTGCCATGAAACCGATGGAGGTAATAGACAGCAAATTTAATACAGATACTCGTTTAATATGAGATAACAACCCCTGCCAACGAAGCGCCCTCACAACGTAAACCAGAAGGGTTAAAATGAGCGTCGGGATAACATACCAGTAATTGGCTTCCTTCAAGGCATTTTTAAGGAGTGACCACTCGATATTTCTTACAAATAACCATGAGCAAACAATACTGACGATAATGCTCAAAATGAATATGATGTTTTTTTTGTTAAATTTCATTGTGGCCTATTAAAATACATTGATATTCAGGAAAAATGAGGTTTCAGGTACTGACCGGTATAACTTTTCTCTATCCGTGCTATTTGTTCCGGCGTACCGCATCCAACAATAAATCCTCCTGCATTGCCGCCTTCGGGACCCAGATCAATAATATAATCGGCAGACTTGATAACGTCCAGGTTATGCTCCACAATGATTAAAGAATGTCCTGCCTCAACTAATCTCTGAAAACAGGTAAGCAATTTTTGAATATCGTCCATGTGAAGACCAATTGTAGGTTCGTCGAAGATAAAGAGCATTGTGTCGGCGCTTTCCTG
>Ga0209751_10001078_pt1 | contig 28480 bp, 29 predicted proteins | sample RifCSP13_1_FD_184019 | JGI IMG/M metagenome (GOLD analysis project Ga0209751, IMG submission 184019) | Soil microbial communities from Rifle, Colorado - Rifle CSP2_sed 13_1 (SPAdes) (version 2) | ecosystem: Environmental > Terrestrial > Deep subsurface > Rock core/Sediment | place: Rifle...
CCTTTCGTGCCGGCGGTCAGCAGTACGGTGGCATAAGAGGCTGCGAAACCAACTGCGACCGTGCTGATCTGGTTGGGAATCATTTGCATGGTGTCGTAAATGGCCATGCCGGCGTAAACAGAGCCACCCGGTGAAGAAATGTACATATGGAGAGGGGCATCGGGATCTTCGTTGCTCAGGTAAATGAGCTGGGCAACGATCAGGTTAGCGGTTTGGTCTTCGATGGGCGTGCTCAACAGAATGATGCGGCGCTTGAGCAGCAGGGAGTAGATGTCGAAGGCGCGTTCGCCGCGACCTGTAGTCTCGATCACCATCGGGATGACGGATTGGGGATTGAACATGGATTCTTCCTTTCGATTATTCATAAAAGACAGGTATTAGTGATTGGTGATTAGTTATCAGGCAAAAGCTCACTTAGTTTCCACAGATTCGGGATTTTCTTTCTCTTCCATAGCCGTTTCGCCCTGGGCAATTGCGCGCAGCCGCGCCAGGGTGCGGCGGATCACTTCTTCGGTCAGAGTGCGGCTGACCAAACCCTGCAGGTTGTCTTTTACAAGCACCCTGCGCATGTCCTCGGCCGAAAGTGCTTGCTGGAGGCGGTTTATTTTTTCCTCCACCAGATCTTGTACTTCGGATTCGGGTACCTCGATACTTTCCTGACGGGAAACTTCCATGATGACTAACGATTTCCTGAGGCGTTCCTCGACGCGCGGGCTGACCTCTTCTTCGAGCTGGTCCATGGTGATCTGGCGGCTCTTCAGGTAAGTCTCAATGTCCAGGCCGCGGGCAGCCAGGTCGGGTTCCATATCTTCGATATAGTGATGGATCTCGTGATGCAGCATTTGGGGAGGGTACTTGATCTGGCTGGAATCGATGATCTGCTCGACGATGCGATTTTCGTATTCGTCCTCGGCCTGCCGTTTGTAGTTCTCAGTCAGTTGTTTTTCAACTTCAGTATGGAGATCGGCAACGGTCTTGTAGTTGCCAAGAGATTGCGCGAAGGCATCATCAAGTTCAGGCATCTGGCGGTCTTTGATCTCTTCGACCTTTAGCTTGAAGGTTGAGGCTTCACCGCGCAAGTCTTCGTACTCTGAATCCTTGGCAAAGGTGTGTGGGAAAGTTTTTTCTTCGCCGACTTTCAAGCCGATGAGCAACCTTGAGAAACCAGGAAAGGGCCACTCGGTCTTCGTATCCACGTCTTCTTTTTCGATAACTACCGGGTAACGGCGCTCGGGCAGCAATGCCGTCTTACCATCTTTGGGCGTCTGGCGCTCAGCGCTGAGCAGGATGTAAGCAATGTCGCCTTCCTGCGCGGCGCGCGGTACAGGCTGCAATACCGCGTTCTGCTCGCGAAGATTGTTCAATATGTTTTCAACATCCTGTTCGGTGACAGGCTTGTCTTCAAAGGGTAAGCGGATGGTCTTGTAGTACCCAAGTTTCACTTCTGGGGAGAGCGGAACGCGGAACTCGAAGACTTGAGGCTCCTTGTCATCGTGGACTTTTTCCAGCGTTCCCGGTCCGTAAGGCTTGATGCCGGTTTCCTCGATAACGCGGGGATACATGTCGTCGAGAACGATGTCCAAGGCCTCGTCTTTAATCGCCTGGGCGCCGACCTGTTTTTCGATGACAGCGTAGGGGGCTTTGCCGGGGCGGAAGCCCGGGATCTTGACGCGTTGGGCGATCTTGCGCGCGGCTTTTTGGCGTGCGCTCTCCAGCGTTTGCGCTTCGACCTCGACCGAAAATTGGATTTGATGGTCGTCCAGGGCTGTTTGACTGATCTTCATGGGGTGGGTAATCAGTGATTAGTGAAGGGTAATCAGGAAACCAAATTCCATTTAATGGTTCTTCTTGTAAAGGAGACGAGGAACGGGCGGATTATAGCATGGCGACAAAAATAGCCGTATCAGAGGAATATAAATATTGTGTAGAAGAGTTATTAGTTATTGGGTGCTAGAGTTTGGAGATTGGAAAATTCCTTATTAGTGATTAGTTATTAGTAATTGTTTATTTGAGACTGGAGATTGGGAATTGTCTACAGTCATCTGCCTACTGGTCTTCAGTTATGGGGAAGGAGGGAGTCGAACCCTCACGCCTTGCGGCACATGATCCTAAGTCATGCCTGTCTGCCAGTTCCAGCACTTCCCCGTGAGAGCGAATTATAGCAAAAAGGTCGCTGCGGATAGTTGGTTAGTCTTGTAGCCGAATAGTCTTGTAGTCTCCAATTAAAAGGAATCGGCTTGTTTATTCGACTGTAACCTACATGGGAAGTTTGCCCTGTATAATCCGCGCAATGAGGAACTCTTGGGTCGCGTAATCAGCACGCAAAATCTTTCCACAGAACGCAATCGCTTGATAAAGGCGATAGTCGTAGCTTTGCGCGAACTTGGAAAGCAAGGCGCGTACGGGGACGAGAGTCGCGACCTGGCTGCCTTTTTGGCCGCTGCGCTGGAAACCGTTGCGGAAACGGTGGAGCGCAGCGTGCTGCCATGGGAGAAGCGCGGTTATTGGCTGAAAGCAGACCGTTTCCGCATGGACTGGGCCTGGGTGGACTCTCTGGCAAAGCAGATGAAGAAGGCTGTGTTAGAGGAGGATTTGGGCGGCATTGCGCAGAGTGCGGCTACCCTGGGGGCCAAATTGAAGGATGTTGATGTCCCGAAGACACACCGCCTGGGTACTCCATGGATTGGCGCTTGGGGGAAGTTGAGGGCGGAGGAGGAGAGGAAATAGATATTGGAGAGTAGGGATTGGAGATTGGAGATTGGAAAATCCGTTATTGGTTATTGGAGAACGGAGATTAGGGAATGGAGATTGGGGTTAGAGGCTGGAGATTGGAAAATTAGTTATTGGGTTACTGGAGAATGGAGATTAATAATTTAGTAATTGGCAACTTGTAAGGCCACAATCAATTGCTGTATGATGACAAAGTGAAAGAAAAGGTTCTGATCGTTGAGGATGATCCAGCGATCAGGGACGCGTTGAGCTATAACCTCGGCCGAGAGGGATATGAGGTGAGGGTTGCTGGCGATGGCACAGCGGCGCTCGAAGCGGCCCGCGCATCGGCGCCCGATTTGATCGTGCTTGACCTCATGCTGCCCGAGTTGGATGGCTACGATGTGACGCGCACCCTGAGGAAGGAAAGCAACGTTCCCATATTGATGCTTACTGCGCGTGATGACGAAATTGACCGTGTTTTAGGGCTGGAGCTTGGAGCGGATGATTATTTGACCAAGCCGTTTTCGATGCGCGAGTTGCTGGCACGCGTAAAGGCGATGTTGCGGCGCGAACGCCTGGCGAAGGAAGCAGCAGAGCCACAGGCAGCGGCAGCTCACAAGCAGTTGGTGAGCGGCAACCTGGAAATCAACTTAACCCGCCACGAGGCTTATCTTGACGGCAAAGTGATTGACCTGAAACCAAAGGAATACGATCTGCTTGTTTTCTTTTTGCAGAACTCGGGACAGGTTTTTTCACGCGAACAACTGTTGGAGCAGGTCTGGGGATGGGAATTCTCCGGGGGGAGCCGCACCGTGGATGTGCACGTGCGCTGGCTGCGATCCAGGATCGAGCAGGATTCTGAGCAGCCAACCCGCATCATCACTGTGCGCGGCGTCGGTTACCGGTTCGAGGGTTAGGGAAGCCATTCGAATGTCGCCCTTACGCGGCTTCAGCCTATGGCGCTTTTTGGTCGTCTTGCTGATCCAAGGGACGATACTTGGCGCGACGTATTTTGCCCTGCGTTCGGCAGCAATCCAGGCATTGGCTCTCTCGAATCTTAATTGGGGTTTTGCGGTATTGGGCGCCTCTTCTCTTGGCCTCGCCCTGTTTGCGGCGTTCTCCCTGGTAGACCCAAGTACACACCAGCAACCCACTCAATCTGATATGGACATCGGGCGGGTCGAAGAGAACGTTGTCTCGAGTTGGTTGTACAGCTTGTTGGATCGACTTGAGGTTGGGGTGGTCCTTGCGACCATGGATGGTGAAGTCCTGCTCACCAACCGGGCCATGCGCGACTTGTTTGCCATGAGTGATGATGAGGCGCAAGCAGCGAGCCTGCCGCATCTGCTACGCCATTATCAGTTTGTTGAATTGTGGAGACGATCCCAAGAAAAGAACGTTCCCCAATCCCTCACGGCGGAAGTTCCGCAAAGTAAGCGATTCTTGCGGGCTTCGGTGTATCCGTTGGTGGGGTCTATGCATAATCAATCCCTATTGTTATTCGAGGACGTGACAGAACTGCGGCGCCTGGAAACGGTGCGCAAGGATTTTGTCAGCAATGTTTCTCATGAGCTACGGACGCCGATCACCTCACTGAAAGCGTTGACTGAAAGCTTGCAGGCAGGGGCTTTGGAGGAGCCGGCAACTGCCCAGCGCTTCCTGGGGCATATAGAGACTGAGGTGGAGGCGCTTTCGGAGTTGGTGGACGAGCTGCTGGAATTAGCGCGCATCGAGTCGCAGCAGGTGCCCTTGCAGCGGGTTCCCGTCGACCCGTGCGAACTGGTGCAGCAAAGCGCCAGGCGCCTGAAGCTGCAGGCTGAACGCGCCAGGTTGATCCTGGACATCGATTGCGAAGCCGGCTTGCCCGAGATCGCGGCGGACGCACCGCGTATCGAACAGGTGCTGGTCAACCTGATTCACAATGCGATCAAGTTCACGCCGCGAGGCAGCATTCAGGTCGGCGCGAAACGCGCAGATGAAGCGGTGGAGTTTTCGGTGCGCGATACGGGCATCGGGATCGCCGAAGAAGACCTGGACCGTATATTCGAACGCTTCTACAAGACAAACCCGGCCCGCAACAAAAGTGGGACCGGGCTGGGATTGGCCATCGCCAAACATTTAGTGGAGGCGCACGGGGGTCACATCAGGGTGGAAAGCCGGGAAGGGATGGGGAGCCGGTTTTACTTCACCATTCCAATTGCACAGTAATTCTCGGGCGCTTTGTCATCCTGTGTAAAAGGCAAATGTCCCTATAGGAACTTACGGGTGCGCCGCTAACATATTCGTGGGATTGAATATGTTAGCGGCGAAGCAGAGCAGCAAAATCAGCCAATTGTTCAAAGTCATGGGGGACCCGTTCCGCGTGCGACTACTGCTGGCGCTGGCGGAGCAGGAAGCCTGCGTCTGCCACCTGGAACGCCTGCTGGGGAGGCGCCAGGCTTACATTTCCCAACATCTGATGAGCCTGCGAGAAGCGGGGGTGCTGACAGCCCGCAGGGAAGGCAAATATGTCTTTTACAAATTCAAAGACCACGATCTGCTGGGTTTGATTCAGCGGGCGGCGGAGATAGCAGGTTTTGCTGGTATCAAGGCAAAAGGTAAATCCTTGAAAGCTAATCTGGCCAGGTGCGAATGTCCAAGTTGTGGCGGCTCGAAATTGGTATCTGTCAAATAAGGAGTTACATGCTGACAATCAAAATCTTAGGCACCGGCTGCCCAAACTGTAGAAAGCTGGAAGCGGTTGCCCGGCAGGCGGTGGACATGACCGGCCTGGAAGCCGAATTGGTAAAGGTGACCGAGATCCCAGACATCATGGCGTACGACATTCTCTCAACACCTGGGCTGGTCATCGACGGAAAGGTGGTTTGCTCAGGGCGCATCCCAAGCCCGGCTGAGGTGAGCACTTGGCTGGCGGATGCAGAGTTGGCAGCTGCGTAACAGTATTGGTAACGAGCAGGGGAGACAATGGAAATGGACGTCTTCAAATTAATCCAAGATTTTGCGGATCTTGCCACGTTCGATTGGCTTGGACTCGGCAGTGATTCGTACCTGGGCAGCGCGGTCAACTTCTTTATGTATGACACCATTAAGATCGGGTTGCTATTGGTGTTGATCAACTATTTAATGGCCATCATCCGCTATTACTTTCCAATAGAAAGGGTCCGCGATCTTTTGACTAAGCGGCGTTGGCATGGGATAGATTATCTATTAGCCGCGGGTCTGGGCGTGATCACTCCGTTTTGCTCCTGTTCCTCAATTCCTCTATTCATTGGATTTGTTGGCGCTGGGATTCCACTTGGAGTGACATTTGCGTTTCTCATTGCCTCGCCGCTGGTGAATGAATCCTCGCTTTACCTGTTTCCTGCCATGTTTGGTCTAAATGTCACCGTTATCTATAACCTAGTTGGGATCACGGTTGCAGTGCTCGGCGGAATGCTGATTAGCAAGCTGCGCGTCGAAAAATATGTCCTCCCGGAGCTGGTGAAATTCAAGTCCAGATCGCAAGTTGAAGAGGAAAATAGTGGAACGTCACTGCCTTTGAGAAGACTCGTTGCCTACTTCTGGCAGGATGGAGCGAATATAACCAAGCAAGTATTTCCCTTTGTTGTCCTCGGAGTCGGCATTGGGGCACTCATTCATGGATTCGTACCCGAAAGTTTTGCGGAAGACTACCTGGCCATTAAGGCATGGTGGACCATTCCGCTGGCAACGTTAATGGGTGCTCCCCTGTATGCGAATTCCGTCAGCGTGATCCCTGTTATGGAAGCATTGGTTGGTAAAGGCGTCCCCCTGGGAACAGCCTTGTCATTTATGACTGCGATCGTAACCATCTCGATTCCGGAAGCACTTATACTCAAAAAGGTCATGCGCTGGCAGTTATTAGGGCTGTTTTTAGGCATTACCATGATCGGGATTGTTATTATGGGCTATTTGTTCAATTGGATCCTTTAAGCAATCTGGAAAGGCTTTTCTGGCGGAATCGCACAACCCCCTTCAGCTTCGTTAACACTTCCATAACAATCTCATCCTAGCCCCTTAAAGGCCGGATGCTAGCATTCACCCAGATGCATAATTCCAATTCTTATTTTCCTAAGGAGGAAGAAAAATGAATCGAAAGATTCAAACCCTGCTGGCGCTGCTCGTTGCTGCGAGTGTAGTGCTGGCAGCCTGCGGTCCGGCCGCAGAACCCACGACCGCGGCGCAACCGACCTCGGCGGGTGACGGCCCAACCGTGGATCCGATGGCGCAATTCAGCCCGTTGAATGTCTCGGGTGACATCATCACCGCCGGCAGTTCGACGGTCTTTCCGTTATCTGAGCGAATGGCGGAACGTTTCCGCGATGAAGGCTTTAGCGGCAACATCACTGTCGATAGTATCGGCTCCGGCGCCGGCTTCGAGCGCTTCTGTGAAGCGGGCGAGACGGACATCTCGAACGCCAGCCGAGCGATCAATCAAGATGAAGTCGCTCTATGTGAAGCCATCGGCCGCACGCCGATCGAATTCCGCGTGGGCACCGATGCGCTGGCCATCATAGTCAGCCAGGATAACGACTTCTTGACCGAGCTCACGATGGAGCAGCTCGCGCTGGTTTTCTCGACGGCAACGAACTGGTCCGATGTTGATCCGAGTTGGCCGAACGAACCCATCCTACGTTTCAGCCCCGGTACTGACTCTGGGACCTATGACTATTTCGTCGAAGAAGTGCTGGATGACGATGCGACCCTGCTGCAAAACTCTGTCGGCACCCAATACAGCGAAGACGACAACGTTTTGGTGCAAGGCGTGCTAGGCAGCCCCTACGCGATCGGGTACTTCGGTTATGCCTATTACCAAGAAAACGCCAGCACGCTGAAAATTTTGAATATCAATGGCGTGGAGCCAACCGAGCAGTCCGCCGAAGACGGCAGTTACCCGCTGGCCCGCCCGCTTTTCATCTACTCGGATGCCAACATTATGCTCGAGAAGCCGCAAGTGGCCGCATTCATCTACTTCTACCTCAGCTTCGTCAATGAGGAGATCCTGGATGTCGGCTACTTCCCATCCAGCGAAGCGGCCTTCGAAACGAACTGGGAGAATTTCTACAACGCACTTGGCATGGAAAACCCGATGTAATTGGGTGGCCCAAAAGCTCTTGAGGTTTCACATTGGGGCGGCCGGAAAGCAACTCTGGTCGCCCTAATGGTTTGTCGAGGGACGCAGTTATAATGAGCCAATTCCTGCGACTGACCGTTCGCAAATCAACTCCAAACGAATCCATGATGGCCGGTCCACCAAACCTGCGCGAGCAAAATCAGGCCCAGAAAGTTCCTGATTTACGCAGGCGTCCTCGGCTGCGTGACCTGACCATCCAGGGATTTCTATTCCTTTGCGGTTTCTTATCTATTTTCATTACCTTTGGCATTGTGTATGAACTGGGCAAGGAATCGCTCTTATTTTTTGGCAACCGCCAATGGTCATCGACCAACAAGCCACTGGCGGCGGACATTTCCGCTGAGCAAACCGTTTTCGAAGTTGGCAGTTCAGGGACGCCGCTGCAGGGGGACGCGAATTATCGCATCGAACGAGAAATCATTCACATCGATTCGATCAATGGAACCACTCTGACTGTGCAGCGTGGCTTTGGCGGCAGCCCGGCAACGGCTCACCGCGCAGGACTGACCCTGGAAGCGGAATTGCGCCCCGATCTTGTGGAATTCTTCACCGGTAGTGAGTGGGCGCCGCATAACGGCAAGTTCGGGATCCTGCCCCTGCTCAATGCAACCTTGATCGTTTCTGGAGTGGCCATCGTGGTCGCAGTGCCCCTTGGGCTGGCAACCGCCGTCTATCTCAGCGAGTACGCCTCTTTGAGAGCGCGCAACGTTTTGAAACCCATCCTAGAAGTCCTTGCTGGCATTCCGACGGTCGTTTACGGATTCTTTGCCTTGACCTTCATGACGCCGTTGTTGCGGTCAATTTTTGGAACGGATGTAGTGAATATTTACAACATGGCATCGGCCGGGATCGTGATCGGGATCCTGATTTTGCCGTTCGTCTCCACGGTGAGCGAAGATGCGCTGAACGCGGTACCACGCTCGCTGCGAGAAGCTGCGTTTGGCCTGGGAGCGACACGGCTGGAGACCGCTTTGCGCGTCGTACTGCCGGCTGCCTTTTCGGGCATTGCAGCGGCCATTATTTTGGCCGCCTCGCGTGCCATTGGTGAGACGATGGTTGTAGCTATCGCCTCTGGCGCGGGGCCGAACTTTACGTTCAATCCCTTCGAGGCCGCCGAGACAATGACGGGGCATATCGTGCGCATCAGCGGCGGCGACATGAGCTATAACTCAGTGGATTACAACAGCATCTTTGCCGTTGGCCTGATGCTATTTGTCATGACCTTGATCCTCAATGTGATCAGCCAGCGCATCGTGCGCCGGTTCAGGGAAGTCTACGAATGAACCTGCTCCGGCCACGACGCGGGTTCACTGAAACTCAGGAACAACTGGCAACTCGGCACTCCCGGGGGAAGCTCGTGCTAACTGTGTTCCAGTTCGCGACCTTGATGGGCGTCATTGTTCTGGTGGTTTTGCTGCTAACCATCATCAATAACTCATTCGGGTATTCGGCTGTGGAAAACAAGGTCGACCCGGAAAACCTGACAGTGAACGGCGTTCCGCTCGAAGGTCAGACCAAAGAGCAGCTGGTTGCCGCTCTCCAACAGAACGTTTCGGCGGGATTATTCGCTCGTTTCGAACACGACCAGCCGATTGCAGAGCGTGACGCAGCGAATATCTACGATTTGATCCAGGAATATGTGATCTCGCCCGAGGTGGTGGAAAGCTGGAACTTTTACGATTCCCTGACGCGGAAGGATGAAATCCTGGTCCTCATGCAGGAGCGGTATCCAAACGCCGAGTTGCAATTCCTGAGCTGGGTCAACTGGGATTTCGTGCGCTCCCAGCAATCCAGCCATCCGGAGATCGCCGGAGTGCGGACGGCAATCCTGGGTTCCGTGTGGACCATTTCGATCGCGATCTTCTTTTCGCTGCCAGTAGGAGTGGCCGCAGCGGTTTATTTACAAGAATATGCCGCCGATAATTTCATCAACCGCATCATCCAGACCAATATCAATAACCTGGCAGGAGTACCGTCCATCATTTACGGCATTCTTGGATTGGCTATTTTCGTGCGCGCCTTCGCAGCTTTCACCAGCGGCATCGCCTTTGGCGCTGCCGATCCGTCCACGGCAAACGGCCGCACGATCATTTCGGCAGGGCTTACCCTGGGAGTGCTGGTGCTGCCGCTGATCATCATCAATGCGCAAGAGGCAATCAAGGCCGTGCCCAACTCGTTGCGGGAAGCCAGTTTTGGCATCGGAGCCACGCGCTGGGAAACGGTGTGGTCGCACGTGCTGCCGAACGCCGTTGCCGGAATCCTGACGGGCAGCATCCTGGCTGTTTCGCGGGCCATCGGAGAAACGGCCCCGCTGGTGGTGATCGGGGCTTCGACCTTTATTCAAGTCGACCCCGAGGGACCGTTCTCGAAGTTCACCACGCTCCCGGCGCAAATCTACCAATGGACGGTGCGGCCGCAGGGCGCGTTTCACAACATTGCAGCGGCGGCCAGCCTGGTCTTACTAATCTTACTTTTAGCGCTGAATGCAACAGCCATCGTGTTGCGAAATCGATACAGCAGGAGACTTTAAGAATGGCGAATAGTGCCAATGGGAATTACGCCATCAAGGCAGAAAATCTAAGCATCTATTACGGAAACTTCCGCGCCGTGCGAGAGGTCGATCTGGGCATAGAGCCAAAGAAAATTACAGCCATTATCGGACCGTCGGGTTGCGGAAAGTCCACCGTGCTGCGCGCCTTCAATCGCATGAACGAGCTAATCCCGTCGGTGCGCACGGAAGGGCAGGTGATATTCGGCGGGCGCAATATCTACGAGCGGGATGTCGATCCCGTGGAGGTTCGCCGGCGAATCGGCATGGTTTTCCAGAAACCGAATCCCTTTCCGAAATCCATCTTTGAAAATGTGGCCTGGGGTGCGCGGGTCAATGGCTTCAAAGGCAACATGGACGAATTGGTGCAGTCGACGCTCAAAAATGCCGCGCTCTGGGACGAGGTGCATGACAAGCTGGATCAGAGCGGAACTTCGCTTTCCGGCGGGCAACAGCAGCGGCTGTGTATCGCCCGCGCCATCGCGGTAAAGCCCGACATCATCTTGATGGATGAGCCCTGCTCGGCGCTGGATCCGATTGCCACCCTGCGCATCGAAGAACTGATGCGCGACCTGGCGAAGGAATACACGATCATCATCGTTACGCACAACATGCAGCAGGCCGCCCGGGTGTCCGATTTGACGGCCTTCTTCACGCTCTCCGAAGACGGCAAACGGGCAGGGATGTTGATGGAGTATGGAGAAAGCAAGCAGATCTTCACACGGCCCGAGAAGAAGATCACTGAAGATTACATCACTGGAAGGTTTGGGTGATGGCCGAGCGCAAGAGGGTGCTCTTTTTGTGCACGGGCAACTCCGCCCGTTCGCAAATGGCAGAGGCGGTGGTTAACGCCAGAATGGGCGATCGCTGGCAGGCGTTCAGCGCCGGAGTCGAACCCTCAGGTCAGGTGAACCCCAACGCGATCCGCGCGCTGGCAGAGATCGGCATTCAGCACATTGGGGAATCGAAGCACGTTGAGCGTTTCATCGATGACGACTTCGATTTGGTGGTTACCGTTTGCGATGACGCCGCGGAGAACTGCCCGGTCTGGCTGGGGCGGGGGAAGAAGGAACACCTAAGCTTTCCGGACCCGGCGAAGGCCGAAGGGACCGATGAAGCGGTGATGGGAGGGTTTAGAAAGGTCCTAGGGGATATTGTGGAAAAGATACCAAAGTTGCTTAGAACAAAAGAACAGGAATTTGCAGGCCACGGTTAGCTAATTCTTTTCTCTGCCGTCTCACCCTGATTTGTGAAACTAAGTTTCGGAAAGGAAACTAGCTAAGCTTCAACCAGAGGTAGCCGTTTGGCCGCAATTCCAATTCAAGCAAATTATCCAGCAACTCGCCAGTGGCAAGGCCAGTAAACAAATCCGGGGGAGGGAAGAAGAGATGCTCTCCCACGAGGTTGATATCCACTGTTTGTTTTTTGGAGCTTAAATTGTTCACGATCAATAATGTTTCGCTTTGGTAGGTTCGATAATAGGCCGCGATCTCTTTAGGTTTGGTTGTTTCTGCCCAGGAGAAATCACCCCAGCCGAAAGCGCGATGTACTTTGCGTACCGCGATCATATTCTTCGTGATGTAATATAGCGAGGCTAGATCAGTTTGCTGGTCAGCCACGTTTACGTGGGCCGGGTCGTACGGAGGCGTATCGATGACCGGATTGAAAACCCCGTCCGCTTCAGAGAACCCTGCATTCCTGCCGCGGTTCCATTGCATCGGCGTGCGAACTCCGTCGCGATCACTGAGCCAGATGTTGTCACCCATGCCAATTTCGTCGCCATAGTAAATCACGGGGGAGCCGGGCAATGTAAATAGCAGTGAGTTGGCGAGAGCGATTTTGGCGAGGTTGTTGTCCAGCAGCGGCGCCAACCGCCGGCGGATGCCGAGATTTAGGCGCATTCGTGGATCTGGTGCAAACTGATCCCACATCCAGCGCCGTTCGTTTTCGGTAACCATTTCCAGTGTCAGCTCGTCATGGTTTCGAAGGAAGGTGCACCATTGGCAATCCTCTGGAATAGGCGGGGTGCGGTTGAGAATGCGACGCAGCGGGTTGCTGGAACCGCGGCGCAACGACATGAAGATGCGTGGCATGACGGGAAAGTGAAAGGCCATATGCATCTCATCGCCATCTCCGAAATATTTCCTGACATCTTTTGGCCATTGATTGGCTTCCGAGAGCAAGACCGCATTGGGAAAATGCTCGTCCACGTAGCTGCGCATTTTCTTAAGGAACGTGTGCGTTTCTGGCAGATTCTCGCAGTTGGTACCGTCCCGTTCGAACAAATAGGGGATGGCATCCACGCGAAAACCGTCGATCCCCAGATCCATCCAGAATTTCATTGTGTCGAGGATTTGGCGTTGCACTTCTGGATTGTCATAGTTCAGATCGGGCTGCGATGAATAAAAGCGATGCCAGTAATATTGACCAGCCTTCCCATCCCAGCTCCAGTTCGATTTCTCTGTGTCTAGGAAAATGATTCGCGCACCGGGGTACTTTTCCTTGGTATCACTCCACACGAAATAATCTCGATATCGCGAGTTGCGATCGCCACGGGCTGACTGGAACCAGGGATGATCGGCGGATACATGATTCACCACAAAGTCAGTAATGATGCGAATGTGGCGCTTGTGCGCCTGCTTAATCAGTTCCTTGAAATCGTTCAGGGTTCCATAATCCGGGTGGATGCCGGAAAAATCGGCCACATCGTAGCCGTCATCCAATAGCGGGGAAGGGAAGATAGGAAGCAACCAGACGCAATTGATCCCCAGGTTCTGCAAATAATCCAGCTTTTCAACGACCCCTTTCAGGTCTCCGTGTCCGTCGCGGTTGCTGTCGCGGAAGGCGCGAACATAGAGTTCGTAAAAGATGGCGTCTTTGTACCAGAGCGGCGTGCGGTCCATATTAACAAGAAGACCTGACGATCGATGCACGAGAAGATTCGCCAGGTTATGTAATTGTAATGGAGAGTTACGGAGATTTTAGCCTTTCACCGAGCCAGCGGTCAGGCCGCGTACGAAGTAACGTTGCAGGGAGAAGAAGATAATTAACGGGACGATCATGGTGACGAAGGCGCCAGCGGTCAGCAGGTGCCAATCCTGGCCGCGGTCGCCGATGAGGCGGGCAAGGTTGGCGGTTACCACGGCGGTATCACGGCTGGTGCCTAGAAAGACCAAGGCGACGAGCAGATCGTTCCAAACCCAGAGGAATTGGAAGATGGCAAAGGATGCAATCGCCGGAACGGATAAAGGTAAAACCAGGTTGGTGAAGGTGGTCATCGGAGAAGCGCCGTCAATCTGGGCCGATTCGATGATCTCTTTGGGGAGGGAGGAGATATATCCATGCAACAAATACACAGCCAAAGGCAGACCGAATCCGGTATGTGCTAGCCATACCCCCAGAAATGTGCCGTTCAGATTCAGATTGGTATAGAGCCTGAGCATAGGGATCAGCGCCATGTGAAGAGGAACGACCATGAGGGCGATCACCAGGGCGAAAAGGAAATTGCGACCAGGGAACTGCAGCCAGGCAAAGGCATAGGCTGCGAACGCTGCAATGGTGATGGGGATCACCACAGATGGCACGGTGACCAGGAAGCTGTTAAGGAAGGCGGTACCCATGTCACCTTCGGTGAAGACGGTTGCGTAATTCTCAATCGTCCACTGGGCTTCCTCGAAAGGGTGGAGCAGTGCATCCCACCAGCCTGACGTCTGGATGGCAATTGGTTCGCGGAAAGAACTGATGAGCAAGCCCACCGTTGGCAGGGTCCAGATGAAAGCGATCAGCACGATCGTCAGGCGCAGCGGTAGTCCGCCGAACCATTGCGAGAACGCCTTGGATCCGCTCTGGCGCCGTACTTTGGGTTGGGTTTCTGCGGCCACACTCATACTTAGATTTTCGCCTTCTGCAGGTTGCGAATGTTGCTGATCATTACCGGAATTACAGCAACTAGCAACAAAACCGCAATCGCGCTTGCGCGCCCGAAGTCGCGGAAGGTGAACATCTCGGTGAACATGCGATTGGCGATCACCTGAGTGTCAAATTGTCCATTGGTCATCACGAAGACGATATCGAACACTTTCAACACCATGATCACTATCGTGGTGGTGATTGTGATTATGGTCCCCTGGATGTAAGGAATAATTACGCCGAAGAAAATCCTTATTTCGCTGGCTCCGTCGATACGCGCCGCCTCCAGCAATTCTGCCGGCACACCTTTGACGGCGGCTGAAAGCACAACCATGGCGAACCCTGTAAGCAGCCAGATCAAAATAATGATGAGGAAGAAATTATTCCAGGGTTTGTTTTCGACCAGCCAGCCGACCGGGTCGTTGCCCAGCGAAACCCAGATTGCATTGAGCAAACCGTTCTGTGGTGCGCTTACAGGCTTGAAGTTGTATATGAATTTCCAAATTACGCTGGCGCCAACTGCCGAAATCGCCATGGGAAGAAAGATGACGGATTTCGCCAGGGATTCAAGGCGGATGCGGTCTACCATCACGGCGATGACGAGTCCCAACGAAACGGTGACGCTGGTCACGCCGACCAGCCAGAAAATATTATTACGCAGAGTGATCAGCATCGATGGATCGGTAAATATATAAGCGTAATTATTCAGTCCCGCCCAGGTGTCGGTCCTTCCAACATGCAGGCTAGTCCAAATTGTATTGAATGTGGGATATACCAGGTAGGCGGTAAGTACGACAATCGCCGGTCCCACGAACACAAAGGGACGGATGCGCTCGCGTAATTGCTCTGGAAGCCGAGAGACTAGTGAATCTGTGATTAGGAATAGCGCCCATACTCCAAACACGCCGACGATCAGCGCCACCGCGCCAACCAGGAATTTATTGGCGTCCGCATCGCGCATATAGATAAAGCTCCAGCGCAATCCAAGGAAGGCGAGCACCGGCACGATGAAGGAAACGGCAATGCGCAGCGGCCCCGTGAGTAAATAATCTGTTAACCTTCGACTCAGCGTTCTTTGAACCATCTCGACTCTTTTGGCAGCTAACTACCAAGGATTATAAAACAAGAAAGCAGGGCAGCTTACCGGCTGCCCTGCTTCTGTGTTGATCTTTTACTCGAACTTGCGGTATGGCCGCACGATTACTCTGTCGGCCAGCTCGCGTCGATACCAGCCAGCACTGTACCCAAGTCAGCGCCACCGACATAGTCCACTACGCCAGTCCAGAAGCTGCCAGCGCCTACGGCGCCGGGCATCAAGTCAGAACCATCGAAGCGGAAGGTGTCTGCATTGGCCAAGATCTCAGCAAAACCGCGGATCACGTCGTTCGGGTACCAGGCAGGATCGGCGTCGAGGTGCGGCGCGATCAGGATGCCCAGTTCCACTTCAGCACGGGCCGAGGCGCCGGTGGTGAGGAATTCCATCACCTTGCGAACGGCTGGCGTGTCGTTGCCCATGCTCAGCAGGGAGCCGGAGCCCAATACAGGCTTTCCGTACGCCAGATCGATTGGGGGCAGATAGAAGTATCCAACATCGATACCAACCTCTGCATCGCCGAAGAATCCGGCGATGAAGCTGGCTTGGCGCATCAGGTAGCAATTGGGAGTTTCGCCGAGCAGATTCAGCGGCGCATCACCGAAGTTGGTGGTGAGGATGCCAGTAGTTCCACCGTACACATAATCCGGGTTGAACCAGATATTGCCGGCGGTCTCAAAGGCATTGCGGACTTCAGGGGAATCAAACTTCAGCGTCCCAGCAACCCAGGCATCGTAATTCTCGGGGCTGGTGGTGCGGAGCATGATGTCCTCAACCCAGTCGGTACCGGGCCAGCCAGTGGCGCCGCCGCTCTCAAAGCCGATGCACCACGGTACACCGCCGTCAGCTACGATCTGGTCAGAAAGGGCAAGTAGATCATCCCAGGTCTCAGGGATGGTGTAGCCAGCAGCATCGAAAGCTGGTTTGGCGTACCACACCAAGCTCTTGACGTCGGCATTGTGCCAAACGCCAGAAAGCACTCCATCAACAGTGCCGAGATCGATCCAGGACTGGGTGTACTTGGTGAGCATGTAGTCCTGGGAAAGGAACTGCCCCAGGTCGATTAGCAAGCCGTCGCGGGCAAAATCAGCCATTAAACCGGGCTGTGGGAAGTTGTAGATGTCATAAGGATCGCCGGCTTCAGCTCGGGTTAATGCCAGAGTCTCGAAATCGGGAGAAGCCTCGACAACTACTTCGATCCCAGTCTCGGCTTGGAAGTCGACGAAGTTCGACTGGAATGCGGTCACCTGCTCGCCTTCAGCGGCGGTGAAGATGGTAACCGTTTCTCCAGAGAAATCCTCCTCGGGCGCCTCAGTGGCCTCTTCGGTCATGGGCGCTTCTGTGGGTTCCTCAGCTTCCGGCGTAGCAGCTGGGGCGCAGGCGGCGAGCACTAAAGCTAAAAGCGTGAAACCGCTTACAAGTAACCAGAATTTATTCTTTTGCTGCATTTTGCTCTCTCCTTAGGGTGAGTTGATAAAACGTGTAATAATTTTCTCAACAATCTCCATTCACCTCCTAAGTGAATTATTTTTTTGAACACCCTTAGGGATGCAGGGTGCATCAAATAAAGTTAGGTGAATACCAGCTCATGCAGCTAGTTGTTAAAATACCGAGGAACGCTGGGTGAAATTTCTCGATGAAGAACAGTGACGGTTACCATCATATCACGAAGTTGGCCTTTCGAGTACAGCTCCTAGCCGTTTTTCTGCACGAGTACCCGGTCGATGCGCAGCTTGTCCATAGAGCGCACTGTGAACGATATCCCATTCAACGAAGTGGTTTCACCCACGGTGGGGATATGCCCGAGCAGAGCGAGGATCAACCCTGCGCAAGTCGAGTAGTCTTCCGTGGAGCGCAGGTTAGCGCCGATTGATTCACTGAGCTGCTCCAATGTGATATTTCCCGCAACCAGCCAGGTCTTCTCGCCCAACTGCCGCAATTCGGCTTCACTGAGATGGTATTCGTCGTCGATCTCACCGACGATCACTTCGAGCACGTCCTCCAAGGTCAACAGGCCGGCGGTGCCGCCATGTTCATCCAGGACGATGGCCAGATGCACTCGCTGCTGGGTCAACTGTCTGTAGATGTTGGGGAGCGGCGCCGATTCAGGAATGAAGAGGGTTTGGCGGGCGATGTCTTTAAGGCTGACATTCTGTTCTGCCCACACCAGGTCTTTCAAGTGCAGGTAGCCAATGATATTGTCAAGGTCGCCCTGGTAGATTGGAAAGCGAGACAAGTTCGATTTGGCAGCCATGGCAAGCGCCTCTTTGGGATTGTGCGCCGCATCAAGAGCGACCATTTCTGTGCGCGCAGTCATCACGTCGTGGGCTTTACGATCTCCGAATTCGAAAACTCCGCTAACGAAGGCTCCTTCGCTGATCTGAAAGATTCCCTCGGCGGTTCCTTGCTGGACCAAAAGTTCGATTTCTTCGGAACTTGTGGAGGGCGCATTCTTGGCCGCGGGACCCAACAGCCCGATGATGAGATCTGTAGAAAATGACAAGAAGCGAATCGGGAGAGCAGCAACCTTCGCAAGCATTTGGACGGGACGAACCAGCGCAATCGACAGTCCCTCCGGGTTGCGCAAGGCCAACTGCTTGGGCACCAGTTCGCCGAATACCAGCGACAAGTATGTGATAGTGACTACGATCAATAGCAGCGCGAGTTGATCGGCATAAGGCGCAAGGATTGGGAAACGCCGCAACCAGTCCGCTACCAGCGGCCCGGCTGTCAGGCCTCCAAAGGCGGAAGCCAGCGTGCCGACGAGCGTGATCCCAACCTGGACGGTTGCCAGATAGTGCCCTGGCTTCTCCTTGACCTGCAAGACTTCTTGCGCTGATTTCTTCCCTTGCTTTAGTAAGCTGCGCAGGCGGTGTCGGCGCGAGGTCACCAAGGCCATCTCAACCGCGGCGAAGAAGCCGTTGACTGTGATCAGGATGGCAATGAGCAGCAGCTCTTGTGACATAGGGGATCGATTTGATTATACAAACTATGGATGAGGGGAAATAATGTTCCTAGGATTAAATGCGCATAGCCACTCATCTATACATACACCTTAACTTATTTCCACAACCACACTGCCCTTCACTTAAACACTTCGTAATACCCACGATCAAGCTCGTCATCGCTCAGGTGAGCATATCGTTGCGTCACCTGGATGTTACGGTGCCTGGCCAGCTCCTGGGCCAGCTTTAGGTTACCTCCCGAGCCGCGCAGCACTGCAGTAACGAAATAGTGGCGGAAAGAGTGGGGAGTTATGGTGCCCGCGGCCGCATCGCCTAATGCCTCAAGGACGCGCTGGGCAATGATGTTGCGGCCGGTAGTTGGCGTCATTGGCTTTATTTGCTTGCCGGATGCCTTGTCGTGACGGGCGAATAGAGGCAGCGATGCAAGAGGTCTCCCTGAAGACCCATCTGTGGCTGAACGCACGTTGAGGTAATCCTTCAACGCATTCAATGACCGCTTCGAAAAGCGCACCACAGCCTGACGATTCCCCTTTCCAATAATTACGGCCCGGCCCTCGTTCCAATCCAAATCGCCGCGGCGCAATCCGCAGGTTTCGTGCACGCGCATCCCAGTATCGCCAAGCACGATCATAAATGCGCGATCCCTCAGATTACGCACACGGTCGATTTTATTTTCGGCAGGTACAAACTTCAGCGCTGTCGCGTATTCGAGCATTTGCTCGATGGCATCTCGCGGGAATTGGGGCAGGCGGGGACCGGGTCGCCGCCCACGCTGACGGATCAGCAGCCGCACGCGTGGCAGATTCGGCTCGGCAAGTTTTTCTGCTGCAAGGAATTCGTAGAATCCTGCCACAGCCGTCAGGCGTAGCCTTTCCGTGGCAGGGGAATGATTCTTCATTGCGGTGGCAAACCAGGCGACTGCGTCTTCGCTAAGATCTGAAAGGGTTCGTTCAGCAGGATCGAGGCCTTCGGCTTTTAAGGTATTCGCAAATGCAGCCAGCGCTTTTCGATAGGTGAGGGCTGTGTTCTCTGATCGGGCCAGCGTAACGCTATCTATGTATTGTGTGATGGCTTGCTGGATGGCGATCGACGACTTAGAATCCATGCTTGCGATTATAGGTGACGGCCATAGTTATCGCAAACAAAAAGCAGGCTGAAATCAGCCTGCTTTTTTAAGGATTCGAATTTTCTATGGCAATCTGCTTAGAGCAAGTCTAGCCAGCTCAATGGAATTCTGAAGTTGGGTGGCGTCATCACTGGCATCTGAAATATCCACGGAAACCTCGATATTGCCAGATAGCACGTTAATGTCGAAAATGGGCTGGGCGTTGTAGGCGCGGTCGCCGATGCCGCTAATTTCCGGATAGCCGTTAATATCAATGGCCATTTGATAACCGCCCAAGGCCTGGCTCGCGTCATCATAGATAAGAACCACCACGGAAACGACGTCGAAGTCAGTGGTTTGATACGAACAGGAGTAAATGGGAGGCGCATCGTCCGGTTGGCCGGGGCCAGTGGGTTGGCCCAGGGTGGCCTCCGCTTCCGCCTGCGTGATCAAGGAGCAGGCATCTATGGCGCCGCCATCTGGGACACCGCCGGAATCTGCACTTTCTTGTGCAGGAGCAGCCGCTGTTGCTTCCACGATGTCGACCGGTTCCTGGGTGATTGGTTCTTGTGTGACACCAGACGAACCCGGGCTGCAAGCCGCTAAAACGAGCATCGAAGAGATCACCAGAATCTTGAGATTGTAAGAGTTGAATTTCATTCTGCCTCCAGAATTTTCTAAGGCTAGAGTCTATCTTAAACGGTTAATGAAAAGTCTTATGCTTGGAAAATCGAAGGCGAGTTTGCTTCTATAAAACTAGGCTTAGCAATGCCATGCCGAAGAGTTTCCCAACGAGCAATAAGGAGATCATAAATGCCCACATTCCAATAAAGACTCCGAGTCCGACTCTTACTACCGTTTGCATCGATTAGATCCTTTCTTTTAGCAGACTGCTGCTATGGCTATTGCATGCTCCGTGCCTGTTTAGACCATATTTCCAGCCGTCGCTATACTTGCGATAATAGTACTTATCGAAAGCCTCGATGAATACTGCTCCCCTCTTACTCTTCGTTTCCCCAGCATCCGGTTCCTAGAAGAAGATTTTCTTCGCCCGAATCGTTGCATGAAATGGTTTCCTAATTGCGTTCATCCCTGCCCCACCTGGGTTATGGTATTCCCGTAGCGGAAACTAGGGGCTGTTGTACAATGAATTTACAAACTTGGAGGATTTAATGGCTGAAGACGATAATGAACTTAAGAAAGCGGGCCCAGATGCCGGAAACGGAGAAAAATCTGATAGCTGGCGAGAGGTCATCCGCCGCTGGTTGCGGCGCATCATTATCGTTCTGCTGATCTTTATCATGCTGGTCGCCGTGGCCTGGTTTGGCCTCATCGGACCGAGAGCGGCGGAGGTCGCCAACTTGCAAACCGAATTAGCGGCTGCCCAGCAGCAAATCGATACGCTGGAAGCACAGGTTGCGGAGCTCCAGTCAATTAGGGCGCAGCGCTCGATCCTCAGTCTCCTGGTGGACGCAAACTCTGCCCGTTTTGAGCTGGCTCGCGGAGATACAGAGGCGGCCTCGGCAGCGCTACAGAACACGAGCAACACGCTTTATCAACTTAACCTTGAACTCGGAAGCGAATACGATGAGACGATTGAAGGCTTGGAAACCCGACTCTCACTAGCCCGCGAAAGCATTCAGGCGGAAAATGATCTATCTTCGTTGAACGACCTGGAAGTCTTTATTGGCACATTGCAGGATCTCTTGAAAGGCCTCCTTAGCAAATAGCTGTGGCCTGGTATCTGTATCTGCTTGCCGTAGTGGCGGGGTTTTTGGCCGGCATCATCAATACGGTTGCTGGCAGCGGTTCGCTGATCACGCTGCCCGTGCTGATCTTTTTGGGCCTGCCGGCGACGGTCGCTAACGGCACCAATCGCATTGGGGTGATCCTGCAGAATACGGTAGCGGGGCTCAGTTTTGGGCATAGCAAAGTCCTGGACCTTAAGGGTGCATTGATCCTAAGCCTACCGGCAATCCTGGGAAGCATTCTGGGCGCCCAGACCGCAGTCAACCTGGACGAAGTAATGATGGAACGCGCCATCGGCGCGGTCATGGTGATCATGCTTTTTGTCATCTGGCTGCGTCCCCAGCGTTGGCTGGACGGAAAGCTCCAGACGCTGTCTGGCCCGGTGACTATTGCCCAAGTTATTTCCATGTTCGCTATCGGTGTTTACGGTGGGTTCATTCAGGCTGGAGTCGGTGTCTTCCTCCTGGCCGCGCTGGTAGTTTCTGTTGGCTACGACCTTGTGCGAGCGAATGCGGTGAAGATAGTCATCATACTGATATTCACACTATTTTCCCTCTTCGTCTTTGCGCGCAACGACCAGGTGAATTGGGGTATTGGGGTATTACTCGGTTGCGGCAATATGCTTGGCGCCTGGCTGGCGGCTCGCCTGACGGTCAAGCGCGGGTCTACCTGGGTGAGGCAGTTGCTGATGGCAACCGTGGCCTTATCGGCCGCGTATCTATTAGGCCTATTCGATTGGCTTGCCCGGCTTCTGGGGTAAGACGCGTGGTTATAATCTGACCTTCCCTTTCTAAGGAGCTTCGTCACATGGAATGGATCCTAGATCCTGAAGTCTGGATCGCTCTTCTCACCCTGACCGCCCTCGAAATCGTCCTGGGCATCGACAACTTGGTCTTTATTTCGATCCTAGCGGGCAAGCTCCCCAAGGAGCAACAAGGCCGGGCTGGCCAGGTTGGCCTGGGGCTAGCGCTAGTCACACGCATACTGCTGCTACTCTCTATTGCCTGGATCACTCGACTCACAACGCCCCTGTTTACTCTTCCGCTTCTCGATCAGGCAGTATCAGGCAAAGACCTTATCCTGTTTTCGGGTGGCCTTTTCTTAATCGGGAAGAGCACATTTGAAATACACGATAAGCTGGAGGGAAAAGAAGGACACAGCGAAGCACGTATTAGAGCAACATTCGTGAATGTAATAATCCAAATTATGCTGCTGGATGTTGTGTTCTCGCTGGATTCGGTAATTACCGCAGTGGGCATGGTCGAGAATGTGGCCATCATGGTCAGTGCCATCATTATCGCCATCATCATCATGGTGATTTCAGTCAAGTCGATCAGCCAATTTGTTGAACAGCACCCCACCATAAAAATGCTTGCCTTGGCATTTTTGCTATTAATTGGCTTCTCTCTGGTCGTGGAAGGTCTGCATCAAGAAATCCCTAAAGGCTATATCTACTTTGCCATGGGGTTCTCGGTCTTGGTAGAGATCCTAAACTTGCGGTTGCGGACGAAGGCGCCTGTTCCTGTTCACTTGCGTGAACCATATATCGGCAAGGAGAAACCTGCCCCCTGATGTTGACTCGAATAAAGCGGCGGATTATCAAAGCCATCATAGCTTTTGGAGTGCGCCTGGCAACGCATGTCGAAGTCCATGGCCTGGAAAGAATAAAGTCCCAAAAGGAAAAAGCCGTCGTCGTGGTTAATCATCTAGGACGTTTGGATGCGGCGATGCCTTTCTTGTTATTCCCTAATCAGGATTTCATCATCGTTGTCGCCGAAAAATATCGTCAGCAGCCAATTTTCCGCTTTTTAGTGCGTCAGCTTGACCTCCTGTGGCTGGATCGCTTTGAGGCTGACCTGGGTACGTTACGCGAGGTTTTGCGTCGACTGGAGCGCGGCGGTATTCTACTTATAGCTCCAGAAGGGACCCGCAGCCAAACAGGAGCGCTCTTACCTGGTAAACCAGGCGCCACATACATCGCAGCCAAAAGCGGTGCACTGATCATCCCTGCAGGTGTCACTGGCACCGAGGATCGCTTGGTTGAGGAAAGTTTCAAAAAGTTCAGGCGCCAAAATATCAAGGTCGTAATTGGAGAACCGTTCACAATTCCCCCACTCCCAAAAACGGGCCGCGATGAATACTTGAAGAAGTATACCGACGAAATTATGGCGCGAATTGCAGTACTACTGCCTGAAAAATATCGCGGCGAATATGCATCGCACCCACGAGTTCGTCAGTTGATGTCTTTATAGGTGGAGAAATAGATGATTGATGTGATGGTTTTGACTATGCGCATTAACGGAGGTTGCTAATGCAATTGACGGGATCGACAGAAATTAAAGCTCCCAGAGAAAAGGTTTGGAGTTATTTGACTAATCCGAATTTTGTTTCTAAGTGTGCGCCGGGTTTTGAAAGTATGGAAGTCGTTGAACCTAACAAGAAGTTCAAAGCGACGGGTTCTGTTGGTCTTGGCAACCTTAAAGTTAGATTCACTGGAGACATTGAATTCGTGACCATGGAAGCGCCCAACCGCGCAGTGATGAAAGGACGGGGCTCCGCGCCAGGCAGCGCCGTTGAAGGCACAGCTGAAATGAAGTTGAGTGATGGTGAGAATGGAATCACCATCATGGACTGGACTGCAGATGTAAGCGTTCTGGGCACGATCGCCAGCCTTGCCTCCCGCATGATGGGCAGCGTTGCTCAGAAATTATCTGGCCAATTCTTCGATTGCGTTAAAGCCCAGATAGAAAGCTAATTCAATGCGCGAGCTTTTGCCTGACCTCGAAAACTGGCTGAATGCCGGTGAGCGAGTTGCGCTCGCCACGGTGATCTCCACTTGGGGATCGGCGCCGCGACGTGCGGGATCGGTAATGGCGATCAGCGAACGAGGCGGAATTGCCGGGTCCGTAAGCGGTGGCTGCGTCGAAGGCGCGGTCATCCAGGCTGCCCAGGAAGTGCTAGAGACGCAGCGACCACAACGGTTGCATTTCGGCGTTGCCGATGAAACTGCTTGGGACGTGGGTCTAGCTTGCGGAGGCGAAATCGATGTTTTTGTGCAACCCGTATCGGGGAAAATCTTTGAACCGTTGATCTCCCGGCTTAGGGAGGATAAGGCGAGCGTTCTGAGCACGGTCATTACGGGTGAGGAAAACATCTTGGGTTCGCAGAACCTAAGCGATGAAAAGGGTAAAGTCCTGGCCAGTTCAGATGGGTTGATCGCACTGATTGAACTTAGCGATCAACCCAGGATCGTCGCCGGAGAAAATATTGAGATTTTTCTTAATCCATTGCCGGCCTCCCCAACTCTAGTGACGATAGGTGGTGTGCACATTGCCATCGCTCTTTCCAAAATCGCGCGCGCGCTAAATTTCAGAACGATCGTCGTTGATCCGCGCAGGGCCTTCGGAACCGCCGAGCGTTTCCCGGAGATCGATAAGTTGATCCAGGCCTGGCCGCAGGAAGCCTACGCACAGCATCCGCTGAACAGCTCGACCGCAGTTGCCTCCCTGAGCCATGATCCTAAAATCGATGATCCAGCGCTAATCGCGGCCTTAAGCAGCAATGCGTTCTATGTTGGGGCTTTGGGCTCCAAGAAAACACAGGAAAAACGCCACCAACGGTTACTGGAGGCCGGGCTCAGTGAAGAAAAGCTGGCTCGCTTGCACGCCCCAATCGGACTGGAGATCGGCGCAGTGACGCCTGAAGAGATCGCCCTAGCCATCATGGCGCAGGTCGTTGCCACGTTTCGGCGTTAAGCCTAAACCAATCAGCTTGCCCGCCTTTTTAGCCCGTACTACAATTGCGGCCTCCCGACATGAAACCCGCGCCTTTTGAGTATTTCGTCCCCGATTCACTGGAAGCCGCCCTGGATTTGAAAACCAAACACGGCGATGAAGCTAAGGCGCTTGCTGGTGGCCAAAGCCTGATACCGGCTATGAACTTCCGGGTGGCGCAGCCGAGCATCCTGATCGATCTCAATCGGATCGATGAGTTGCGGTTCATCCGCCAGAACCGCCAGAACGGCGCCCTACGAATTGGCGCCATGACTGTGCAATCCGCCGCCGAGAACGATCCACTGGTTGCCGAGCATGTGCCATTGCTGCATGATGCCATCCCAAACATTGCTCATTCGCAGATCCGCAATCGCGGAACCATTGGCGGCAGTATCGCCCACGCAGATCCCGCCTCTGAGTTACCTGTTGTCTGCGTAGCGCTGGACGCTCGTATGCGCGCACGAAGCGGAGCCGGTGAACGATGGATCGGGGCGAAAGATTTCTTCACCGGGCTCTTCTCGACTGCCCTTCAACCTGATGAACTGCTCATCGAAATCGAATTCGCGGACATGCCGCCCAATACGGGATATGCATTTATGGAGATCGCTCGTCGTCATGGCGACTACGCTATGGCCGGGCTCGCTGCGTTGCTGAGCTTGGATGCGGAAGGCAATTGCGCAAACGCGCGACTCGTTTACCTTAACGTTGGGGACGGACCCGTTGATGCTATCCAGGCCGCAGCCAGCCTAACTGGCAAACAACCAACCGAGGCCGTCTTCAAAGAGGCCGGGCACATCGCCAGCCAACAAGAGATGTCACCCTTCGGCAATTTACATGCCTCCGCCAGTTACCAACGCCATCTATCCGCCGTCCTCACCGAACGCGCCCTTGCCAAGGCTTACGAGCGCGCCCGCTTTTCTCAGGTACCTTGAAAATGGTCCAGCTCTTCCTGATCCGAATCAGTATCAACGGCAACACATACCAGCACGAAGTCGAACCACGCTTGCTGCTGGTCGATTACATTCGACAGACAGCCGGCCTAACAGGCACACATGTGGGCTGCGAGCATGGCGTCTGCGGCGCTTGCACGATTCTGCTGGATGGCAAACCGGTGCGCTCTTGCCTTATGTTTGCCGTGCAGGCTGATAGCCATAAGCTACAAACAGTTGAGGGCCTAGCCGAGGGAGAGAAGGAACTTCATCCTTTACAACAAGCCTTTTGGGAGGCTCATGGCTTGCAATGTGGATTCTGCACTCCAGGCATTTTGATGACATTGCTCCCTTACCTGAAAGAGAACCCAAACCCAAGCGAAGCAGAGATTCGCGAAGCCATATCTGGCAACCTGTGCCGCTGCACCGGTTACCAGCACATCGTCGATGCGGCCAAACTGGCTGCGGAGAAAATACACTCGGCATGATCAGGTCAGTTCTGGCCAGGCGAACCAGGCTCATGGATCGCCTGGATGAATTTGAGAATCTGTATGACCAAAAAGAGCCGCGCATTCATGCCTTTATTCAAGAACCGAATCGCTTCGAAAGAATTCGCCGGGATGCAAAAGCCCTCCAGCGCAGACACCCAGATCCAGAAAGGCGGCCGCCACTCTATGGGCTGCTGCTTGGAGTCAAAGATATTTTCCATGTTGATGGTTTTTCTACAGGGGCAGGCAGCCACCTCCCCGCCCGAGAGCTGAAAGGCAAGGAGGCTGAAAGCGTAACAAAACTGAAGCATGCAGGCATGCTGGTAGCCGGAAAAACAGTAACCACAGAATTTGCTTACTTCGCTCCCGGTGCAACCCGAAACCCCCACAACCCCGCGCATACCCCAGGCGGCTCCAGCAGCGGGTCGGCGGCCGCGGTGGCTGCGGGTCTGGTCGACCTTGCACTCGGCACCCAGACCATCGGGTCGATTACTCGTCCAGCATCTTTTTGCGGCGTGGTTGGCTTTAAACCCAGTTACGGTCGCATACCCACCGACGGGGTTATCCCGCTTTCACCGATTCTTGATCACGTTGGTTTATTCTCGCACTATGTAGAACTAATTTCTCGTGTGTTCCCTATTCTCCTAACGGAATGGAAGCCCATCTCTCCGGCAGAGACCAAGCCGTTTTTGGCGATCCCAACAGGCGATTATTTCGGCTATGCCGACCGAGAAATGCGTACACACTTTGAAATGACGGTGGAACGGTTAAAAACCGCCGGCTATCAAATCATTGAAAAAAATCCATTTAAGGAATTTGTTTCCGTCGCCGATCGTCATAACCTGATACTTGCCGCCCAAGCCGCTCAGGTTCACGCAGCCTGGTTCGCCCAATATAGGCATCTTTATCATCGCAAGACCGCGGAGTTGATTGAAACGGGCCAGAAGGTATCTGATGCGGTTTTGGCGCAAGCTTTGTTAGAAGTGCGCCAATTTGCCTTAGACCTCTGCACTCTGATGGATATCCATGGCATCGACGCCTGGATCTCACCAGCTGCTCGCGGCGCCGCGCCTCGCGGGCTTGCAAGCACGGGAGATCCCGTGATGAATCTTCCATGGACGCAAGCCGGTTTCCCCACTCTGAGTTTGCCTTCGGGGACGAACGAGAATGGCTTACCGCTGAGCTTGCAAATCACGGCGGATTTCAACCGCGACGAAGACCTTTTGGCATGGGGAGCCAATATCGAAAAGGCATTAGCCGTGCCCCAATGAGCGTTACGAAAAGCCAGATCCGGCCGGGCGCTTATTTTGATTCCGTGGTGCTTATGCGACTGCAGCGCAATCTGCTTGCCCTGCCCGGCATCGAAGATGCCGGTGTAGTCATGGCAACTCCAGCCAATCTGGAATTACTTGCCGATAGTGATCTGCTGAATAACGAAGGCAGATCCGCAAGGCCAGAGGATTTGCTAATCGTTGTTCGCGCCGCCAAAGACTCGGCCGCGGTTAACGCCTTGGAAAAGGTAGATGAGCTGCTTAAGCAACGAAGTTCGTCCGCCAGCAGTGCATTCCGTACGCGCAGTCTGTCCGCCGCGGCGAAGACTTTACCCGCTGCAGAGTGGGTGCTGATATCAGTGCCCGGACACTACGCTGCCAAGGTCGCTGCTGAAGCCCTGGATCTTGGCAAACATGTCTTCCTTTATAGCGATAATGTATCGCTCGAGGACGAAAAAAACCTCAAGAAGAAGGCTGATGATAAAAACTTGCTGGTGATGGGACCCGATTGTGGGACAGCCATAGTTAACGGTATCGGACTCGGGTTCGCCAATCGCATACGTCGCGGACCCATAGGTCTGGTGGCGGCTTCGGGGACCGGCCTGCAAACGGTTACCGCACACATCCACAATCTTGGCAGCGGAGTATCCCAAGCAATCGGCGTCGGCGGCCGCGATCTCAAGACAGAGGTAGGTGCGGCGAGCATGCTTCAGGGTTTGCGTTATCTGGCGGCAGACGGGGACACGAAGGTTATCGTGCTGGTTTCCAAACCCCCTGATTCTGAA
>Ga0209751_10001079_pt1 | contig 28477 bp, 43 predicted proteins | sample RifCSP13_1_FD_184019 | JGI IMG/M metagenome (GOLD analysis project Ga0209751, IMG submission 184019) | Soil microbial communities from Rifle, Colorado - Rifle CSP2_sed 13_1 (SPAdes) (version 2) | ecosystem: Environmental > Terrestrial > Deep subsurface > Rock core/Sediment | place: Rifle...
GGGATCGCCCCGCGTGGGCTAAGTCTCAGCCCCTGCTTTATATACTCTCGGGGTTCCCGGGCTCCCCCAAAGCCCCCGCCGCCCAAAGGGGAAAGAAAACCGGGCGGTAGGTATGGGCGGGGGAGCCCAGGTTTATGGGTGTCACTCGGTTGACGGTTCCTCCAGCCACTTCTTCATCTTCTCGGGCGAGCCCCAGCAGGTCGACGGCGCCGCGTTGTAGAGAAACGCGACGAAGGCGGGTAGGTTGCGGAGGTTGTCCTCATCCGCGCGGCTGCAGGCCCTACTCAAGTCGTTGCTGATGACGGCTGAGAGGAACCCGCCCACGGGCCGGTGCTCCTCGATGTACGCTTGCAGGGGCTCCATCATGTCCGGGCGGATCCGGTAGTCCCCGAATGTGTAGGCTGCCATGACCAACCTACGCCACCACCTTGGTGGCCTTCCGGTACGCCTCCCAGTGCTCGGCAACGAGGAACAACTCGCCGCCGACCCTGCGGAGCTTGGCCTGCACCCCGTCCTTGACCTTCTCCCCATGCGTCCCGAGCCACGTCGCGGCCATGATCAGGCCGTAGAGCGTGCCCGGCTCCTGCGCGATCTTGTCGTCCTTGAACGACTCGACCGCCTTGTCCGCAATCCGTTCGCTGATGACGCTCTCGCGCACGTAGTACGCGAGGATTTCCTTGGCGCTGGCCTCGTCCACATTGATGCCCTTCGCGGCTTTCGCCATCTTCTCGAACGACCGAACGATGCCATCCATCTCCTTGACCTTTTCGAGGATTCCCTCGACAGGCGTCTTGAGGTGGACTGCGCCTGTCATGCCCGTCTTGCGGACTGCCTCGACCATCCCGCTGACTCGGAGCGTCAGTTGGTTCTTGCAGGACAGCACGATGGCTTCGGCGTAGACAGACACGGATCCGCGCCCGTCCTTGGGCCCTGCATCGATCATCAGGTGGAGCTTCGCGGGGCCGATGTCTCCGATGGTTGCGCGGAGCGTGCCGCCGTGTGTCCCCGTGGACGGCGACACCTCGAAGTCAGTCGCCTTCGGCAACGCCTTTTTGATGTCCTTGACCACCGTCTCGATCTCCAGCGGGTGGTAGCGGTGGCTGACCACCGCGAACAGGCGTCCCTTCTGGATCTTGAAGCGCCTGCTCCCACCTTCGGCTGTCAGCCGAGGGATGTCCTTTTGGAGCGACGGCTTCAGCAGCTCCGCGATCCGCTTCGAGTTCGCGCCGTACCACTCCTTCAGCGTGTGGATCGCCGTCGTCCTGTTGGGGACGATGGCTGTGTGCTCGTTGCCATCCGTGTCCGTAACGACGATCTTGCCCTCTTTTTCGTCGCTCCCCCTCTGGGGCAACGAGAACGACTTGATGTTCCCCGTGACGATTTCCACGTCATGGTCGGTTTCTACAGCAGGCACTGTGTTTTCGGTGGGTTTCCCCGCGTTTTTCTTACTCACTGACTCTCCTCCTTTTGTCTCATCTTGAATAGTCCCTCGAACAGCTTGATCGTTCCAGGGCTCTTTCCGGTCGACTTTGCGGCCTCCAGCCCTGCTTTCGCGGCCACAGCGGTGGGGTACTTCGCCTTCATCAGTTGCCAGCCGCTGACCTTCTTTGGCGAAGAGGAGGTGGGGGGTTGAACCGTTTGCTCTCGCACGTCCTCGTCAGGTTGCGTACTCGAAGCTGTTGTATCCGTTTCCGGCCCCACCATTTTGCGTCCCTTTGCGTAGGCGAACCACGACTTGCTCTCGCATTCCGCCGCGCAGGGTTTGCACCAGCGCGCGTCATAGGACTTGTCGCCCCTGACGGTGATGACGACGTCGACCAAGTCGCGCTGGAGCGTTCCGCCGCCGCACCGACTGCAGGATTCGCGGCGCATTTCAGTCCCTCCGGTGCCACGAGAACCGTTGTCCGCAGACGGCGCACGGCCCTGTGTTGAAGACGCCGTGGAGAGAGCTGGATGGTTTGAAGGGGTGCATCAAACCTCACCCCGCTCTTCCTTGCGCGACTTCTTTGGCTTCAAGGTTAGGTCGAACACCCACTCGTCATACGTCCGCCAGGCACGCTCGATGGTTTCATTTGCCTTGCGTTCGACGCGCTTCGCTCGGGCGAGGCGGACTGAGTGCTCGGCATCCCATTCAGCCCAGGTTGCGTAGGGCTGTTTGCGTTTGCCCCTCATCTACTTCGCCCTCCCCGCGCGCCAGCCAGCCTCGAACGCGGCCCGGATAGTGCTCCCCATCGCCAAGGCGTCTTCGGCGTCGAGGCCGTTCGCCTCGACCCACGCCTTGAAAGCGCGCTGCCAGGTTCGTCGGGCCAACTACGCCACCTCCGGCTTCCGCGCTTCGATCTTCGCCACGAGAGCCTCGTGGTGGCGCTCTGCCATGTCGAACTTGGCGCTGACCCGCGCCATCCACCACGGCTTTGCAGAACGTGGATCGACCGACGAGTACCTGCGCCCGAGGGTGTTGATTGCGTCCTGAAAGCGCCGGTTCTCCTCGCGCATGGCGGCGTCGTACGCCTCCATCGAGCTGAATGGCGCCTGCGCAGTCTTGGTGCGCATCGGCACGATCTTGGTGCGGTTGCGGCCCATCAGAATCCCCCCTCTCGGAGCAGGCGCCCACCGTTCGGCCAGTCCGCGTCCTCTTCTTCTCGGATGATCTGCGCCGCCGTGTCCGCCGCCAAGCGGTTCATGCGCGCGATGGCAACCATCTGGCGGCTCAGGCGCTCGAACTGGCCGTACGCAGGCTGGAAGTCGGGGTTGTCCCCCAGCTTGCCGTTGATGCTCAGGTCGTCCGCGCAAGCCTCGTAGACAGCCGCGAGCTTGTCCAGGGCCTGAACAGCCGCGCGGAAGTCCTCGTTGATCTGCTGGCGGTAGCCTTCTTCGATCTGCTGGCGGTTCATTGGCTCTCCTCCTCAAAGTAACCCTCGAAGGTGGCCCTCGTGAGTATCTTGACCTCTCTGTGGACATACGCCATGCCCCGACCGTTGCTCGCCATCCGCTTGAGGCTGTTGACGATCACGCTTGCGGGATACCTCCCATAGCGCGCGTTGCCTTCGTCGGCGTGTCTCATCCACGACGACCGGAGGATTGCCATGACCTCCAAGTCGTTGAAGCCCATCTTGACCAGGGCCTCGGCGCACGCGGGCCAAGAGGCGTAGCGGTCTACGCTGTAGGCGTCCGACGTCAGGGCGGCCAGCGCCCTGGCACGTGTCCTGTCGCTGATTTTGTCGAGGTAGGCCATTTATTGTCCCCCCTTTCCAAACACGGCCTCGGTTGCCTTGTCGATCAGCCAGGACTTCGGCCTCGCCCTTCCATCTACGTAGTATGAGGGCACGTTCTTGATCGCCTTCAGGAGCGCCGGGAAGTCCCTCACCGCGCGCTGGAGGTATTCGCTGTTGGGGTCGACCGACAGGCCCTTGTTGAGCCCGTCCTGAACCGACGTCATCAGCGCCTTCAGGTGCTCGACCGTCTCGATCTCCGACTGGGCCTCTCGGTTCCTCGCGGCGTCATTGATCCGGCGCTCCTCAGCGTACTTTTCCTCCTTCACGACGGGGCTGTGCGTCTTGCAGTAGAGTCGGTTGATGCGCATGTGCCCGAACGACTGTTCCCATGGCTTCTCTTCCAGGCTCTCGAACTTCGCCGTGCGGCCGCAGGAATCGCTGTAGCTTGACAACCCGCCTCGCTCGTAGACGCGCGTCGGGCACTTGTCTGCGTTCAACGCCTTGACTGCCAGCGCGAACATCGCGTCGATTGCCTTGTCCGTCGAGTCGCGGATGAACGACCAGTCCGGCTCCAGGGGCGTCAGGCCGGGGTCACCGACCGCGTCCTGCAGGCTCATGAAGTCATTGCTCGGCCAATCGCACGCCGCAATTGCCATGCGCCGGAGCTCCCCGCTGAACGAAGAGTCGACGGCGTCCTTGGCCACGCGGATCTCCCTGTACCCGCGCTCGACCTTGGACGGGCGCGTGCCAACGATGTGGACGTGCTGGCCGATCCGGTTGACCTCGGCGCTCCTCCAGACCTGCCTGCGCTCCAGAATCCGGAGGACGTTGCCCTCCAGCCCGGTGAGGTTGGTGCCTTCCTTGACGGTAAGCATCTACGACCACCGTCCGCTGTCCAAGTTGATCCCATCGTTCGGCAGGTCGCGGCTGTCGCATTTGAGGGCGTTGCATCCAGCGCGGATGAACGTGTCCGCCAGGTGCGTGTTGGTCGATTGCGCGAACGCAAAGGCCATGTTGACCGCCGTGCTGAACTTGGCGCTGTCGCCGTGGCCGATGGTCGCTGGCTCATAGCCACCCGGCTTGGCCGGGCGCATGACGCGCACGTACCACGCGAAGTGGCGCGCGTGCTGCTGTATTTCGATCCGCATTTCGAGCCAGCTCACGCAGGTTGCGCGCTCGAACAGCGTGGGCACGAAACCGTGCCGATACGCACGGACGATCAGAGCCATGCCGTCGATGGACGTGATGATGGCGCTGTCCGGGATGTCCTTGATGTTGACGCTCGCCATCTACGCCACCACCGTTCGGTTGAGCGTTCCGACAGCCGCCGCGAGCGCAACGTCGGCGATCTTGATTGCCTTGGCCATCGTCTTGGCCGTGAAGGTCATGACGTCGACGCGTCTCTCGTTCTTGTCCACGATCAGCTTGATCGTGAAGTCAGACGTGGTTGTGCGTTCGACCGTCACCGCGATTCGGTTCTCCATGTTCGTCTTGTAGTTGACCGTCAGCTCGCGGTATGCGTAGACGTTCTCGTGCGCAATGCTGTACCCTCGGGTTTTAGCGAGCCGGGCCTCGTGCGCCGTCAGGCGCTGTTCGTTCGTCATGTTTCTTTCCCCTTTGGGCCTAAGCCCAGTGCTCAGCACGCGGTATGGGTATATATACCTTATGAAACCCCAGGTTTCATATAGGCCGGTAACTACCAAAATCCTGGTTACTGAACCTTTCCCGGCCCGCCGTCTTCTTTGCACTTTGCGAGGAAGGGACAGTAACGGCATTCCCACGAATGCCTCGGCGCCGCTGGCGGGAGTTCTTTCTTCTCGATCCATTCGTGGAACCGCGTGAAGAACTCAGCCGTTTGATTCGCGTAGAATTTCAGTTCGTCCTGGGACAGCTCATGTTGACCGAAATCGAGCACGTCCTTGCGGCTCGGGTGGAGGATGATGACCCGCTCCGGACGCAGGATCGACCAATAGAACGACACCTGGCGCTTGTGGTGCTCGCCGCTGATGTAGTCCGAGCCGCCCTGAGCCACGGACTTCACCTCGTAAAGAACGCGGGGCTTCAACCCCGGCCCGAACAGCACCGGGTCGGTCTTGCCGACGATCTTGAATTTTTTCAACCCGTGCCATTCGAGCACGATGCCGCGCCTCACCAAGTCTTTGCCGTAGAAAGCCTGCAGGCTTTCAAAGACGACGTCCTCTGCGCGCCGCCCCATCTCGAACACACCGTGAGGGGGCTCGGCCCCTTCAACGTCCGTGGCATACTTGTAGTAGAGTTTGCGAAAGCAGTACCACACGTCGCTGGCGTGGTAGACGTTTGGCACCTTGTGGTGCCAATCATCCTGTCGGCTGATGTGCCTGCGCACTATCTCACGGACTGGTAGGATGTCCGTGCTCTCGATCTCCTTCGCGCCGCGCTCTTCTTCGTCCGCCACTCGTGCGTTCTCAAGTTGCCACTCTGCGTCGTCACCCATTTAAGCCACCACCTTCACGTCAGGAAATGCGTAGGACTGCGGCCCACAAACGATGTAAGGCGTGGGCGTAGGTCGCCCATCGAAATAGCGGACAAGCAAAGGCTCGGGCTTGGGCCACGGGAAGTCCGCATCTTCATCTTTCATGATTTGGAACCACAACGTTTTGGCCTTCTCATATGGCCAAAGGACGTGGAGCGCCCGTCGAGACGAACAATGGTTGCACTGGTCGCGGCGTCGGGCTTCCCATGCGGTCATGTTCATCATTTTCCAACCCTCCTCAAGTATTCCAGGCAAGCGTCAATGCCGCACATAGCGGCCTCACCCATCCAAGTCCGTCGTGCGTCCCACTTATCAGTAGAGCGCCGGAGGACTTCAGCCAGGTCGTGCGTCAATGCGGCCTGTATCTTCTCTTCAAAAACGTCCCTGGCAAGGGTCGGGTCTATGTCCTTGACCCACGCCCTGGTCGCGGCGATAAACGTATCGATGGCAATACCCTGGAAAAGTTGGGCGGTCGGGGGCAATTCAGGGGAAAGAGAAGCACCCCCGACCGCTTTTGATTGCAACCACGTCGCCGCTATTCTCGGTGGCAGGATGTAGATTTCGACGCCAGTCTTTTTGATCTTCTCGATGCAAGTAATGCAGAGCTTGCCAACCATGTGACTGCTCATCTTTTCGCCGTCGATGCTGATCGGCGGCGCCGCGCCGTCCTTGATGGCCACCAGGGTGGTGGGCACGTCAGTCTCTCCGCATTCTTCGCAGGGCATTTTAACACCTCAGATGTTGTCAAACCAAAAAACGAAACGGGCGCTGTGAGCGGCCGAGTTGCCTTGGTATTCGAGTAAGTTCATCATCGCGAGGATTGCCCACCAACGCGGGTCGAGGTTGTTTTCGCCATTCCGTTCGCTCCAAATCTTTCGAGCAGCAATGAGACATTCCTCCAGCTCGATGGCCGTGACCCAGGAATGCTTTCTTGCGTCCGCTCCATCAGCTTCGCACGTAAAGCCATCCTTTAGCGGCGTCTTGTCGTATCCGTTAGGTAGGCCACGGGTTGGGACAAGAGCTGGGGTTTCCCGCCCCAGGCCCAACAGGTCGAACACGACTCGATCTCTGGGCGTGAGGAAGAGGCGCGCGAAGCAGGCCCAGCGGTCGTAGTTCACGAACTCGACCTGGCCGTGGATGTCAGTGCCCATAGTGTTCACGCTCCGCTTGTGCGTCAATCATGGCGTCGAGGTTGGGTGGCTCGTTCGGGTCGAACGATGGATCGAGCATTTCTTCGAATTGTGCGGCGCTGATCTGCCAGCCGTGTTTCTCGTCCATCCAACCCCAGACTCGTCCGGTGTCGTCAAACAGGTGACTCGTTTCGTTGGACAAGCGGTGGACGTGGGGATACCCGCTGATTGGGGCGGTTTCGTGTCCGCGAAACTGGCTGCACACCTCCAGCGGGTGGTGCGGACAGGGCTTCTCGCAGGAGGTCATGGCTTCGCGGCCTCCTCTTCGGGCGTCGGTTGTCGGTTCCACTTCGGCAATTTCTGAGCCTCTTTAAGGCTCGTCTCTTTGAGCTCGTAGCCCTCGGGAAAGGTCTTCTTGTAGATGTCGTGTTTCCAATCGCTCGTTAGGCCCATGTCGGAGCGGAAGAACCCGATGCTGGACGAGAAATGACCAGCGATTTTCGTCAGCCGTCCATCCACGTAAGCAATGGCGTAGCCTATTACGTCGCCGTGGAAGTTCTCAACTCCCTTCGAGTAGTCAGCCTCGCTCTCGTCCATTGAGTGGCCGTTGGCAGGTGTGGGGACGATGTAGATTGTGTTTGTCATTTCTTCTCCCCCGCGCAAGCGTCCAGCACTTCCTTTGTTACTTCTTCGATGACAGCCGGTGAAGGTGGCTCTGGGATGAGTGGTTTCAGCATCTTGCGCTTCTTCCGCGAGCGCCCGACGAGGACGTGCCCCGCATGGGTGTGTTCAACCTTCTGGCTCTTGGTTACGCCGCGCTTGCACGTGACGCACCAGTACCGTTTTTTCCCGTGGTATCCGCTCATTGTTTTGCCTCCTTGCACGTCTTGGTCATAAATGATCACGCCTTCACCCTGCCGTCCAGTTCGTCTCTGATCGTCGCAAGCCGCGCTTCCCCGTCCGGGCTAACGCGAGTCCGCGCCCACCAAAACACGCGGTCGACGCTGTTGAAGTTTCCAGCGCGAGCGCTGGAGCGCATGGCGCGCTCGGCCCATTTGAGGAGGGTCATTCTTCTTCATCCTCCTCAATACCGAGTTCAACGCGGAGAGCAGCCATGACCTTAGCGCTGGGCTTGGGCTCGTTTGCGAATGGCGCCGAGCCCTCTTGCTTGATGGTCTTGAGGCGCGCGTTCAGGGCTTTTTGTGTCGTACCTCTCAGGTTCATGCAGGCCCGGCAAGTGTAGACCGCCGAGGCGAGCGAACTATTCGATCCCATGTTCACGAGCATGATCTCTTTCTCGCGTGGGATCGCCCAGTGCCCGTCCGGGTACTGCAACATGGCGACGTCTCTGAAACCCTGCTTGGGGCACTCGGGAGAGATTTGGAGTTGGCAGATGTGGGGATGCTTATCGGGCATTAGTATTCCTCCCCGCGCGCCCAGGCCTTCTCCTTCAGCACGTTCTCCAGCGCCAGGGCCATGCGATAGCCCTGGTGGTCGCGGCGCTGGAGGTGCGTCTTAAGGGCGTTGACCTTCTTCTTGCAGACGTAGCACCACGACATTTTGGCCAGGCGCTTGGCTTCCAGCTTGGCCGCGTAGGAGTTGACCATGTCGTTCATCGGGCCGTCTGCTACGGCGAAGATGTTCATGCAACCACCTTCCTCGTCGCGCGGCGCTTCTCCCCGCAGTCCGGACAATACATGGCCCCCACGGTCTCGTTATTGCATCCAGAGCACTTCATGCTCCCACCTTCCCGCGTGCCAACAGCCGCTCCATCAAGTCCGCGATGAACGCGCCTTCTTCCACCGCCGTCCCTTCTGTCGCGGCGTCGACCACCTTGCGCTTCTTCTCGATCAGCGCCAGGATGTCCTCGTCAATCGTCCGCTCCCCGACGAAGTAGTAGGCGTTCACGCTGTCCTGCTGGCCGATTCGGTGTACCCTGTCTTCCGCCTGGTTGTGCTGAGCCGGGTTCCAGCCGAGCTCGACAAAGGCGACGTTGCTGGCCTTGGTGAGCGTCAGTCCCAACCCGCCCGCCAACATCGACCCGATGAACAAGTTGCATGACTCGTCCTGCATGAAGCGGTCAACCGCCTTCTGCCGGACTTCGATGCTGTCCTCGCCCCGCAGGACAGCCGCCTGCGGGAACGCCTCCGCGAGGGCGTCAATCGTGCTGTGGAGGTGCCCGAAGATGACGAGCGGCTGGCCGGTTTCGAGGAACGACTCGACCCACTCGATGACCGCCTTGATCTTGCCCTTGGCGGTCAGACCCTTCAGCGTGTTGATCTCGACCAGGGCTTGCGCTCGAAGGGCGGCGCGGGCCTTCTCGTCGCCCATGTTGGCGCGGATCCATGCGATGAGGTTCTGCTCCGCCTTGTCGTACTCGGCGCGGTTGGACACCTCCATCGGGAGCATGGAGCGCTGTTTGGGCGGCAGCTCCTTCAGCACCTCGGACTTGAGGCGCCGGATGTAGCAGGACGCGCGCAGGCGCGTGTTGAGTTCTTCGAGGTTGCTCGCGCCGGTCATGTCCCATCCGTAGGAGCCTTGCGCCGCCCCGCAGTATTTTTTGACGAACGGCCAAAAGCCCCCGAACTCGCCCAGGCGCCCGAGGATGTCGAGTTGGGTGACAAGTTCGATGGGTCGGTTCAAAATTGGCGTGCCTGTCAGAAGGAGGCGGCACTTGGCGCCGCGCGCAATTTCCTTTGCCGCTTCCGTCCGCTGTGCCTTGCGGTTCTTGACGAAGTGGCTCTCATCGAGGATGACCGCCTGGAAACCGCGCGCCTTGAGCGCGTCCAACTGCTTCTTGAGGCGGTCATAGTTTGTCACGACGACGTCCGCTGTGCTGGCCTCGCCGTTCTGCAGGACTTGAACCGACTTGCCGGGCAACCACTTCTTTGCTTCGCGCTCCCAATTGAGCTTGAGGGAGGCGGGCACGACGACGAGTGCTGGAAACGCCTGGAGCGCCTGAAGCGCCGCGAGCGCTTCAACGGTCTTGCCGAGCCCCATCTCATCCACGATGAGCGCCCGTCCGCCAGCCACCTTGACGACGTACTCGACGCCAGCGCGTTGGAACGGGCGGAGGGTGCCGCCCAGGCCCTCGACGGCAAAGTCAGAAACCGCCGCCTTGGACGCTTCCACGCGCGCTTCTCGGTGCGCCTGCAAGCCCTCCAGGGCTTGCGCGGCCACGTCGGTCAGCGTAAACTCCTCCTCGGCAATCCAGCGCGTGAGCGCCTCAACGTCCTGATCGCGGTCGCCAACGACCCAGCGCTTCGCGCCAGCGTCCCAGAACCGGAACGGGAAGTGGGACTTGAGGCGGATGATGAGATCGGCGTCGTACGAGAAGCGGAGCGCGAAGCGCCCGTCCTCTGTCATGACTACCTGACGGTATGAGGACGCCTGTTGTGTGGGGACGGCGCCGTTGCGAGGCACCTCAGGTTTGGGGATGGCGTCGTAATCCATCCCCGCGCCGCTGAGTTGCGTGCGGTACTTGCGGATCATCCAGTACGCCGCGTTCGCCTGCTTGGGGCTCCATGCCTGGAGCGCCGCGAGCTTGTGGCCGAACTCGGTGTCGTTGCGATTGAATCCTTGCCCGTCCTGGGAGAGGGCGCCGTCGCAGACGGCGGAAAGGTAACGCACCGCGCGGGCGAGGTCGGGGTACTTGTCAGCGGCGAGGCCGCTCCAGCTGCTCTGCTCCATGATGCTCAGACCCCCCGCCCGAGGCACAACACGGCCCCGCCCTCGAACCTGACGATCCGGTGCGGCCGGTGCGGGCGCGCCTCCGGGCACCAGTCCACGATCTCCACGGTCAGTCCTCCCGGTCAAGTTTGCGGGCGATCCCGGCTGCGGTTTCCGCAAATTCCGACGCTCCCAACCAGTCTTGAGCCTCGGCAGACGCTTCCGCAGATTCCATCGCCTCCCAGAAATCGTCCATCATCGAGGCGAGCTTCTTCTTCACGGCCACGGTCAGGCCTCCACGGTAATCACGCGGTGGCGCGCGCACCGCTCGGCTACATATCCGTAGCCGTTGACGGCCCGCTGGGTCGCTGGTTTTCCACACTTTTGGCACTCCCGCGGTTTTGCCCCCGCGCTCGGGCTTGCCCGCTCATCGCCGGGCGCGCTCTTGGTTGATGCCTTGTCTGTCATCATCTTTCCCCATTTTTTGTCATGCGTTCCACCCTTATATACCCTATGAAACCAGGGTTTTCATAGGGTTTATATACCACTTCAGAAGAACGCCGAAGCGTCCTGAGCCCCCACGTCGGGCTTCTTTTCTGAGGGCTCCTCATGTATAGGGGGCCCCCGCTCACGCCCAACACGGCGCGTGGGTGGGGTCGGAGAGGGCGCTTTCGCGCGGCTCCTGACCCCTACTGACCAGGGGAACGTGGGGGTGTCCATCCTGGCCACCGCAATGACGTGCCGCAGGTACTTCTCCGCCGCCCGCCCGATCATCCGATAGCGCCCCAGCGCGCGGTCATAGTAGCCCCCGAGCTGGGCGTCATCAGCATCCATGACCCATGCCCCGAGCATCCAAAATTCGGACGGAGTGGCTTGAGTGCGTCCCATCATAATCGATTTCGCCCGCGCAATCGAATCGATCTCTTCGAGTTCCTCCACTCCGCCGCGATATGACCGAGCTCCGCTCGGCAGTCCGGCGCGCTTTAGATCCCCAGGTTTCGGCCTGGGGACGAGGACGTTCAACGCAGCTTTTCGCAGGTCGTCCTTGACGGCTCCGATGTCATTGCAGGCTAAGAAGATCGGGCAAAAAGCCCGACGCATGATGTCCAGCAGTTGGGTTTGTTGTGCTTCGCGCAACGAGTCGATCTCGTCAAAGAAGAGGATTTTCTGCTCCGCGCCAATCGGAGCAGTCATGGCCGCGTACGCCATTGAGTCGAGGAAGCTGGCGCTGTGATCCAGCGAAGCGTTCGTCTCGATCAACGGCCATCCGAATTCGGCGGATAGGAGGCGGACGAGCGTTGTCTTCCCGCACCCCGGCGGGCCGTGGAGCAGGATGGCCCTTGCGCTCCCTTTGCCGTTCTGCCACGAGCGGAGGAAATTGACCGCCATGACAACGTGGGACGAAAGGCCGTACTCATCCAGATTCGTCGGGTTCAGGCGGGTTCCCCTCCTCGATGGCTTGATCGATCTGGTCAAGGTATTCTTGCAGTTCGGCACGAGTCTGCCTCGCGCCGGGCCAGTCCTTGTATTGCAATCGGGTGATCAGCCACTTGAATTTTTCCAGGGCTTTGACGCCCGCCCATTCGGGTTTCAAAAGAAGTCCTCCGCGTGAAACGCCGCAGGAGGCGTTTCGTTCAACCTCTTCTCGATCAACTTGGTATAGACCGGATTCGGTTCTATCCCAATGGACTTTCGCCCGAGAGAGCGAGCGACTGCGAGCGTCGTTCCAGAACCGGCGAAGGGGTCGAGCACGGTTGCCTCAGTCGGCGGGGCTTTGCAGGTGCAAGTGGGACGGAAACCGACCGAGATCTGTTCTTTTTTGAGCGTTTCTGCAAACATGGCACTGATCGGTCTGTGATATGGGTCGATACCTGCTTTGCCTTCGTCGTAGATCGTGTCCCAGCGTGGGCGATAATTCTCGAACCGCTTCAGGTTCTCGTCGCTGATCGTCGTTCTGATTACCCGCGCCCATTGACTCCCACATTTCGAGCACACCTTATCCGCCGTGCTGACCTTGATGCATGGCTCGACCAGGGCCCGAGGGAAAACGGCAAAATGCGCTTCTTTGTAAGGATGAGGACTTATCTGCCAGACCGAACGCACATTTTTCTTTAACACCGGGCGCGCGAAGCTGGACGGGCCGATGGGCCGTCCAGCAATTTCGCCGTACGCGTGGTTGGCTCTGGCGGATGCCCCTGCTCGTTCGTATTGTTTTGCCAGATTCTCCAAACTCTTACTCGCCGACCTGTTTGGGTTGATCCCGTCTTTTTCTCCGCCTTCTTGCTCCCAGAACGAGTCCTGTTCCATGCGCTCGTAAGACGAACGCGAAAGTGGTTCCGATATCGCGTCCTTGTCGCAGAAATAGATCGGGGACTTCACCAACAAAAACAGGTACTCGTGAGACTTGGTCGGGCGCCATGCCTGCTTCCGCAGGACGAGGCCGTCGTTGGGGCTGCAGACTTCGCAGCCTGGGCAATCCTTCCACACATTCCACGGGGCCGCGCCGACGGCGCGGCCCCCATCTTCTCGGTCTGGGTTGTCTGCTACTTCAGCGACTCGTTCAGGTTCGATTTTGTGGCGTTCCCACCGGATTCCATTACATGGTTCTGGCATAACATTTCCAACGTAAGGCCCAAACGACGCGCCCTTGCACCAGATGGTGTCCGAGCGGACAATCCAACCGTCACTTTGGAGGGCCAAAGCGAGGCGGAATGGGATCATGAGGAGGTTGCCGTTTTCTAAATCCGATTCGGCTCTAACCCCAAAGTCGATTGCGTTGTTTGCAGTACCTGCTCCATTGATGGATTTTGGTGTTTTGGAACCGCCGCTGGAAGAATATGAGTCCCCAATATTCAACCAGAACACGCCATCGTCCCTCAGCACGCGCTTCATTTCGTGGAAGATAGACACAAGGTGTTGGATGTAGAGTTCGGGCGTCGGCTCCAGGCCCAGCTGTCCACGCCATGCCCCACATTTTACGCACGTGCCCTCGTCAATCCATTGGTGCGGACACCCATATTCAGCATCCCAGATGTAAGTCAGGTCGGCCTGTTTGCCCGTCCCACTGCACTTCTTACAATTCATATCCGGAACGCGCTCCTTCGCTATCTGAGTGTTGCCGCTTTTAGGCCCTGGCTCCAGAGTCGATGAACCGACGCTCCCACTTTGCACAGAAGCGCACGGACAGCGTTCATAGTTGCGGAGGCCGAAATACGGCGGACTGGTTATGGCCATATGCACGGATCCTTCCGGCAGTTGCCGGAGCCCCGTCAATGCGTCAGAGTTGATGATCATCAGAACACGTCCAAATTCACCGTGGGTTGCAGAATTTCTGCCTGCGATACGCCGATGACGTCGAGGATGTCCGCCAGGGGCTGGACTATCGTGCGGTCGAGCATCTTGTCCCAATTAAGCACCGCGCCCTTCGGCAACGGGTCGTCCCATTCGAGCGCGAACACGTCCGTACGTGGCTTGCCCTCGATATACCCATAATAGTAACACGGTTTGTCCCCGACTCGGAAATTGTAGCCGAGGTGTTTGTTGCTCCACTCCGCCGCGCGGACGTGGATGGGCTTCACCGCGTACGTCTCTTTGGCCCAGCCCTTCGGGAGGCGCAGGTCGGTGGGCGGATATTCACCCGCCCGGAGTTTCTTGACAATTGTGTGGATGAGCTTCTTGACCTTCGCGCCGTCCCACCCGAAGAGAATCTCGCGCAACACGGCTGTCTGCAGCTCGCGCGTGATCGGCGCTGAGTCACTGCGCCTGGCCTCGAACCCCCGCACCTTCATGGTGTATCGAATTCCATCGCGTTCGATGGCCCCTTCTTTGTCTCGGTAGAGACACGCGTAGGCTTTCTTCGCGCCAGCCTGAAGGAAGGAGTCATAGATGTGCTCGACCTTGACTGATAAAAAGCACTGCTCCGCGCCCCACTGCCGAACGAATGCTGGCATCGTTGCGTTGATTCGAGAGGCGATGTCGTTGGCCCAATTTTGGAGCATTTCAAGCGGATCCGCCTCAAGCAGTTTGTCCTGCATCGTGTAGGTGAACAGGCAAGAGTCCGTGTCTCCGTAGAGAACCATGCCGTAGTTGTCCTCGACCATTTTTCGGTTCCATTCGAGGTGCATCCGAGCAACCTCGGTTATGTCCGAGGCGATGGCTGGGTCGCCGTTGCGGTAGTCCTCGCTGGCCAACACACCGTAGAGAGTTAGCGCGAATTCCTTGACCACGCGCTCCTTCTCTTTTTCGCCGGTCTTTTTGTAGGTCTGCCGCATGGCAACCAATTCGTCAATCGTCTCAGGGAAGACGCCACGGAACGACCGCGTGTAGTGGTTTCCACTGGGGAGGATGTAGCACAAGTCGCCTTTGCAGGAGCACCCAGGGCGTCTGGTTTCAGGCGACAGGTTGAACGTCCGAATGATGTTGGCGTACTCGCCCGAGTTGTCAATCTCAATCACATTTTTGAAAACACCTTTGACCGGCGGCAGGACGGCAGCCCCTTTGATCTTGTCCCACTTGCGCCTCACTTTGGTTGGCTGCACGGCCTTGCCGCGCAATCGGTGGAACATATACGAGTCCACCAGGGCGCCGGTAAGGAGCGCCGCCTCGATGTCGCACCCGGAGAACGTCACGAGGTCGAGGAAGAAGGCCGTGAGGTTCTTCTTCTCGAAGTCAATTTCTTTCGTCAGGAACACATCATTGCAATTGTAGCGAACGAGCTTTCCGCGATCTCCCTCGTACATCTCCCAGACCTTCTGGCGGTCGGGCGTCTTCCCCTCCAGGCCCAACGACGTGCTGACGAACTGGAGCGATTTGGACTCAAGCTCGCCCTCATGCAGGCGGTCGTAAGCCCACATCAGGTCGAACGTGGCGAACAGGCTCCAGTCGGGTTGCGCGTAGCCGCACCGCTTCGCGCGGTTCTGCAAGTAGGGGAAGTCGTAGCTGTCGCTGTTCCAGCCGGTCAGGATGTCTGGCGGTACTACCGCCACGAATTCGGTGAACGACTCGAAGAGGTCTTTTTCGTCTTGGGCTTCGATGATCTTCACCTGCCATCCTTTTTTGATGAAAAAATCAGCGATTTCGTTTCTGTGGTTGTCCCTCATCCTCCCGTTCAGAATGACAAGGTACTGGCCCGTGTAGGAGTCCCAGACGGAGAGGGAAACGATGGGTTCAGGCGAGTTTTCCGCGTCGAGCGTTCCATGTTTGCCGCCGACTTCGATGTCGATGCAGAACACGCGCGGTTTGATCACTGTTCCTGACAAGTCCGGCGCAATGTTCTCGGGCCGAATCTCGGGCTCGTCGGGGATGCAGATGGCACCTTTGATTCCAAGGTCGATCCGAATCCGGTTCGAATAGATGATGTCCGCTTCCCACGTGCGGCTGAATGCCGAACGAACGCTCGGCACTTGGAAGGGGTAGTAGACGACCACCTTGGCGACTTCGTCGCCGTAGAGAGACTTCACATCACATCGCTCGGTGCGTTTGATGAACTCGTGTTCTGTGTCCGCTTCGTCGGCGGGCACATAGAAGTAGGGCTCGGTTTCGAGCAGTCTAACCACGCCGCGTTTCCCGTCCGAGCGCCTTCCAGCGATGTAGACAACCAGTTCATGGTTCTCGACCTTGTAGGTCAGGTGGAAGGGGCGGATCGTGATCACATCTTCACCTTCGAAGCAAATTCTCTCAAGAAACAGCGGGCTTGAAGCTCCATGTTGCCACCCATGCGCACGTAGAACTCGTAGTCCCCCAGGCGCCAGATGGCGGCATTCTTGGCCTGCTCGGGTATCTCTTCAAGGCCGGCCAGGGCGTTGAACATCCCGAGGAACAGGTCATCAGCGGAAGCCCCTTCCGCAACCCATTTGATGATGTCCTCTTCTGCTTCTCGGACTTTGCCATCGAGACATCCGATGAGCATTTGCTGGAGGTGATCTTTGTCAGGGCCCTTCGTTTGGATGCTATCCAGCACAGCATCGACGTCGACCGGGCCATCGTCCTCGACCCACATTTGTATCGCCGCAAGAGAGTTACGGATGGACTTCACCGACTGGTAGATTCGACCCGCGTCCGCCATCGTCATCTTGATCCCCTCTTTGCAGACGACGTCGAACAAGAACTCGGTGGCAATTGCTTCGGCCACCGGCCCGAAGTGGTATGCCTTGCATCGGTCGATCAGCGCCGGGTGGATCCGGTTCTTCTGGTTGGCGCACAGGATGAAACGCGTCGTGCGAGTTTCCATGAGCACGCGCAGGGCCATCTGAGCGTCCTCGGTCATGCTGTCAACTTCGTCCAGAACAACGAAGTTGAATGGGACGCCTACTGGCGCCGAGCCGACGAAGTCAGCCACGCGGCCACGGACGTACGCGATGCCCCGGTCTATCGAGGCATTTGTCGTAAGCGTGTGGTTGCGCCAGCCATCGCCCAGGACGTCGTGACAGAGCGCCTCGGCGGTGCTCGTCTTCCCCGTCCCTGGCGGCCCCGTGAACAGTAGGTTAGGTGGGTTGTCGAGGTGCGCCTTGAGCGCCTCGATGATTGGCCTGTGGCCAATCACTTCACTGAGCGTCTTGGGGCGGTACTTTTCCGCGAGCGGCGATGATTTCTCCGATGCGCTCGCCTGTTTTTTTGCCAAATCCGTCCACCTCCTTGTGCCATTCTTCGTAAGCGTTCAACGCCCTCAGCGGAGTGCCGTAGTGAGATAGGAGGGCCTTGGCTTTTTCTGGGCCAATTCCGGGCATGGACGAAATGATGTGGACTTGCCAATCCCCAACAGTGGCGTGGGGGCGTATAGGCGTGTAGTCCACGACTTTGTCGTCCGCAGCCTTCAGCGCCAGCCACTGCACCATATAGGGCACACCCTGCGGGCCGCAAAAAAACGGCACGACGTGCGTCTTCATCGTCAACGACGCCAACATCGCCGTCACGGAGTTGGGGTTGAACTTGCGGAAGCGGTTGAAGAGGACGTCGGAGATGTTTCCTTGGATCAACAGGACAGCAGTCGAGAAGTTGCTGGCCAATTCGAAGCACTGTTGTTGGAGGCGCTCTTGAGCGAACGAAGCGAGAAAATCGCTGGGCGTCTTGCGTTCGATGCCGAGGGTGTTGCCTACGATGAAGTCCCCCACGGCGAGCTCGCCTACCTCGACTGTCCAGTCCTTGTATCCCTTCATTTGCTCGCGGAGCGAGCGAATGTGGTCGGCCTGTTCGTGGATGTCAATTTTTAGGACTGGCACGGTACTCATCCTCCGTCCTGACGCCTTTTTCCTTGTTGCACGGTAGGCACGCCACAGCCAGATTGAAAAAGGCGTGTGTGCCACCGCGCTCCACCGGCAGTTTGTGATCAAGACTGATGTCGCCAAGCGCCAGGGGCTCTTGGCAATAGTAACAGAGCCTCTCTTGGGCTTCCCACAACCCAAGGACTTGGTCGAGAGTGAAGTCGCCCTCCACACCCTGCTTCTTGTAGAGGTGGCGGATCGAGCGCAGGCGGTTCGTCAGAGCGTACTTCTCCGGGTCGGCTTTGTCGATCTCATCGAACCGCTTGCGTTGACAAGAGCGGCAATAGGATGAGATGCCGCTGGAGCGGTACTTGTCAGGATAGAAATCCTCTGGTTTCTTCTCTTGTCCGCATTGAGGACAGACGAGTGTGGTCATCAAACGATCACCTCCCATGCTTCGTACAAAGTCTGAACTCGCTTCCAGTACCACATCGGTTCCAGCCCGAGGTTCCATCTGCGCGTGTAGCAAATTACCTTCTTCTTGTTGCGAGTCAGCGCAACAATGTTGTGAGGGCCGTCATCGATGAAGACGTCGAATTCACATTCCCATTTTTGTTTGGCGCCATTGACCCATTGCACCGGGACTCGCCCGAGGTGCTTCTCAATCCACTTCATCTTTTCTTCTTCGATGTCGGCGCTGAAGCTGTGAGTCAAGATTGTGACGTCGTGGCCGTCCTCTTTCATGTCCATGATGAATGTGGAGCCGTTGTCCGCCTCGGGTATCTCCTTCCAGCGCCGCCAGGTCTCGGCCCACAGCTCTTCGTGTTCCTTTGGCGTGATAATCACACCCAGGGCGTGCTTCGCCGCCTCGATTATGTTCCATTGGTACTGGAACGACTCCGGCGCCTCGACGTGGTAACGTTCTGCCACCACACGTGGAAACACCACGTTGCTTTCAGCAACAACACCTTCGAGGTCAAGCGCGATCTTCATCTGGGAATTCCCTCCTGAAACGGTCGCAGACTTCGCCCACGCACAAGCCCGACGCCCTGATCTTCAGGCACGACACGGGGCTGTACGTGTGCTTGGAAATGTTATCGACGTGATAGCGCGTCCTCGCCTCGTCTCTGTCGACCCAAGCCGCTTGCGCCGCAACGTCCATGAGGAACGACGTGGATCCTTCGATTCCCATGCCGACTTGGAGCAGATGGCGGGCCGCCTCGAACCGGATGATATGCGCCGGGTTGTGGGCCATGATGCCTTGGTGGACACACGGGCGCGGGAGGAGCGCCTTAACAAATTCAGGACTGGAGCCCTTGTAGGCGATGGTGGGCGTGTGGGCGTCGGCTTTCTGTGTTGCCTCCCACCGCAGGTCGAGCCGTTCGATGAGTTGTGGGAGCCCTTCTTTCGGGTCGGGGTCGACTATCATCGGGCGCTTTGTGGTCGTGTATTCCATGATCTCGGTTATGTCGGCTCTATCGAGCATATCCTCGGGGATTTCGGTCGTGAACATCCCTGAGGGCTTGCCGGTTTTTGTGCTGATGTAGGCGCACCCGACAATTCTCAGGATCCGCCGGACATCTCCGACGATGCCTCGATCAGCAGTACGTAGTTTTGCCTCTTCAATGGCTTTGCGCTGCAAAGCCTTGTAGACGCCCTTGAGCCCAGGGTCGTTGACTATTTCGCGCGGAGCGAACGTGAGGTACGAGTGGAACCCGTGGCCCCCCGTGAAGACGTGGAGCGACTTGATTCTGTTGCCTTTGGCCCAGTCGCGGAGCGACAAGACATCGGCCAGGGTGTTCTCGATCTTGTCCTTGCCATCGAAGTCGAATGGGACGTATCGGTGCATGACGACGCCCTTGCTTGGGTGGGCGTTGTGCGATGTAAAGCATGGGGAGTGCCCATCAAAAAGCTCCACGAATTTCCAGAACTGCGCTGGAGTGGAAACGAGCATTTGCTCCGGGCTCCCCACCCAGCGAGGGCAATCGTCATAGCGGATCGTAGCGCCCACCTCCAGACAGGACAGCCGACTAAATTAGACTTCGCGCAGGGGCGCGGTCACGTAGAGCAGTCTGTAGGTTTCGGCTTGGACGACGACCACGACTGGCTTGCCAGCGCTGAGGTGGATTTCACAATGCGTGTCGAGGTTCTGGAAGATGTTGATGAAGTCGTGGCTGAGGCGCGTCTTGACCGGCTCGCCATCGACCTTGGTTTCGACGCGCGTCTCGATGATGTTGTGCTTCGCTTCGGTGGAGCCGAGCGAAGCGACGACCGCGCCATCCTCGAAGGAAATCGGGAAGATGGGTTTTTGAGCGCCAAACACAACCTTCGAGTCCGAGATGAACTCCTTAAAGGCGTCTGTTGGGATGATGGCGATGGTGGTTGCTGGCACCATGTCCAGGCCCACCCGATAATGCACCCGCTTGTCCTTGATCTGCGGCAGGCTGGGTGGGATTTTGGCTTCCAGGGCCTCCGGGTAAAGCACTGCTCGCTTGCGCGAACCCTTCAGCGTGACAGTGTCGCCAAACTCCATCGACACGACGTCCTTGGCATCAAAGACGCCAAGGTACTTGAGAAGCTCTTCGGCGTCGAGGACGACTTCGGCTTCGCCCTCGACCTGCCAGTGCCTGATCTCGCCGTGCATGAACGACGCCTTGTTTTCGGACTGCACGGTATTGATGACCTTGCCCTGCCCGACTCTCAAAGCGAGCACCTTGAACAGCGGCTCGCTCCCGATAGGCAACGAGAACATTCGAAAACCGTGCAACAGACTTTCTGCTGTGGCTGTTATCTTTGTCATATTTTTCAACCCTTCGGTATGAACGTTCTGAGCTGTTCAAAGGCCAATTTGATGTGCCTATCACATCCCTTTACAAGAATGGTGCCCCAACCGATTTCCTTGTTGCCAATTCGAAATGGGGCGTATGACTCATTATCATGTGCCCTGTCACAGTCTTCACAACTCATTCTTCCGCCTCCGCGATTGTCTGGAGCGCCTTCAACGCCGCTCTCATGTCCATGCCTGGGTGCCACCTGTTGGCAATCTCTTCGCCCTCACCGATGAAGCCAACGTCGCAGTTGCGCCCCTTCAGATCGACTGGAGGCAGTTGCAACGTGCGGTTGTTGGCAACCCCGCCAGGCAGTTTTTCTGCCCAAACAATCAGGTGCGCACCCTTGCCATTCTTGAACCTGTACCAGAAGTGACGCGCCGAGTCCGGGAAGATCGCTGGCGCAATCTCCTTGTCCTTGTAGAGTTCAAGGTTGAAGGGCATTCAAGCCCCCCTGTTCTTCTCCACAAAGCCCATGAATTTTTCCATCGTGGGGTCTGGAGCGCGGTGGAAGAACACCTTGGCCGTGCGGCTCCCTTCGAGGTCTGCAAAGTATTTCACTTTGCCGTAATCGGCGGAGCCCTTGTCCAGCACGCGCTCTGTGTAGAGCCGCATGATGTCGTCCACGCGATAACCGTTCTCTTTTTGACCGCCTGGCTTGATGACCGTGACCCCTTCAGTGCCGTCCTTGTTGCGTGGTGTGTAGGAGTCCTCCGGCGCAGTCAGGATGAAATTTACTCCGCTCACCTTGATCTTGTCGATCCAGTTGTTGTGCAGGGGATTGATGACGGCGTAGTCGGTCAGTTGGTTGAAGGTCGGGAGCATCTTCTTGCCCTGTGATTGGGCTTCCAGGCGGCGCTGGAGCTGGAGTTCGTGTTCTGGCATCCCGTAGATGTCACGCGCAAATTTCTCACGAGTCCACTGCCAAGCCGACTTCATGTTGTCGATTACGAGCCAGGCGCTCCTTGGGCCGTGGCTCTGCGCCCATGCCAACAGGTCAGGCAGGGCCTGCTCGGTGTAGAACATCACATCGTCAAACGTGTTGCTCCGGACGTAACGGATGGAATCGAGCCAGTCTGGTTTGACGACGCCTCGGTCGAGCAGCGGCTTGGTGCCGTCATCGCAGTCGAGGAGGTACACGCGCACGTCGGTGGGCTTGACCCCGAGGGCCTCAAGGTAAGGGAAAGTCGATAGGACGAACGACGTCTTGCCGACTTTGGCCTCGCCATAGAGCAGGAGCTTGATTGCGCGCCCCTCTTTCTGGAGTTGCATTCCAGAAACGAAGGGCGCGCGTTCGACTGCCGCCAACATTACTGTCCCCACCCGCTGAACTTCGAGGCGCTCTGTTCGGGCGTCACTTTCGTCGCTGGGGTTGCCTTGGCTGGAGCCGTAGGCGCGAATGTCAGTGGCACCGCGACTTCGGGGATGGCGCAGATGGCATTCATGCCAGGCCCGTACTGCTCGGAATGCGTGATGTTGCCGAGGAACCAGACCACGGATCCCTGGTCATACCGAACCTGCGTAGGGTCGGCCATGACGCTGAAGCCTTTGTTTTTGATCACGTCTTCACGGGCCACCGACTCGTCGTACACGCGGTAGATGCCGTATTCGTTGCCCTTCTCGCTCTGCCCTTTGCGGGCGAACATGACGGTGGCGCGAATGAGACGCAGATCACCGATGCCCTTCGAGATGTTGTCTGGTGCCTCGCGTAGGAGGATCCTGCGGTAGAACCGTTGGACAACAGCGAGCGCGTCGACCTTCTCCTTGGGGGAGATTTCTTCCCCGAAGTTGGTCTTGTCGGTGGCTGTCAGGTCGTAAAAGCCGTTGTTCAGTCCGCCTCTGGCCCACACCTTGAAGGACTTTTCGCGGTTCATGGCGGCTTTCATCGCCTGCTCCGCGTGTTTGCCCCAGAGCACAATCTTGGCTATGGCGACGTCCCACTCGCGCTTCTCATCGATCTTCTTGGCGATGCCGACGACTTCAGCGACGGTGTTCGGGCCGTTCTTCGTGTTGACTTCGCGGGGTGTCCGTGCGTCGAGGACATAGAACTCGAACGGCTCCGCCGTGCCAGTTTCAGCGTTCAGCATCCTCGCGTAGACGATGCTGACAGCCTGGCGCAGGCGAATCGGCGTGTCGTACTTGGTGAGGTACGGTTCGTTGAAAGTCTCTTCAATCTCGTTCAGTACGTAGTCCTTAGAACGCCCCAGGGCATTCGCGGACGCTTGCACATCAGGCCAAAGGTCTTTGGCCACTTCGGTTACTTGCTGTTCTGTTGGCATAGTTCGGATTCCTCCCATTCGAAAATCAGTTGTACGCGCGTGATCCCGTCCTTGGTGTAGGTCTTGATGTAGCCGGACGGTTCTGGCATCGTCTCGATGCGTGCCTCGGGGTACTTGTTGCGGAAGGCTTTCGGAGGCTTAAGGTAGCCCATTCGAGTGCCTGGAGTCCGCACGAGTAAAGGTTCGTTCAGTGCTTTGGTTGCGGTCATGAAAACACAGGGAGCCTCGAATAGTCCGAGGCTGTATATGAAACCTATGAGCCCACCAGACGCACGAGGTCTTTCTGAAGCCCTTTATGATTTCTGATTTCGATGAGTCGCCAGTCCTTGGCCTCGTCTAGATAGCTCACTGCGGTCTGCTCGGAGACGAAGTGCATTCTGCTGATTGCGCGGACGAGTTCTCGTTTGTCGACCCAACGGAAGCCCGTGGTTTCGTCAGTCAGTGGGTGCAAGGATTCGAGGGCCGTTCTGACGCGCCGCTCGGTCTGGTGAAACAGCTCTTTCCATTCGTTCGGCACGCGGATCTTCTTTTCGAGAAAGGCGATGATGTCCCTAAATTGGAAACGGGTGTAGATGTTGGCGAGGCTGATGTCCCCAGGTTCGATCTCTTCATGTTCGTTCAGGCAGGCGAAGTGCGCTCCGATCCGGATTTGATGGCCCGCCATGCGCGAGACAAACTCGCCCAGCTTCTCTTGGAGGAACGGTTCTGAATCACGGATCGCCGTGAACAGTTCTTTGCTGAAGTTGACAAGGAGGGGCTCGGCCCGTGGGTCGATTGCGATCTTCCCCTTGCCTGCGTAGTGGGTATTGATGTGTTTGAGGCGCTCGGCAATCGACTTTTCTTCTGCAGTCGTGTCGGGGCTCCTATCACGCACCATGTTGGAGTATTGTCTTTCAAGGGCCCGCTGGCGGGCGTCGATTGAGACCGTGTTGACGGTCAGGTACGTGCGCTGGAGCAGGCCGCGCTGGAGAATGATGTTCGTCAGGTTGGTGGGTACGTACGTCGTGAAGAGGAGAGAAGCCGAAGGCTGGAATTCGATGGGGTCGCCAAACCCGATCTTCTTGGCGATGGTCGAGTCCTTGCTGCCGAGCGTGTTCATTGCGACTTGGAGCAAGTCCATGACGTTGCGGCTCTCCTTTACTGGAAAGTCTTGGAGGAGGACGGACGCCTCGGTTGCCGCGAGGATGTTGATGCCTTTGCTCTGGTGGAGCCATCCGTACTCGACTTCTTTTTCGTCGTTGATGGTGCCGACGAGCCCGGCGTCGGTGATCGTGGTTACTGGTTGATACTTGAGGCCGAGGGCCTCGGCCATACGGCTCACGAAGTTCGCGCCTTCGCCTTTTGCTGTCGCAGATGGGGAAAAGTAGCAGGGGTGGATCCGCGTGTCGAGCCAAGAGCCCGAGCCCTTGTAGATTTTCATATCCCGAATGTTGGGCAACTGTCCAACAAGGAGGTGAAAGGTGGCGGCGGCGTAGGCCGCGCTGTCGTGGGCGTACTTGTCGAATGCAGCGACGTAATCCTGAAGCAGGGTGTGGCCCAGCAACTCGGAATCTATTCTTCTTCCCCCCAATCGGGGAGGAGTTCAATCTCCTTTTTTTCGGTTGGAAGAATGTGGAGATCATACCCGGCCCGTTGGAGGACGTCGATCTGTTCTCGGAATTTCTCGACTTTCTTTTTGATCCGGTTTTCGAGCACACTTTTATGTCGCTGGGTGGGTGTGCCGCCGTCGAGTTTCAGATTTGTTTTCAGAAAGTGGAGTTCTGCTGGGGATAACATGAGGCCATCGCAGGACTGGTGTGTGGTATATAGGTTTCTGTTATCTGAAAACGAGAAACGTAGATTTGGCATGGCACGGAATAACGTAGCACTGTTACCCGTGGGGGCCATGTAGAAACGCCTATCTCCAAGAGCATATGATAAATCGCGCGCACGCGCGCACACGTGTGTGTCCATGAACAGAAACCCGTAATTCACGCTTAAAATTGATTAGAACCTGTTATTTTTTGCTGAACGTCAGAATTTACTTAATTACATATACATCGAACCCAATCCGGCCCCGATGCTAACCCCCGCTGAGCGCACGTGGCTACGCCACGGCGTCAAAAAGGACGGGACGGGTGTTACCCCCACCCATGCCGCCGTCTTGCGAGGGCGGGCAAGAGCGGGTGTCACGCAGGCCTTTGACGACGCGATGACCATCCTCCTCTCGTCCGATGAGGCTCTCATAACACATTTCGAAGAACAGCTCGCTCAATTCGAGAAACTGCGCCCAAAGGTGCTGTGATGACAGAAGAACCCGTCATAGGCGTCCCGATCCACCGGGGGCTCCAGCCAGAACCGTTCCACGTCGTCCGAGAATTTGAGGACGTAATCACAACGCAGTCGTCGTCCATCCCTGCGGCGCATTACGAGCTGATCGACAGGGCCAGGAAGATGAAGCGCGACCTGATCATCGTCCATGAGGACGTGGAACCAGAACCCGGGGCCATTGAGATGTTGTTGATGCACGACAGAGAGTTGGAACCCATTGTTGCTGGGGTCTACCCATTGAGGCAGACGTGGCTGTTGCCGGACGGCGAGAAGAAGCACCCACTCTCGGTTGGGTGGTGGGAAAAAATTGAGGACAAGACTCAGCACCTTGGAATGAGGACTACGGTGCCGAGGTCAGGCACGGAGATCATCGACTTCGTCTCTCTCGGTTTTTGTTTGTTTCGCTACGGCGAAACAATGAAGAAGATCACCAACCATGCGTTCCGGTCGTTGCACACGCAGGACGACGGGGTGATGTTCTCGCTTTGGGCGAAGGACAACGGGATCCCGTTGCGCGTGTGTTGGGGCGCTATGGCGCGGCACTGGAATCTCACGCCGTTGGAGGTGCCGAGATGATAACAAAAAAGCGCCTCCACGAAATCGTAAAAGCGACGGACAAGGCGTTAGACGATGAGGCCACAGTAATTCACGAAGAAGGCTCTGAGGAATCCCCTCTTTCTGGAATGTTGGCAGAATTGATAGACGCCCTCGTTTTTGAAAGAAAAGAGAGGATTAAAGAATCAGATCGTGAATCGAGTTATGAATTTGATTCGTTGGTGCTTCTCTATACTGGTGAATGTGATTTTTGGTTTGAGGTTAAGGATGGAAAAACCAGCGAAGCCACATATTTAGCTCAGGCGTTGCACGAATTGGGCCTCGATGAGGTGTATGTAGAAAGAAGCTTGGCCCCGACCCGCCGAGAGAAACCAGATGAACACAAATTAGAGGTGCCGAGATGAATTGGCCCTGGGTTCGGCGCAGCCGCTACGAGCAGTTGGAACACGACTTTAGTCTCCTCGAAGAGGAAAAGCGCGTGCTGGCGGACGCTGGCATGAGGATCCTAAAACAATTAGAAAAGGTTGCGGCGGAACGTGCTCTGGCTCTGGACTACATAGTCGGCTCCGTCACCGTCACACGCCCTGAGGAGCCTTTGCTCGAACTCATCCAAAAGCGCCGTGAGGAGATGAGTAGTTATGACCGTTAAACCAACCTGGGCTGACGACGAGCCCGGCCACATTTACGCTGACTGGATGGAGGGGGGTGAATGGTCGAACTCAAGATTGAAGTAGGCGACTGCAACGACGTGCTGAAGCGATTCCCAGAAAACCATTTTGATTCCTGCGTAACCGATCCGCCTTAAGTGTGTGGGCTCCGCGCCCTCACACGGGCTTCGGATTGGAGTTCCTCGGGAAAGCATGGGATAACCTGGGCAATGGGACAGGGTTCATCCGAGACAAAGTTGGCCCCCACACCCAGTGGCCTGCGGGTCGGGCTGGTGTGGTCTACGGCGACATGGCCACCTACGGCAAGCAGATGCAGGCTTGGCACGAGACTTGGGCGCGCAACGTCTTGCGCGTCTTGAAGCCCGGCGCGTATCTGCTTGCGTTCTCGGGGTCGAGAACGGTTCATCGTTTGGGCTGTGCGTTGGAAAACGGAGGATTTGAAATACGTGATATGGTTGTCTGGATCCATTCGCAAGGTTTTCCGAAGGGCATCAACCCATCCAAAGCGTTCGACCGGGAGGCGGGGGTGGAGCCGGAAGTTATCGGCTACAAAGAAGCGGGGATCGGCACTGGGGACGAATTTGGTTTCATGCAGAGTGAGAAGACGCAGGACATTGCTAACAAGATTCCCATCACGGCGCCGTCGACTGACGATGCAAAGAAGTGGGCGGGCTGGGGGACGCACCTATCCCCGGCTTTCGAGCCTATCGTCATGGCTCGCAAGCCTTTGGATGGGACGGTTATTGAGAACTTGCGCCGGTGGGGAACCGGCGCAATCAACATTGACGCTTCTCGGTTCGGTGGGCCGCTTTCTGGGTTAGTGACCCAAGGCACGTCGCCCCACCCGGCGGGCAACGAAGCCCTCGGTCGGAATCAAACGGGTTTCCAAAAACAAATGGGGGCAAGCGAACTCCTGGGCCGTTATCCAAAAAATTTGGTGCTCAGTCACGCGGTCGAATGTGAATGGGTCGGTGTGGAGGAGGTCGATGGATATGGTGGTGGGATCAGGGGCAATTCTGACAACCCGCGCACCTACGGGGCGCGCGACTATCGCGGCGCCGTGGTTGGTGGGATGGAAAAGCAGATGCTCGACAGGTACACCTGCGCTCCGGGATGTCCGGTCAAAAACCTCGATTCTCAACTCGAAGACCACGCACAGAGGTATTTTTACGTCCCGAAGCCGAGCCGCAACGAACGGGAGTTCGGGCTTGGGCCGCCTTTGAAGTGCTTGCGGTGCGAGTACGAGAAGCGTGAGGGGAAGACCCACACGAAGCACGACCATATTTACAACGAGCACGCGACCGTGAAGAGTATTCAGATCATGCGTTACCTCATCAAGTTGGTGACGCCTCCAGGCGGCACGGTTCTTGAACCGTTTATGGGTTCGGGCACGACGTTGATCGCCGCACGAGAAGAGAACATCGACGCCATCGGCATCGAGCGGGAAGAGGCTTACGCGCAGATTGCGCGAATGAGAATTGCTGTTTTGCCACAAGAGGCGTCGAACTTCTTTTGATTCAGTAAATGGGCTACTACTTATACTGGTATGAGGAATGGACTATCATGAAGGCGCGTATTGCAATCACGCTTGACGAAGATGTGCTTGAACGTCTGGACAAGAAGCGCGGCCGTGAAAAACGCTCCACCTTCATCGAATACTTGCTGAGGAGGTCACTCAATGAATGGTACGGATGACGCAAAGCGGCTGGCGGAAATGCTTGGCGATGCGCTCAAGAAACTGAAGTCGTCCGACAACCCAAAGACGTGGACGGCTTATGCGAACTTGGCATTGGAACGCTTCCCGCCCGTGCAAGAGGCGATCCGCTCTCTCTCATCCAAACTGGCCGAGGCGAAGGAGTACCTCCGAGTGGAACACATCGCCGCATTGACGCTTAAGGCGGCACTTGACGAACGCGACAAGGAGCGCGACGCGGCGCTTGCAGAGTCCGAAAACTGGCGCGGACACGCTGAGGGATTTCGTTCCCAACTCGGAGAAGCCCGCGCCGAGGCCGAGGCGCTGAGGGCGGACGAAATCTCCTGGCTCAAAAGCCTGCGGGACGGGTTCGTGAAGGCTGTTGATCGCCGGATGCCAGCGCCAGACTACAAAGACGT
>Ga0209751_10001081_pt1 | contig 28473 bp, 24 predicted proteins | sample RifCSP13_1_FD_184019 | JGI IMG/M metagenome (GOLD analysis project Ga0209751, IMG submission 184019) | Soil microbial communities from Rifle, Colorado - Rifle CSP2_sed 13_1 (SPAdes) (version 2) | ecosystem: Environmental > Terrestrial > Deep subsurface > Rock core/Sediment | place: Rifle...
ACCAGAACGTGTTCGCCGGGGTGACGGGACCGTAGCCGCACACCGGATCCCACCATCCGCACCATTGTCGGCGATCAATCAGGTGCGCGATCGCCTGGCGCAGGACGAAGCCGACATCCGCCGACGGGTCGCCCCCGGCGTAGCCCCATGGCGCCCGGCGAAGGTTGTACGCGAGGTGGGTGAAGCTCGGGTCCGCGTTGGACTCGATCGCAATCGAGGGGATTCCGAGGAGATCGGGGACGTATTCTGCGCCCACGTTTCCGTGGAAGACGTCGATGTCCCCGGCCTGGAGGGCGAACATCGCGAGTTGCAGGGACTTTAGCTGCAGGAAGCGGATGCCCCCGATGAACGGGCGGCGGAGGAACGTCGCGAGCCTCGGGTCGTACGTCTCGCCGACGTAGTAGTCGTCGTACCGCTCGACAAACACGTCGACGCCGGGGCGCCATGCGACGAGCGAGAATGGACCGGAACCGATCACGTCCGCGTCCGAGGGCTCCCAGGCCTCGGCGGCGACGTAGGCGTAGGGAGAGCTGCCCGGGACGGGCTGCGCGACCCCGATTCCCCGACCCCATGAGGAGGGGCTGGTCGACCCGCACTCCGGGAGTCCGCGGTCCGCCGCCTCGGTCGGCGGCAGCCAGATCGCGCAGCCGAACTCGGCATGGCGACCGCCGCCGGTCCGGGACCACACGTGCATCGGGAGCAGCGTCGGCGCGAGGGTCCTCGATGCGAACCGCGCGTAGGGCGCGTTCAAAGTGAACCGCACGGCCGCGCGAAGCGCGGGGTCGCCGGGCATCGACCCCTCGTCCTCCCAGGTTCCGGCGTCAGGGACGACGCCGAGCTGGCGGTCGCCCGTCTCATATGAGGGCGCGCCGGTCGGGAGGAGGACGCGGAAGGACGCGCTCCTGATCGGGTTCATCGCGTTGACATGATACGAGAACAGGAGATCCCAGACGGTGACCTGCACCCCGTCGTGCCACCGCACGCCGTTAAAGTCGTAGTAGGCGGTGAGCTCGAGGGGAGTGCGCGGGGGCTCCTGCTCGGCATACACACCGTGTTCGGAGGTCTCGAACTGGCCGTCCTCGTCCGCGTCGACGCCCTTCGCGATGTAGGGAAGCGTCCCGCTGCCGTCCTCCTTCACGGGTCGGTCGTACACGCGCTCGAGGACGTCTCGGGTCCAGACGTCCGTGGCGATGAGAGGCAGGGGGTTCCTCGTGACGATCTGCCCGAGTTGGCCCACCCGGAGAATCGTCGCCTCATCGCCGGCGCTCCCCGGGGCCGATCCGAAGGGAAACACCGCCAAGAGAGAGATGGCGGTGAGCATGAGCACGAGGGCCGCCCGCACGTTCCCTCCCGACCGGGGGACGAGGCCGGGACGCAAGAACACTTTGGTGCGCCGCTTTGTATCAGTGCACGAGCGCGATCGCGCGCTTCATCATCGCCTCGACCGCGTCCGCCTCGCGGATCACCTCGCGCCCCTTCAGCGCCGCCAACGTGATCCACACGGGTCTGAAGATTTCGCGGACCTCGTCGAGGGACAGCGGCGAGCCCTTCCCCTCGAGCATCATGACCATCTCCTCCACGAGCAGCTCGTAGGAGGACGGCCCCGTCGCGCGCCCCTTCTCGACCTGCCCGTCGAGGTCCCAAACCCACGTGCCCTTCCGCCCCGTCTCGATCTCCGTCTCCGTGTCGAGGAACGTGAGGTCCAGCGCGCCGCCCCGCTCGAACTCGAGGCGCATCTTCTTGAAGCGCACGCCCGGCGGGAACCCCTTGCCGACGCGGATCGTGGCGGTGCATCCGGGCGCGAGGTCTTTTCCGGTGAGCGCGAACCGCGCCTCGACGCCCGTGGGGTTCGAAGGGTCGTACGCGGGGTTCACGACGTACCCCGTCGCCTCGATGCACTCCGCGAAGTGCGCGCCCGCGACGTGCGCGAGCATCGCGCTCGGGTGGATCCAGTCCATGAAGATGCCGCCGTTCTCGGGCTTGAAGAGCCACTGGCGGCGCAGGTCCTCCTCCGACACGTCCTCGATGAACGTGCCCGTCGCCCGCACGAGGCGGCCGGAGTCCCGGAGCGCGCGAGACCACAGCTCGTTCTTCCACGTGAGCGTGAGCGCCTTCTCCAGGTAGTGCACGTGCGGCGTCACGCGCCCCTCGTGTCCGTTCCTCCGGACGTACCGCAGGAGGTTCTCCGTCGCCTCCTCGGAGATCGCGAGGGTCTTCTCCACGACGACGATCTTCTCGTGCTCAAGGCAGTCGCGCGTCTGCTGCTCGTGGAACTGGTTGTGCGAGGCGACGTGGACGACGTCGATCCCCTCGAAGAACGCGTCCGGGAGGGAGGCGCCGACGACGACCTGGAAGTACCGGTCCTTCGTGAGGCCGTACGACTCGAGGATCGCGCGCTTGTCCTCGAACCGCGTGATGCCGACGGCCTTCTCGAGCTCCACGCGGTCCTTGAGGAACTCGTGGAGACGGCCGTACCAGTGGCCGCCCGCGCCGATGCCGCCGAGCTTGTATTTCGTCACGCCGCCACCTCGTACCCGTGCTCCCCGAACGCGTTGCGGATTCCCGCCTGGATGCGGAGCGCGTTCCCGTATTTCTCCCTCGCGCTCGGGTCGTTCAGCGTCCGCAGTTCCTTGGCGGTGTGCGTGCCGAGGTCGAGGTCGATGTACGCGGCGGCAGAGGGCGCAGGATGTCCGAGTTTGGCGGCGAGCGCGAGCCCCTCCTCGAACACGGCGCGGTCCTCCCGGGGCAAGAGGTCGGAGAAGTCCTTGAGGTCCTTCGGCGCGGCGGTGAGCAAGGGGTCGAGCGCTGCCTTGTCGCACAGCCCGGCGCGGAAGATGCGCGCGAGAATCGGGATGTCGATTCGCCGATGGTGGGCGATCGAGATCACCTCCGCGAGGTCGAGCAGGTAGCCGTGCGCCAGGACGCGGGCGACGGTCGCCACGTCCCCGTTCCCCGGGATGTCCCTGGGGGGCGATCCCTCGCGCAGTAGGTTGTACAGTCGCAGGATGTGACTCACGCCCTTCGCGCGGAAGTCCTCCCGCGTGTGGTCCGCCGCCAGGTCCGGGCTCATCTCCCCGCGGGAGATGCGGCGCAGGTTCAGCGTGAGGCAGGTGAGGGGCGACGCGTGTCCGATCGCGCGAGCGGTCTCGACTGCGATCTGCGGGAGGTCCCCGCCGCCGACCTTCGGGATGATCTTCGGGAGCGCGTCGTCGGGGATCGTGCCCGCATACGTGAGGAGCGCGGACCGGCAGGCGCCGCGGTCCAGGGCGTCGAACGCGTCGCGGAACGTCATCCCCGCCGCCATCAGGAGCGAGATCGCTTCGCCGATGTTCCGCATGTCGTTCTGCTCGTCCTGGTTGTGGTACATCTTCGCTTCGTGGCCTTGTCCCGTGGGACCGACGTGGAAGATCCCCCCGGGTGCATGGCTGAACGCGGCGAAGACGTCGCGCGCGCTGTCGACCGTTTCAGCCTTGCCGCCAACGATGGAGACGAGGGTGCCTGCGCGGGCCCGCTTTGGGCCGCCGCTCACCGCAGCGTCCAGGTAACGTACGCCTTTGGCGGCAAACTTCGATTCGTACTCGGGGTCGCGGCGGTGGTCGGAGTTGCCCGCCTCAATGACGAGGCCCCGTGCCATTCCAGAGGCGACGCCGTCGCCGCCAAAGAGCACGGAGTCGACCTGGTGGATGGGCACTGAGACGAGGACGGTGTCCGCAGCTTCGGCTGCGTCGCGTGGAGATGCCGCCAGTCTCACGGACGGCGGGAGTCTGCTCTTGGCGGCGAACTCTCTGGCAGTTCGCGGAGAGAAGATTGCCGCCAACGCGCCTTGGCGGTGGAGATGAAGGGCCATCGGGCCGCCCATCTTGCCGAGTCCGATCGCCGCCACGCGACGCGTGCCCACGATTCCGCCCCCGAGGAAGAGGTCGAAATCGGGTGTGCCACTTGAACGTTCGCACCATTGGGACGCAAAGGCCGCCGAACCGGACGACTGGCCCGCGATCTGAGGCCCCTGTTCGAAACGGGTAGCAGAGTCGATGGTTCTGGATCGTGGCCTATCTGTTCACGTCATCGTGGTCCGAAGCGACCGAAACTCATGCGTGCAGAGGCAGGAGTCACAGAGCGTACTGCTTATTCCTTCCGCCCCCATGCCCGCCAGGGCGTAGGGAATGCCAATCCTTTGGGAAGGAGCGAAACCGTTCAACGAGTTCCCAGCATGGGGTGGTTGCGCGGTTCCCAGCGTGAGCGGATAACCATGGATAGCCTCGACCTCAGAATCGTGCGGGAGATGGGCTTCCGGCCATACGGGAGCCGGCCCCAAAATCCAGAAGCGTTCAAGCCCTCGTACTTGGCGAAGCGGACTGGAGTGGAACCCGAGACCGTGAAGGCCCGCCTCGCGCGCATGGAGGCATCGGGGTTCATTCGCTTCTACCAGGTGTACCCGAACTTCCGCCACTTCGGACTACAGGGGAGCGCGTACCTGTTCCGCGTTCCGGACGACGACCGGAAGGCGGAGGCGATCCAGAAGGTCGAGCCGATCGACGGCCTCGTGGAGATCCACAACTTCCTCGGCCCGGAGATGTGCGTGGACCTGTCGCACCGCGGGCCGGACGACCTCAGCCGGAAGCTCCGCCTCCTCGCGGAGTTCACGGGGGACGCGGCGCCGACGCGGTTCTACGAGCGGCAGATGCCCTCCGTGGGACGCGCGCTCACGCCTCTGGACTGGCGGATCCTGAAGGCCCTTCGATACAAGGGAAGGCGCCCGCTCGCGGAGGTCGCGGACGAGGTCGGCGTGAGCCCCCGGACGGTCCGGCGGCGGTACGATCGGATGGCAGCGGAGGGCAGCTTCTTCATCGTCCCCGCGATCGACCCCGGCAAGGCGCCGGGCATCCTGCTGTACGAGCTCCTGTTTTACCTAAGCCCGGATGCGACCGAATCCGTGCCAGGTCAAGTCCTGCGGATGCTCGACGAGCGTTACGTGTACCATTACGTGCCATCGTCGAAGGCCCTGGGGAACTTCGACGTCCTCCTGTACGCGGAGTCCGCGGGGGAGATCGAGGAGGTCCGCCAGAAGGTGCGATCCCTTTCCGGCGTCGCGAAAGTCACCGCCCTCGTGTTCCGCGCGTGGCGGGAGTACACGGAGTGGATCGATGCGGCGATCGAGGAGCGTATGCGGGCCGTCTGACCGAAATCCCGAACCGGGACCATGATTCGGGACAGGGGAGACTGTGTAATGGCCAAAAACCCGAGCCGTCCTTCCGCCAACCCATTGACAGCGCAGGTCGTGCCTCCGGACAGGTGCAAACATGGCGACCAAGGCAGAGGTGGTGCAGGGAGTTGTGAACGGAATCGACGTGAAGGCTCTGAACGGGACGATCGAGGCGGTGAAGGGAAACCCGGCGATCGCGCAGGCGACGTTCGCGGTGGAGTCCGTGTTGGAGCGGGGGTTCAACACGAAGGCGAGCACGGGACCCGTCACCCTCGGCGGCCAGCCGCTCGCCGGGCGCACGAAGACGTTCCGGTTCGAGGGCGACCACCCGCCGGAGCTCCTCGGGCACGACAAGGGGCCGGCGGCGGTGGAGACGCTGCTCGCGGCCCTCGGCGCGTGCGTCTCGAGCGGGTTCACGACGTACGGCGCAGCCCTCGACATCCCCGTCGAGCGCGTCCGGATGGACCTCACGGGGTATATCGACCTCCAGGGGATGTTCGCGCTTCCGGCGCCCGGCGTCGTGCGGCCCGGGTACGAGCGGATCCACGCGAAGATCTTCGTAAAGAGCCGCGCCCCGCGCGCGGAGCTGGAGAAGCTCAAAGAGATGGCAGAGGGCCTCTCCCCCGTGAAGGACAGCCTCCGGGCCGTCGCGTACACGAGCGAGCTGATCGTCGAGAACTGATTTCGAACCCGCGCGCCGGCTCCCCGGGGCCGGCGGCACCTTCCTTTCGATTCCGTCACCCTAACAGAACGGCCACGCAGGGCAGTACCGACCGACCGCGAAGTCGAACACGGACCGGTTCACGGCCTGCAGCTCCCGGTCCCGGACTTCCTTGATCATGGCGTCGACGAGGCGCCCCAGGTTCTTCTCCGCCACCTCTACCTGTTCCTTGTCTTCCGCGACGCCGCCGCCCTGCATCCTCGCCGCCCCCGATCGAAGGAGGTTCCGAAACTTGCCCTCGATTAGCTCGTGCAGGCCGACGTTTTCCACCGCGAACCGCTTGTGCGCGAGTTCCCAGAACCGCTCTTCGAGCCCGTCCGTCATTAAACCCGGGTCCCGATGGGCCAAGCGGCAAGGGCCCCATCAACCTATCGCGGCGCGCGCTGGCATATCGAGGTCTTCAAGCCGCCTCCCTGCACTTCTGTTCGCCCAATCCCGAAAAAACGGCGACCCATCAGATAGACGCCAGTCCCTTGGCTAGCAGAACGGACGCGGGGCAGCAACCGCCTTTCAGGTGGCCCACTGCGATGCCGGTCGCTTCCTGTCGCGGGGCTCAGCGCGGGCGCATCGTCCCGCGTACCCGGCGCGCAGACGCGGCGATGCCTACAATCAGGATTAGCACATCCACCGCGATCCCCGCTCCCAGAAGCGGCGGGATCGTGAAGAGGCCGCTTGTGAGGGACACGACCCCCGTCAGTGCCTCCGCAGCGACGAACGGCAGGGACGTGACGGCGAACGCTCGCAACGCGGGTCGAGTGCCCGTCCGCCACGGGGCCCGACGCGCGGCCCACACGCCGGCGAGGAACAGCGTCGTCGAGAAGACGGCGGCCACAACGGGCTTCCAGTTCGTTTCCGAGACAGACAGCGTCGTGACGGGCGCATTCTCGATTCGCAGGGAAAGGCTCCGTTCCGTTTCCCGGTTGTCCAGTCGGTCTGAGGAGCGGAAGCGAACGACATGATGGCCCGCCGCCAACCCGAACGCCCCGCCGAACAGGGTCCAGTCACCGTCATCGACTTGGTACTCGGTGGACGCGACGCCGCTCCAGACGTCCGCCGCGACAAAGGAGAACCGTGTCTCCGGGGGATATGTGCCATCTAGGTGTGACGGCGTCGTGATCGGCGGCGTGTTATCGAGGACGACCTCTAGGGAACCCCCTTGCGTGTTTCCGAGAAGGTCCGCGGCACGATATTCGATGGTGCGTAGCCCGTCCGACCCTGTGAGTGCGAAGGGACCCGCGTAATCCGCCCAGGCGCCTCCGTCGATGCGGTACTCGAGCGAACGTACGCCGACGGGAACGACACCCCCGTCCACGGCTTGCAGCGAGAAGGACGTGGCGGTGGTCACGAACAACGCGTCCTCAACGAAGGAAGGCCCGGACGTTTCGACCCTCACCACGGGTGCGGAATCGTCGAGGATTAGGGACAGCGTCCCCGGTGTCGCCGCATTGCTGAGGCGATCCCACGCGCGCCACCCGACGGTGTGGGGACCTTCGTTCGCTAACGTGAACTCGTCGAGGTGTGGGGTCCAAGGTCCCGCGTCGATGCGATACTCTACGGCGTCAAGTCCGACGGGAATCGGTCCGCCATCCGCTGACGGGATCCGTATGGGGGTCCTGGATGTGACAAACGGGTCTGCGCCATTGTACCGAGGTAGGCCCACGTCCAGGGTGGCGGCGGGAGGGGTGTCGTCCACGATGAAGGAACCGTTCGTCATGGAGGCGAGTCCAAGCAGGTCTAGAGCGATGGCCTCAACGTAGTGCAGCCCCTCACCGCCAAGGGTGAACGGGGCCCCGTACGGGAGCCATGAGGACCAGCCCGCGGACCATGAGCGATACTCGATGCCCTCGAGTCCCACGGGCCGGAGTCCCGCGTCGGACGAAAGGATTTCGATGGGGGTCGACGACGTGACCCACGTGTCGACGGACGTGACATGAGGGTCGCCCGCCACGACCGCGAGGGTCGGCGGCGAATCGTCGACGACGAACGTGCCACCCTGAACGGGTTCCCGGTTCCCCAGGAGGTCGACCGCGGCGTAGTCAACGAGGTGTGGCCCCTCGCCCCCCAACGTAAACGGCGTCGCGTAGAGAAACCAGGGGCCGGCGTCGATTCGGCATTCGGTCCGGGCGAGTCCCACGGGGGTGGCGCCCTGGTCCTCGGACGCGAGGGAAAACGCTGTCGCTGACGTCACGAAAGTTTCCGCAGCGACGTAATTGGGACTCCCAACGGAGAGGAGCGTCGTTGGAGGCGTGTCGTCGACGCGGCCCCTCGCTTCCTGAACCTCTTCGCGTGCGCCCACGTTGTCCTCGCTGTACCACTCGATCAAATGCTCCCCCTCCGAAGAGAGCACGAATGGCCCCGTGGTCGCGAACTCGAGCCATGGGCCGACATCGATCCTATACCAGGTGGCGGCGATGCCCGAGCCGCCGACGTCGAGGACGGAGAGAGACAGCGGGGTTGCGGACGTGACGTACGGCAGCCCTGCATCGACCCGGGGTGTGCCGATGACGAGCGTCGTAATCGGAGGTGGAGTCGGAGCGGCGGTGACGTTCAGCACGAACGTGTGCACGTTGTTCCCCTCGTCCGCCTCTAGGATTGCGTCGGTGCGGTCGACGACGACTTGAATCCGATAGATGCCTGGCGTCGTGGGCGCGGTCCATGTCGCCTGGTATCGGGGGGATTGCGAACCCGCGGGGAGCGCCGCCACGGGGGCCGTGTAGAACGGGGACGCGGCTCCTTCCTCGACGAATGCGATCGTGGATGGCATTCGACTGTCAGCAGGCCCCACGTTGGCAACCGAGGCGAATAGGTCGACGGATTGGCTGACGTTGATCCGGACCTCACCTCCGGGTGCAGGCGCCCATGGCACGTAGTCCGGTCGGTTCGCGATAACGCGATACAGGTAAACGGAGCCGTCCTGGCTGCCCGCCACGATTCTCGGATACGCCTCGTCGGACATCGCGATCGCATGGACCTCGCCCCCCGTGAAGTCCACGTCGAATTCGGTCTCCCTCTCTTGGACGAGGTATACCCCGTGGTCAAAGGAACCAAAGACGGCGAAGCACGGATCGGGCGGCGTGCAGCCGGCGCGGGAGGCGTCCGCGGCGAAGGCCACCCCGGTCGCCCACGTGGTCGTTGGCATCGCATCGCAAAAACCGTACTCGACCGACGAGCTCACGCCCCACGAGCGTCCCGTCACCATGCGTTCCCCAGAGTTCGAGGAGGACTCGCCCGCCACCGCGACCGCCGCCAAGTCGTCCGTCGCCTGGACGGTCAGACACGGGACGACGTCGAAGCCCGTCCAAAATCCCATCGCAGGGTAAAACTGGTAGGCATAGCAGCATTCCGGATCGTCGAACACGTCCTCCTCTGCGACGGCGAGCCCTTTCCCGTCCTCCGCCAAGTCGAGGCTCAAGTACATGGCGGGGCGAGTGGAAGCCGTGAACGAAAACACCGTGTCGAAGCCAACGCCACTGTTCTCGTAGAGGTCTACCTCCCAGCCCGTCGACACGGCCAGATACCTCCCGTCCTCCGTGATGTCCACCTGTTGAGCGCCTCGAGGGGCCCGCCAGTAGAGGTTCCCCGCGATGTCAAAAACGGAGGTACCTGCGACCACGTACGAGCCCGTGACGTCCGACGGAACCTGGGCGGGGCTCGAGCCCCATTGGAATGGGCGGCTCCACAGGGGAGTCCCGCCACCATCTCTTCGGAACAGGAAGAGGCACGCGAATGCCGTGGGATCGACGCACGCGGCCGTTGTCTGCGTCGCCGCCGCGATGTACATTCCGTCCGACGACATCGTGACGGCGTGGTTGGAGCCGCGGATTCCGAGGGAGGAGACGTTGATGTCAGGTGAGGTCCAGACGGGCACGGCGGGTGTGGCCGAGTCAAGATCGAAGAGTCGGACCGATCCCACGGTGGATCCCGCGACCGCCCATCGCCCGTCCGCCGAGATGTCCACGGACTTCACGGAGGAACCAGTCGCCAGGGACCCGAGTCGGACCAAGACGTATTGGTGGGTCGCCTCCGCGTACGGGGCGTACAGGGTGACGAAGACCGTGGACGCGAGGAGCGCAAGAACGAATACTGCAGGCGCGCGCACGGCCCTCCTTTCCCCTCGCTGCCGCAGTGGCGATGCGGACGCCCCAGGACCCCCTGGCCGTGAGGGGGATGAGCGCGGCTTAATGTTGTCGGCGTGTCAAGAGTGTTCGCGCAAGAATGCCCATCAGTCCGCAACGCGCGAAGTTCGCCTCCTCCCGAACCATTTCCATCGGGTTAAATACCGCCGAAGCTCATCGTCTCCTGACATGGAGCCGGGGACGATCACGCTCGACCGCGAGAGCTTCAAAGCCCTCGCCTCGGAGGTCCGAGTCGAGGTCCTCAAGCAGCTCGAGTCCCGCCGGATGACCGTCACGGACCTCTCGAACACGATGGCGCTCGCGAAACCGACGCTCCTCGAGCACCTCGACCGCCTCGTCTCCGCGGGCCTCGTGACGAAGCTGGACGAGGGTCGCAAGTGGATTTACTATGAGCTCACGAAGCGCGGACGAAGCATCCTGCACCCGCACCAGGTCAAGATCATGATCAGCCTCGCCCTCTCGTTCCTCCTCGTCGGCGGTGGGATGGTCGCCATGCTCGTGGCGGCGACGAACGTCTACGGCACGACCACGCTGGGCGGCGAGTCGGGCGACCCCGCGACCTCGGGTTCGTTCTGGGGGCCGGTCGTCCCGACTGGGAGCCGAGGGGCCGACTACACGTTCTCAGGAGGTCTGGCGGCCGGCGGGCCCGGCGCGTGGGGTGTCGTGCTCGTCCTTCTCGCGATCCTCCCGATGGTGATCGCGTTGTGGTACTGGCGCGCGGGCCAGAACCTCATCGACTCCGTGCGCGCGCAGCTCGCGCCGTGAGCCCTTTTATACGCCGCCGCCGTTGAACGCGGGATGGCGGAGGTTTCCCGGCTTCAGGCGCAGGCGCTCGCCCCCCTCTTCGTCGCGGGCAGCGTCCTCCTCCTCGCCCTGCTCGCTTTCAACCTGAGGAACCTCGACCCCGGCGGGGAGGAGCTCCCGCCGGTCCCGGTGAACGAGCCCTCGCCGCAAGGCGTCGTGCCCGGGGAATGGGGCGGGGCCCTCCGCTCGTTCTACCTCGCGACGGTCCTCACGCTCGTCCTGATCGTCCTCGTCGGGTCCGTGTGGCTGCGCCATCGGGGCGTCAAGCTGCGGAAGCTCATCTCGATCTGGGAGCTGATCGGATACGCGCTCGCGACGACCTTCCTCGTGCTCGTGCTTCTCTACTACGAGACGATCTTCGAGGCGCTCCAGGCCTTCTTCGGGTGGATCGGGGTGCTTGGCGGCTCCGGGGACCCTGGCGGCGGTGCTGGCGGGGGCCAGGCTGCATCGCGCACGCCATCGACCGTCCTCCTTTGGATCGGCATCGCGGTCGTCGTCCTGTACGTCGCGTTGTTCTCGTACCGGTTCCTCCCTCGGCTCCGCGAGGTCATCACATACGAGGAGCCCGTGGGAAAGGGGCGGCGTGAGTTGGCGCGCGCGGTGCGTACGGCGATCCGCGACCTCGAATCGGGGGAGGACTTCCGCGCGGCGGTGCTCCGCTGCTACAAGACGATGGTCCTCTTGTTCGAGCAGCACGGGCTTCAGGCGCAGGCCTCGCAGACTGCCCGGGAGTTCGAAGAGGACGCGCTACGCGGGATGGGCGTTTCGCAGGAGAGCATCGATGACCTCACCTCCCTCTTCGAGGAGTCGCGGTACAGCGCGCACGCGATCGGCGAGAGGCAGCGGGACGGGGCGATTGAATGCCTCGGCACGATCCGCGGGCAGCTGGAGGCTGCGACGTGAGCTGGTTGTCGCGTGGTGCGGACGAACGACTCGTGCGTGCCGTCCAGCTGCGGCGCGAGGTGCAGCGGGGGCCGCTCCCGCAGGATGGATCGGCGTACGCCGCCCCCGAGACGCCGATGTCCTTCCTCTCGCACCCGGCGGGCGTGAGCGTCCTCCTCATCGGGGCGTTCGGGATCCTCCTGGTCGCCGCCACGGCCTACTACGCGTCGTACAGCGGCGCGTTGCGGTGGCTCGTCTTCGCGATGGTCGTCGCCATCGTCGGTTTCGCGTCCGTCCGTTACGCCGCCGCCAAAGCCCGGGATCCGGTTCGCCTCGCCGTGGCCGGCGGTCAGGGGCAAGGTGTGGGCGGGGACCTCCGCAGCTTGCGGACGACCATGGAGCGCGGAGACGGGGGCCTCGTGTACAGCCAGGTCGTCTTCGAGGATCGGATGAGGAGAGCCTTCTTCGCAAAGGTACGGTCGAACCGTCCCTTTACCGCAGCCGCGCTCGACACCGCCGCCAAGGACCCGGCGCAACTCCAAGAGATCCTCGGAGACCGCGAGCTCACGCTATTTGTCCTCGAGGCGGCGCGGAACATGCGTTCGTATCCGGCGAGCGTCCCGACGCTGCCCAAGAAGGCGGAGTTCGCGAGGCGCGCTGCCAAGACGCTCGAGGCGATGGAGGCGTGGCGGTGAATCCCGAGGGCGTCGCGCTTGCCAGCGGGAAGATCCTCGACCAGGTCGCGACCGCAATCGTCGGAAAGCGGAACGTGCTCGAGAAGATGCTCCTGGCGATCCTGTGCGACGGCCATGTCCTCATCGAGGACTACCCCGGGCTCGCGAAAACGCTGATGGCGAAGTCGTTCGCGACCGCGCTCGGGTGTGCGTTCAAGCGAGTGCAGTTCACGCCGGACCTCCTGCCCGCGGACATCACGGGCACGTACATCTTCGACCGCAAGGCGAGCGAGTTCGTGCTGCGCAAGGGGCCGGTGTTCACGAACGTCCTCCTCGCGGACGAGATCAACCGCGCGCCGCCGAAGACACAGGCGGCCTTGCTCGAGGCGATGCAGGAGCGACAGACGACTCTCGAGGGGGAGACGCACCCGCTGCCGCGCCCCTTCGTCGTCTTCGCGACGCAGAACCCGATCGAGTACGAGGGCACGTACCCGCTCCCAGAGGCGCAGGTCGACCGGTTCCTCATGCGCATCGACATCGGGTACCCGACCCGAGAGCAGGAAAAAGAGGTCCTCGACCGGAGGCGCGCGCGGCGGTCCGACGACGTGGTGATCAAAGCCGTGTCGAATCCGCCCGAGATCCTCGCGCTCCAGGCGGCAATCGAGGACGTGCACGTGGACGAGGACCTCGAGCGGTACATCGTGGAGATCGTCGCTCGCACGAGGGAGCATTCGCAGGTCGAAGTCGGTGCGTCGCCTCGCGGTTCCCTCGCCCTCATGAAACTCGGACGCGCGAGGGCCGCGCTGAAGGGACGGGATTACGTCGTTCCGGACGATATCAAGGAGATCGCCGTGGAGTCCCTCGCGCACCGAATCTTGTTGAAGCCGGACCCGTGGATCAAGGGCGTCCAGACCGCGAGCATCGTCCGCGAGGTCTTGGCGGCGGTGCCCGTGCCCAAGGTCGAGTAGATGGCCAAACTCTCACTCCTCCACCTCTTCGGGGCGTGTCTCGCCCTCGCTGGTAGCATCTTCATGACACTGATCGTTGTCTCCGCGGTGCTGGAAGGCGGGGACGTGAACCCCTTAGGATACCTTGGTGCGGCTGTAGGGATTTGTCTCGGGATTCTGCTTGCGATCAAGGGGTTCCAGGCCGCTCATGAGGTACCACCCAGGGTTTCCAGCCGGTCAATCACACCTGGTTTCTCCCTCCGCCGCCGAGACGGAAAGCGAGTCCGGACCGTCCCGATGGAGGATGTGGTGAATGCATGCGCCTGCGTTGTGGAGGGCTACAACGGCTTGACAGTAACCCTGTCCGATGGCACGAAGTTTTTCCTCGCACAATCATCGTTTCCCCGGGATGGAGTGAAGATTCTTGGAGACCTCAGTAGGCGCTTCGGGCAGCTGTATCAGGAGGAATTGGAACGGACTCTCCTCTCCGGTGAATCTGGCTTCCGTCTGGCACAGGTGAAAGTCCGCAAGCTCGAAGGAAGCGCCATCTTGTTCAATTCCGCCATACGGAAGTGGTCCGGAGGCGAGACTAAACGGGTCGATCGCGTGGATATTTCTCAAGTCAGAGGTGTAGCAACCCCGTACGTCGGGAAAGCCTTGATGATCGTCCTGACAGACGGAACCCGCTTCCTCGTTCCCGAGAAGGACGCGAGGAAGGCTCTCCTGCTGGAGGCGGCTGGCGGCACGGGGGTCAGCGCATGAAGACGAGCCTCGTGCCGGGTCTTCTGGGTGCGGTTGCGATTCTCGTCGCCGTCGCCTTCCTCGCACGAAGCTGGCGCGCGCTCGTCCTCATCGTCCCGATCGTCCTCTATCTGGGGGTCGGCTCGCTCCTCTCGCCGCCAAAGCCGGTCGTTACGATCACGCGCACGATCTCTCGCGACCGGACCGCCGTCGGGCAGGAGATTGAAGTCCGCCTCCGGATCGTGAACGAGGGCGGGCGGCTCCCGAGCCTCGAGGTCTTCGACAACCTGTCGGGGAACCTCGACGTGGTCAAGGGTCGCCCACATGTCCACCTCGAACTTCGTCCGCACGAAGTCGTCGAGATCACGTACACGGTCGTCCCGCAGGTGAAGGGCGAGTATGCGATCGGCCCCGTCCTGATGCGCGCCCGCGAGCCGCTCGGCCTTCGATTTGCAGAGGACATCTCCTTCTCTGAGGCCGTCCTCGTCGTCGCGCCGAGAATGGAGGACGTGCGCAAGGTGCGCGTCGTCCCGCGGCGCGTCCGCGCCCTCATGGGCCAGGTCCGTAGCCGCCAGATCGGCCTCGGCCTCGAGTTCTTCTCCCTTCGGGACTACCAACCGGGCGACGAGATCCGCCACGTGAACTGGAAGGCGACCGCCCGACGTGATAAACTTCTGACGAACGAGTACGAGGCGGAGCGGAGCGGGGACGCGATCCTCATCCTCGACGCGCGCGGCGAGTCGGAGGTCGGGCCCGTCGCGCGGAGCACGACGGAGCTCGGCGTCACCGCCGTGGTCAGCCTCGCGTCGAAGATCCTTGAGACGCGGAACCGCGTCGGGCTCGTCGTGCAGCGAGAGGTCCTCGACTGGATCTACCCCGGATACGGGAAGAAGCAGCTGTATCGCATCGTGGACGCGCTCGTGCATGTGCGTGCGGGCGGCGAGTGGCCGTTCGAGCACGTGGCATGGGTCCTCGGTCGATTCTTCCCCCAGGACGCGCAGATCATCATCGTCTCCCCGCTCCGCGACGCGACTGCGCTTGACGTGATTGCGGACCTGCGCGGCCACGGGTTCGACGTGCTCGTCGTCTCCCCGAACCCCGTCGAGGTCGAGCGCGCGATGTTCCCGCGGGATGTATACGCGGACCTCGCGTACCGCGTCCTCCGGTTGGAGCGGGAGGCGATGATCCAGAACCTGCGACAGTTCGCGGACGTCGTGGATTGGAACCCGAGCGAGCCGCTCGCGGTCGCTCTCAAGGGGGTGAAACCGTACCCGCGTCGGCGCTGACGGACCGCGTGCTCCGCGGGTTGGCCCTCGTCCTCGTCCTCCTCTTGGCGGTTCCGCCGTTTCTAGAAATCGGCACGGTCGAGCACCCGAACCAGCGGCTCGGAGGCACGGTCATCGTCGTGCTGGCGGCGGTCGCGGGCGCGTATTCGGCGATCCGCCGTCGTCCGTTGGCGGCGCGGTTCACGACGATCGCGTACGGCGTCTTCGGCCTCGGCTTCGGCCTCTTCGTCTCGCTCCGGCCCGTGTCGTTCCTCCTCGCGTACGTGGTCGGCCTCCTCGGGATGAACGTCCTCCTGTACCATGTCGCCGCCTACGGCCCCGTCCTGGCGGCCCTCCGTGATGAGGATGCAATCGCGCGGCGGACGCGAGCGGTCGCCCTGCGTTCCCTCGGCGTTTCGGGCCTCGCCCTCGCCGTCTCGTACGGGGGTTCCCTCACCCTCCTGCCCCTGTTCGAGCTCGAGATGGGGTCCACGGAACCGCTGCCCGCGCTTCTCTTGGCGGCGGCCCTCGTGCTCCTGCTGATGATGCTCGCGGTCCTCCCCGAGTCGCCGTTCGTCCGCGAGAAGGACCGATGGCGGCTACGCTGACTCCTTCTTCTTGCGCCGCAGGAAGAACAGGGCGACGATGGGCACCGCCACGGCAAAGACGATCGCAACGATCAGGACCGGAGAGACCCCTGCGTCCGCAGGCGGCCCTGCGAGGACCTGAACGCTCACAGTCGCGGATTGTGCCTGGTTTCCGACCTCATCCAAAGCGACGACGAACATCTCGATGATTCCGGGAGCGGACTGCGCGGGGATCGTCGCGGTCCAGGCGCTGCCCCCCGCAGAATTCATCGAGAGCGTTTCCCACCCGCCGCCGGCGAACCGCCACTGGAGCGCGACGTCAACGGGCCCGTGAGCGTCCTCGATGGACACGTTTACGCCCACGGCCGTCCCCACGGGGACGTCCTGCGCTGCGGGCGCCCCGACTTCCGGAGGAGTCGCGTCTGTGATCACCCAGAGATAGAAGTCCTCCTCGTTTCCCGCGAGATCCGCTGCGCGCACCAAGATGTAGTGCTCGCCGTCCGTCCAGCCCAAGGGCCCGGCAATGTCCACTTCGAGTTGTGCCGTCCATGGAGGCCTCAAGGTCATCGGCAGGCCGTCGCGCCACGCCGCGGTGATCGTCGGGCCGTGCAGGTCCGTGGCGGTGAAGAGGATCGTCCTCGAGCCTGGCCGGAGGAGGATTCTGTCCGGGGCACTCGCGGTTACCGCGGGCGCGGTACCGTCGATCGTGACTGCGGTCTCCAGGGTCGCCTCGTTGCCCGCGGCGTCGACAGCGGCAATTGTGATCGCGTAGTCCCCATCGGCCCACGTCGTCGTGTCGAGTGCGAACGGGGGCGCGAGCGGAAGCGGTCCGCCGCCAAGGTCGTAGGTGGCGGTGACGCCGGACGCATCCGAGACCGTCAGCTCCACGAGATGTCCGGGCTGTACGAGAGTTCCGGAGTCCGTCCGCGTGACGACGGGCGGTGTGCCGTCGATGGTGAGCGGGAACGCGAGGAGTCCCTCATTCCCCGCCGCGTCGACCGCGCGGACCGTGATTGCGTACGTGCCGTCGAGGAAGAACGAGGTGTCTCGGTCGTACGGCGCAGGAAACTGCGCCTCCCCGGAGCCCGCGTCCCAGAACACCGCCACGAGGTTCGCGTCGGAGACGGCGAGGTCGACGATCGTCCCCGGTCGCACGACCGCCCCCGAGGGAGGCGTTACGAGCGTAATCGCCGGTGCCGTGCTGTCGAGGATGAACGGGAACGATGCGACCGTCCGCCGACCGAATGCGTCTGTGGCTTCGATTGCGACCGTAACGGGGCCGTCGGGCCAGCCCGTCGTGTCGATGTCGAACGGGGCCACCAAGATCTGCGCACCCGCACCGGCGTCCCAAGTCGCCGTTGTCGCGCTCACATCCACGACTTCGAAGTCCAGCGCCGTCCCCCCGCGGATTACGGAGTTGGCGGAGGGCGATACGAGGACCAGCATCGGCGGCCCCACGTCAATCGTGAAGTCGAAAGACGCCGTGGCGGTGTTCCCGGGGACATCGGCGGCGGTGATCGAGAGCATGACCGGCCCCTCCGCCCAACCCGCCGTACTGACGTCGAAGGGTGCCGCCAATGTGCTCGCGGAACCGTTGATCGACCACGACGTGGATACGAGGTGCGCGTCGACCACGGAAAGGTCGATCGAGGACCCGACCGCCAGGATCGAGCCCGCGGCGGGATTCACGAGCGTGATCGCCGGCAGCGTGCTGTCGAAGACGAACGAGGCCGTACGCTGCGAGCCGTGGCCACCCGAATCTGTGGCGGTGACGGTGACGGCGTGCGTCCCGTCCGTCCATCCGTTCGTGCTCAGGTCCCACGGGGCGGGGAGCGGCGTCGCCGGGCCACCGTCGACGGACGCGGTGCTCGTCGTAGGATTGCCGTCCGTGACGTGGAAGTCGATGCGCGTCCCCGCGCGGACGATGGCGCCGTCTGCGGGCGATCGGAGCGTGATCACGGGCGGGGTCGCGTCCGGCACGACCTCGATCCGGAGGACTTCGGAGTCCCACCACTCCGTGTACTCCATGTGTTCGAGCCCGTCCGCGCCGAGGATGTCCTCGGACCAACCGGGCATCGTCCGCTCCTTCACGATCCGGAGGTAGGAGTCGGAGCCGTACACGTCCGGACGGAGGACCTGGGCGTACCTCTGGTCGACCTTCCCACGCGCCACCACGTAGTACGTGCCCGGCGTCGACGGCGCCCGCCAGGATTCCCGCCAGACGAACCCGGTCGTTGTCCCTTTGTTCGCGCCCTCCCATCCCGTGCCGCCGAAATATTGGCCCGCGTAGGTGGTCTGATGCGGAGACGAGCCCTGCGGGTTTCCGACGGGGTCCGGGTCCGTGCCCCACACGACGTACGTGTCGTCGACGACGAGGGACCCGTTCACCTGCCAGGCGAGGTTCGCGTAGCCACCCGCTTCGACCGTGACGCCGTCGGACGCGCCGCTCGGGTGCCACCGCGCGTACGGCTGCGCGATGTCGATCATCGAGAGGAGCATGTTCCGGACGTCGATGCCGAATCCTTCCGTGATGTCCCCTCCATAATGCGCCTGCGGCGGGTTCTTGTTCGTCGACAGCTCGGGCGTGATCCAAAGCGCACCCGACCCGAGGTAGGGTCCGTTGTCCACGAACGGGGCCTCGGCCGGCGCGGCCACCGTGTTCGCCCCGTACCCCCACGCGAGGTACGTGCCCGCCGCCTCGTAGTTCACGATGCCGGGCGGCGTGCCGACGTTCAGGGGCCCAAAGTTGCCGGCGAGGCGCGTGTTCCCGATGTAGTCGAAATCGAGCATGTAGTCCCCCATCCGGTGCGAGAACACGTCGAAGAAGGCGAAGTCCGGCGGGGCGTACTCCCACGTGAAGCTCGTGACGGGGCTGACCGCCGTGACCGCGCCGCGCGTCGATCCCCACGGGTAGAGGAGCGCGCGGATGCCTCCGTGGAAGTCCATGCCCGCGCGGATTTGGTGCTCCTCCATGAACCGCGCGACCGTCTGGCCTTGGACCGTGGAGAAGACGGCTGGGGCCCCCACGGGACAACTGCCTGCGCCTTCCGGACCGTCGTGGTCCGCCTCCCGGTTCAGGTCGATGTTCAGCGCGTCGCACCGCCGGATCCGGTCGAAGCCATCTGGGTTGTGCGAGACGAGGAAGTACACCTCGCGGTGGTCGAGGAGCCAGTTCAGCCAGTCGTCGTACGGCGTGTTCCACGAGTCGTTCGTCGCGTGCCGGAGGATCCAGTCGACGAACCAGTATGCGCCGATCGGTCCGGCCCGCTCGTCCCCGTGCGGATTGCCCATGAAGAACGCCTCGGGCTTCGGGCCCGCGACGGATTCGTTCGTGAGCCGGACCATCCACAGGTCGTACGGCAGATGCGCGGTCGAGCTCGGGACCTGACCGAGGCCGTACGCCTGGTTCGGCGACAACATCTGCAGATAGCCGGGATACTGGGTCTCGAGGTCCTGCCACCACTGGACGAACGTGTCGTAGTCCGTCGGCACGGTGTACGCGATCTCGTTCAGCAGGATCTCCACGGAGTCCGATGCGGGCGTCCCGTCGGCATTGCCCTCCGTGTTCCGCGCTCGGGCTTCGACCGTGTGGGTCCCGCTGCCGAGGGGCGTTGTGACGAAGGAGAATCCGTCGATCGGTTCGTCGAAAGCGCCATCGTCCGCGGCTGCGGATGACCACGCGCCTCCGTCGACGCGGACGTCAACGCCCGAGAGGCGGCTGATCGTGACGGCGTTCCCCGGTCCGAAGGGATTCTGGTTCGGGAGTGCGACGACGGTCGAGGAGCCGTCGTAGGCGAGCTGCCGGTCGGTCGTCGGGTCCGGCAGATACGGCGTGAGCGACGTGTCCGGCGGCACATCGAGGACGTCGAGGACCCCGTCTCCGTCGGAGTCCCGCCATCCGAGCTGGCACCGGGTGCTCGCACTCACGAGAAGGATGTTCGTGTTCATGATCCCCGCGGCGCCGTCGTTGTCCGGGCAATTCAGGTAGCCGGCAGACATGGGGACGGAGTCGTACTCGTCCGTCGCGTAGAAGATGTGCCCCGTCTCATGGGCGGGGACCACGCGGAAATAGTCGGGGGAGTTGAACGCCCAGGAGGAGTACCGGGACATCGTCAGCCATGGCCCCCCGTAATATCCGTGCGCGTACTGGTTGTTCGTGAAGAGCCCCTGATTCACGGCATCGTTGCTGTCCGCCACGAACATGGAGTAGGCCCAGTCCGTGCCGAGGCGAGCGCGGACATCGTTGTTCAGGTGAAGCGCCCGGGACCAGGGGTCGGCCTCCGTGTAGCCGAGGTTCCCGAGGATCTCGTGAATCCACAGGTAGTCGTCGTTCAGGGAGTTCTGGATCGGCTCCGACGTCGTCGGCTCGCGGACGTAGAGTTCGTACGCGAACGTGAGACGGGCCCTTGGTTCCTGGGACGCCCACCAACTCATCCCGGCGTAGATCCCGTCGAGGGACTCCGTGACCTCGGCGTCCGACCAATCGTACGCGGGGCCCGTGCTCTCTGCGAGGAAGACCGCCACCCCGACGGAGCCCGCGAAGTACTCGCTCGCATCGTCATAGCCGGGTGCCGGGGCGAGGGGGTCCACGCCGCGGGTGCGCGCGAGGGGCGAGATCAGCGCCGCCTCCCCTGTGATTTGAGAACCCTCCTGGGAAGCATAGATGGGAACCGCGAGCGCCGTCGCCACGACAACGAAAACGAGACTCGCGATGATCAGCAGACGCTCAGAACCCCGGGCCAATGTCCGTCCCCGACCTTGGTAGAAGGCACCTTCCGATTCCGGATAAACGTTTGCCAGGTGCGGTTCCTCGGCTGCTGTGGTTTCGACCGAGGTTCACCAAAGAATACTAATAGTCAGTATATCATGTCTATACGATGCCCCTCATCACGGTGCGCGTGGACGAAGATACAAAACATCGCATGGAGGAGTTATCCCTGAACTGGAGCGCGGCAATTCGTCGGGAGATCAACCGAATCGTGGAGGAGGAGACGCGAAAGAACCGAGTGCGCGCAGCACAGATGGCGGTTCGGATTCGGATTCCGGCGCCGAAGGGTTGGGACAGCACGAAGGTCATCCGAGCGTGGAGGGATGCGCGGTATGGACCTGGTCGTCGACGCTAGCGTCGTCGTCAAGTGGTTCGTCGAAGAACACGGATCGGAGAAAGCGAAGCTCGTAATGGAGGACTTCGCAGCACAGGCCGTGGAACTTCACGCCCCCGCGCTCCTCCCATTCGAGGTGCTGAACGCGCTGGGATACCACCCCGGGTTCAGCGAGGAGCGGCTCCTCTCCGTGGGGGCCGCGCTCGAACGGTTCGCCTTCCGCGAACACGCGCTTCGCGGCGAGTACGCGCGCCGTGCGGTGCATCTGTCGCACTCGAGCGACCTGGCGATCTACGACGCCTCCTATCTCGCGCTCGCTCGCACCCTCGGAGTGAAACTTGTCACGGCGGACCAGGCGCTCGTCCGTGTCGGGGGTCCCGACACGCTCGACCTCGAGGCGTACACATCGGCCGGCGAAGACGAAACCTAGCGGTGCGGCGGACTTGAGGTAAGGTTTAAACGGAATCCCCCTGTATTCCGCGCCCGCGCCCCGGTGGTCTAGCGGTCTATGATCTCGGTCTGTCGAGCCGAGTGCTCGGGTTCGAATCCCGACCGGGGCGTCATCTACCCATTCGGGGGTATTCCCCGCGGGGTCGTACGCCCGGGCTTCCCAGAAGTGCAGGAAGATCGACAGGTCCTCGAACAGGCCGACGAGCATCCCGAGGAAGAAGCCGAAGATGGCGCCGTTGATCGCGGGGCCGGCGAGGAAGGAGAGGAACCCCGCCACGAGCTTCCCGAGGTATGCGAGGCCGCCGTCGGCGTTCCAGCCAAGGGCTCCGGTCGGCTCCATTCATGTGGATCTAGTCTGGCGCAACTCTTCGAGGAGGGAGCCTAGAAAGCCGACCGCCCTCACCCGGTAGGCCTCGAACCCTGCAACGTTGATCGGCTTGAGGAGGAGCGGCTCCACGTCTTCCGCGAGCAGGAGGTCGAACCGCTGTCCCGCGTCCTCCAAACGATCGTGGTACCGCCGGGTGGCCGATACGGCCAGCGTGGTCTTCCTCACGATGTCCTCCCCGAAGTCCTCCAGACGGAGCCCCAAGTCCGACTCGAGCAGATAGAGGTCCAAGAGATCGCGCGTCTTGGCCGCGGTTCTCGTCAGGATTGCGCGTCCTTTCTCCGCAAGAATCTCTCGAGGGTCGTAGGCCCGGACCGGAATGGTCCGAGCGTACCGGGCAGAGAGGTCGGAATCCAACAGCTTCATCGATGGGGGAAGGCCCCCATGGAGGAGGCTTCGCGCCTCGATTCGCCGGGTTGGGTGCAGAAGCGGTTCCACGAAGTTCACTTGGACCTTTACGACGCCTGGCAAGCGCAAGATGCTCTCGTAGTGAAGAACCAGCGTCATCATGCGGTTGCTTTGTCCGTATTGTACGTCTCGATCCTCGTCGAAACGAAGGCCCTGTGCGGAGACCTGCGTCGCAAGGCGATTCAACAGCGTCCGCTGAATGGGACGCAACGCGCGCCTCAACGGTTTCGGCCCCATCGATTGCCACGCGTCCCGAAGGCGCCAGGTAAAGTCGAGGTCCGAGCTGAAGCGGGGATAGCCGAGGTAGCACTTGATGAGGCAAGTGCCTCCCTTGAAGAAGAGCTCAGGACCCATCGTCGGGTCCTCGACGATCGTTTCGAGGAGAAGGTGGAGGCGTACGTCCTTCTCGAGAAGGTCGAGGTCCCGGACGCCGGCGTGGGATGCCAACATCGGGACGAAGACCTTCACACAACCGCCTCGACGAGGCTCGCGACGGTCCTGGGATAGTGACGCAGGTACCGTCGGACCTTCCGCTCATCCATTCGGGACGCGTGCTCTCTCCAGGCCCGTGTTTCCGGTTTGCCTTTCGAACCGCGCCAGTAGTCCCAGTAGGCGAAGTCGAGGACCGTCTTTTCGGGGTCACTGTAACGGTACGGCCCCCGCCCGATCAGGCCAAAGGTCAGCATCTCTGCCCGCCACTTGCGAATGACGAACCGTTTGTGTCCGATCGAAACCCCGTGGATCCGATAGAACGAGTCGCTGATTACCGCCTCGTCGCGGCGTTCCTCATGCGTCATGCCGTTGAGCCGGAGGGCCGTGTGGAGGCCGTAGTACCACGTGCCGATGCCTTTCCGGTCCGCGGCGATCGCAAAGAGCTCCAACGGGTTGAGACGGGGATTGCCGAGGCGCAGTTCCTCCGGCCCGCGAATGTAGTAGTGGCCACGGAAGAGGGGCAGGAGGTATCCGGCGCGACGCAAGTGTCGGAGCGCGTGATCGGGTCTTCGGCCGAGGCGGCGCGCGAGGGCAGCCACCTCCTCGCCGGTGACGGTCTCGCGCCGGCTGCGCACAAGCGTCTCCCAGATGACAGCCGTAGACTCCATATCACTGTAGGACGTTATCCGTCCTTTAGTGATATAGTTGTCGCCCCTTTTCCTCGCCACCTTCTTCCCGAGGCTCGTGAACTTTGAGACCGCCTTAAGAATCTCTGGACCTTCGCGCTCCCCGTGCCGATGATGAACTGCTGGACCATGTACCCGACGATCGAGCCGACCGTGCACGCGACGCCGAAGATCACGACGTTCGTCCCGCCCGGCTCGCTTCCGAAGAACCGCGCCGCGACCCACGCCGCCCACTGCGCCGTCGTCCCGTACGGGTTTACCAGCATGCAACCGGTCATGTGGGCGGTGCTCATGTCCACGAAGGGGGCGACCGAGATCGACGGATTGCCGAACAGCTTGCCGATCAGGCTCGGCAGTTGGCTGATCGCCCCGAAGATCTCGTGGATGTGCAGGAAGATCGACAGGTCCTCGAACAGGCCGACGAGCATGCCGAGGAAGAAGCCGAACACGGCGCCGCCGATCGCGGGGCCGAGGAGGGTACCCGTCGTTTGCGTGGCTGGAGAACCGCGATCGAGTTCTCTCGATCCAGAAACGGCGAAAGTACCGAGCTCTCAGAAGAGATCGGGACGAAAAGCGTAATCCACGCGGCATCTCGCGCCGGTTATCTTTTCAAGATACCCTATCGTCTCATACCAACCTTCGGCATCATCCTTGAGGACGAGATCCCGGAACACTTGGATGAAGACGCCCCCTTCCTCCATTGCCTCCACGCGGTGTGCGGGTGTCTCGAGCAGCCGCTGCCGTCCCCAGCGATCCACGAGGACCTGCCCGATGAAGTTCGCCCAGCCGAGATGCAGGTGATCGCCTCCGCGCTCCAGGAGATCCTCGAGACGGAACTGAAGCGGGAACACCCGGACCGACCCGAAGTCCGAACCGGTGTGGGTAAAGACCCGGGCAAATACGCCACGCAAGTCTCGGGCATAGGCGTTGGCCAAAGCTGCGGGGCTATCCCGTTCGCGCATTGGGATGCCAGGAATGGGGCGGTCGGGAACATCCGTCCACGTGTTGTCCGGATCCAAGAGTGTTTCACCAAACTTGAGAACCGGTATCCGAGCCTCGGTCACGAAAGCGAGCCTAAGCGCAGTTAGTATTCTCGCCTCTGGCCACCAAGGGCACACATAGTGTACGGGGATGAGAATCTCCTCGACCGCGTGGTCAATACCAATCGGACCATCGGATTCGGTACGAAGGGCGTGCTCCATGACTTCCTGGAGGTCTCGTTCCTCTCGCGAGATCCACTCGGAGTGTTTGTCAACGAGTCCAGCCCCATCCGGAGCGCCGCCTTGCCAGGAGCGGGAAGTCTCCCGACGCCTTGGTGCAACGAGGGGGTAGGCCGCAAGCCTAAACGGCCCATTGCTCGCGGCGATCATGCTCGCGATGCCTGAAACATCATCGGGGGTGCTCATGGTACGACAGCGAACCGCAATGGAACCGATGTCCAAGCCCTTCATCAGATCGAGATTCGTCATGTTCACAGTCCGTTAACGATGTCACCCGGAGATACTCCGAAGCCCTCCAAGAGCTGGGTGAATGTGTCTGGCATCCTGTATGGGTATACGATCTTTGTGGGGCCGAATTCTTGCAGATGCCTTAGGTGCTGCACTGCGTCCCTCCGAGCGAGCTGGGGAAACAAGAAATCGGGGACGTTCGGATAATGCTTCACGTCCTCCAGCCCACCCGTGATCCGCCTGAAGTCCGGTCCCAGGTTGAGGTGGGGTCGGATCTCAGAGATGTCATTCCCATACTTCTCAACGTATCGAAGGTATCCCTCGAGCTCGCTTGCACGCTTGGGGCTTGCGGTTTGCGCGAGTTCCTCGGCCCATCGATGCACATGCGCTTGGGCATCGGGCGACATCTTCCCCAGCCTCGTGTGAAGACCATCGAGGAAATCCTTTCCGAGCCTACGCCCATTAGCAAGTTTGACGTCGACTAATCTGTCCAGAACGCACGAGTTGGCGGCCCCCATGCGCGCGACGCACGTTGCAACGGACTGCGCTGCGTCGTCTCCTAATTTCAGCCCGATTCGCTTCAGGAATCGGTTTACCGCCTCGCCCACCCCGCGCGTGAACTTCTGAGCCGCCCCCTTCGCTACAGTTGCGACTTTCCCCACCGTGTCCTTGACCACGGTCAGTCCATCCGACAGCTTCCCCGTCAGCGACGCGAACTTCCCCGCGTCCTTCAGCTTCCCCAGTACTTTGGCGATCCCCGTGCCGACGATGAACTGCTGGACCATGTAGCCCACGATGGAGCCGACCGTGCACGCGACGCCGAAGATGACGACGTTGGACCCGCCCGGCTCGGACCCGAAGAATCGCGCCGCGACCCAGTCCGCCCACTGCGCCGTCGTCCCGGGCGGCGTCCCGTACGGGTTCACGAGCATGCACCGCGTCATGTGCGCTGTGATCATGTCCACGAAGAGAGCGACGAGGATCGAGGGGTCGCCGAACAGCTTGCCGATCAGGCTCGGCAGTTGGCTGATCGCCCCGAAGATCTCGTGGATGTGGAGGAAGATCGACAGGTCCGCGGGGTCGAAAGGTAGGCGGAACCGAACGCGGTCGGGGTGTCGGGAACAAGGGTCAAGTACCTGTGGGGCGGATGACGTTCCGGCGGGAGGAGTGCGGCGCGTCTTCCTGATCGCGGCATTGGCGTTGTTGGCGGCGTTTCCATCGCACGTTGCGCGCGGCGTCGAGGACGTTCACGCGAACTTCGAGCGCTCCGCAACGCTCGAGGAAGGAGCGTGGGACGGGTACCAGGTCTACGTCCTCGACGAGGTCCGAGTCCGGATCGACATCCGGGCGAGCGGCGACTTGGACTTCTACGTGTTCACCTCCGCCCTGCTTGCGCGATACGAGGATCCGAGCGCTACCACATTCCCCACCATCCATGCGGTCGAAAAGTCGAGCCGATTCCAGTACAACACGACGGCGTGTTGCCGAGTCTTCGCGATCGACAACACCGTCAAGTCCCCGACGGGCCAGATCCCGGACGGTCCCGAGTACTACACGATTGAGGTGACCTACGAGTCTCTAACCACGCCGCCGACGTCCTTCGCCCTTCCTGCGTGGGTGAGCTGGGCGTACCCCGCGGCCGCCGTGTCCCTGATTGGCGGCACCACATACTGGCTCGCGACGCCGCCCCGCCGAAACCGACACGCGAGCCGACAGCTCAGGGAGTTCTTGAAGTGAGGTAGGCAATGGCGCTTTTCATCGGGGGGATTCACCGTCGCCGCCATCCTGTGGTCGCCGTCGAGAGGGAGTGCGCCGCGTGCCGCCGCATGTCGATTCACCTCGGGGTTGTCGCGAAGCGCGCGCTCCACGTGTTCTGGATTCCGGTTCTTCCGCTCGGGTCCGGGAAGCGGTTCGTGTGCCTCCTGTGCGGCAAGGAGCAGAAGGTCCGCAAGATCACGTGGACGAACGAGACCGCAATCCCGCCCTCCGCGGTCCGTTCGCGGCTCGCGGACTTGAACTCGTACTACTCCTCGCTCCTCATGGGGGAGGTAGGCACGCCCCCCTCCGACGCAGCCCCGGGGAGTCCGGCCGGGGAGATTGCCGGGGAGGGGGAGGAATGGGACGGGGAATGGGAACGAGGGTCGGATGGGGAAGCGCGAGAGCAGTCGGGGCCGAGCGATGGATCTGCGCAACCGTGAGCCCCTGCCTACCGCCGCACTGCATCAAACCTGTATCTCCCAATGACCCACTCCTCTCGAGATGATCGGGCTCCTCGATTCCGTCCTGACGATTGGTCGACTCGATCGGGAGATTGCACGGGATTCCAAGGTCGAGCGAAGGCTTAGAACAGGGACCCGGCTGCGACGCCCACGATCGTCAAGATTCCGAATGTCATCGTGACGCCGACCGTGCCCGCGTTCGCCGGGATGAGCGCCATGGGGTCGCGAGCGTTCGCGCGCAGTCCGATGAACGCCTTCCGCGCGAGGGGAATCGTGAGGAGTGTGATGAGCACCGTCCAGGACACCGTGGCGGTGACCACCGCCAGGCCGACGAACGCGTATGCCTGCAGGAGGAGTTCCAAGTAGACGTACGTCGACCGCTCGTATCCGAGGCGGGACATCAGCGTCCGCTTCCCCACGGAGGTGTCCGCCTCCACATCGGGGAACTCGTTGATCCACAGGATCGCTGCTACGAGGGACCCGAAGGCGATCGACAGAAAGAGGGGGCCCCAGTCCAGGCGCATCGTCTGTACAAAGTACGTGCCCATGACGACGAGCGGCCCGAAGCTGAGGCCCACAAACAGTTCGCCGACTCCCCGATGCGCGAGCCGAATGGGCGGCGCGACGTAGAAGAAGGCGGCGAACACCCCAACGAGGCCGATCCAGAGGAGCATGAGGCTCGTCTGCGTGACGAGGTAGAGGCCGATGAGGGAGCCGAACGCGAGGAATGCGAGCCCGAGCCCGAGGTGCGCGTTCACGCGGATTCGGCCCGTCGTCAGGACGCGGCCCCCGCCGGCGAACGGGTTCTGGTGCTTCACCGCCAAGTCGTTCCCGCTGCGGAAGTCGAAGTTGTCGTTCAGCATGTTCGTCGCGAGGTGCACGCAAACTGCGCCGACGAGGGTGAGGAGGAACAGCGGCACACGGAATAGTCCGGGACTCCCGAGGTAGGCGTACGCGAGGACCCCGCCGAGGATCACGGGGACCACAGACGCGACGAGGAACGGCGCGCGAAGCGCGCGGAACCAGAGCCGGCCCTGGCTCACGGGCTGCGCGGGCGCCGTGGCGGTGGCCGTCGCCATCGACTCACTCGAGAGGGTACGTGAGGCCCATGTAGCCGACGAGGCTCCCGTCGCGGTACATCGGCCGGACGGCGAGGCGCGCGCGGAACTGGGCGCCGCTCTTCTTCACGAGGACAACCTCCTCCTCGAAGAGGCCCGTGTCCACCGCGGTCTTGAGCAGGCGCGGCACGAGCTCGGCGACGCGCTCCGGCGGGTGGAACGCCGCCACGGACAGTACGTTGACGACTTCGTTCGGGCCGTAGCCGAACAACTTGTCGGCGCCGCCAGCGTACGTCTTCACGGTCCCCTGCAGGTCGCAGGTGAT
>Ga0209751_10001082_pt1 | contig 28472 bp, 32 predicted proteins | sample RifCSP13_1_FD_184019 | JGI IMG/M metagenome (GOLD analysis project Ga0209751, IMG submission 184019) | Soil microbial communities from Rifle, Colorado - Rifle CSP2_sed 13_1 (SPAdes) (version 2) | ecosystem: Environmental > Terrestrial > Deep subsurface > Rock core/Sediment | place: Rifle...
TATTGACAGGCGCGCCGGCCGCGTGATATCGGCCGACGAGGCAAAAGCAGTCTGCAAGACCCTTGGCGAGAACATAAAGTTCAGCGACCCTGACGCGTCAGTAGCGCTCGAACCGACGGTCGCGCACCGCGTGGTCATACGCCTGCGCCACCGCAGGATGAAACTTTCAGACAAGATAACAAACACCGACCCTGCGTACGACAAGGTCGAGGGCATTGGAATAGCCAGGGCTACTACCGGCGACATGTTCGTACAAAAGTCGGAGGCGCAGGAAAACACCACTGAAGCAAAAACAGCCGCGCAGATGCTCAATGAGTTCACCGAGCAGGTCGTCAGGCTGCTGAAGGCACACCCGGTGAACAGGGCAAGAATTGCGGCAGGCAGAAGGTCGATGAACTGCATCCTGGCCCGCGACTCGGGCAACAGATTCCCGTCGGTTCAGCCAATAAGCGAAAAGTATGGAATACCCATTGGCTGCATAGTTGAGATGCCGGTCGAAGTAGGAATATCAAAGGTCCTTGGCATGAAGATGTTTGAGGCCGGCTCGCTTGAGGACTACGAGCTGAAGGCAAAGGTGGCGGCAAAGAGCCTTTCAAATGTCGACGCCATGTATGTCCACATCAAGGGCCCCGACGAGTTTGGCCACGACGGCGACGCGAGGGGCAAGAAAAAGAACCTTGAGGACATCGACCGGCGCTTCTTCAGCACGCTCATAAAGGACCTTGCCGGCGTCAAGAATCCGACAATAGTTGTGTCGGGCGATCACTCGACTCCCTGCATCAAGAAGGCGCACAGCGATGACCCCGTTCCGCTCCTTGTCTCCGGCGACAGGGTGAAGCAGGATGGGAGCGCGAGGTTCACGGAAAAGTACGGCAAGCGAGGAAGTCTGGGACTGCTCATGGGCGCCGACGTCCTTGCGACCGCGATAAAGATTGCCGGTTAAACGCATAAAAGGTCTGGGAGGTACGGTAACTATATGAACTGGCTGCCGGCCCTTGTAATCCTGCCCGAAGGCAGCGTGAAAAACGAGGGGGTGTTTTTGTTACTCGTGGCCGGCCTTGCAGTGCTTTTCGGCATTGCCATGTATCTCAGGCACAAAAGGAACAAGCAGCCGGACTGGCCTACAGAATGACAAACGTGCTGGCGCTGGACACCATGCTGAGCGCGGCCCAGACAAGTGACGCAGCCCATGACGACCTGTCGGCGTGGTAGGTGTGAATGGACCGTTCGTTTTCCTTTTCGCACGACGGGCATTTCCAGAGCACCGCCTCGTTGCACGACGGGCAGTTCTCGGCCGCTTCCATTTCGGTCCCGCAGGACCTGCAGTGCATTGCTAGCTTATCGGACAACTTGCTTTTAAACAATTACGACAAGAGTTATAGAATATTACTAAAAAAGGGCATCAGGCAAACCCGGGCCTCCCGGGCTTGACCTTGACTGTCAACTTGAACGAACCGAGTATGTCCTTGCACCTGTTCCTTATCGTGACCTCCGTCACGCCGGACAAACTTGACACGTCGCGCTGTAGTATGTTGATGCCAAGCAGTATCGAGGCGACGTAGATGTATGCGGCAGCTAGCCCATTTGGGGCCTTGCCGTCTGCAAGCATATGGTCGTTTGTCTTATGCGCAATGTCTATTGCCAGCCTCTCCACCTTCGTGTCTATCTTGGCCATGTTGGAGAGCTTTGATATGTAATGGTCGATAGAGGTCGCGGACTGGATCTGCGGGACGTTGACCGGCCTTTCTGTTTCTGAGAAGCTCCCCATCTCCATGACCATCATCCTGTAGTATTTCGAAGCAAGTTTCGCGCTAGACCTGTCCTGCTTTGTCGCACCTGTTGCGATCACTATCTCGTCAAGCGACCGCACGACGTTGCACTTCTTGCACGCAAGGTAGATGGTGGCAGCTGCCATGCAGGCTATTGACTTACCCTTTGCCTCCTGTATGCTCTCGTAATTCCTGTAGACCATAGCGGCGGTCTCCAGGATGAGCTTTGGAAGCGACATGGCAGCGCAAGTCTCGTTTATCCTTGTAAGCACGTTAGAGAGCCGGCGCTCATGTGGCGAGACTATGCGGGACCTTATGTGCCACTTGCGTATGTTGTTCATCTGCTCAGCCATTTCGGAGCCTATGGCCTTGCCGGCATAGTCCTTTGAGCCAAAGGCGATCTCCGTCCTGAGACCGTAGTCGTGCAGCGCAAAGCTGGTGGAGCCACTCGCTCTCGTGTTGCGGGCCTTTTCCTCAAAGTCTGTAGAGTTTGACTCGCGGCCGTAGTCGCACATCGCGTCGACCACGACGCACCCGCACCGCTCGCAGATGAACTCGCCCTTGCTGTAATCCTGAATCAGGTTTGCGCCGCACTCGGTGCACTGCGTCGCGTACTCGACAAAGGTCATCTCCTCGGCCTCCTTGCGGGCCTGACGGCCATCCCACCTGAAAACACCTTGGCGCCCACTAGCCTCGCTGTCCTGTCAGTCATCGGAATGACGGACGCGTACGGCGCCTTTACCGGCCCGATAAGTTCTGAAATCTTGCCAATGCGCTTGCCTGCAGAGTCAACCAGCATCTCTCCCGGCCTTGCCTCGGCTGTCAGTTTCACGATAAGCCTCCCGCTCCTTGCTAAATGCATAACTTCTCCGATCTCCCCCACGTACTCGACAATCATGTTGATGTTGCTATCATAAGCTTCTGTCAAAATTGTTAAGTTTGTTGATAAACAATATTCTTGTGTCCGGGGTTAAATCGCCGCATGCATAGTTAAGTTACTTTTTCCCGGATTTCTGCCTCGCGCGCTTTTGCAACAGCTTTTCCGCGACGCTGTCCACAACCTTGGACTTGCTCACGCCCTCTTTTTTGGCCATCATGACGTATCCTGACTTTACAAACGACCGGCGTGGAAAGCGCGCCTGGTCGCTGATGGCGTCGTCGGCCACCTGAAAGCCGGCCGTCTTGATTGCCTCGACCAGCTCCGTAACTGTCGGGTCAAACACGGCCCTTTCGCGCTTGACCTTGCGCCCCTGCCGGCGCTTCAGGTTCTTGTTAAAGTAGTCAAGCCAGAGTATGACGTGGTCATAGTCTTTCACGGCAAAAATGTACGAAGGGGCCTCATTAATAAATTGAGGCGAGGTTACTGCTTCTTGACGAGAACTGCATTAACGACGCCAGTCTGCCCCGGCCTTGAAGTCACAAGCGCGGTGCCTGCCTCTGTCTCTATGACAGCGCCCTTGCTTATCACCCCACGCCTCTCATAGTCGCGGTTTGCAGGGTTCTTGGAGACCTTGGTTATCTTTGACTTCGTCGCCTTGTGCGTCTCGGGGTTGATGACGTTTGCAAACTCGGCGGTCTTGAACGCCGCCTTGACGTTTGCACCCCTCGTTCTCCTAGTCACGATGTTGGTAGGACCTGCAATAGCCTCATTTGGATACCTGTCAATCTCGAACTTCCTCCTACCCCTGTTGGCGATCCTGCGTCCGCCTGTGGACTTGCGGCCCGCAAGGTTCTCTATGGACTTGCGCATTTGCCTTCAGGTATTTTACACTCTAATTAAGACTTTTCTGGGTTTGCCGGCCTTGGGTTCTGCCTGTTAGTCTCTGCCACCAGCTTGCTCTTCATCGAGTTGAGGTCTGTAATGCCAAAGTACTCCTTGAAATTTTCAGTGGTGCGGTAGACCTTTAGACGCCCAAGTGACTCGTGCTCAACAAACTGCATCTGCTCGAGCTCCTTGACGTGTTGGTAGACCTGACTCCCCCGTATCTGCACCAAGCGCTTTGAGGTAACGGGCTGCTCGTAGGCGATGTAGGTGAGCGTCTTTAATGCGGCTGCAGGAATCAGCGGGTGCTGGGCAAACCGGCGTATCAACGGCGTGTATGACGGCTTCAGCTGGAAAACGTACGAGCCGTCCTCCAGCGGTGTTATCTCTATTGCCTTGAAGGTCGACTTTGTCTTTTTCACGAGGTCGTTTACAATGCGTACCACCTTTTCCTTGGAGTTGGTGCCTGACGCCCTCACCAGCTCATCGACCGTTAGAGGCCTGCCCGCAGAATACAGCGCCGCTTCAATCCTTGCAGTTACCTCATCATCCGGGAGCGTATTGCGCACTGATTGTAGTAAAAGCTGGAATTACTTTATTGTTTCTGCTTTAGCGTTATAATGATGTCGTCTGAGTCTTCAGGCTGCTCGAGGTCTACCTTGTCCTTTGAGGTAAGGTACAGCATGGCGATGAAGCACCGGGCTATCTCAACCGGATCCATGTTTGCGACGAGTGCCTTGAACGTGGCCAAGCCGTCGGCGCTAACAATGTCAAATATCATGTCCTCGTACTTTTGCATTATCTGCTCGAACTTTACCAGGTACTGGTCAAAGTCAAAAGTCTGGATCGGCTCGAGATCCACCTGCTTTTTCCGGGGCTTGGGGTGCGCTAGCTCCATTATCATGTTCTCGAGAACCTTCAGAAGATCATCTACAGAGACGGGGTAGGTGGACTCGACCCTGAAAGGCAGTTCGATGGTTTTCAGGTCGGGTATGGGCAATTGTTCCTGATCCTGCAAGCCCTGTTTATGCATCGCTATCTTCTCAAGCAAAAATATGCTTTCCACTTTCAGCCTGTATATCATCGACGACGACACGGCCGCTATTCCGCAGATGCGCAGGTCCTTGTTGCCCGTCGCGTTGAGGAGGTTGAGGAACAACTGCAATATCCCCACAATGTCCACGTTCCAGACGTCTTTTTTCGCAAGGATCGACGGGTTGAAGAGCAGGTTCAGCGGCGGCTGGGCTATCGTCTTCTTGGTATCTGGTACGACTTCCGCTTCCGACAATTCTCCACCATGAGGTCGGGTTTTGCATATAATACGCTATCGCGTAATAAAACCTGACACCCTGCTCCAATGACGCTTAGTTTATTTTGCGCTCGTGGAAAATACAGCCATTGCGCAAGAACCAGAAGCAGACTATCTTGACTGCCGGCGTCATAGGAGCGGTGGGGGCTTTTGCCGTGTTTCTGGTCTACCCCCAGATAGCAAACGCAAGCGACATTGCATTTCGCCAGTCGTGGAACGCGATAGCGTTTGAGACAAACGACCTGACGAAAGAGTACCAGGCACACGAAGGCAAGTGGAAGGCCGGCGGTTACGCCAATGAGGAGATGGCAAGGATCGTCGACAGCTACAAGCCACGATACCAGTCGCTAATCGACAGGGCGGAGGCCATAGATACGCCCGACAAATACAAAGAATCCCGCGACCTCCTGGCAAAGTCCATCGAAACTGAGATGGTGAGCAACGACCACTTCAAGAACTATTTGCTCACGGGCGACGAGAGGGAGCTTGACAGGTCGGAAGACATGTTGTCTCTTTCGCTAAAGTACAGCGCCGAGGCCGACGCGGCTGTGCTTGCAGCCGGCTAGGTTTTAATTAAGGTCTGCGAGACTTGACGTTTACTGGGCCCATAGTTCAGCTTGGATAGAATGGCTGCCTGCGAAGCAGTTGGTCGAGGGTTCGAGTCCCTCTGGGCCCGTGTTTCTGTCCCAAAATTTTCCCGGGTACCTCTGGGCCCGTGATTTTGTCCCAAAATTTTCCCGGGTACCTCTGGAACCGTTCCCACTATGCATGCGAGTCTTGTCTTGATTCCCTCACTATTCTGTTGTTTGGCAACACCCCAACGAATGTCCAGCCCTGAGAAATGAGAGTTTCTGCTTCTTCGCATGACACTACACTTTGTCTTGGCTTGATTTGCCGATACCCGGGGACCTGAGCATCTCTAGTGCCTTGCCAAGCTCTTCAGGTGTAGTCTTCAATACGATGTCCTTCAACTCTTCTTTCTGTTGGAGCAGCGGGTCGATTACCTACACGTGCCTAATGCCTCAACGGGCTGTATATGTTGTATAATCAATACGGCTCCAAAAGCATTCTTAATGTAAACGAGCTCTAGACTTCCGCCTCAACATATTTCGTTGATTGTTGCTGCTGCCCAATCATATCTTCTACCAGTTCTTCATACAACTTTAGTCTCGGAAAAACATCAAGTAGTATACTGATATCTGATTGCTTGATGCCTTCTTTTCCACTTACCCATTTTTGTATTTCCTGGCTTTTTGAAATGCTGGACAGAATTAATCCAAAATGGTCTATATCAGGGGCAAAATTGGGGTCGAATAATACGAGCTCATCTCTAAGATACTCTGCTATCTGCAGCCGTGTTTTCTCCTTCGATGCGGAATTCATGTTGTCTCTATTTTCGTAGAAGACAATCAAATCTGCGGGTATAGCGCCTTCAACCGTTCTCATGTTCACATCTACCAAGAGATAGACCGCACCATCTCTTGCCAATGCTTCAACCCTTCTTTTCACGGTTTTGGATGAGATCTTTAATTCCTTCGAAATGGCGCTATAGGGCTTCCAGGGGTCCTGTAGCAGGCTGCGCATTATCTTCCAGTCAGACTCAGACAGTCTTGCTCGACATTCAGTAAAGAATTTTAGCATTTTGTTCACGTGGATTGCTTTTGTTATTTTCATCAACTTGTCAACATCCCCATCAAGGTCTTTGGTATCCTTGTAATACAATATTACAATCAGTTTCGGCTCCAGATGGTTGCACAAAAAGCCCATGTTGGGAAATGATGAAGAGATCCTTTGCATTATCTCATCTTTGTTAGAGTTGGGAGGTAGAAACAATTGCAGAAAAGCGGTCTTTAGACCAAAGAGGGTGGGGTTTACTACAATGTACCAGCGCTTTATGACTCCTTGCTCCTGAAGTTTTCTTATTCTGTTTCTAGTGGCATGCTGGTCTATTTTTATGCCCTTTGCGATTGAGCGGAAGGATCTTCTAACGCGCGCATTTCTTGTAGGCATTACAAAATCCGTAAGCAATTCTTTCATGATTTTAACATCTATCTTGTCCACTTGCATAGATAGATCCGAGTATTAATCGCAGATCTTTGATATAAAGAACTCTAAGATGTAAGATGTCTATTTTGCGGCTCTAATGTCCGCTCTCAGTTAAGAGCAAGATTCTCGTAAGTGCAGTCATGGAAACAAACTATGTTGGAGGACCAAAAAATACCGAGGAAGAACGAAACAAGGCAATGATTCATCAGTACTTTGAACATCACAGTAAAAAAGATTTGCAAAAAATCGAAAAACTGGTAACCCCTAAGCATCGCTTTTACTTTTCAGGCATGCCACCAATGGATTGGAATGGGCACAAGCAATTCCTGACAGCCCTATTCAACGCTTTTCCAGATATTCATTTTGCCATTGAAGATATCTTGGCAGAAGGCGACAAAGTGGCATTTCGGTTGGCTGTTACTGGCACTCATAGTGGGGTGTTTCAAGGAATACCACCAACAGGCAAGAAGGTCTCATTTGGCGGCACAGGCATTGGAACTATTGTTGATGGCAAGTTAGAGGAGAATAGAGCGCATGCAGATATAATGGGTCTTATGCAGCAGTTGGGAGCTATACCTGCTCCTTCCAATGCTCCTTAACACAATAATTGTGCAACAGGGCGACCAAAATGCAATAACTATTCGCTCATCGTCCTTACCCCGGTTATTCCTACTAACGTACCACATAATGAAAAAGCGGCACAAAAACAAGCCTGAAAAGGGGGACTGTCTTTTTACTCATTGTCTATGAACTCGTTTGGCAGAACCCCTATTTTCTCAAGATGCAGTCCCTCTGGGGCAGTACTTTTTTGCCAGAAACTTCAGAATAGTGATTTTCTAGAACATGTAAACGCGAAGAACTATCTCTCAATCTTACTAATAGGAAGAAGCAGTTAATAATCTAAAAAAACGAACTGTGTGTATTGTCCACACGAATTACTCATGTTGAACCACATATCAAAGAAAGCAACTACATAAGGGATCTGGTATTTGGATTTGGCGATGGGGTAAACACATCGCTTGGAATTGTGGCCGGAGTGGGAGGCGCTATAATAGCCGCAGATATAGTCATCCTTGCCGCGCTGATAGGGATGTTTACAGGGGCAAAAGCAATGGCCGTCCAAAATTATCTTGCCGTAAAGTCCCAGAGGGAGATACTTGAATCAGAAATAAAGCGTGAAGAATACGAGATGCAGACTATTCCTGAAAAGGAGAAAGAAGAGGTAGAAGAAATTTACCGCTCCAAAGGATTCGAAGGAGAGGAATTAAACAGAATAGTTAACAAAATCACATCAAACAAAGATGTCTGGCTCAAGACCATGCTGACGGAAGAGCTGGGGCTTAACCTGGAAATTCTGGGAAATCCTTTGAAAGGAGCACTGGTAATGTTTGGATCTTTTCTTCTAGGAGGGATCCTTCCGATTCTTCCTTACTTTGCTGTCAAGGTTGGTCTGTTCTCTTCAGTCGCCGCCATTGTGATAGCCATCGTCATTAGTGTGACATCTTCGTTCATCGTAGGCGCGCTGAAGGGCCGCATAGCAAAGAAGAGCTGGATTAAAAGCGGGTTAGAGATGGCAGGGCTTGGCACTGGCATTGCCTTGGTAGGTTATGGTATCGGATCAGAACTTGCAAATGCAGGAATTGTAAGTGTTCCTGCAGGGGGATAAGGATTCTAAGTGACGCGCAGGTGGGATCCTGCATGTAAATTCTCTAGGCGTCTATTCAAGCGTCCAAGAACAAGGTACTCCCGGGAACGATTTTCTTCCCTGCGCGGCCTTATTGCAAATCCGCTTTAATACTGTGTCATGTCCCTCGTTGCGCTCCTTGAGCTTAAGCACTAGCATTTAATAGAACACCATTTTTCTAAAGATGGACCCCTTTTGGTTCGTTTTCTACCCCAAAATTTTCCTGGTTGCCTCTGGGCTCGCTAAAGAGGGTTCTAATACATTGGGGAGTATATCCCTGTGTATTAATGCCCCCGCTACCTTGGGAAGTGTCCTGTCGCATCATTAAGCGCACTCCGTGCGAAGCGATGAACTCAGACACACTTCCCCAAATACGGAGCTGGCATCCGGGAAGAGCGGGTATCACTTAGGCCACCGAGCCTGTAAAACGTCTCGGCCTTTTCTCTTACCCCTTTTGCGAATTCCGCTATCGGGACTGTGCTAATCGGAGCAATCAGCGGGTATTTCTTGAGGACGTTGACTTTTTTATGTTTCTTGTCGCCGATTATCTGCCCTATCTGCTCCTTGATCGATCTTTTGAGATCGGGAGGGCAGATGCCGCTTGCCGCTATTACCGCAAGTGAGCCTTCAAGCATGTGGTTCAGGTGCATCTTGCCCTTGTCCTCATGGAAGTGGGGGTTGCGGGTCTCTATCTGGAATACCTCGACGCCCTTTTCAATTACCTTGGGATACTTGGAAGGCATGACACCCCCGAACTTTTCAAACACGTCGACAAACTCGTATGGCTCAATCGAATATCCGCTGGAATAGTGGAGGCATTCTGCAAGCGGCATGGACAGAGCGTGCTCGCCGGAGTTGCCCGTCTTGATAATATCTGTTTCAAAGCCAGTGACACTTGACAGGAGCGAGTTCAGGTTCCTGTTGGTTATCTCTGACACCCTGCCCCACTTTGAGAACTGAAGCGAGTTGTTCCTGACCTTTGGCTTGAAGACCCAGGAGATTCTGACGTTGCAGTAAGCTGAAGAGGCCATGCCAAAGCCGGATGCAAATATCTTGACGTACTCATTCACGGCCCCTGGGACATAGTTGTCGGCGTCTATGAAACCTATGTAGTCTTTCTGGTACATCTTCGCGATAAGCAGGCCAAGCACCATACCCTCCGCCTTGCCCGTCCTGACGTGACTCGTAGAATCGAGTATCGAAGTGTATTTCAGTTTCTTCAGGAGATCGCCTACTGCGGGGTCGCGCTGGTGAATCACCACTATGCGCTTGTCCATGAACCGGCCCAGCTGCCTGACCGTCTCCACTTCCATTGCATATCTATCAACCGGGCTTCTCGGGCTGTTTGATACTATTATGACGATACATTCGTTTGGGATACCGGAAAGTACGCCTTCAAGCAGTTTCAGCTTCTCCTCCTTGACCGGGATGACTATGGCCATGTCATGTAGCAGATTAGAAATCTCGTCATAGTCGAACTTTTTTATCGTCTGATGTGATGTAAGGAAGCCCTTGGACTTGCCCGAGTCGAGCTCGTATATCCTCTGCACAGCGTGGATACTGACCGCGCCAAGTCGCTCTGTGTAGCGGGGAAAGTCCAGCTTCACGTAAGCCGTTTAAATTGATCGTATAAAACGCTTTTGCGTTTTCTTTTTCTGGTACTTCTTGTCCTGTACCAAGTCCCGGTAATGGCGTTGCGCGACAAACAATCCGCAACAGTTTTGTGCTGTTAGCTCTGAATATCTGCAGTGAAGCTTGCGGCGTTTGACATGGACGGCACGATCCTTGAAGGGCGGCTGGTGTTCACGCTCTCAGAAAGGATAGGACTCGACGGCAAAGTCAGGACGATCCAAGGCGATGGGAAACTTGCAGCCCACAAAAAAACGGCAATGATAGCCGAACTTTTCACCGGTCTGACAAGAAAAGACATCGAGTCAGCCGTTGAATCCATACCCCTTGTAAAAAACACCGAGCAGGCAATGTCCACCCTGAAAAGCCGTGACTACAAGATTGGCATAATAAGCGATAGTTACACCGCGGCGGCAAGTGTCGTCGCGTCGCGCCTTGACATGGACTTTGTAGCCGCAAACGACCTTGTGTTTGAAGAAGGCGTTGCGACTGGCAAGGTAAACATGCCAATGGGCTGGGAAAAAATAGACTGCTTCTGCCGTCTGTCGGTGTGCAAGCGCTATCACCTTGAAAAACACGCCAGCAAGTTCGGTGTTCAGATGGACGACACGCTTGCTGTCGGCGACACGAGGGCGGACATCTGCATGATAAGGCACGCTGGCTTTGGCGTGGCGTTCATGCCCAAGGACGACGACGTGAAAAACGCAAGCAAAAACGCGGTTAATACGCCGGACATGATGCAAGTCATTAGACTACTTGACGCTACACCTTGACATCGACCTTATGCACCTTACAAGTACGAACGACGCAGATTGCAAGCCACTACCTTCAAGTACGTCTTGACCTTTACAAGAACATCTAGAATTAGACCTGAGCGCTGAAATCTCACAGGGATGCGTGGATTTGGTAGTCCAACACCATTTTTCTTAGGATGTAGTCCCTCTGGGCCCGTAGTTTTTCTTGCTACTTTCGCTCATCCCTGTGCACTAAAGGTTAGACCTCTGATAGGTATGGTAGCTGAAATAATGTTGGAAGCGGGTGTCAAAGACCAGAATTATACACTATCATTCAACAAGGCCGCTTATGGATTAGTGCGTGCCCTATGTAGATTTTATTTCGCCTTCTCCCTCTTCACCTATTTTGTGCACTGTTATCCGCACTGGGACGTTCCTGCCTATTTCTTCCACCGTTATGGACACATTGCCTATCACGGCTTTGTCTCCCTGTCGCGGTATTCTCTGAAGATGTTCATGCAATAAGCCGCTTACGGTCGAGTAATCTTTCCCCTTAGGCAGGTTGATGTTCAGGGCTTCGTTAAGATCGTCAATCTCGACATCTCCGTGCAAGACTAGGGTTTGTTTGTCGATTTTTTTCAAAAGCTGAAGTTCAATGTCTTTTTCATCTGTTATCTCCCCCACAAGCTCTTCAATAACATCTTCAAGAGTCACAAGTCCCACGGTACTTCCAAACTCATCGACCACTATTGCAAGCTGAATCCGTCTTCCCTGAAACTCTTTCAACAATTTGCTTATTGGCATATCTTTGGAAACAAAAAGTGGCTTTCTTGCCACGTCTTTCAGCATCATGTAGCTTGTCTTGACTGCAATCGCCCTTAGGACATCCCTTATGTGAACAACACCAACTATGTTATCCTTCGATTCTCCTACTACTGGGATGCGGGAGAATCCACTCTTGTTTATTAGAGGAAGCGCGTCCCATATCAACAATCTTGCATCCAGTGAAAACATGCTGTTTCTAGGGGTCATTATTGCCCTTACTGTGGTGTCGTGGAACTCGAGCACTTCTTTCATCATTTCTCTCTCCTCTTTCATTAGCACCTGCTCTTCGACTCCAATATCCAATATTGCACGCACTTCGGCCTCACTCAATTTCTTAGGCTTCTCCTCGATCTTAACAGCTTTGAATATCCCTCTTGTTATTATTTCCAAGAATATCACCAGTGGATATAGTATGTACTGTATTGCCAGAAGCACTCGCGAAAACCTTAGCGAAATCTTCTCAGCATGAGTGTAGCAATATGCCTTCGGGGTAATATCACCAAATACAAGTAAGATGAACGTCATCGCGCCTGTCGCTATACCAAGTCCCAAGTTGCCAAAGGTACCAATGGCAACGTCGGTTGCAACAGCTGCCGCTCCTATGTTAGCTAGGTTCACTCCCAGTAAAATTGTGATGAGCATCCTCTTCGGATTGGACTTGAGTTTTGCAAGGGAATGCGCTCCTGACCTCTTTTCGTTAACCAGCCGCCTTAGTTGACCCCTTTCCAAAGAGACAAGTGCAACTTCAAGGCCGCTGAAAAGTGCAGACAATCCAACTAGCCCAGCTAGCACCGGAACTGCAAACTGTAGCTCCACCATGTTCCTACTTAAACTAAGTCTAAATATACATCCAAGTGTAAAAACGCTTGGTTATCCCCCCAACCATTACGATGCCGGGATATGATGTTAATCCGTTTTCTTTATTCTAGGTGGAGTATCAGTAATTAGAACCCCATTTTTCTAAAGATGCAGTCCCTCTGGGCCCATGTTTTTTTCAAATCTTTGTATCCGTAGTTCGCGTCGCTTGCCACGGAGTGGTTTTTGCGCCATCTAGGCAATTAGAGCTTGTAGCCGATTTTTCTCAAGAACTGCTTTCGCTCCTCGACGTCCTTTTCGCTTTCGACGCCCTTGGGTTTGAAGCCGTCAACAATTCCAAGGATCGCCTTACCCTGCAGAGTCTCGGCCACGATGACTTCGATAGGATTTGCGGTGGCGCAAAAGATACCTGCGACTTCAGGGACCTCTTTTAGGCGCGGAAGCACGTTTATAGGGAATGCGTTTTTCATCAGGATCAAAAGGCCGTGACCGGATCCCACATTGAACATGTAATCTGTCGCAAGCCTTTCAAGCTCGCTGTCGTTGCCTGTGTGCCTTACTAGGCACGGACCGCTGGCCTCGCAAAAGGCTATCCCGAACTTGATTCCAGGCACGCAATTGACTAGGCATTCATAGACATCTTCGACCGTCTTGATAAAGTGGCTCTGGGCAAGGATGAGCTGTGCTCCCTCCGGGGGCTGTATCTTGACGCTTTGTAGTTCCATGGGTTAGCATTGCAGCGCAATGATTTATCTTTAGCACATATGGCCGTTAGGGACTTTCGGTTCAAAAAGAACTTCACGGCTCGTTATTAACTATAATAACTTGCGTGCCGTCATTTATGATATGAGCCCATCTGTGCGGATAGCTCAACTTGACATAGCTGGCGCGAGAATCACCAAGAAATTTCTTTCAGTGACTAAAGAGAATACCATCGGAGAGATCAAGTATCTGCTGTTCGATGCGGCAAAAAAAGTCGATGTTACGGATTATGTCTATGTTGTTGACGATAGTGGCGCACTCGTTGGGGTATTTTCTCTTAAAGAAGTCATGCGGACACGAAACGAAACCCAGATTGGCAGTGTTATGAAGAGAAATCCTGTAGTAGTTGACTATAATGCTGATCAGGAAAGGATAGTGTATCTAGTCCTGAAGCACAGGCTTAAAGCTATACCTGTTGTAGACAAGGAAACTCGTCGATTGGAAGGAATTGTACCTTATGATTCCATCATTTCGATATTCAATCACGAGTTTCGCGAAGATATCCTCAGGTCGGGAGGCATACATCACGGAATAAAGGAAATTGAAGACATAGCTACTCCCGCTGTCAAATTGATAAGGGCCAGAATGCCCTCATTGATAATAGGATTGCTGGGAGGCTTGCTGGCTGCTTCTATTATCAGCGGATTCGAAGAAATCCTAAGCTCCTACATTACATTGGCGGCGTTCATACCTCTAATAGTCTACCTGAGTGACGCCGTAGGGACACAGTCGCAGACCCTTATTGTAAGGATGATAGCACTAGAACCAGGATTTTCAGTCTCCAAGTATTTATTCAGAGAGATCAGGGTGGGCGGGGCTATTGGGATAACGTTCGCTTTGCTGCTAATGTTGGCTGCAACATTGGGCTGGAATGCTCCAATTCAAATCGGCTTGGCTTTGGGAACTGCGATGTTTGCAAGCATACTATTTCAGAGTCTTATAGCAACTTACCTGTCGATTCTATTACACAAGTTCAACGTGGACCCTGCCGTGACTTCAGGTCCGTTAACAACCGTAATAAGCGACATCTCGACGCTGGCGATGTACTTCGCAACAGCCTCCTTGCTCCTGCAATCGATCTAATTACGCGACTTGTGTAATTGGCCTTCAATTGTATGACAGCAAGAAAACATGCGCGTTAGCAGTGATCACGTCGGCGGCCATCTGCTTCAGCTTCTGGATGGTGTCTGCAGGGCCAACAAGTGGCAGTGTGACAAGTGCGGAAACCCATTTGCAAGCTTCGAGTAGCTCCGGGCACACAAGGCAGAAGAGCATTCCTACTAAGAGATATAATGGGGTTGGCCGGCACTGGTTTTCTGGGGGCCGTTGTCTAGCTTGGCAGGATGCCAGCCTCGGGCGCTGGAGGTCGCTGGTTCGAATCCGGCCGGCCCCACTCAACGATTGGGGGTATAATACAGTGAAAATACCTATTGAATAGATACAGATTAACTTTAACAGGTTCGTTTCTTACAAGGGAAAGAACTATTCTTACGACCATCCTTTTGGATAACATACAGAAAATGGATAATTTTGTCTCCGAGAAGGCCTCTAAATGTTCAACGCCAGCAAATACGCCGGCTCTGTAAAAGCAGTATGTGTACTTTGGCTCTGTAGAAACCATCTGAAAACCGCAGACGCCGCTCGATTTCAGAACCAAATAATGGTGTTTATCACCATCAAAATGCTGTCGTTCTTGCACGTCAATTGTCTAAATGAACGGATTGCAACATGGTTTCTACAGAGCCGTGTACTTTGCCATTGTATAAATAAAGTTCAGTTCATAGTGCCCGCATCTCTCATGTCCAGCATTTCTGGGGCAGTCAGGACGGTAGCAATAGACGTGGACTCGGTGCTTGCCGACGTGATGCTCGTCTGGGTGGACGAGTACAACAGGCGCAGGGGCACGAAAATAACCAAGGAGGACATCACCCGGTGGGACATACCAACCGTTCTACCGATAACCCCGGAGCAGGTCTACGAGTGTTTCACCCATGTGTGGAGAGAGAGGTGGAAGGAGATACCCCCCACCGAGGACAGGATAGGAAGCATCACAGAGCGCCTGCACAGAAAGGGGTACAGGGTTTCAGTCATTACAAAGAGGGAGCGCGCAACGGTGGCCTACGTGGCCAAATGGCTTGACCACAACGACGTGTACCTGGACGACCTGCTGTTTGTCTTTGACTCTGTGCCAAAAGCGGAATACCCCTTTGACGTCCTAATTGACGACGCACCAAGGAACCTTGTAGACATCCCCGCGCCCAAGACCGCCATACTCTTCAACCAGCCGTGGAACCGGGACTTTCACTGGCCTGCCAGGGTGAACACGCTTTCAGAAGCCGAGCGCCTGCTATGACAGCTCTATGAGCGCCCTATTGACTAGTGCGGCAAGGCCGGAGTACTGCAGGAGCATCTTTACAGCGGACTCGAGCGCGTCGGGGCCCCTGAAGCCCTCGTCGTACTTCATCTCAACTGCGCCCTTGTCTGTTTCAACGACAACCGTCAGGAGAGAATAGTCGCCAAGGCGCTCGTCTTTGCGCTCGACATACTGCCGCATTTCTATTCTCGCTATCGAAATACCCTGCGCCTGCATCGCGCCTTGCAAAAGCGGCATTGCCTTTGCCGGTGTCCCCTTGATGCGGCCGGGCTCTATATCGCTTTTCATGTGTAGTCTAGGAACCTCACCCACTCGGGGAACCAGAGGTTGTGCTCGGGCACGCCTATCCCCTTTGCGAGCACTGAAGGCGAGTTGTAGTATACGTTGTCAGCGCCAAGCTCCTTTGCGATATTCTGGTTCAGCTCGTTTATCGAGGCGACCTCGCCCACGTACTTGTTGGCGACAAGCTCGCGGTTGTGCGTGTAGAGCCCCACCTGCCGGCCGTCGACTGTAGGAACGTAGCTGACGATGACATCTATACGCCTTGCGCCGGCGTTGCCCAAATAGTATATCGTTTCTCTGACAGTCGCGCTTGTCTGTATCGTGCCCTGCACGGTGGCGATCTTCTTGCCTTGCACCAGCGGCTGCATCACGAACTTGAGCGACCTGCCTGTTGTCAGGAGCTTGTTCTTGCTGTCAAGCTCGGAAAAGTCTATCATGTTGTCCGAGTCGTCGTACCTGTCCTTTATGACGCCCTCTGCCATATCAAATGAACGGAAATGCGAGCGATAGGTCAAGCTGAACCCGAGCGTCATAGGCCGGGTGTAGTCGGGCTCTGCGTACGCCGAATCGAGATCCTTTACTTTGAGGTCAAGCGACAGAAAGTCTGCCTGCGCCCTACCGATATCCTTTCTGATAGAATAGATGCTCCTGCCTCCAACCGTCGCAACCACGTTTGATTCGCGGATGAATTCGAACGGATCCATCATCAGCTTGGCGCCGGGGCTTACCGCAATGACTTCAAGCCCGGCCTTTTTGCTGGCCTTGACGAGCTGGCCCGGCTTGACGTCTTCAAAGTCCATGTCAAGCGACGTGTGAAGCGAGTTTTCAGAAGCGATTACCGAGAGCATCCCGTCGTGCCTGACGGCAGTTACCAGGGGCTTGAAGCCGGTGCTGTCCCGGTACGCGAACAGCTCGTCGCCCACCTTTATTACCAGGTTGCCCCGCAGGTGCCTGTCGAGGAACTCAGCTGCCCTCTCTGGGTTCTTTTTCAAAAGCGTGGTAAAGATGTAGTAGATCTTGTAAAGCGAGTCGGAATCCCTTGCCGATCCCACGTACGGGTGCAGGTGCAGCCGCTCGGTGTCCACGAAAAAGCCATCAAACGCCGCTTGAACCGCGCTCATGCTTGAAAACGGTGGTGACCTTTTCGACAAATAGCCCACGCCGCAGGCGCCATGCAACTTTTCCCTGTGCACCAGTTTTAGTAGGGCGTCGTCAGAAGGAAGCGACCCTTCCCCACTGGCAGAGCCATTTCCTACCATCATCTTCCAGTGCGCCTTGCCCCGGTGCTGGAGCATCCTCATGGCGTGCGTCAGATAGTAGAGAACTGCCTTGTTGGACTCGGCTCCGTGGCTATATATGGCGACAATGCCGGCCATGCACTGGACATTCGGTTGCAGTATAGATAAAAATCTTGTCAGGCAGATGGTGAAAAGCTCTGCCGCTCCCGCTCGTACCTTGCAATGTCTGCTTCCAGCTGGAGTGTGAGCCCGATGCTGTCGAGGCCCTCGAGCAACAGTATCTTGCGGAAGTCGTCTACCTCAAAGCGCATCACCCTGTCGCCAGCACACACGGACTGACGCGCCAGGTCTACCTCTATCTCCACGTCGTTCTTGAACAAATAATCCACCTCTTCTGGAGCAAGCCGAACCGGCAGCACGCCGTTCTTAAAGCAGTTCTGGTAGAAAATGTCTGCAAACGAGGGCGCGATGACAGCGCGAAAGCCGTAATCGAGCAGGGCCCACGCCGCGTGCTCGCGAGAGCTGCCGCTGCCAAAGTTGTCGCGTGTAAGCAGTATCTGCCTGCCAGCATATTTCGGGTCGTTGAGCACGAAATCCTGTCTTGGGTTTCCATCCTTGTCAAAGCGCCAGTCGTAGAACAAGTACTTGCCAAAGCCGGCCCTGCTCACCAATTTCAAGAACTGCTTTGGGACTATCTGGTCGGTGTCGACGTTGACGCGGTCAATCGGCGTGGCCTTGCTATTTAGCACCGCAAACGGTTCCACTAGAGCCACTCCCTCACGTCGACGAAACGGCCTTCGATCGCCGCTGCCGCTGCCATGACAGGGCTGACTAGGTGCGTCCTTCCGCCTGCACCCTGTCTGCCCTCAAAGTTGCGGTTAGACGTGCTCGCGCACCGCTCGCCGGGCGAGAGTATGTCAGGGTTCATGCCAAGGCACATGCTGCAGCCAGACTCGCGCCACTCAAAGCCGGCCTCCCTGAACACGGCGTCAAGGCCCAGCTTTTCTGCAGCCACCTTGACGTGTTGTGAGCCGGGGACCACCATAGCCCTGACGGCCGGCGACACTTTACGCCCCTTGACAACCACCGAAGCTTCCACAAGATCCTCAAGGCGCGAGTTGGTGCACGAGCCGATGAACACCCTATCGAGCTTGATGTCAGTCATGGGCGTGCCGGGTTCTAGCGCCATGTATTCGAGCGCATGGAAGGCCGCCTTTCTTTCGTTCTCGTTGCCCTTTGCAAACTCGTCCGGATGCGGTACTGCCTCGTCCACGCTTGCCACCATCCCAGGGTTTGTGCCCCAGCTGACTTGCGGCGCAAGCGCGGCGACATTAAACGTCATCGACCTGTCAAACGTGGCGTTGGCATCAGTCTCCAACCCCTTCCACTGCTCGACTGCCCGCTCAAAGTGCTCGCCCTTTGGCGCAAAGCGTTTTCCCCGGACATAGTCAAACGTCTTTTCGTCGGGCGCCACAAGCCCCGCACGTGCTCCCCCTTCAATCGACATGTTGCACACAGTCATCCTGTTTTCCATCGACATTTCGCTCACCGCGTTTCCACGGTACTCAAAGATGCAGCCCGTGCCTCCGGCCGTCCCGATGGTGCGGATGACGTAGAGTATCATGTCCTTTGCTGTCACGGCATGCCTGTTTTTTGGAGCCCCCTCGAGGTTTACCGCAAACGTCTTGGGCCTATCCATCCACATTGCCTGCGTCGCAAGGACGTGCTCTACCTCGCTTGTCCCTATGCCAAGGGCAAGCGCGCCAAACGCGCCGTGCGTCGACGTATGGCTGTCGCCGCACACGATTGTAGTACCCGGCAGTGTGAGCCCGAGCTCCGGCCCTATCACGTGAACGATGCCCTGGTCCGGGCTGTGCATATCGTAAAGCGTTATGTCGAATTCCCTGCAGTTGTCTGCCAGCGTCTTTATCTGCGTAGCAGAGATCTGGTCGACTATGGGGAGAGACCTTGCAGTGGTCGGGACGTTATGATCCATAGTGGCAAAGGTCAGGTCTGGCCTTCTAACCTTCCGCCTGTTCATGCGCAGGCCGTCAAACGCCTGGGGCGATGTTACCTCGTGCACCAGGTGGCGGTCGATGTAAAGAAGCGCAGGGCCGCCTTCCTTCTGGTGGACGATGTGACAGTCCCAGATCTTCTCAAATATCGTCCTTGGCGGCAAAGCAGGTAGAATTGGCGGCAGGGAAATATAAGTGAGCAGATAGTTTTAAATCAGGTTTTCTGCTGCCAGAGGGTGTAAAATGCACCGTGTGGACAACCGCTACCCTGAGTATATCGCTGAGCAGATAAAGAAGGGCACAACCACTTGCGCCCTAACATGCAAGGATGGAGTCGTCCTGGCCGCGGACACCAGGGCGAGCGCCGGATTGTTCATCGCAGATAGGCACGTGATGAAGATACAGAAGGTTGGCAATCACCTGGGCATGACAATTGCAGGTGGAGTCGCCGACGCACAGAACCTGGTAGACCTTATGCGCTACAACGCCAACATATTCAGGCTGCAGAACAAGGAGCCGATGCCCATTAAATCGGCGGCAAGGCTTTGCTCAAACGTGCTTTTCAACCAGCGCTACTTCCCCTACTACGTCCAGTTGATCATGGCAGGCTACACAAGCAAGGAAGGGCCGCAAATTTACAACATCGACCTTTTCGGCTCGATCTCGACTGAAAAGTTCATCTCGACCGGCTCAGGCTCGCCTGTTGCCTACGGCTACCTCGAGTCCGAATACAGGGAAGGATTGAGCGTGAACGAGGCCTACAAGACGGCCATGCACGCTATAGCCGCTGCAATCCGCAGGAACGCCGGCACAGGCGACAACATCAACGTCGTCATTATCGACAAAGACGGCTGGCGCGAACTGTCAAAGGAACAAAAGGCCGCAGTCGGCGTAGTGTACTAAGCACGGCACTGCATACCAAGCCGTTATCTACTCCGGAATCAAAATCATGGCGTGAGCGAAAAGCAGGCCATCAGCGCCGAATCCCTGATGGAGGTAATGAAGGATGGCGCCATAATCAGGCTCGTCACAATAATCGACATCTCGGGCATGTCTGTCCTTGAGCTTTTAGAATCTGGATTCACAAGGCAGGAGGTAAACAGGGCCCTTTCCAAGGGCGTCGTCGCGTACGAGACTGGAGCCCCACACGAGGAAACAGCGGGAGAAGCTTTCGAGTCGGGCGACTATTTCTTTCGCATGCTCAACACCAAGGTCAGGCTGACGGAGCTCGGGCTGTACGTGCTTGACTGCGTAAAGTCAGCGGAGCAGCGTCAGCTGAGCGAGCTGAGTGGGCCCTTTGACACGTCGGCATTCCACCCGCCCGATGGGCCGACTATCTAGGCAGTTATTTCCTTCATGAATACACCTGCGTCCATCTTTGAGAAGTCCGACAGCTTTATGGAAGCGCCTGGAGCCATTATCTCGCGCAGGTGCTTCCCTGCTTCTGCTTGTTCCCACCACTCGTCGCCGAACCTACCCTGCAAGTGGCGCTCAAGCTCTGCCGCTCTTACAGCGGCGAGCATGTAGCTTGGAACGTACATTATGGCGTCAGGGAGTATGTGATGCAGCATCCAGTACTCGCCTGGAACCTCAAGACCGACGTACTCTTTCAGGAGCCGGGCGTAAAGGTCGCTTGCCTGCTCCATCGAAAGGTCCTTGCGCCAGAACTCGGCCTTCATGAGCGAGTTTGCAGTGTAGAACGTGACGAAAAACAATTCCATGAAGTTATTTCTTTGTTCAAGATCGTCGAGCACCTTTTTGTCCGTGACGCCGAGCGACGTCAAATACTTGGGGTTCTTTGTTAGCCCCTCCAAGAATATTGAGAATATCTCTGCGACGCCCATCGAAATGCCGTAGCGGTCCCAGTAACTGGCATTTGAATCGACCGATGAGGCGTGCATCGCGTGGCCCATCTCGTGGTAGCACCCCTGCAGGTCAAAATACGGGCTCTCGGCCTTGTACAGCACGCGGATGTCGGCGGGCACCTGCACGAAAAAGCAAATGGGCGAAGGGTACTTGTTCTTGCGGTTCTTTGCGTCTATTGCAATGCGTGACATGTCAAACTGCAGGTTCGTCAGCAGCTTTGTGACCTGTTCCGGTGGCCTCACCTTTACAAAGTATTGCTCCATGTCCGCGTAGACGCGATTTCTGAAAAAGTAAAAGTCGTCATAGTATTCTGCTTCACGACCAAGCACTTTTTTTGAAATGTCTACAAGTGACTCATGAAACGGCTTTTTTGCCTGGCGGCCCATCGACTTGACGAAACTTATCAATTGAGAATAACTGACATGCTCATTTTCAAGGTAGCCGGCAAGCGGACTCGGGATCTTTTTGCCGGTGCCGTATTTTTCATACACGTCGCGGATCTCTGCAAACCGCTTTTTTATCACAGGCGAGACGAACCTGGTCTTTTGGGTGAACTCGTCAAACACCCTTTTGCGCGCCCTGTCGTCCCTTGTCTTGCTGTTGAACTGCCGCCACGAGCTCCAGTTGACAGGCGCGCCGGCAAGCCTGAACGCTTTTGAAACGACCTTTTTGTTCCTTGCCTCGTAAAGTGCGAGTTCCAGCTTTTTCGTCGACGAGTCGGCGATGTTTTCTATCGCTGCAAGCACGAGCTCGCGGGGCCTGTCAAAGTTCTCGAGGAACGATTTTGAACTTAAGTTCTTTATTTCCGCAAGCCTCTTGATCGCCTTTTCATTGTAAGGCAGGCCGGCGTACTGCTTGTAGCGCTCGTCTGATTCTGCAATGTAAATCCGCTCGTCAAGCTGGCACCACTGCTCTAGGTTCATGACAGTTAGCGCCACTAATGATGTTAAAAACGTTATAACTTTTCCCTGCAGATAATAGGTGCAGTCCCGGTCACAGTACATGTGACAAATGACAATATTGTCATTAAGCCAAACGACAGCGTATCCAAGCTTGCCGCGGTGAAGAGAAAGATGAGAATCTCGCTGTAGTGCGTAAAATTAGTCAGCACGGCACTAGTCCCCCGCTCCAGAATATACAAAAGTATTAGGGTAGGCAGGACCGCGCTGCCGCCGCACTTTGCCGGCCGCTTTTACAGCGTTGGACACGGCCTCATCTTTTGCGCGCTGAGCGACCGCGAAAAGTGCGTGACGCCCAGGCTGCACGACTTTACGTACAGGGAAGTGGCGGTGCAGGTGGATGACAAGGAAAATGTTGCGGAGATGATGAGAATGTCGCTTACATCTCAGCTGCAAAGGCTGACTCTACCACAAAGTTTTACAGCGCGTGTATCAACGAAATAACACTGCCTGCTCTTGGATGGATCGACGTTCTAGTGTTGGTTCTGCTGATCATTGCAGCCGCAATTCTGATCTACCTGCTGTGGCCCATGATATTTGGTTCGTTATCATAAGCGCAGCTTACGACCTTTACAAGTGGTACAGAAAACATAAAATGTGAAAGAGGAAAAAGAGGTGCGCTTACGCGCCTGCCATGTTGTTGCGCAGTTCTACGCTGCGGTGCTCGTCGTTTGCCATCGCAGCTTCCCTGTGCATCTCGGACAGCGCGCAACCCATCTGTGACTCTGGCTTGCCGCGCCTCATCAGACCCCTGTAAAGGCCTGCTTCCAAGGTCTGGCCGTGTGCTTGTTCCCACTCTTCGACAGGGATGCTGTATTTCTTCTGTATGCGATCCCTGTACCATTCCGGGATGACGTTGAAGGCGCAGAATGGGATGATCCTCAGGTCCGGCGTCAGGTAGTGGATGTCGCACCTCTGGAGGCGTTCAAGGTCCTCGTTGTACTTGTCCTGGAAGTGCATCATGCCAAGGAACAGCGACCTGACATGCCAGTTGCCGACCGAGTCAAAGTTGCGCTTCAGCAGGATGCTGGAGAACATCTTGGCCAGGTCGAGGCCGTGTGGCTGCTTGTCCTTGTCCACGAACGTCTTCAGTTTCCTGACGACTTCAAGCATCGTCCAGTAGCGGTTTGCGCCCGACTTTATTTCGTCGGCCTTTTCTTCGAAGTATTCGAGCACGCCTTTGATGTCGACAAACGAGGTAAGCGGGGTAAGTTTCTTCGTCTGCGTGTCCTCAAAGACATATGTCCCTGCGCCGCAGGCAAAGTGTATCGACAGCTCGTACTTGGGCTTGTTGCTGAACGCCTCGATGATGTTTGTCATGGGCATGCAGGAAGGCACAGGGAACCAGCCGTCCTTGCTGATTTCGCCGTTTGTCTGCTCCTCTATGCGCTCGATGCAGTCTGGAATCGTGATTCTGTATTTCTCGCGCTCTTTCTTGCCCATCCTGCCGGTCAGCGACACAGGCTGGAAGTTCACGGCGTGCACGACGTCCATGTGCTTCTGTGCGTAGCGGATGATACCACCCAGCTCGTGATCGTTGATTGACTTTATCACCGTCGGGACGAAGACTACTGTCATGCCGCACTTGCGGGCAGATTCCAGGGTGTATGGGATTTCCCAGTGGTTCTTGGGGTTTGTCCTCGGAGTCACGCCATCAAAGGACAGGTAGAGGTTGCTGACGCCCGAGTTCCTAACTTGGCGCATCGTCTCTGGCGACATGGCCAGCTTGATGCCGTTGGTGTTCAGTTGGACGTGGTCGACACCCTCTTCCTTCATTATCTTGATGAGCTCTGTGATGTCGTCACGGAGCATCGGCTCGCCGCCGGTGATCTGTATAGAGTTGCCGGCAATAGGCTTCTCGGCCTTCAGCGTCTTCATCATGGCCCTCACCTGCTCGTGGTTTGGCTCGTAAAGGTACGCGCCCTCGAGTCCCTTCTTGACGTAAAAGAAGCAGTACCAGCAGGTCAGGTCGCAGCGGTTGGTGATTATTATGTTGGAAAGCCCGGAGTGTGATAGGTGGTTGGTGCAAAGCCCGCAGTTGTTGGGGCACGCGCACTTGTCTATCATTACGTTTGGTGCCTGTGCACCCTTGCCGTCCATCCAGTAGGTGCTGAATTTCTTGTACATTTCGTACGAGCCAAAGTACAGTTCTTCAGTCTCGCCGTGGGTGGGGCAGGTCTTGCTCATGAAAACCTTGCCATCGCGCTCAAAAACTTCAGCGTCAAGTATCATGTTGCAGTCAGGGCAGATGCTCTGCGTGAACCTTATGGTCTTCCTTGCGGCAACATTCTTGCTCGATACATTCGAGATCTGTATTAGCTCCATGCTACTTTCTATACAAAACGTTCCAGATTTTACATATAAAGATAACCTACCAAATACTAGGGGGAATAGTTGTAGCTTTTTTCACCCTTTTTGGGTCCCAATCTCAACGTTGCGGGCTAGGGATGAAGGTATTATATAACGGCGTAATAAAAGCTGCCTAGTTTGAGCATCAGCGACAGGTCACGAAAGTCAATGGAGGGCCTGGGCCTTACAGGCTACGAGATACGGGTGTACATATCGCTTCTCGAGTCAGGGGCTATGGCCGCTTCGAACATCTCGAAAAAGTCGGGCGTGCCTTATTCCAAGATCTATGAAGTGCTGAACACCCTCGAGGAGAAAGGGTGGCTTGAATCCGACAGCTCCCGGCCCCAGCAGTTCTTCCCGAGGTCGCCCTCAACAGCGCTCGAGGCCATGAGAATGAGGAGCGAGAACAATTTCCGCGACAGCCAGGCTACAATAGTGAACGAGCTTATGCCCATGTACACGAAAAGCGGCATCAAGGAGAAGCCCGAGATATGGGTCGTGCGTGGCATATACAACATTGCCGCCAAGGTGGGCGAGATTGTGCAGAACTGCCAGCAGGAGTTGCTCGTGGCACTCCCGGGCGTCGCAGAAGGAATTGGCAAGCAAATGCAGCCCGTCTTGAGGACCCTGCACGAGCGCGGGGTAAGGATAAGCGTCCTTGCCTCGGACGAGACGAACCCGGACGTCATAAGGGCCATGTCAAGGGTGGCAGACGTGCGCCTGAAAAGGGTCATGTTCGGCGGGGGTGTCATCGGCGACGGCAAGCACGTCGTGATACTTTTGGGCGAAAGCATTGGCGAGCGGGGCATGGTGGAGCCAATAGCCATCTGGGCGGACCATGCTGCTATGGCCGGCTTTGCCAAGGACTACTTCCAGTATCTCTGGGAGGACGCAAAGGCAAAGAAAAAGGCCTAGAGATAAGGTTAAAAGGTATTCTCAACAACTTACGCCGGAGCCGTTGGAATCTTTCAAGTCCGCACCTGACGAGGAACTTTTTATAGGAACTGCCGAGTCGGAACACGTCGAGATGTACCTGAAAGCCATTTGGTTTATCCGCGAAAGGGGCGACGCGGTCAAGATAAGCTCAATTGCCAAGCTGTTGAACGTCACGCAGCCTTCCGTCGTGCAAATGCTGCGCAAGCTGAACGGCTTGAACCTGGTGCGGTACGGCAAGGGCTACGTCGAGCTGACGGCAGAAGGCGACAGGATAGGCAAGCAGATGATACGCAACACCCGGCTTTTGGAAGTGCTGATGAAAGACGCGCTAAAGATAGATATCGACGAGGAGATGGTCTGCGGCATCGAGCACCACATGAAGAACATTTTCACTGACGCCCTGTGTACGCTCTTAAAGCACCCGAGGAAGTGCCCCCACAACCATAACATACCCAAGGGCCGTTGCTGCCCATAGTTTTTTAGTGCCGGCCCCAAACGTCAGGTGGATGGACAACCAATGACATGACTAGCCCTACTGACGAGGTGAAGAGGATCTTGAGTAAGGAGTTTGTCCATCCGCTCAAGATTTCTCACAAGCTTGATAAATGACTACATGTCTCTCATAGATGAATTGGTTCCAATAGAAACTACGTGTTCTCTGGAGAGTTTCAGGAAATTCATCATAGTAAGCACCTGCCGGTCGTTCATCCCCGAGAGCTACTTCCGCGACTTTGAGGTGTTCCCCGAGAGGGAGGAGGGACCCGGAGCCATATACATCGAGGCAGCAGACAAGGTTACGCTGAAAAAGATCCGCGAGATGACGTTCGTGAACGCCAAGGAGATCCTCGGCATCATATACTCTTCAAAGTCAGGCAACACGCAATTGAAGTGGAGGCAGACGCGCAGGCGCTCGGGCAAGGTGCACGGCACCGCGTCTCCAAACGCGCTTGTCAACATGGTGGAGGCCGGCGTGCTCACGCAAGAGTGGGTCGACCAGTACATTGCGTCAACCAAGGGCGCGGCTCCAGAGGGCCAGGAAAACGCCGCCCCGCAAGCATGATAGTAAAGCCGAGCCAGGCATCTGCCACCGCGTTCTTTGTAATTCCTGAGGACGCCGACGACCTCTTCACACTTAGACGCATAGTGGGGCAGGGCGACAGCGTCATCGCAGACACCACGAGGGTAGTGAAGCAGGAAAGCGAGTACGGCAGGCCAGACAAGGGCGAGCGCGTCAAGGTACGGCTCACCATCAGGATCGACAAGGTTGAGCTTGATGCATCAGTGGACAGGCTGCGCATCGCCGGCAACATAACTTCGACGAGCAATGAGCTTGTTTCGAAGGGCGTCCGCCACGCGCTGTCGGTGCAAGCAGGCGACGCGCTCACCATAGACAAGAGCCGCAGGTGGCAGGACGTTGAACTGAAACTACTGAAAAAGTCCGGCGACGGCGCGTCGTTCATACTGGTCGCAATTGACACGCAGGAGGCCGCTGTCGCAAAGGTGTCAGGCACGCATGTCAAGGTGATACCGAACATCTACTCCGGGCAGAGTGGCAAGCGCTACCAGATAAAAAACTTCAGCCTTGAGACATTTTTTGCAGACACGGCCAAGATAGTTGCCTCGGTGCTCGGCGAATCGGATAAAGTGATAGTATTTGGTCCCGGGGAGACCCGCAGGCGGTTCTACAATGCCCTTGACAAGTACGGCGTCCCGAAGGAGAGGGCGCAGGTCGCCGACGGCGTCGACGTGGCAGGCGAGGACGGGATATTCGTTTTCCTGCGCTCGCCGGCCATGAAGGAAGCCATGAGCACGAGCAAGCTTGCGACCGTGTCTGCGATGCTTGACAGGGTGATGCTCATGGTCAACAGGGGCGAGAACAAGTTTGCGATGGGCGCAAGGGAAGTTGAAGACGCTGTGAAGATAAAAGCTGCGGAGTCAATCATATTCTCCGACTCGATATTCAAAAACTCTGACGAAAGTGCCATGGTAACGATGCTCAACGCCGCAGAAAGCCACGGCGCAGCGACTTACGCGGTCGACTCGTCGACTGATATCGGCCTACGGGTGTCTTCGCTTGGGGGCATCGTGGCGCTTCTTCGCTTTGCGATCCGTTGAGCCGACGAGCCACTCCATGTATGGTTTTGAGGCGTCAGCCATCTTTACCTCGACTACCTCCGGCACGTCGTAAGGGTGCAGTTTTGCAATCTCTTTTTTCAGCGCTTTTGCGGAGCTTCGCGTCGTCTTGAAGAACGCCATGCACTCGCCCTGGTCCTCAACCCTTCCCCGCCACGTGTAGATGGAGCGCACCGGCGTCAGGTTTGCGCAGGCCGCAAGGCCCATCTCGACCAGTTTTTTGGAAACGCCGCGCGCCGCTTCTTCATTTGCAAAAGTAGAGATGATGATGACGCCATTTTGCTTGCCCATCATTTTGCAAATAGAAACCTGGCATATTTAATCCTGCATAGTCTCGCACATCGGGTTTGCCTTTATCAATATCATGTCGTCGCTCTGCGCGTTCTTGGACGACACCTTTTCAAAGTCGGCCTTTGAGCAGGCGATGACGACAGTAGTCTTGTCGGTGTGGTAAAGGTCAAACGTGGGCCCCTGGTGGCGTTCCACATCGCCAATATAGTCGCGCACCTTGGTTTCAAGCGCCGAGAGGAGCTCCATCTTGTCGCCGCGCATCTCGTGCGGGTCCATAGTCCACGCGATTGCGACCTTGGTCCTGCTGGCCTTCAGGTCGCGCTTTTTCAGAGTCGCCCTCACTTGGTCTATCAGGTGCTTGACGTAGCCCTCTATCCCGCGTATGCTCCCATTGACAAGATACATCAACGGTCCGGTACCGTCAAGCGACGAGCCGATTACGCGAAGATCGTAGAGCCCGGACGTGACGTCGTCTATAAAAAGTTCTGAAAACGTGCCGTGCGCAAGCTCGTTTGTCGGTACGCCGCTGTCGGCAGCCTTCTTGCAGACCTCTAGTATGCTTGCCAAGCCTGAATAGTGCGAAAGCGTCCGGATCACGTGCGACAGTTCCGCAGAATTGGTGTCGATAAAGTCCACCCTGCGTTTGCCGTCATAGTCTGCAAGTATCTTGGCAAGCGTGGCGTCCTGCTTGGA